>Ga0082212_10000099_pt1 | contig 126449 bp, 119 predicted proteins | sample TergutNt197P3_FD_71548 | JGI IMG/M metagenome (GOLD analysis project Ga0082212, IMG submission 71548) | Neocapritermes taracua P3 segment gut microbial communities from Petit-Saut dam, French Guiana - Nt197 P3 | ecosystem: Host-associated > Arthropoda: Insects > Digestive system > Gut ... | reverse complement strand
AGTCTTACCCTATGGACTTGCCTGACCCCGTGGAGGCTATTAAGTTTTATATGGAGCAAAACGAAATGACCCCCAAGGACTTAGCGCCGGCGATCGGACGTGTTAACCGCGTCTACGAAGTTCTCAGCCATACGCGGCCTCTGACCCTGAAAATGATACGCAACCTTCATGGGCGGTTCGGCATTCCGGCAGAAAGTTTGATTAAGGAATCCGCCGTCAGGCGTCATAGCTAACAGCCTGGTATAAGGAAGCCCGGAACGCTTTATGCGCTTGCGCCCTTCTCAGATATTATGTTGTTCCGCCAGTTCCTGAAAAAACCGCGCATAATCCCGCGCCGAACTTATGCCGCTTGCGGAGAGCGGCGTCCCTTCTGAATCCCTTTCCGGCGCGGCGGCGCGGGCAAAAGCAGATCCTCGGGCAAACCGGCGAAAAGCCCGTCCACAATCTCCAGTTGCGCGTGCAGGTTCCTGGCCAAAAGGGAAAAGCCGGCCAGCCGCCCTTCCTTGAACATTATTCCCTTGCCTGCGGTAACCGGGGTGGTAAACAGCTCCCGCGCCCTGGCCAGGGCCAGCAGATCCGTCAGCATGGCCAAATTCTTGGCGTGAATATCCTGGGGAAAGGTGTGCAGCGCCTTGCCCCCGCTATCCGGGATGTCCGTGACCGTCAGCACCCGTGATTCCACGAAAAATCTCCCGGCCGCCTCCCGGCAGGCCTGGTCGTCGGAACAGATCAGCAGTTTGCGCCCCCGCACCAGGGGGAAAATCCGCCGGAAAAAGGGCAGGTAATCGGTGCCGATGTCGGTGTTGCGTATATGCACGGCATCATAGTCTTCACCCAGGATCGCCAGAGATCGGGCTATCTCCAGGGCAACATCCGGAACCAGCCGCAACCTTCGCAGACAGGCCGCGCTTATATCGCCCCCGCCGCAGGCATTATGCACCAGCAAATCCTCCCGGTACGGGCGGGACATGTCGAAAGTCAGCAGCCGCCCGGTTTCGGCATCCGCCATGGCGTCAAAACGCCCGACGTAAACGCTTTTTCGGGCATGTCCGCTCACCCGGCCGGCCAGGCACGACGGATAGACCTTCAGGCGATCAAAATGGCGCAGCAGCCCTTCCGGAGGATGTAGAAAGACATTTTTGGCCTCCGCGCTGAAATATCTCGAAAAGGCCTCCCCCAACGAACTATGCGAGGCGTCTATAACAGGAATTCTCCCGTGGTTTTCCGCGTATCTCCAGACGCACTCGATCTGGCACAAGATATCGTTGAAACCGGCGCGCGGCACACAAAATACATATCGCCTGCTGTCAGACATGCCCACCTCAAGCGCGGCCTTTTTTGCCGCCCTGTCTGGAAATAGCAAGTTTTATGCCATGCCCCCCTCGCCAATCCGGCATTTTTACCGTATATTTATATGCGAAACTGTAAGCGGACGTTATGCCGCGGCACAAAAATTGCAAACGCCAAGAACATGACCGCCATTTCCATCATCATCGCCACCCGTAACGCCGCTCCCTACCTGCCGCGCTTCTTCCGCTCCCTACAAGAGCAGACTTTCGGGGATTACGAGGCCCTGTTCATTGACGACGCTTCCAGCGATGACAGCGCCGCCCTGGTAGAAACCGTCGGCGACCGGCGTTTCAAACTGCTGCGCCAGGCGGAACAAAGCGGGGCCGGCGCGGCCCGCAACCTGGGCATCCGTTCCGCCGAGGGGGAAACCATCTGCTTCGCCGACCCGGACGACTGGCTGCCGCCCGCCTCCCTGGAAGCGCGCTACGCGGCCTTCAAAAAGCACAATGCCGTCATCCGTGCCTGCCACAAGGAAACCACCGACGACGGACAAATCCTCAACCATGAAATCCGCCCCTCCCTGCCGGAAGTCTGCCATCCGGCTGAAGAAGCCGAACGCCTAGGGGCCGGCCCCTTTCTACGCGCCCACTGGACCTGGCTTTTCCCCGCCAACATGTTGCGGCGCGAGGGCATCTTCCACGGCGAAAACATGCGCACCGCCGAAGACATCTTCATGCTCGCCCGGCTCTTTTTCCACGTCTCCAAACTGGTCTGGCTGCCGGACATCGTTTACCACTGGCTGAAGCGTCCGGGATCACTCTCCAACACCAAATACACCCCGGAACATTATGCCGATTATTTCCGTTGCTGCGATATCTTTTACAACGAGGCCGCCCAGCACAAACGCCTGGATCTGGCCGACGCCTTCTGCAACGAGTACATGTCCGTCTATTTGCCGCACCTTTTGGAACAAGCCTCGACCGGCAAAAGCTCCGAGGCAGACGCCATAGAGGTCATCCTGGCCGCCGCCCGCGTCTGCAAAGAAAACCAGACCTTCAACCGCTGCCGGTCACGGCTGCAAACGCAGCCCGCCGGCCTCCTCGGGCTGTTCTGGCTCCGGCATGTCCTGGACAGCCGGAATCCCTCGATGATCCAGCGCCTCCTGGAAGGACGCGCCGCCGCCGCGCATCTTTTACAGGCCGCGAGCTATGAGCGGATTCGCCGCCGGGGCTGGCAGGATCCGGTCGTCTTTGACAAGTTCGACCAGGACCAGGGGCTGCTCCGGGCGCGCTACCTCTTCTGCGACCGGCCGCCGGAGGAAAAATTCACCAAGAACAATGCGCCGCTGCCCCCGGCCTTTGCCAAAAACCGGTTGATCTTCCGGGCTGAGGGCTGGAGCATCTCTGAGCGCATCCTCTGGCTGCCCGTGGCCGCCGGATCGGAGGCGGACGAAAATGCCGTTCTGGACCTGCGGGTCGGCGGCCTGAAGTCTTCCCTGACCGGGCTGACTCCGGCGGCGGTGCTCCGGGCCTTTGCCCCGGCCCCCCTGGATGACCGCGCCTTTCCCCCGGATGTCCGCGCCCTGCGCCGCCTGGCCCAATCCCCGGCCATGCGGGAGACCTTCGGGAACGCCTGGATGTTCATGGACCGCGACACCCAGGCCGATGACAACGCCGAACACCTTTATCGCTGGGTGCGGCAAAACCATCCGGAAATCAACGCCTGGTTCGTGCTGCGCGAGGAAAGCCCGGACTGGCCCCGCCTCCGGGCCGAGGGCTTCCGCCTGGTTCCCTTCGGCGGTCTGGAGCACAAGGCCCTCTTCCTCCTGGCCAAGGCCGTCATCTCCAGCCAGACGGACGTATATATCTACGCCTTCCTGGAAGACGAATACTACGCGGATCTGCGCCGCTTCAAGTACGTCAACCTGCGGCACGGGGTGATCCATTTCGACCTCTCGCCCTGGCTGAACAACGTGGACATAGACCTGTCCATCTCCACCACCGGGAAAGAATACCACTCCATTGTGGATGACGGGACCGGCTACACGCTGACCGCCAAGGAGACCATCCTGGCCGGACAAGCACGGCATGACCGCCTGCGGGAAAACGCCGGGGTCGGGAAAAACCTCTTCATCATGCCCACCTGGAGAGCCAACCTTACCGGGGTCTGGGACGGCGCCGGGCAGCGCCGGGAATACAACCCGGCCTTCATTGCCTCGGACTTCGCCCGGACCTGGAAAAGCCTGCTGGCCTCGCCGGACCTGGAGAGGCTTTGCCTGCATTACGGCTATGCCGCGATCTTCTGGCCGCACCCCGGCTTCCGCGACTACCTGGCGGAATTCAGCCTGCCTGCCCATGTCCGCACCCCGGCCGGGGAATCCATCCAGACCCTGCTCCAGGAGTCCGCCCTGCTGATCACCGATTACTCCTCCATTGCCTTTGACATGGCCCTACTGCGCCGCCCGGTTCTTTACTACCACTTTGAAAACCAGGATCATTTCCTGGAGTCTCAGGGACGCAAAGAGAGTTACTTCCGGCATGATCGCGACGGCTTCGGCCCGGTCTGCGCCACCGAGGCGGCCCTACTGGCCGCCCTGGAAAAAATCCTGGCCGCCAGCTGCCGGCCCGAAACCGCCTACCTGGCGCGCATGGAGCGGACCATGAACCTGGATGACGGGAAATGCTGTCAAAGAACCTTTGAAGCCATCCTGCGGCTCTGGCCCGCGGAAAATTGCGGAAGCTGAGCCATGCCCGCCGTAAGCGTCATCGTGCCGGTATATAATGTTGAAAAGCAGCTAAGACGTTGCCTGGACAGCATCCTGGCCCAAAATTTCCAGGATTACGAAGTTCTATGCGTCAATGACGCCTCCCCGGACAACTGCGCCGGAATCCTGGAAGAATACGCCGCCCGCGACCCCAGGATCAAGGTCACGCATTTTCCGGAAAACCGCGGCCCTGGGGCCGCGCGCAATGAGGCCATCCGCCGGGCCTCCGGCGAAACCATGGTCGCTTGCGACCCGGACGATGTTATCCCCAGAGATTCCCTGGGCAAACGCTATGCCGTCTGGAAAGAATACGGGGCGGTGGTGCGCGGGCAGCGCCTGAATCTCGCCGAAAACGGCGAATTTATCGAACACCAGGAATACATGCCGGAGTACCGGGGGGCCGTGGTCACCCCAGCCCGGGACATACGGCATTTGAAACTGCTGGTCAGCCATCACCTCTGGCTTCTGCCCCTAGAGCTGATCCGGAAAGGACAGGTGGAATACCATGAGTCCATGCGCAACGCCCAGGACACCTGGTTTCTGGCGCAGATATTTTTCAAGATCCCCAAACTGATCTGGCTGGAAAACGTGGTCTATATCCTGTGCGTTCGCCCTAGCTCGGCGACCAACCGGGCGTTTTCCCTACAGAATCACATCAACCGCATAAAAAATTCAGAAAAATTTTATGAAGAGGCCGTGCTGCATAAAAAACTGCCCTTCGGCGATAAATACTTCAGCGATTTAATTCTGAGCGTCTTTGACGGTCTGCGTTTTAACGCCTCCGTGGACATGGACCGCGACCTGGACCAGCTGATCCAATACACCGTCGGCATTTCAGACAAGTACAGCGCCCTGGATCGCATCCTGAAAAACACGGCCCTGCTGCCCCAGCACCTGGGGCTGGTTTTTCTGCATTATATACTGCGCCATAACAACGGTTCGCTCAAGTACAGGCTGCATAAGACCATGAATGACCTTGACCGGTTCACGGCCTCAGGCAAGCTGTAAGCCCCCGTCCGGCTTCCGGCCGGTCCCTAGGCTTCTTTTCAGAACTTTTTTCAGGATTTCTTTTCAGGACTTCTTTTCCCAGTAGTCCAGGCCCTGTCTGGCCCGCAGTTGGTCAAAGCATTCCAGGGCCGAGGCGATGGTCTTGTCCATGTCCAGGTACTTGTAAGAGCCAAGGCGGCCGCCGAAGATGACCCTGGGGAGCTCCGACGCGTCCTGGAGGTAAGCGGCATGGAGACATTCATTGTCTGTGGTGTTCACCGGGTAATACGGTTCATCACCAGGCTGGCAGGCGGTCGGGTATTCGCGGGCGATCACGCTCTTGGGGCCATGATGGCCACGTTCCGGGTGCAGGTGCTTGAACTCGTGGATCCGGGTGCAGGCGACCTCCAGGTCCGCCTGGTTCATTACCGCGGTCCCTTGGTAATCGGAATAGGGCACGGTTTCCCACTCAAAGCGCAGGCCGCGCCATTCCAAGGCTCCCCGGCTGTAATTGAAAAAGGCGTCAATCGGTCCGGAGTAGAGAATTTGGCAATCCTTGGGAACCATGTCGGCAATGGAGGCATACTCCACGCCCAGTTGCAGATCAATGAGCGGATGGCGCAAGAGCCTGGCAAAAAGGGCTGTATAGCCCTGGGACGGCATACCCTGCCAGAGATCGTCAAAATAGTCGGTGTTGTAGGAGGAGCGGACCGGCAGGCGGGAAATAATCTCCGGCGGCAATTCGCGCGGATGCCGCCCCCACTGCTTCTGGCTGTACCCCTTAATAAAGGCCTCGTAAAGAGGCCGCCCCACCAGGGAAACGGCCTTTTCCTCCAAGTTGGCCGGATCCGGGAACTCTCCACCTCCGGATTCTTTCCGGATGAACTCTTCCATTTCCCAGGGTTTCAGCCTGAACCCGTAAAAGCTGTTGATCGCGGCCAAACCCAGGGGTAGCGGGTGCACCCGCCCGCGATATTCGGTATAAACCCGGTGGCGGTAGTTGGTAAAGGAGGTGAAGCGGTTCAGGTACTCCCAAACCCTGGGCAGGGAGGTATGAAAGACATGAGTTCCGTAAATGTGCCGCTCGATGCCGGTTTCGGAGTCTTTCGCCGCGTAGCAGTTGCCACCGGAATGGCTGCGCCGGTCCAACACCAGCACCCTTTCGCCCAATTGGGAAGCAATACGCTCGGCCAGAACCAGCCCCCAGAGACCGGCGCCGACCACCAGATAACGTAACCCTCCCAAATTCATCCTGAACAACTCCCTGTTCCAAAACAGAATTTTAAGATTGTTTTTTATTTTGTGCCAGGAAAGACAAAAAGGCAAGAGGATTTATGCCGCCGGAAAACAGACTTTTATTTCCGGCGTATTGCATGCCCGAAAAAATATGTTATATCCGTTTTAAGGATCTGCGCGCAGATCCCTATGACTGAGACGCCTGCTCTCCTCCATCGCCCGCGAATTCTCTTCTTTTCCTTCGCCCGTTCATCCGCGCACGCATACTCATTTCTACAAACAAACAACACAAGGAATAAGCATGCTTACTCCCACCAGCAAAAGCCTGCCGGAAGATCTGCGCCGTGCCACTCTGGTTTTCGCCGCCTTGGGCAATACCATCCGCCAGGAAATCATCATGTTGCCGAAACCCGGCGAGGAACTTTCCATCAAAGAAATCGCGGACCAATTCGATTTGGGACGCACCACCATCGTGCACCATCTTACCGTGCTGCACAACAACGGCGTATTGCGCATGCGCAAGAACGGACGCCAGACCATCTACTCCGTGGCTTATGATTCCATTCTTGACGCCCTGCGGCAGATGCATCTGCACATCCGGGACGGCCTGGAAAAGCCCAAGGGCGAAAACGCCTTGCCCTGAAAAAATCCTTGAAAAAAAACACCCGCCGCCATAGTTCTAAAGACATAAAAACCGGCCCTGCCTTGGACATGGTCCCTAGGGGCACGCAAGGATTATTACCATCGCAACTGGCATCGGTTGCCACAAGTAACCGGGGAAAGACCCATGCCGCCCCGGACCTTCGGCGGCGCTATGCCGCGCCGCAAGGAGAAGCCCACATGCTATACCATTTCCTCACCGGGCCCATGCTGCTCCTTTCCATGACCGTATTTTTCGGCGGCATGATCTACCGGCTGGTCTCCTACTTCAGGGGACTGGACTGGCGTCTTGAACGGGTGGCCTATACCGCCCGCCTGGCCCAAGGCATGAAAGGCGGCTTCCATTCCATCTGCAAATGGCTTATCCCTTTCGGCACCCGCGGCTGGCGAACCCAGCCCTTTTTCACGGTCTGCTTTCTCCTCCTGCACACCGGCGCGGTGCTGACGCCCGCCTTCCTCGCCGGGCACAACGTCATCCTACAAGACACCCTGGGCTTCACCCGGCCCTCCATGCCGCAGCCCTTGGCCGATGTCCTGGTCCTGGGAACCATCGCCGGCGCAACCTTTATCCTGCTGCGGCGGCTGGCCCTGCCCGAAGTGCGCATCCTAACCACCGTCAGCGACTATGGCATCCTAGCCTTGGCGACCTTGCCCTTCGTAACCGGTTTCGCCACCCGCCTGCATACAGAACTGTATGATTTCTGGCTGCTCTGCCACATCATCTCCGGAGAGCTGCTGCTGATCCTCGCCCCTTTTACCAGACTCTCCCACATGGTCTTGTACTTTGCCTCACGCTGGCAACTGGGAGCGGATTACGCCATAAAACGCGGCGGGCGCGCCCGCGGACCCTGTTTCCCCTGGTAAGCCAAATACAAGGAGCCTGCCATGCCCGAAGGCCGGTTTTGCAACAAGACGCCCGTCACCACCGAAAAAGCCCTCAAGGCTCTCCTCGGCGATAACGGCGGCAAGCAATACTACGAAGAAATGACCGGCCTGGAGGTTGATGCGGCGGAGCTCTGGGAGAATATTCAAAAAACCTGCAAGTCCCGCACCCGCACTTGGCTGGAAATCTGCGCCCGTTGCGCTCTGTGCGCTGAAAGCTGCTTCATGTACCAGGTGAGCGATCGGAACCCGGAGCAAGTTCCGGCCTTCAAGATCCAAAGCACTCTGGGCGAAATGATCCGCCGCCGGGGCAAGGTGAATAACGCCTTCATGCGCCGGGCCATGGAATACGCTTGGGGGCGCTGCACCTGTTGCAACCGCTGCGGACAGTTTTGCCCCCACGGCATAGATGTGGGGGTTATGTTCAGCTACCTGCGCGGCCTCTTGTATTCCCAAGGCTTCGTGCCCTGGGAACTGAAAATCGGCGCGGGCATGCACCGGATATACAAGGCCCAGATGGACGTAAGCAGCGAAGAATGGGTGGAGACCTGCGAATGGATGTGCGAGGAGCAACAGGATGAATGGCCGGGCCTGGAAATCCCTGTGGACAAAGAAAACGCTGACACCATGTACACCCTGAACGCCCGCGAACCAAAACACTACCCGGAGGACGTGGCCCAGGCCGCCATCATCTTTCACCTAGCCGGCGAAAACTGGACCGTACCCAGCCGGGGCTGGGAACAGACCTCCATGTCCATGTTCGCCGGCGACTGGGAAGGGGCCAAAGGGAACGTCCTGGAAGTCTATGCGGCCATTGAGCGCCTGAAGCCCAAACGGGTCATCGGCACCGAATGCGGGCACGCCCACCGGGCCACGGTGGTCGAAGGCCCTTACTGGGCCGGACGCCCTGATGGGCAGCCTCCGGCCCCCTATATCCACTATGTGGAATGGCTGGCCGAAACTCTGCGCTGCGGCAGGATTAAAATAGACCCGGCCAAAAAAATCCGCGAAAAAGTCACCATCCAGGACGCCTGCAACTATGTGCGCAACAACGGTCTCGCCGTATTTACCCGCGAAATAATGAGTTATATCGTGGAGGACGGCTATTTCACAGAAATGGAACAAAATCGCGAATACAGCTATTGCTGCGGCGGGGGCGGGGGGCTTAACGGCATCGGCTTATTTCGCAAGCAGCGCAACTTGGCCCTCAAATGCAAACGCGACCAGATCCTGGCCACCGGGGCAACTTTGGTCATCTCCCCCTGCCACAACTGCTGGGATGCCTTACGCGCCCTGGAGGAAGAATACCATATCGGCATCCGCCATAGCTTCCTCAAACCCCTGATCATCAGCATGGCCATCGTGCCGGAACATTTACGCTGACCCGGTTCGCTCTTTTGGGACTACCGCCAAAGGCTTAAAGCTGTTCCAGCACCCGGATGCTCTCCAGCATGGCGGCGGCGGCCTCCGCCCCCTTGTTGCCGCTCTTGCCTCCGCTACGCTCCACCGCCTGCTCCAAATTATCCGTGGTCAGAAGGCCGAAGCCCACCGGCACCCCTGAGGCCAAGGCCACCTGGGCCAAGCCCTTGATCGCCTCGGCGCAGACATACTCAAAATGCGGGGTAGCTCCGCGGATGACCGCGCCCAGGGCGACCAGCCCCGCGTAGCTCCCGGAACGGGCCAGTTTCTGGCAGACCAGCGGCAACTCAAAAGCGCCGGGAACGCGGATAATCTCCAAATCCTCCCGCGCGGCTCCGTGGCGAACCAGGTAATCCACCGCCCCGTCCAAAAGCTTGTCCACCACAAAATCATTAAACCGCGTGACCACCAGGGCGATCTTCAACCCTCCGGCCTCCAGTTGCCCTTCGATGGTTTTAATATGCAACATTATCCAGCTCCTGTGTTTTTTTCCCGCTACATTTTCAGGAGATGCCCCATTTTCTCCTGCTTGGCGCGCAGATAAGCCTCGTTGAACAAGGAAGATCCCAATTCCAGGGGAACCCGCTCGGTCACTTCCAGGCCGTAACCCTCCAGCCCAATTATCTTCTTGGGGTTATTGGTCAGGAGGCGCATCTGGCGTACCCCCAGGTCCACCAGGATCTGCGCGCCGATGCCATAATCGCGCAAATCGGCCTTGAAGCCAAGTTTCAGGTTGGCCTCCACCGTATCCAGCCCCTCGTCCTGCAGGGAATAGGCTCTAATCTTGTTGGTCAGACCGATGCCGCGCCCTTCCTGGCGCATATACAGGATCGCCCCCCGTCCTTCTTCCGCCACCATACGCATGGCCGCGTGCAGTTGCCCGCCGCAGTCGCAACGCAACGAGGCCAGGGCGTCCCCGGTCAGGCACTCGCTATGCACCCGCACCAGCACCGGACCGCCCTTGGTCAGATCCCCCATGATCAGGGCCACATGAGGCGCGGGCAACACGTCATTCTCATAGACGATGATCCCGAAATCGCCGTAGGGCGTGGGGAGCTTCGCCTGGGCCGCCCGGCGCACCGCCAGTACCCCGGACTGCACCCGGTAGCGGATCAAGTCCTTTATAGTGGCGATCTTCATGCCATGTCTGGCCGCGAACTCCATAAGGTCCGGCATCCGGGCCATTTCGCCGTTGTCTTTCATGATCTCGCAGATCACCGCCGCCGGGCGCAACCCGGCCAAGCGGGCCAAATCCACCCCACCCTCGGTCTGCCCGGCCCGCACCAGCACCCCGCCAGGCTGGGCGCGGAGCGGGAACATATGCCCCGGACTGACCACATCGCGCGGGGAGGCCTCTTCGGCTATGGCCGCCTGCACCGTCCGGGCGCGATCCGCCGCGGAAATACCCGTGCTCACCCCTTGCCTTGCCTCTATGGAGACCGTGAAATTGGTGCCGAAACCCGATTCGTTGGTCTTAGCCATCAGCGGCAGATGCAACTGTTCGCAAATCTCCGGGGCCAAGGGCAGGCAAATAAGCCCCCGGCCGTGAACCGCCATGAAATTTATAACCTCGGCTGTGGCGAACTGCGCCGCTATGGTCAGATCCCCCTCGTTTTCGCGATCTTCGTCGTCCACCAAGATGATCATACGGCCGGAGCGAATTTCTTCTATGGCTTCCTCGGTTTTACACAGACTCATTGAAAAGACTCCTCTACCATCCATTGCGTCTGAAAAAATCCAAATCCAGGGCAACGCCGCCCTGTTTACCCGGTTGCGCGAGCTGATCCAGGTACTTGGCGATCAAGTCGGTTTCCAGGTTCACTTTCCGTCCCGGCTTCCAGTCACGGGCAATGGTGGCCTGCCAGGTGGCCGGGATCAGGTTGACTTCAAAATAATCCGCTCCCCGTTCATTGACCGTCAAGCTGATCCCGTCCAGGCAGACCGAGCCCTTGGCGCAGATATACCGGGATTGTTCCGGAGGACAGGAAAAACGCCCGCGCAGGGAAAGTCCGGCCTGATCCATACGAAGCAGCTCACTCATGGCGTCAATATGGCCGCTTACCAGGTGCCCCCCCAGGCGGTCGGAAAGGCGCAAGGCACGCTCCAGATTGACCGCGTCGCCGGCCCGCGCCCTCACAAGATTGGTGCGGCTGATAGTCTCCTCCGAGGCATAGGCGGAAAATTCCAGCGCCCCGGCCTGTTCCACGGTCAGACAAACCCCGTTCACCGCGATGCTCTCGCCGGGAGCGCAGTCCTCCATCCGGCCGGCCGGCCGGATCACCAGGCGCAATTCCCGCCCGGAGGGGGAAATGGCGGCGACCCTGCCGATGCTCTGCACAAGTCCGGTGAACATGCTTCTCCACTACCCGCCGGGTTTGATCTATTCCGGAAAAAACCTGAGACCAGCATCCCTGCCACGCCGTTCCATGGAAACCAGACGCAGGCGAGAGGCCCCCCCCAGGCTTTGCGGCGCGCCTCCGTCAAACAGGGGTTTGCCCTGATTGTCCCCCAACACCAATGGAGCCAGATGCACAAGGATTTCGTCCGCCAGCCCTTGACGCAAAAGCGAAAATCCCAGGCGGCCACCTCCTTCGCACAGGACGTAATGACAAGCGTAATCCTGGCGCAGAACCTCAAGGACTTTCCTCAGGCCTCCCATCTCTTCCATCGCATGCACCCGCACGCCCAGAGAACGCAGTTCTCTGCCCCGCGCGCCCTCCGCCGCCGCCTTGTCGGTGAAAAATATAGTGCTGCCGGCCCGTTCGCGCAAGAGAGAAAAGGCGGAGCTTTTCTCCGGCAGATGGGAGGCGACCACCACCGCCAAAGGCTGATCCGGCAAGTTCCCGTTCGATCCTCTGCTCGTGAGCATGGGATTGTCCGCGTAAAAGGTTCCACCGCCCACCAGCACGGCCTGGACCCTGCCGCGCAGCCAATGGACGTATTCCAGGCTTTCCGTGGAGCTGATCCCCCTGGATCTCCCAGCGTGGTCGGCAATGCGCCCATCCAAGGTAGAGGCCAGCTTCAGGGTCAGCCAAGCGCGCCGACTGTTCCTGAAATGCAGGAAATCCGCTATATTATCCAAACATTCCCGGACCACCGCTCCAAACTCCACCCTGACCCCGGCTCCGGCCAGGCGTTCCGCCCCGCCAGCGGCCACAGGATTGGGATCCTGGACGCCTATGACCACATGCCGAATGCCGGCCTCCAGAATGGCGTCCACGCATGGTGGAGTGCGCCCGCGATGGTTGCAGGGCTCCAGGGTTACCACCAAAGTGCAGGAGGCCGGGTCAAGCCCCTGCCTGCGGGCATCTTCCAGAACGTCCAGCTCGGCGTGCGCCTCGCCCCAAGCTCTATGCCAGCCCTTGGCCATAATCCGGCCGTCGCGCACCAGCAAGGCTCCGACCATGGGATTGGGCGCTGTGCGCCCGAAACCATCCCGGCTCAGCCGGATCGCCTCCAGCATAAAATCATCCCAGGAATCGCTCACAACGAAGGATTTCATTCTACCTCCGTTTCTATGACAGGGGTTCCAGCGGAATTCCTGCCTCGCGTAGCAGGGTCTCCGCGAAGGCGTCCGGGTAAGGATCCGCGTAATAAATGACCTTGAAACCGCAGTTAATGATCATCTTGCTGCAGATGGAACAGGGTTGGTTGGAGCAGTAAAGATCCGCACCGCGCAAGGAAATACCGTGCACCGCGGCCTGGATGATCACGTTCTGCTCGGCGTGCAGTCCACGGCACATCTCGTGGCGCTCGCCGGACTTGATGCCCAGGGATTGCCTCAGGCAGCCCAAGTCCAGGCAATCGGCCAAACCGGCCGGCGCTCCGTTGTAGCCAGTGGCCAAGATGCGCTTATCCCGCACGGCGATGGCCCCCACCTTGCGGCGCAGGCAGGTGGAACGCTCGGCCGCCATCCTGGTGATACCCATGAAGTATTCCGGCCAGGGAAGGCGGCCGGACCGCCCTTCTTCACCAGGCATAGATAGGGAAGGCGCGGGCGAATTTTTCCACCTTGCGGCGGACGGCGGCCAGCCGGGTTTCATTGTGCCGGGAGTCCAGGGTTTCAATGATCCAGGCGGCGATCTTGCGCATGTCGCCCGGCTTCATGCCCCTGGTAGTCAGGGCCGGCGTGCCCAGGCGCACCCCCGAAGTGACGAATGGAGAACGGGTTTCAAAGGGCACCACGTTCTTATTGGCGGTGATTCCGGCCTGATCCAGAGCGCTTTCGGCCTCTTTGCCGGTGATGTCCGACCCGGTAAAGTCCACCAGCAGCAAATGGTTGTCTGTGCCGCCGGAAACCAGACGGCAGCCCCCGGCCAAAAGCGCCTCGCCAAGAGTCTTGGCGTTTTCCAACACCTGCTTCTGGTATTTGACGAAGCCGGGGTTCAGGGCCTCGCCCAAAGCCACGGCCTTGGCCGCGATCACATGCATGAGCGGCCCTCCCTGAATACCCGGGAAAATCTGGCTATTCACGGCCTTGGCCTGGTCGCCGCCGGCCAGGATCATCCCCCCCCGCGGGCCGCGCAAGGTCTTGTGCGTGGTGGTGGTGACGTAGTGGGCATGGGGGACAGGGCTCGGATGGACGCCGGCGGCCACCAGCCCGGCAATATGGGCCATGTCCACCATGAGCTGGGCGCCCGCTTCATCGGCGATGGCCCTGAAACGCGCGAAATCCAGAGTGCGGGCATAGGCGCTGGCCCCGGCGACGATCAAGCGCGGACGCTCACGGCGGGCCTGGACCGCCAAGGCGTCATAGTCAATAAACCCGGTTTCACGTGAAACGCCATAGGAAGAAAAGCGGAAAAACTTGCCGGAGAAATTGGCCGGGCTGCCGTGAGTCAGATGCCCTCCGTGGGCCAGATCCATGCCCAGCACCTTATCGCCGGGATTAAGGGCGCTGAAATACACCGCCATATTGGCCTGGCTGCCGGAGTGGGGCTGCACATTCACCTGCTCGGCCCGGAACAGGCGCACGGCCCGTTCTATGGCCAAGTTTTCCACCTCGTCCACAAATTCGCAACCGCCGTAGTAGCGCTTGCCCGGATAGCCTTCGGCATACTTGTGGGTGAGCACGCTCCCTTGGGCCTGGCGCACCGCCGGTGAAACAAAATTCTCCGAGGCGATCATCTCCAGCTTTACGACCTGCCGTTCCATCTCGCGGATAACCACCCGCCCCACCGCCATGTCCTGCAAATACAATTCGTCCATGTCCTTATTTCCTCGTGAAATTTTTTGGGGCGGACGCCCCAAACCCACTCATATCTTTTTTCGCAAAGCGGCTGGGAAATAATGCGGGGCCGGGAGCGAACCGCGACGACTACGGCGGGGGGCCGGGCAGGCAAATTCTTCCCGGCCTACTTACCTTCCCAACGTTTATAGATAATGCTGCCGTTGGTGCCGCCGAAGCCGAAATCGTTGCAAAGCACGGTTCTGACCGCTCTCTTCTCCGGGCCTTTGCCCATGTAATTCAAATCGCATTCCGGGTCAGGGGTTTCGTAGTTGGCCGTGCCCGGGACAATACCGTGGAAGAGGGTCAGAACGCTGAACACGCTTTCGATGCCCCCGGCGCCTCCCAGGAGGTGCCCCACCTGGGACTTATTGGAGACCACCGGGATAGTATAGGCATGCTTTCCAAAGACCTGTTTGATGGCCTTGGTCTCACACAAATCGTTCAGATGGGTGGAGGTGCCGTGGGCGTTTACATGATCCACGTCCTCCGGGGAGAGGCCGGCATCGCGCAGGGCGCGGCTCATGGAGGAGGCCATGCCCCGGCCGTCTTCCTGAGGGGCGGTCATGTGGTAGGCATCTCCGGAGGCTCCGAAGCCTATAATCTCGGCATAAATGGACGCGCCGCGCGCCTTGGCGCTTTCCAACTCCTCAATGAAAAGAAACCCCGCCCCCTCGCCCATGACAAAGCCGGATCGGTCCATATCAAATGGACGGGAGGCCCTTTCCGGCTCGTCATTCCTGGTGCACAGGGCTTTCATGGCGGTGAACCCGGAGATGCCCATGGGCGTGATGGTGGCTTCCACCCCCCCGGTGACCGCTGCCTTGCAGCGTCCTAACAGAATGTCCGAATAGGCGTAGCCGATAGCGTGCAGGCTGGAGGCGCAGGCGCTGGTCACCACCAGATTGGGTCCCTTGATCCCGGTGAAAATAGAGATCTGTCCGGGGGCCATGTTGGAAATAAGCATGGGTATATAAAAGGGCGAAACCCGACTTGGGCCGCTATCCCGCAGTTTGGAATGAAAGACCTCCAAAGTGCTGAGGCCGCCCAAGCCTATCCCCAGGCAGACCGCCGTATCATCCGTATTCTCTTCGGTCACCGCATAGCCGGAGTGCTGCACCAGGGCATTGCCGGCGGCCACGGCCAACTGCACGAAACGATCCATGCGCCTGGCCTGCTTGACGGGTATGCCGAAATCCTCCGGGTTGAAGTCCCTGACTTCCCCGGCTATCTTGGCGTCAAAGGCGCCGGCGTCAAAAGCGGTGATCGGTCTGATGCCGCTCCTGCCCTCCAACAGATTCCGCCAACTACTCTCCAAATCATTGCCCAAGGGGGAAATGGCGGACAAGCCGGTAACAACGACACGTTTCTTACTCATATTTACTCCAGGGAGCGCTACGCGGCAAACGGCCAGCAACCGACGAGGACGGCCAGCGCGGGCGCGCGGAAAGCGGGTCTCCGCCTTCCGCGCCCAGCGGGATGAAGCAATTAAGGCCGTTCAGGCGCTGTGGTCAGCGATGTACTTGTAAACGTCTTTCACCTTCAAGAGCTTCTGGGCGTCCGTATCCCCAATCTGCACCTTGAATTCTTCTTCCATGGCCATGATCAGCTCGGTCAGGTCCAGGGAATCAGCCCCCAGGTCCTCAATGAAAGCGGCTTCCGGCACCACTTCGTTGGCATCAACTCCCAACTGATCCACGATAATCTGTTTTACCCTTTCTTCAACTGACATCATTCCTCCAATGAGTTCCTTAACAATACATGCCGCCATTCACGGCCAGCACCTGACCGGTAATATACGCGGCCTTGTCCGAAGCCAGAAAAGCCACCGCCTCGGCCACATCCTGGGCCGAACCCAAACGGCGCAGGGGAATCTGATCCTGATACGCCTTGCGCACTTCCTCGCTGAGGCCGCCGGTCATATCGGTTTCGATAAAACCAGGAGCCACGGCGTTCACCGTGATATCGCGGCCGGCCAGTTCCTTGGCTGCGGATTTGGTCAGGCCGATCAGCCCGGCCTTGGCCGCGCTGTAATTGGCCTGGCCGGCGTTACCCATCTGCCCCACCACGGAAACCACATTGACAATGCGTCCCCGGCGTTGCCGGACCATGATCTTGGACGCTTCACGCAGACAGACAAAGGGACCGCGCAAATCCGTATCCAGAACGCTGTCCCAGTCCTCGTCCTTCATGCGCAGGATCAGCCCGTCACGGGTAATGCCGGCATTATTCACCAGCACGGAAAGCAGAACCTTTTCCTTGATCTCCTCGCGGAAAAAGGCCTCCACCGCCTCAGCCCTGGATACGTCCAGGGCGAAGGCCCTGGCTTTGCCTCCCGCGGCCTCGATCTCGGCGACCACGGCCGCAGCCTCCGCCGCCTTGCTCACGTAAGTGAGATATACCTGAAAACCTTCCCCGGCAAGGGTCCGGGCCACCGCCCGACCGATGCCGCGCGACCCGCCGGTAACTAGGGCCGTGGCAACAAAACCGCTCATGTTATTCCTTTGGCGCTTACAGCTTTTTTACCCAGCCGTCAAAAGCGAACGGATTATATAGCCCCATTATTCCAAAAAGGCAACCGCAAGCCCCGGCCATTTTTTTTGGAGCCGGCCACCAACCCGAATATTGCCCAGCCCGCTGCATAGTGATAAGGCTTATCCCCATGGATTCCGTCAACCTCACCCAAACCCTCAGGCAACTCTCCTTCGCCCTCCTGCCCGTGCTTCTGGGTCTGGTTCTGCACGAACTGGCCCACGGATATGTCGCCAACATCATGGGCGATTCCACCGCCAAAAGGCAAGGGCGGCTGACTCTGAACCCCCTGCCCCACCTGAGCCTTTCCGGTTCCTTGTTCTTCCTGGTCACCGCCTTCAGCAGCGCCGCCAGCGGTTCTCCGTTCATCCTGGGCTGGGCCAAGCCCGTACCCGTCAACCCCAGGAACTTCCGCAACGTCCGGGCGGCCATGATCCTGGTCTCCCTGGCCGGGGCCGTAGCCAACCTGATCCTGGCCCTTATCTTCGCCCTGTTCTTATACCATCTTATCCAGACAGAGCCGCGCGTCGATCGGGCCGGTTTCCTCTTCAAAACCTGCCAGATCGGCATCCTGGTCAACTGCACCTTGGCCTGGTTCAACCTCCTGCCCATCCCGCCGCTGGACGGCAGCAAGGTTCTGGCCGGCCTAATGCCCACCCCCCTCGTCCGGCCCTACCTGAACCTGGAGCGCTACGGCATGATGATCATCATCCTGCTCCTCATTCCGGGCTGGCTGGGACAGATCCTCCGTCCGTTGACCTTCCGGACAATAGAAATTTTTGACTCCATCATCAAAGGGATCTTTTAAGGCCGCGCCATGAGCACTACCCCAACCCCACCGCTCTGCCCGCATAACCCGGACCGTCGGGCTCTTTCCGGCATGCGGCCCACCGGGCCTCTGCACCTCGGGCATTACTTCGGGGCCATCAAAAACTGGGTGGAAATGCAGGAGGAGCTGGAAAGCTATTTCTTCGTGGCCGACTGGCACGCCTTGACCAGCGACTACGCCGACACCTCCGGCATCAAAACCTATATTGATGAGATGGTCCTGGACTGGCTGGCCGCCGGGCTGGACCCGGAAAAATCCGTCATTTACCTCCAGTCGGCCATCCAGGGACTGGCCGAGCTGCACCTGATCCTCTCCATGATCACCCCCCTGGGCTGGCTGGAACGCTGCCCCACCTACAAGGAACAGCAGCAGAACATCGCCGGCAAAGATTTGGGCAATTACGGCTTTCTGGGTTACCCGGTGCTTATGACCGCGGACATCATCATCGCCAGGGCCCGCTGGGTGCCGGTGGGAGCGGATCAGCTCCCCCACCTGGAACTTTCCCGCGAAATCACCCGCCGCTTCAACAGCTTGTACGGCGAGGTCTTTCCGGAGCCCGCGGCCCGGCTCACCCCCAGCGCCAAATGCCCCGGACTGGACGGGCGCAAGATGTCCAAAAGCTACGACAACGGCATTTTCCTGCGTGAGAGCATGGAGGAAATCACCCCCAAGGTACGCGGCATGCTCACCGATGCCGCCCGTCTGCGCAGGCATGATCCGGGCAACCCGGAAAACTGCAACCTATACCCCTACCACGAACTGCTCAGTTCCCCGGATGAAAGGACCGAGATCCGCGCCGGGTGCCTAAGCGCCTCCATGGGCTGCGTGGACTGCAAAAATATCCTCCTCCAGGGCCTGGCCGCCTTCCTGGCCCCGATCCACGAAAAACGGACCGCCTTGCAGGGCAAATCCGGCCTGATCCGGGATATCCTGGCCGCTGGGCTGGAAAAAGCGCAGCGCGAATATTCCCTGACCATGGACGCGGTGCGCTCAGCCATGCGCCTGAAGTACTGAGCATGCCCGTCCCGGCCTGCCCTAAAATCCCGCCCCACCCCAAAATCCTGGGACTGGAGACCCTACTCCCCAAACTGGACACAGCCCGCGCCGCCGGACAAATCATCGTCTTCACCAACGGCTGCTTTGATCTTCTCCACCCCGGACACGCAGATCTCCTGGACCGCTGCCGGAATGAGGGAGATCTCCTCGTCCTCGGCCTGAACAGCGATTCCTCGGCCGCCCGCCAAGGCAAAAGCCCGCCAAGGCCGGTCTGCCCCTTCGCCGCCCGCGCCTTCGTCCTGGCCCACTTAAGCTCTGTGGATTACATCATCGGTTTTGAAGAAGACACCCCGCTGGAACTCATCCGGGCTATCCGCCCCCAGGTCCTGATCAAGGGCGGAGACTGGAACATATCCGATATCGTCGGCGAAGCGGAAGTAACCGCCTCCGGTGGCCGGGTTCTCTCCCTGTCCCTTCTCGAAGGTTTTTCCACCACCGGCCTGATCCAACGGATTAAAAAGCTGTGATTTTCAGCCGCGGCGGCTTGTCCGCATTTTTTTATTGACCAAAACCATAGCCAAGCGTACGCTAAACTCATTATGCATATGTGTTTTCCCCCCTCCAAGGCCCTTTGTGCCGACAACACCCGTTCCCTTTGGCGGTGGAGGATCTTTAGTGGCGCGGTCATGGTGCATGCCTGAATTCTGAAACCATGCTATCAAGGGGCCGCAAGCAAGCTTGCGGCCTTTTTTTTCGCGAAACCAAGGAGTTTGTATGCAATTCAGCTTTACCCAACGCGCCACTATCCTGGACAGTGACCTGGAAACCCCGGTAGGGCTTTTTCTACGCCTGGCCGGAGACCTTCCAGGGATACTTCTGGAAAGCGCGGAGGTGGACGGACGCTGGGGCCGTTACAGCGTCATCGGCACCGATTTTCTGATCTCCGCCTCCTGCCGGGAGGGGCTCCTGGAACTCCGCGCGGCCGACGAACGCCTCGTCCCCCTGCGCGACCTTGCCGGCCGGCCTTTTATACAGGGGCTGCGCCAGTTGCTGGCCTCCCTGCGCATCCATGGAATTCCGACGCAGCCGCCCATCACCAGGGCTCTTTACGGCTGGCTCGGCTACGGCATGGCCAGCCTGTTCGATCCCCAAAACACGCCTTTTCTGCCCCCGCCCGAAGCCGAAGCCTCCCTCGCCCTGCCCGGCTCCCTGATTATCTTTGACCACGGCTACAACCGCATCACCCGCCTGGATCTACTACTGGACAATGAACAGCCGCAAGCCCTTCCTCCCCCGCCCCCGGCGGCCGCTCCCCAGGAGGCTTTTTCTCCGTTGGCGGACCAGGACAGATACGTGGAGGCCGTGAGCCGGATAAAGAAGTTAATCCACCAGGGAGAGGCCACCCAGGTGACCCTCTCCGCTCCCTTTAGCGCCCCTCTTTCAGAAAAACCCTTCAACCTGTACCGGCATCTGCGCCGCCTGAGCCCCTCGCCTTACATGTTTTACATGCGCCTGCCGGATATGAGGGCCGAAGTTTTGCTAGGGGCCTCCCCGGAAGTGCTGGTCAGCTGCCAGGACGGACGCCTGTGTCTCTGCCCCGTGGGCGGCGCCGGACCGCACTACGCTGAAAACATCCTCTTTGAAGATGAGCCACAGGATCCCAAGCAAAGAAACGAACACGCCCTGCTGGTGGAGCTCGGACGCCGGGACCTAGAGCGTATCGCCCGGCCTGGCAGCGTAAGGCTGGAGCGTTTCATGGAGGTGGAGCACTTCTCCCATACGCTGCTGCTGACCTCGCGCATCCAGGCGGATCTCGCCCCTGGCCGGGATGCTCTGGACACGCTGGCGGCCACCTTTCCGGCAGGCACTGTCAGCGGCATACCCAGGCTCCGGGCCATGGAAATTATCGCCGCTGAGGAACGCGCCCCGCGCGGACCTTATGCCGGGGCCATCGGCTGGATCGGCCTGGACCAGGAGGCCGTGCACCTGGATTTCGGCATCACCCTCCGCAGCCTCTGGGTGCGCGGCGGGCGCGTGTGCTGGCAGACCGGGGCGGCCGTCACCCATGACTCCACGCCGGAAAAAAATTGGGCGGAATGCCGCGCCGAGGCCGAAATCATCGCCCAGGCGACCCTGGACCGGGAAACCCCGAAAACGCTTCCCCCTGAACGGATGGGAGCGGGCGAACCGGGACGGCAGGCCCCATCCTCTCCAAATGAAGGACGCCCCTCAACCCCGAAAAATCTTAACCTGACCGACGGCCCCGTACAGATGTCCGCCATCATGGAACACCTGGCCCGCAGAAGGAATCTCTCCCCGGAAGAGGCTACAGCGGCATTCAGCCGGCTCATGGACGGAGAGCTTTCCCACTCTCAGGCCGGAGCCCTGCTCCTGGGTCTGCGTGCCAAGGGGGAAACCCCGGATGAAGTGGCGGCCGCAGTCAATGCCGTACTGGCCAGGGCCGTCCCTATACCGTCCGTATCCGGCCCGGCGATAGATATCGTGGGCACCGGCGGCGACGGCAAGCATTCTTTCAACTGCTCCACGGCCACCGCTTTGACCTTGGCCGGCATGGGATACAAGGTGCTCAAGCACGGCAACCGCTCGATTTCCTCCAGCTGCGGCAGCGCGGATGTGTTGGAACAACTCGGCCTTCCCCTGGACATCCCGCCGGAGGCCGTGGCCGAAACCCTGGAACGGGAGGGTTTCGTCTTTTTCTTCGCTCCCCTCTATCATCCATCCTTTCTCCATGTCATGCCGGTACGCCGGGAGCTAGGCATGCGCACCCTGTTCAACATCCTTGGCCCCCTAGTCAACCCGGCCCGCCCCACGCACCGCTTCCTGGGGGTCGCGGACCAGACGCAACTCTCCCTGGTGGCCGCGGCTCTGGCCCGCTTGGAGCCGGAGGCCGGGGTAGTGGTACATGGGGCCGGGAATTATGACGAGATCACCCCCCTAGGCGAAGCCTCCATGATCTTCGTCCACGGCCTGGAATGCCGGCCCGGCCGCCTCAATCCCGCCGAGTACGGCATCGCTCCCTGCACGGAACAAGATCTGACGGTGGATGGGCCGGAACATGCCGCCGAGGTGTTGCGAGAAGCTCTTTCAGGACAAGGCTCCAGGGCCGTATCCGACATGCTGGCTCTCAACCTCGGCCTGGCCCTGTATCTCTTCGGCAGCGGCAAGCAGCCCGGCGAAGCTCTAGACCCGACTTGCGGCTATAACCGCCAGCGCATGCGCGAGACCATGGCCCAGGCCAAAGAAGCCGTGGCCGCCGGCGCTGGCAGGAGGTTCTGCCGTGCTTGAACGCTTTCGCCGGGCCAAGGCCCCTGAAATAGCCTCCCTGGAAAAACTAGCCGCTGCGGGCAAAATGCCGCCACCGCTGTCCGACCCCCGGCCTCCGTTCATCGAGAGCCTCACAGCTCGCTCCTCTCCCCTAGCGGTAATCGCCGAATATAAACGCGCTTCGCCTTCAGAGGGAGACATCAATACCGGCCTCACCCCGGAAGAGGCCGCCGCCGCCTATGCGGAGGGCGGGGCCGGGGCCATATCCGTGCTCACGGAAAGCGAACACTTCAAAGGAAATATCGCCTACCTTGAACGCATGACCACCCCGGGCCTACCTCTCCTGCGCAAGGACTTCATCTTTCACCCATTGCAGGTGGACGAGAGCGCGGCCACCCCGGCCTCCGCCGTTCTCCTCATCGTCCGCCTGCTCAACGACGCCTCCCTGCGGGCTCTCTTGCGCCGCTGCGAAAATTTCGCCCTCGCCCCGGTGGTGGAAGTCTTTGACGAACAGGACCTCAAGCGGGCCAAGGACGCGGGGGCGCGGATCATCCAGGTCAACAACCGGGACCTTGAGAGCATGCGCGTCGACGCGGCTGTCTCTCTACGCCTCGCCGCCGGCAAAGGCCCCGGAGAATTCTGGATCAGCGCCAGCGGCGTCCGCGAGCGCGGTGATCTCATGAAGGCCGCGGCCTTAGGCTTTGACGCCGCCCTCGTCGGCACCGCGCTGATGCGCTCGGCCAGCCCTGGTGCGGCCCTGGTCGCCTTGCTGGGCAAGGACCTCCCCCATGCCTGATCTCCTCTGCAAGATCTGCGGCCTGACCAAGGCCAGGGATGCGGCCCTGTGCCATAGCCTGGGGGCGGACTTCCTCGGCTTCATCTTTGTCACGGCCAGTCCCCGCTATATGACCCCGGAGGCCGTAGCCGCCATTCCTGACGGCCCGGCCCGGCGAACCGGGGTGTTCGCCGGAAGCGGACTGGACCTAGTCCGCGACATCGCCCGCCGCGCCCGCCTGGACTTCCTCCAACTGCACGGCGGGGAAGACCCGGATTTCTGCCGCGCCCTAGGGCCGGATCGGGTCATCAAGACCCTTTGGCCGGAAGTTCTGGACCCTGGAGAACTAAAACTGGAGATGGAGCGCTTCGCCCCGGTATGCGCATATTTTTTGCTGGACGCGGGGCGCGGAGGAGGCGGAAGTGGCCGACGCCAGAACCCAGGCATCATGCGAGGCCTGCGTCCCCCAAGACCCTGGTTGCTGGCCGGTGGCCTAGGACCTAAGAACCTCCTCCCGACCCTGGCCGCCTTTGCTCCGGGCGGCCCGGACGGCGTGGATATGAACTCCGCCCTGGAGATCCGGCCCGGGCTCAAAGACCATGAACTCGTGAGCCGAGCGATCCGGCTCATAAAAACCCCTTCCGGCCTCAAGGCCGGGCATATTCTGGAGAAAGCGCTATGAAAAAAGGCTGGTTCGGCGATTTTGGAGGACAATTCGTGCCCGAGCTGCTCATCCCGCCTTTGCGGGAGCTGGAGCGGGCCTGTGAGACCATTCTGCCTTCCCCGGCCTTTCAGCGGGAACTGGCGGAGGTGCTGCGCGATTTCGCGGGGCGACCCACCCCGCTAAGCCGTTGCGACGCCCTGTCGCGGGATCTGGGCTTCAACCTCTGGCTCAAGCGCGAAGACCTCGTGCATACCGGCGCACACAAGATGAACAATACCATCGGGCAGGCTCTCCTGGCCAAGCACATGGGCAAAAAGAACCTGATCGCGGAAACCGGCGCCGGGCAACACGGCGTGGCCACCGCCGCGGCCGCGGCCAAGCTGGGCATGGGTTGCTCCATCTACATGGGATCCGTGGACGTGGAACGCCAGGCCCCGAACGTCAGCCGCATGAAGCTGCTCGGCGCACGGCTCATTCCTGTGACCAGCGGCACATGCACGCTCAAGGACGCGATCAACGAGGCCCTGCGCGCCTGGATCGTGAGCCAGGCCGACACCCATTACAGCTTCGGCACCGCAGCCGGCCCCCATCCTTTTCCCACCCTGGTGCGGGATCTCCAAGCGATCATCGGCAAAGAGACCAAGGAACAGGCCCGACGGCAGATCGGCCGCCTGCCGGATGCCGTGCTGGCCTGCGTAGGCGGCGGATCCAACGCCATCGGCATATTTCACCCTTTTGCCGCAGACCCGGAGGCTGCCTCGGTGCGCCTCATCGGTCTGGAGGCTGGAGGCACCGGGGAGCCCGGCTGTTACACCTCCGCGCCCCTGAACCTCGGCAGCCCCGGCGTGCTGCACGGGCAGTACAGCATGCTCCTACAAAGCGCCGACGGGCAGATCGAACCCTCCCATTCTGTATCCGCTGGTCTTGACTACCCTGGCGTGGGGCCGGAACATTCCTGGCTGCAACGATCCAGGCGGGCCGAATACCATGTTGTCACCGACGCCTCGGCCCTGCGCGCCTTTGAAACCCTGTCCCGCAAGGAAGGGATCATCCCTGCCCTGGAATCATCCCACGCCCTGGCCTTTGTCCTGGAAAACCCCCAAGCCTTCACCCCAGACTCACACGTGGTGGTGAACCTCTCCGGCCGTGGCGACAAGGACCTGGACATCGCCTCTCAACATCTTACCCTGCTCCAAGGAGATGCGACATGCGCCCGATAAGCCTGCAACAACGGATCGAACAGGCCGGCAGCCAGAGGCGCGTCGCCCTCATCCCCTTCATCACCGCCGGCTTTCCTGAACCAACCAGCTTCCCGCAGATCCTGCGCGATCTCGACGAAAGCGGCGCGGATATCATTGAAATCGGCATCCCCTTTTCCGATCCCGTGGCCGACGGCCCGGTGGTGGAAGAGGCCTCTCGCCAGGCCCTGGCTGCGGGCGTCAACCTGGAACGGACCCTCAAGGAACTGGCCTCCCTGGCCCCCGGCCTCAGGGCCAGCCTCGTTCTCATGGGCTATTACAACCCCTTTCTGCAATACGGGCTGGAACGGCTGGCCAGGGACGCAGACGCGGCCGGGATCCAGGGTCTGATCGTCCCGGATCTGCCCCTAGACGAGGACGGCCCGCTACGCGCCGCCCTGTCTCCCTGGGGACTGGATCTCATCCCTCTGGTGGGGCCAAATACCGGGGACGAGCGCATGCGCGCTTACGCCGCTGCCGCCTCCGGCTATGTGTATGTGGTCTCGGTCATGGGCACCACCGGGGTGCGCACGGAACTCCCGGCCGAAGCCGCGGATACGGTACGCCGCGCACGGAACGCCTTTACCCTGCCCGTGGCCCTGGGGTTCGGCATCCACAGCCCGGAACAAATCCGGGCCATGAGCCCGCCCCCGCAGGCCGTGGTCTTCGGTAGCGCCCTCCTGCAACACTTGGCCGCTGGGAAGTCCGCCAAGGACTTCATGGCGCCCTGGATAAAACAAAAATAGCAGACCACCGGGTTGCTTTTTTTGGGCTACCGCCCGCCCAAAATAAAATCTACTGGCCTGTAGCTGTCCATGAGGCCAAAGGCCTCGGCCACAGCCTTATAGGTGATTATACCCCTGTACATGTTCAGCCCCATTTTCAGCCCGTGGTTTTCCTTGCAGGCCTTTTCCACGTCTTGGGCGGCGAGCAGGAGGCCGTAACGCAGGGTGGCGTTGTTCAGGGCGAAAGTGGAGGTGCGGGCGTAGGCTCCGGGCATGTTGCCCACGCAGTAGTGCAGGATGCCGTCAACCATAAAGGTGGGTTCCTGGTGCGTGGTGACGCGGGAGGTTTCAAAGCAGCCGCCCTGGTCAATGGCCACGTCAACCACCACCGCTCCCGGCTTCATGATTTTCAAGTGTTCCCGGCGCACCAGCCTGGGGGCGACCGCGCCCGGCACCAGCACCGCGCCGATGACCACATCGGCGGCGCGCAGACAGTTTTCCAGGCTGATCGGGTCGCTGTACAGCGGGGTTACGTTGGGCGGCATGATCTCGCCTAGATGCTCCAGACGGCCGAGATTGACATCCAGGATGACCACCTTGGCCCCGAGCCCGGCCGCGACCCTGGCGGCGTTGCTCCCTACCACCCCGCCGCCTAGAATCAGCACCTCGGCCGGAGGCACGCCGGTGGCCCCGGTGGGCAGGATACCCCGGCCGCCGTGGTTTTTGGCAAGGTAAAAAGCCCCCATCAGGGCGGCCATACGCCCGGCCACCTCGCTCATGGGCTTGAGCAGGGGCAGGGTGCCGCCCTCTTCCACGGTTTCGTATGCCAGGGCGGTGATCTTCCGATCCAGGCAGGCCCTGGTCAATTCCTCGCTAGCCGCGAAGTGAAAGTAGGTATACACTAGTTGGTTTTCGCGCATCCTGGGGTACTCTTCCCGGAGCGGCTCCTTGACCTTCACGATCATCTCCGCCTTAGCCCAAACCTCGTCGGCGCTGCCTAGAATGCTCGCTCCGGCGGCCGCGTATTCCTCGTCCGCCAGATTGGAATTCAGCCCCGCTCCCCGCTGCATGTACACCTCATGCCCGGCGGCCACATAGGCGCTGACCGCGTTCGGGGTAAGCGCCACCCGGTTTTCGTTGTTTTTAATCTCCGTGGGACAGCCGATCCGCACAGGCAACCTCCTTTATAAAAAGTAATCCAACGACTGTATCGTCGTGTACCGGTTAATATCGGTTTTGCCAGGATCAAAATTTATTAAATCAAAATAATCACTATCCATCAGTTTCTTAAAATCATCTTCGGATGATTCCGGAGTAAATTTCAACGTGCCCTCTTCAGCCAGCTCAATGGTGTTATTTTGTGGTAAATTACCTGACTGCTCGGTATGCAGGATTTTTTCCACCAAATTTCTTGTTTCACGCACATAACGATTTATATTTACTATACGCGCGGAACGATAATCACTTTTATTAATTGCATTCAGATCAATTTTTAGCAAGGTATAGAAGTCATTATCATGTTTTAAAACATCAAGAGCAACCAATTTTTGCATATTGGATTTTATACGTTGATATTTATTCAAATTTTTTAAGTGTAAAATAACAAATTTTGTCTTGGTCTTGCCATAAGTCGATATCGGCAGTTGTCGAACATGATGTAAGGCGGCAACGCCTATTTTTTTGAACGCCGATTCAAACAGCGGCATTATTTTAGTATTGATTATCGGTTTTCCAAAGTGAAACGATGATAGATTCTGCGGATTAAATGAGAACAATTTCTCATTATCCGATATATTTTCTATCCATAACGGCGCGAAAAAATTGCAGTCGTCATTTTCTTCAAGAAACTGGATAATCGAACTGTCTTTTACAATTTTATGCCCATCCCAGAGATATAAATACTCATCAGAATCTATAATAGTAAAAAATTCTGACGAAGCTGACAATGCTTTATATATCTGCATAGACCATGTCGCCATATGCAAAATGTCCATATATCCACTAAATTCAACGAGTATTATACTATCTTTATATTTTTCATATACGCTTTTAACATAATCATCATCAGACATATTATCAAAAATTATAAGTTTTGTGTCTTGTAGTATGTTCAAATGGTGAATAATCCATTTTTCTATAAAGAACGCTTCATTCTTGGTCTTAGTAACAATTTTAAAAACAGCTTTATCTTTTTCTATGAGTGAACATAGTTCATTAAAAGAAGTTTGCATCGGCGTTCCTGGCACAGAGCGCAAGCGATCAGGCCGACGAATCGGGAGCCTTGTTCCGGGCGACAACGCCAGGGGCCACGGGCACCTCTTCCCGGCCCTCGCTCATGTCGGCCAAAGCCTGGAAGGTATCCTGCAGGGAACCCGGCTCCTGGACGTCCTGGCGCAGGAAGGCATTAATCCGGGGAAGCAGGGTGATGGCCAGGTCAATCTCCGCGTTGGCGCCATGGGCATAGGCCCCGATATTGATCATGTCTTCGGCCCGGCGGTAGGCGGCCAAGCTGGAAATCACCAGCCTCCCGTGCCGGATCTCTTCCGGCGAGCAGATATCCGAACGCAGACGGCTGATGGAGCGCAGCACGTCAATAGCCGGAAAGTGTCCCTGATCGGCCAGTTCGCGGGTGAGAACGATGTGCCCGTCCAAAATGGAGCGGACGCTGTCGGCCACCGGTTCGTTAAAATCGTCGCCGTCCACCAGCACGGTATATATCCCGGTGATCGATCCTTTCCGGCTGCGCCCGGATCGTTCCAGGAGCTTCGGCAAGGCGGCGAATACCGAAGGGGTGTAACCCTTGGAGGCCGGGGGTTCGCCCACGGCCAGCCCCACTTCGCGCGCGGCCATGGCGAAACGGGTTACCGAATCCATCATAAAGAGCACGTCCTTGCCTCGGTCGCGGAAATACTCGGCCACTGCGGTTCCGGCATAGGCCGCGCGCATCCGGATAAGCGGGGCCTGATCCGAAGTGGCGATAACCAGCACGGAACGGCGCATGCCTTCCGGTCCAAGGTCTTTTTCAATGAATTCCAGCACCTCCCGGCCGCGCTCACCCACCAGGGCGATGACGTTGACCTCGGCCTTGGTATAACGGGCCATCATGCCCATGAGGGTGGACTTGCCCACCCCGGATCCGGCCATGATCCCCACCCGCTGCCCCCGGCCCAGGGTCAGCAGGCCGTTGATCGCCCGCACTCCCACATCCATGGATTCAGTAATGCGCGGGCGTGACAATGGAGAAGGCGGTTCGGCGTAAATGGGGGCCAAGGCCGGACGATCATGCAGAGGGGCACTCTCCGCCCCCATATCTTTCAAGATTTCCATGCCCTCCAGCGGTTCGCCGAAGGCATCGAAGGCCCGGCCCAAAAGGCCCGGTCCCACCGGGAAAAAAGGCGGCAGACTGGAATTGCGGATCAGGCTCCCCGGACGCACCCCCCGCAGATCCCCGTACGGCATAAACAAAAGGTTGCCCTCGCGAAAGCCCACCACTTCCGCCGGAATTTCCTCGCCCTTTTCTCCGTAAGGCAAGATATGGCACAAAGAACCCAGAGGCGCGGACAGGCCGCTGCCCTCGGCCACCAGCCCCACCACCTTGTTGACCTTGCCGTAGCGCAAGAGCGGATCAATGCCCCGCAAAAGATCCATCGTCTGCCTTGGATCCGGACTCATGAAACAACCCTATCACCATCCGGTCCGGCTTGACAAAGGCTTTTTCCCTCCATAGGTTTCGCTATATCCTGGCCATCGACCGTATGCGCCCCGGAAGGAGCAAAGTGAAACTGAAGGATGAAACCCTGAGCCGGGATGAAGAAGCGACCCTGCGGGCGCGTTTTGACCGGGTGCGCGAACGCCTGGGCAAAGCCTTGCGGCATAGCGGCCGAAAGGAGGGCGAGGTCCGTCTGCTGGCGATCTCCAAGTGGCAAAGCCTGGAAAAAATTCTCTGTCTGGCCCGTTACTGGAAGGAAACAGGCGGCTTTCCCATGTTCGGGGAAAATTATGCCCAGGAGGCCTTGACCAAGCAGAAAGCGACCATAAAACAGGGCGCCGATCTCGGTTCCGCGAACTGGCATTTCACCGGTCAGGCCCAGAGCAACAAGGCCCGCATTCTGGCCGGCCGCTTCGGGCTAATCCACAGCCTGGATTCTCTGAATTTGGCCCAAAACTTGCAGAAAACCCTAGACAAAGAACCGGGATCGCGCCAAGCGGTGTTGATCCAGGTAAACTTGGGGCGGGAAACGGGCAAGGCCGGCGTCAGCCAGGAGGACGCGGCGGAACTCTTGCGCCGCCTGCCGGACTTTCCGGCCATAGAGATCCGGGGACTGATGTGCCTGCCTCCCTATGCCGGAGATCCCGAGGCCAGCCGGCCCTGGTTCATCCGTCTACGTCAAAAACGTGACGCATGGGAAAAAGAACTGGGACTGGCGCTTCCGGAGCTGTCCATGGGCATGTCCCATGACTTTGAAGCGGCGGTGGAAGAAGGAGCAACCCTGGTGCGGGTAGGCACGGATATTTTCGGACCCCGGATTCACCGGGATTCCAACCTTTAACTGGAGAAACTCAGGGTATAACAATGGATTTTGCAACCCTGCTGGGCTTGGCGGTTTCCTTCGTGCTGGTGGGAGAAGCCATTAATCTGGGCGGCGACTTCACCATATTCCTTAACGGTCCGGCCGTCATGATCGTGATGGGTGGCACCTTGGGGGCCACCCTGACCAACTATCCCATACCCACGCTCTTCGGGATCGGCGGGATCATCCGCAAAGCCCTGTTCCACCGCGCTCTTTCCCATAGGCAGGTCATTGAGCAGTTTATGGATTTCGCCTTCCTGGCCCGACGCGAAGGCATTCTGGCTCTGGAGAGGACCATACCCAATCTGGACAGCCTGTATCTGCGCAAAGGGCTACAGCTTACGGTGGACGGTCTGGAGCCGGACTCCATCCGCCTAGTTCTGGAAACGGAAATTGACAACACCCACGCCCGGCACGCCACCGGGGTGGAGATGCTGAACTCCATGGCCACCTATGCCCCGGCCCTAGGCATGATGGGCACGGTCATCGGCCTGGTGCAGATGCTCCGCAACCTCAATGACCCGTCCTCCATCGGCCCGTCCATGGCTGTGGCCCTGATCACCACTTTTTACGGGGCAGTGCTGGCCAACCTGGTTTTTCTGCCCCTGTGCGGCAAACTCAAACACAACTCCCAGGCAGAGGTCCGCATCATGGAGATGCAGATGGCCGGGATCCTATGCCTGGCCAAGGGCGAAAACCCCAGAATCATGCGTGACCTCCTGGAGAGCTTCCAGCCGCCAGCCACACGGAGGCCCAACCCGGATTACGCTCACTCCGGAGCGGGCGGAGCGGACTGATGCCCCTCCCCGCAAGAACCTTTCCCCAGCCCACCCGGCCACCCTGGCTGATTATATTTACGGACATAGTCACGCTCATGCTGACCTTTTTTATAATCATGGCCGCCATTTCCGTGGTGAATTACCAGGACATGCAGCGGGCGGCGGCCTCGGTGCGCGGCGCCTTCGGCCTCGTCAGCCAGGAACTCTGGCAGAACGAGCAGGAGACGGGAGCTGCGGGACTGGTGTACACACGCCCGCACGGACCGCATAAGCCGTCCGGGGGGGCCGCGAATGAATCCCGGCTCTTCGCGGATAACCCGCACATCGCCGTGCGCTACACGGAAACTGAAATAATCATTTCCATGCCCGCCTACATGCTCTTTGAAGGCGGCGAATCTGAACTGGGAGAGGCGGGAAGGCAGGCCCTGGACCGCATCTCTCCATTCTTGCGGGAACTCACCCACCCGGTACTGGTGGCCGGCTACAGCGCGCAGGGCTTGGGCGAAGGCTGGAGCGTCTTTTCCCTGGACGGACGGACGGTGGATTTTTCCTGGGCCATTTCCCTGAACCGGGCCTTGGCCGTTTACCGTCATCTCAGCGCCAGAGGAGCGAACACGGCCATGCTGCGGGTGGAAAGCTACGGACGTTACCGCCCGGACTTTGACAACCTGACCCCCGAAGGACGACGCAAAAACCGGCGCATTGACCTGGTGATTGACCGGCGCAACCCCAACCTGCGCGGGCTTTTGGGCAATCTGCGGCTGCCTCCGGAACAAGGACAGGAATACCATTTTCGTGATTTTCAGTTCAACCTGGATCTGCCCGGCGGCAACCCTGCAAGGAGGCCGGAAAACTGATGCCCAGAGCTAGACGTGTCTTCAGCAAAGCCGGAAACGGCTGGCTGGTCACCTTCGCGGACCTGGCTACCCTGCTGCTGGCGCTCTTTGTGCTGATTTTCAGCATGTCCTCCGTGGACAGCGCCATCCTCCAGGACATCAGTTCCGGCCTGGACAATCGGGAGGCCAGAAACAGGGGAAAAAGCGGACGGATTACCAAAAATCTGCGCTTGGCTGCCAATCTGATGACGGACACGGAAAACCTGAACCGTCAGGAAAGCCGCCTCAAAGAGCTGCTCTTTCCACCGGAGATCTTGCCGCCCGGCTACGATAGAGGTACAATAGACCAGCTCATCCGCATTTTTGAGCGCAAGGATGGCCTGATGTTCACGCTGAACAACGCCCTGCTATTTATGCCGGAGAGCAGCGAATTCACTCCCGGCGGCCGGAATATCCTCCTGGCCCTGGCGCCCTTGCCGGAACTCCTGCCCGGCCGGATCAGCATAGCCGGGCATGAGGAAAAAGGTTCCGGGCCGGACCCTTACCTGACTTCTAGCCGGCGCGCCCTGGCGGCTCTGGGCGTTTTTCTGGGGCGGGGACATACGCCCGCGCGCTTCAGCGTGAGCGCCTACGGGGCGGATCGCCGCCCAGAGCTTCCGGAAGGTTTTGAAAATGCCGCCGGGTTTCCCCAAGGCCGGCTGGAAATTTTATGGGAACTGCCAAGCCCCGTTCCGAAAACCAGCGAGGGCGCTTCGCATTGATTAAACGGCTCCCGTAGCCGCTTACGGAGAAAATATGGCTCAAGAAGACGAACTGCCGGTAAAGAAAAAAGGCTCGTCCAAACTTTTTCTGTTCTTTTTCCTGCTCCTGCTCTTGGGCGGCGGCGGCTTCGCAGCCTGGCACTTCGGCATACTGGACGATCTGCTGGGGCAGATACTCGCCCCCTCCGGAGACGCGCCCGCCAGTCCGGCCACACAGCTGCAAGCGCAGGCTGGACCGGGGAATACCTCCACCGTGCCCCTGCCGGGCTTCATGGTCAACCTCTTTGACCCTCTAGGCCGGCGTTACATCAGGATGGATCTGGAGCTGGAAATCATCTCTCCGGAAGTGGGCAAAGAGGTGCAGGCCATGAACGCCCGCATACGTGATACCCTGATCATGCTGTTATCCAGTAAAACCCATACCGAGCTTTCCACGCCGGAAGGCAAGCAAATTCTGCGCAACGAGATACTGGACCGCCTGAACCAGGTGCTGGGCGGCCCCAAGGTGGTGCGGGTATTTTTCAACAACCTGGTGATCCAATAGCGGGGTGTATAATGAGCGAAGAAAACCAAGAAGATCTGGCGGCGGAGTGGGCTGCGGCCCTGGAATCCCAAGAGAATAAACCGGCACAGGCCAAGGATCCCAACGATGCCTTGGCTGATGAATGGGCTGCAGCCCTGGCGCAGAACGAGCAGGCCGATATTCATAAGGCCAAGGAACAGGCCGTCCTGCACAGCCAAGCCAAGGAGGTCGCCTTCAAGGATCTGAGCGAGGAGGCCAAGGCCCCCAGAGGGGATGCCGAGCGCCGGGATCTGGATTTCATCCTGGACATCCCCCTGGATGTCTCGGCCGAACTGGGGCATACCAAACTTTTGATCAACGAGCTTTTGCAGCTCGGCCAGGGATCGGTGGTGGAGCTGAACAAACTGGCCGGAGAACCCCTGGAGGTCTATGTGAACGGCAAGCTGGTAGCCAGGGGCGAGGCCGTGGTCATCAATGAAAAATTCGGCGTGCGTCTGACCGATATCATCAGCCCCATTGAACGGGTAAAACAACTGGGCTGAACTGAATGGAACAACGCCAGGAAACCCTTCAGCCCCCGCCTCCGGAACTGCCGGAATACAGCTTGGCCGGCTATTTCACCGGCCTCTCCATCCTCTTCCTCCTGCTGGGGGTCTGTTGGTTCGCCCTCCGCTATCTGAAAAACCGGGGCGCCCTGCGCCTCTTCGGACAGCCACCAGGATTGGAAATTGAGGGACGGCTGAACTTGGGCCCCAAGAAAAGCCTGCTGGTCATGCGCTATTATGATAAACGCCTGCTCCTGGGGGTGACGGATCAGCGGATCAGCCTGCTGGACAGCGCTCCTAATCCGGCGACGGAAGAAGAAAGCCCGGACGATGATGAAAGCCGCGCCTGGGGAAAGGGCGCGCTTGCGGACGCCCCGGCGGACAACGGCAAATTCAGGGAGTTGCTCCATGGACGCATGCGCAAGAAATAGGCGCCGCATCTTTCAAATCTTCTCCCCGCTGGTCCTCCTGGCCCTGCTGGTCTTCCCCACGATTCTGCAAGCGGCCTCTCCGGATTTCGTAATGCCCCAGGTGCAGCTTTCCCTTTCCGGCGGTGAAATTGAACCCCGTTCCGTTTCCATGCTCCTGGAAATCCTCTTTCTGCTAACCGTGCTCTCTCTGGCTCCGGCCATCGTGCTCACGGCCACCAGCTTCACGCGCATCATCATCGTCTTTCACTTCGTGCGCCAGGCCATCGGCACCCAGCAGCTTCCCCCCAACCAGATCCTGGCCAGCCTGGCCATTTTTATGACCGTGGCCATCATGTTCCCGGTGGGCAAGCAAATCAACGACAATGCCCTGCAACCCTACCTGGAGGAACGCATCGACTTCCAGGTGGCCCTAGAGCGGGCGCAGATCCCCATGCGGGAATTTCTATTCAAACAGACCAGGGAAAGGGACCTTTCCATCTTCTATTCCATCACCGGCATGCCCAGGCCGCAAAACCGCGATGACGTGCCGATCACCTCCCTGGTGGCCGCCTTCATCATCAGCGAGCTTAAAACCGGTTTCATCATCGGTTTTCTTATTTACATCCCCTTCCTGATCCTGGATATGGTGGTTTCCAGCATCCTCCTGGCCATGGGCATGATGATGCTCCCGCCCATGATGGTTTCCATGCCCTTCAAGCTCCTGCTCTTTGTCATGGTGGACGGATGGAACCTCTTGGTGGGCACTTTAGTGAACAGTTTTTACTGAGGCGGACATGACCCCGGAATTTATCATAGGCTTTGCCCGGCAAAGCATCGAACTCGCCCTGACCATCGCCCTGCCCATGCTGGGCGTTGGGCTGGCCGTGGGGCTGATTGTCAGCATCTTCCAGGCCGCCACCCAGATCCAGGAAATGACCTTGAGCTTCATACCCAAGATCGTCTCCATCTTCCTGGTCCTGCTCCTGGCCTTCCCCTGGATCATGGACAAGATCGTCACCTTCACCAGAGAGATCTTCCTGAATATCCCCAATTACATCAGGTGAATCCGGCTTTCCGCCCACCGGCGGATGAACCGGCGCAGGCGGCAAAAGTTCGTCAACCAAGCTACTCGTCAAGCCAGCCAACAATCATTTTACACACATTTCGCTTAGCGCTTAAAAAGTCAAAACCCAAATTTCCGGCGGGCTTCTCCCAGAATGCGGCGGGGTGGGGTAGCCCATGATCACAACGCGATTTTCCATGCCGCTGTCCTCGGTTACGCTGACCTTGAACAGGCATACTCCCAAGGAAACGCTTTCCAGGCGGTCCGCCATATCCGAAACCAAATGGCGCTCCTCCCGCCCGGACAAGTAGGGGAGAGAGGCAAGGATCTGCTCTATTTCCCCGGCCAAACCGAAATCCACTGCCACGCCTATGTCCAGAGGAAAGAGAAAAAGATGCGCCGCTTGCGGGTCAAGGGTTTCCACAAAGATCTCCGGATGCGGATGCAGGGTCTTTTCTTCATCCTCCATCGCCAGGAAAGAAGGATGGAAACGCAATTTCCGCAAGGCCGGGGTAAAAGCGAAATCCCGGCCTTCTTTATATATATAGCATGATAAACGCATATCGGGCTTATGCCGTTTTTTCGCGGCCGGCGCAATGCCGAAACCATAACCGCCATGCAGGAAACCCCAAAAGGCAAGCCGCCGCGCGTCCAATCCGTCCCGGAGATTCTGCAAATTATCTACCGCGCCTTGAAGCCCTGAGGCGGCATTTTCCTATTACGCGCGCTTTATTCAAAAGCGCCTTTCCAAGCCCCGCGAAACCGGCTACATACCCTTGATGATTGTCGCCCAGGCCGCGCTTCTCAGTCCTCCCTTCGCCACGCTGAGCTATATTCTTCCGACCGGTTTCGCGCCGGAATTCTGGAAGCCCGGCCTGCGCCTGGCCGTGCCCTTAGGCCGGAGCTTGCGCGCCGCCGTGCTCCTGGAAAGCGGCCCGGCGCTTCCGAGAGAAAAGACGGCCTTTACCCTGAGAGAAATCATCTGGCCCCTGGAACAAAGCCCACTGCTGAGCGCGGAATACCTCGAATTCGCCTGCCAGTTGGCCTTGCGCCAGGCCCAGCCCCTGGGCCGCGTCCTGGCCGCCATGCTCCCCGCCGGCCTGCGCGATATGCGCTTTCGCTTGCGTTTTTTCAAAGATGGACGGCCCCTGGACCTGGATCTACCGGAAGCTGCCCGCCTGGCCCCGGAAGAGCGCGCCGCGCTGGCCCGGCTCTGGCAGTCCGGGCAGGGCCTTCCCCTACGCTCCAAGGAAAAGGGGGAGGAAGAGATCTGCCGCCTGCGGGTTTCCCCGCCCTGGCCGCTACGCCCTTCCGCCAAAAGGCAGATCCGCCTCCTGGATTTTCTGGAAGAGAGGCGCAAGGCCAGCCGGAGAGAGCTGCTGGAGGCTCTTGGGCCGGACGGCGCCGCCGCCCTGAAGGGCATGCTGGATCGCGGCCTGGTGGAAGTCGCCAGGGAAGAGCCAGAAATGCCGGAAAAGAGCGGAAGCCGGGAAACCTGGCTGGAGCGTCACGGCCCTACGCTGCGTTCCGCGCCACCCTTTGCCCTGAACCCGAAACAGATGGCGGCCCTGGAAGGCTGTCTTGAACCCTTGAGGGCTCACCGGGCGGAAACCCGCCTGCTTTACGGCATTACTGGTAGCGGCAAGGGCGCGGTGTACCTGGAACTGGCCGCGCGCACCTTGCTTTCCGGCCGGGGATCGCTCCTCCTGGCCCCGGAACTCGCCTTGGCCGATAAATTACAGGAAGAGGCCCAGGCGCGTTTTCCGGGTCTGCCCACCTATCTCTTTCACAGTGATCAGAACCCGGCCCGGCGGGAGGCCTGCTTCCGGGAACTGGCCAGGAGCGAGACCCCTTATCTGGCTGTGGGAGCCAGGTCAGCCCTCTTCCTGCCCCTGAAGAACTTGGGGCTGATTGTCCTGGACGAAGAGCATGACGCCTCCTTCAAACAGGACGAACGCTTCAGCTACAACGCCAAGGAACTGGCCTGGTTCCTGGCCCATCAGCACAGAGCTCTACTGCTCCTGGGCTCGGCCACCCCGGACCTGAAGAGCTTCTATGCCGCCGAACAGGGGCGCATCCCCATGCACCGCCTGGATCAACGCACGGGCGGCGGGGAGATCCCGTCCATCACCCTGGAGCCGCTCCCGGCCCACAAGGGCAGAATCCTGACCACAGGCAGCGCCAACGCCCTGCAAGACTGCCTGAAAAGGGGCGAACAGGCGGTCATCCTGCTCAACCGGCGCGGCTTTGCCCCGAGCATCTATTGCCTGGCCTGCGGCAAATCCCTGCGCTGCCCGGACTGCGAGATCTCCTTTACCTATCACAAAGGCCGGGAAAAACTGCTCTGCCATTACTGCGGCCGTAGCGCGGACTTCCCCCGGCCCTGCCCGGACTGCGGATCTTCGGACTACCTGCCCCTGGGGCACGGCACGGAAAAACTCGAAGAGCAGCTAAATTTTTCCCTGCCCACAGGCGCACGGACCCTGCGCCTGGACCGGGACAGCGCCGCCTACCCCGGCGGCCAGGAAGAAATCCTGCATGCCTTTGCCCAGGGCCGGGCCGAAGTTCTGGTGGGTACCCAGATGATCTCCAAGGGCCACCATTTTCCCAAGGTCACCCTCTCCATCGTGGCCGACGGCGACCTGGGGCTGAACATGCTGGACTATAACGCGGCCGAGCGCACCTTCCAGCTCATCCTGCAGACCGCCGGGCGATCCGGGCGCGGCGAGGCCCCAGGTCGGGTGATCGTCCAGACCAGGGACCCTTCCCATTACTGCTGGCATTATATCCTGGCGCACGATTACCCCGGCTTTTACCGGGAAGAGCTGGAACGCCGCCGCCGCCGCCATTACCCACCCTTCTGCCGGCTGGCGCTACTCCGCCTGAATTACCCGCGGGACTGGAGCGGGGGCGGGCGGACCCTCCAACGCCTGAGCGAAAAAATCCGCCAGGCCGGAGAAGAACTGAAGGTAACAGCACTAGGTCCAGCCCCGGCCCCTCGCCCCTTGCGGGAAAAGCGTCTGCGCTTCCACTGCCTGCTCAAAGGCCGGGATTGGCAAAGCCTGCGCGCCGTTTACCGCGCCGCCGCCGCCGCCCTGCCGTCATCTTCGCCCTGCCGCCTGAGCCTGGATCTGGACCCGACGGGACTGGATTAACCGTAAATAACCATTCAAGGAGATCTTATGCGAGTCTTAATGATTAACGGTAGCGCCCATCCTCATGGATCCACCCACACGGCCCTGAGCGTGGTGGCGGACGCCCTGCAGGAGGAAGGCATTGAAAGTGTCATAAAGCAAGTAGGGCATCTGGCCATTCGCGGCTGCATCGCCTGCGGCAAGTGCGATGGCGGCAAACCCTGCGCCTTCGGCGACGATCCGGTAAACGAATGCGTGGAGCTCCTGGAAAATTCCGACGGGCTGGTGGTGGGATCTCCGGTGTATTTCGCCGGCCCCAACGCCACCCTCTGCGCCCTGCTGGACAGGATGTTCTACCGCAAGCTCCAGACCTACGCTTACAAACCCGCCGCCGCCGTGGTCAGTTGCCGCCGGGGCGGGGCCAGCGCCTCCTTTGACCGACTGAACAAATACTTCACCATCGCCCGCATGCCGGTGGTTTCTTCTGTTTACTGGAACTCCGTGCACGGCAACATGGCCGAAGAAACGCGACAGGACCTGGAAGGGCTGAACGTCATGCGCGTGCTGGGCAAAAACATGGCCTGGCTGCTCAAATGCCTGGACTTGGCCAAGGATCGCGTCCCCCACCCGGAGATCGGCCCCAGAGTGGCGACCAACTTCATCCGTTAGCCCTTGTTCCCGTCCGGACCGGACTCACTGATCTTAAGGAAAGGGAACAAGGATACGGCCGAGCCGTTCCCTAGTGATGTGCCTTGCTGTCGGATGATTTTATGGTCATGGCTATTTGCCTCCTTATTTCAGCGATTCAGTATCCATTGAAAAAACTCGGACAGTCGGATAAGGTATCTCCCATTGATACTGCTAACCCATGAAAAAATTATCTGCCGCGCTTCTTTTCACCTTGCTGACGACAGGTTGCGGAACATTATCCAGCTACAACGTCGACCCGGACGACTCGCAAACCCTGCGGTACGTGGCCAGCCACGATCTGCAATTCGAAGTTGATTCCCTTGCCACGCCTCTTATAGAGAATAAAGTGACTCCCGGCTTGGTGGTAGGGATATTGCTACCTGACGGTGATCCCCAATTCTATTCTTACGGGGTCGCGGATAAAATTACCCAAGCCCGCATGAATCCCGATACGGTGTTTCATGTGGGATCGATCAGCAAGGTATTTCTGGGATTGATCGCCGCCAAGCTGGTTGATGACGGCGTTTTGTCATGGGATACCACCCTGGCGAAAGCATTGCCCGATGTGACATTGAGTGATGACGCCAAGACTATTACCTTAGAGCAATTAGCCACCAACACATCAGGCTTGCCCAGACAGCCTTATAGATTTAAAACGATGCTGTACTTTACCGAATACCTCTTCACTGGCAATAACTTCTATCGCAACTATGATATGCAATATATTTTTAATTATTTGGAAAAATTCAGAGCGCCAAAAGAAAAAGCTGAATATTCCAATATCGGTTATGGATTACTTGGTTATATCATAGAGAAAATTACTGAAAAATCCCTAGACAGCTTGCTCGGTGAGATAATTTTGCAGTCTCTATATTTAACACGAACAGGCTACAGGCTTGAGGAAATGCCGGATATTACAAATAAAGCGTCTGGTTATGCCGGTGACCAACCCAAATTCATTCGACGTGGCCAGCCGGTTCCAGATTGGTCAATGACCGAGGCAATGAAAGGATCCGCCTCTATGTATTCAAGCGCGAGAGATTTGCTGACGCTTGCGAAGGCGTATATAGATGAGCCGCTTAATTTGAAAACCGCGATAAACGATACACTATATGTTAGGTTACCAAGGCCCAGAGAGGCTTATGCCATTGCCTGGACAGCGGATAGTTTTAATGGTTATGAGATATATTACATGACAGGAGTAATCGCCGGATATACCAGTTTTATCGGTATAAATAAAAAACATAGCCATGCTGTTGTTGTGCTTCAGAATAGTTTCAACTGGTCGGCCAATATCGGGTATCAACTGCTGGTTCGCCTTGCAGATGCGCGAGAGATAGAAGAGAATGGGGTTTCGGCTAGCTTTGACGCGGAATAAACAGGGAAAAGCGGCGCCTTCGCCAGGGCGCTGTCGGCCAGGCGGTCAACAATGGGAGCCAGGGTGGCATTAAGCCCCTCCATACACCATTTTTTGCCGGCCTCGCAGGCGGCGTTAGAAGACCGCAAAAGAATTTTTGAGATGGCTTCTACCGGGGACGACAGGCATCGCTGAGGCTGCGGTAAACTTCCAGGTGGGCCTGCAAGAAGCCTTCGCGGGTATGGGAAGCCAGACTTTTCTGTCCAGCCTTGGCAAGACCTTGGCGCAATTTTTTGCCGCGGGCTAGGGCACCGATTTTTCCGGCCAGGTGGATATGGTCGGAATCTTTGAAACAAAGGGCATTAACTCCGTCCTGGACAATTTCCAGGTGCGGCGGGCTGTCGGAGCAAAGCACTGGAAGGCCGCTGGCCCAACCCTCCATAATAGCCAAAGAACTGTCTTCCCCGGTTTCCGCCGGAACGATTAGCATATCACCGTCCTGGAGGATATCCGCGCCGTGGTTCGCGCCAAAAATTGCCAGACGTCCATCCACCCCCAAATCCTTGGCCAGCTCAATGATGGGCTCAAATAGACTTCCTCCCCCGGCAATGCGCAATTCCCAAGCCGGCATGCGCTTCACCTGATAGAGCAGGGGCAGGGCGCGCAGAAGCTGTTCATAGCCTTTTCCTGGCTCCAGGCTGTCGCTGCAAACAAAGATGATCCTCTTGTCCTTGCGGCGGCAAGGCCGACAAACGCCCTGTTCCAAAAAGTCGCGGATGACCCGCGGACGATTCCCGGCCAACCCCAGATCCGCAAAACGTTCGGCCGCATATTTGGAAGGAACAATCACGGCTTTCAACAGGGCCGGATTCTCCTTGGGACTGAGCTGGACAAATTCAGGCCGGGGGGCGGAATACACCACTTGCAGGGGGGTTTTGCGGTCAGCCAGACGCAGAGCCAAGCCCAGAGCCTCTGGGTCAAAAGCGTGCAGAATCCACGGTTCTTCGCCAGCGCGCAGTTTCCAGGCCAGCCTGAGTTTACCCAGCGCCTTGCTGATCCCGCCCAGACCCATGCGCATACAGGGTAACCCCCTGGACTCCGCCAGGCGGTCCAGGGTAGTCCCTTCAGCACAAAGGGCGTAAAGTTCCAAGTCCGGACAGCTCTCCCGAAGATCCGGCAAAGCCGCAAGTCGGCGCTCTTTTTCTCGGTCAGATCCGCCGAATTCCATCAGCATAATACGCATCTTGCCAAAAACCTCTGCTTGCAATGTGGCAGTATATACCGGCCCGGACAGATTTGCCAGTCCCTGAATTGCTTTTTTTACGCTGGAGTTATAAGGAATTCCCATGTCTAAACGTCTTTTCATTGACTGCACCCAAGGGATCAGCGGCGAGAGCATGCAAGCGGCCTTCTCCTCGCTGGGAGTGAATTTCTCGCCCCTGAAGAAAGGGTTGTCCCGCCTGAGGGAAAAAGGCTTCTCCTCCGGGGAAAAACTCCCTGCCATGCTTCCGGCAAGCCTACGTAACAAGGGTGCCTCCCTGCCCGAGCGGCTGCTCAAGGCCATGCGGCAAAGCCATTCCAGCGATTCCCGGATTTCGGCCGAGGTCCTGGCCGAGGCCCTGGCGGGCCTCTGGGGCATTTTGCAGGTGCAAGCAACGGAAGTCTGGGCCACGCCGCCACCTTGGTTCGCAGGCCTCAGCCGTGACGGTATCCCCCTGCCCCGGCCCCTCACCCTGGAATTGATGCAAGGCAAGCCCTGGAACCAAGGATACGCCTGTGAAACCGGCAAGGAACCGCTCACCCCCGGCGCGGCCTTGTTGCTGGACCAGCTGATCCAGCGTTTCTGGATTTACGGTCCGGAGTTGGTGGACAACGAAACCACCGTACTGGAAAAGAGCGCTTCAGGACAGGACGGAGAGGGCCGCTCAACCTGTCTGCATCTTTTCGCGCGAACTTTTCCAGTGGCTGGGCCGGGACAGAGCCTGGACGAAGTAATACAGCTTTCCTGTCACCTGGATCACCTGAACGGCGAGGATCTAGGGCATGCCATCCGCATCCTCGGGGAAAACGCCCTGGATGTGCTCTGGTTACCCGGACTGACCAAAAAAAACCGGCCGGGGGGGGAACTGCGGATACTCTGCCGCCCGGAAGAACTGCCCCAAACACGCGAACTGATCTTCAAACACACACATACCCTCGGCCTGCGCCTCAGCCGGCAGATTCGCATCCTTCTGCCCCGGCGGAGGAAAAGTCTGCCTACTCCCTTGGGCGAACTCCAGGGCAAGGAGTATGACCTGGAAGGCGATAGTTTTTGGCGGGCCGAATATGAGGACCTAGCCGCCAAAGCCACGAAGCTTGACTGCGGGCTTCCGTCCTTGCGCGTCCGGACACGCGGTTAAGGCACATGCGTCCACCGCCTAGTCCCACCCGCCTATTATGCCTGGGGCTGTTCTGCTGTCTGGCTGCGCTCTTGCCCGGCTGCGCCCTGCCTTTCATCCAGACCGGGCTCCAGATGGAGTTCAGCATGGGGGGGGCACGCGTCCGCGCATTCGCTCCTACTGGCTATCGCTCCGTCCCTGTGGACCGAAGTTGGACGGATCGCCTGTTCACCCCACCGGAAAATATCTTCGCCGTTCTCCTGCCCCAGGTACAGACCTGGGATGTGGAGCGCGACGCACGTGGGCGCGGAATCATCATCATCAGCGCCCGTCCGGAATTCATGGACGAAGAGGCGACTCCAGATTTCTTCAAAGCCATGTGCCGGGATTTCATCAGGGTCAACGGCATCTGGGGACCGTCATCCCTGGAGTCCTTCCGCTATTTGGCCGGCGGCTATTACCAGGATCTGACCGGTTTCGCGCATAACCTGGGCGTTTTTCACGCCACCCCGCGCAGCTTGAGCATGGCCCGGATTATCTACGAGGCGGACAAGCCCCCTGCTCCGCTGAAGGCAGTGGACGACCCCAAGGACACCAGGGCTTGGGCCGCGTCCCATTTCGCCGGAGGCCGCCACCGGATCCTGACGCAGAACATCCTCTTTCTGAACAGACGCTGCTTCAACATTTACTTCATCGCCCCCTTGGCCGGGGAAGACGATATCTCCACCCTCCTGGACGCCAACAGGAAATACATGGACCTCATGAACGCCGCCGCTGACCGCCCCGACACCCTGTCCCCGACCGAAGCCCCGGAACCATGAAGAACTTCTTTCACCCCACCCACCGGAAGGCCAAATACCAGAACTATTGGCATTTTTTTTGCATAATTTTAACAGGACTAATGTTGGGCGGAAAGCCGGCGGGGGGGGTAATTCCCGCCGTGCAGGAACCGCTCTTAAAACACGGCAGGTTAAGCTTATGGCTCAATATACGGAAGAAAGCCCTTCTGGCGGGGATCTCACCCCGGCCTTATGGCTGGCCCTGTTTATATCCCTGTGTTTCGCCCTGGCGATCAGTTCTCTGAGCGCGGGCTGTGATGAAAAGAGCTTCGGGCCGCCCCCCCGACAAAATGTCGAGGTGGTCCGGCAGCCCCCTTCCCAGCCCCTGGAAGAACCCACTCTGCTGGTAGGCGACGTGAATATGCCCATGCCGGTGCCCAGCGGTTTCAAACGCCTACCGGCGGAACATCCGCTCATGCTGGATCTGCAGGCCGAACTGGGTAACGAAGAAACCCTGCTGTGCATCTTCGAGAGGACTGCCGATGCGGACAGCCAGGAAAGACAAGTGCAAGACCTAGTACAGGTGAGTACCCTGCGCAAATGGCTGAACGCCGGCATCTCCACCATAGATTTCTCGCGGCTCAAGCAGCCCTGGCAGGAAGAATCCATCGTCTTCAACCAGAACGCCCTGGTTTTCTTTGAGGAGGCCGCCCGGAACCAGCTACGCGGCCAGACGCATTTCAGCTATAACCTAGGAATGATTGATTCCGGTCCGTTGCACATCAGTTTCCTTAAAGTGATCAAACACACCACCCCAAATCAACAAGCCGTTTATATCTGCAACACCAACACCCTACTCTGGCGCCACGGCAAAATTTTGCGCCTCACCTACAACAGCCCGATCCGCGACTTCAAACAGATCCGCGCCGTAGTGGCGGAATCCGTGGGCTACCTGCAAAAACTCCAAAGCCAGACCGCGGAACCCGCCGGCAACCAGACTGCCATAACCCCGGCAAGTCTACATGGATGAAGCTTCCTTAGCTGAGCAGAAACAAATTTTTAGGCTGTGCAGAACTTGGAACTGGGCGGCAACCTGACCTGGACGCCATACCCGAAAAGATTCTAAACATCTTGGACGGCCTCTACATGCGCATGCATTGAGAAGCCTCCTCACACCAGTTTGCACCAGCATACGCCACCAGAAAACTGGCGTTATGCTGATGCGATCACTTTCGGGCAATGACCGCGCCGAAGATCAGCGGATCCGGCCCGGAGTTTTCCAAACCGTGCTTTTCACCCTTCAAACAGATGGCCACATCGCCGCCTTTGACCTCGTGGGCCTTTTTCTCATTATCCAGGTAAAGGCCCAGACCACTGATGATGACATATATTTCCTCGTCCTCGGTATGCTCATGCCAGGGGATCACGAATCCCGCGGGAAGCTGGTTCACCATCAGCGCCGTAAACGGACTCTCTCCGCTCAAGGGTTTGTCCCGCTCCACCCCCCAGCGTGAAAGCATGGGCTCCCGGTTCCCGGGAAGTTCCCTGGGAACGGGACTAACCTGGTCAAATAAAAACACCCGGTTCCGGCTCATTCCTTCTTCCTGTACCCGGTTTTTTATTCGCGGGTTGAGAGACGCTGGCGTATAAAATTCGCCAGGCTTTCTCCGCCCATGGCATCCAGCGGAAATTCCGCCCTAGCCATCGCCTTGTGTCCACCGGCCGATCCCAGGGCGTCAAAACGACTCTGCGCCAGACGCCCAACATCCACGGTCAGGCCATCTCCCCGGAAAATCAGCACCACTCCTCCCGCATACACCCCAGCCACGATCAACCAGCGGATCTCGTACACTCTGGTCAGCAAATCCGCGATCAAAACCAGGATATCCGGGCTGTCCACCTTATCCAGAACCACCAGATGCCCGCTGCCGATCTTCCGGCGGTGGGCGATGGCCTTGGCCACATGTGGCAACCACCCCAGCAGGAACTCGCTGTGGATGATCCTGGTCAGGAGGTGGGCGTCGGCGAACTTGTTCAGATACTGATAGGCGCGCAAGTCCACTTCCGTAACATGCCGCTGGAAATTCCCGGTGTCCGTGCGGATGCCGAATTGCAGAGCCGTGGCCAGGCGGCTGCCGATGCGCAGTTTCAGGTTATACAGGTATTCCGTGAAAATAGTGCTGGTCGCCCCGTATTCCGGCTTGATCTCCGTGAACAGATCTTTTTCCGGGGCCGTGGCCAGCGGGTGGTGATCCACGACTAGAGAAAATTTCAACCCCTCAAACTGCGGATTATGCGAAGGCTGGGAATCCACCAGGGCGAAACGGCTGTAGGCGCCTGTCAAATCCTCGTCATAACGGCGCATGTTCAGGCGGGTATAGCGGATCATGGCCAAGTTATCGGGACGGCGCACCTCATTGATCGCGGCAATATCCGCCGTTACCCCGCGGCCCTTGAAAATACGGCGTAAGGCCATAGCCGAGGCCATGGAATCCGGGTCCGCACTGATCAGAATCAGCCACTTATGGTCCTTGCCAGTTCCGGTAAACCAATGAACGGCCTGATCCGTCTTGCGGAAATAGCTCATGCTCTCCTACTAGCCCATAGCCGGAAAAAAATAAACTGTTTTACGGATGGTATCTCTCCATGACGGAGCGGCACCAGATAACCACCTCGCGCATGCTTCGGCCAAGGGCCTTCTGCATGGCCTCGCCCAGGGCATAGGGGCTGGATAAATTCCCCTCCTCCCTGACCGTGAAGAGATTCCTGGAGATTAGGCCCCCTTGGCGCGAAAAATCCCGAAGGTTCAAATCCATGGAAATCACGGCTACCGATGGCGGATCCCCCTCGCTCTGCTCAAAGTGCATACGCCGGATACCCGCCCGCAGGCGGAAAGGGCTGCTCAGGCTGTCCCCAACCCCGGCGGCTCCGGCGAAACAGCCGCCGCTGTTCAGGGCATTGACCAAGGCGCCGCGCACCAACAGCGGAACCGACGTATCCCATTTATACCCTTCCAGGTAGCGCACCTCTCGATTTTCCAGCAATAGGGCGATGCGCTCGCTCCCCAGGCCGGAATAGCTTTCAGGCAGATCCACCAGGATCTGAACCGGCAGGGCTACGTCGCACATGCTTTCGGCCTGGGCAAATTCATTGAGCGTAAGAATACGCAAGGGCTCGGACCGAAACAAATCCGCGCAGCCCGCGGACAAAAACACCACGCCGAAAAAAATCAAAAAACGCATGCCTGCCTCCCAATCACTTCATTTTGTATCCCGGCACGGCATCGCCGAAAAAAAAGCGCTGCGGATCGGCGTTAATGCGCTGCACCAAGGCGTTCAGGTTATGCATGAGTAGGTTGCCTTCATTCAGGAGGCGATGCACATCATCGGCCATCAGGGAGGAAAAACGGCGCAGCCCCGGCTCGGCCTGGTCCAGCACCTCGTTGAAGCGCTGGAAGGAATTCCTGAAGACGTTTATGGCCGAAGGCAAATCCCCGGTGAGTAGCGTATCCATCTTTTCCAGCACCACCTGAAAACGAGCGAGGCTGCCGCGCAGATCCCGGCTCTCCTGTTCCAGCCCGGAACTGATCTCGGCCAGGGAGGCGATGAGCCGGCGCAGATTCTCCTCATTTTCCGCTGACAGCAGTTCACCGCCACGGCGCAGCAGGATCTGGGCGGAATCCAGTATTTCCGGGGTTTTCTGAAAGACGCTGCGCAGGGAGGACTCTTTGGATTTAATCCGGGGAAGGTCTTCCCCCTGGTCCGGCAGGAGGAGGGGGCTGGACGGACTGCCGCCGCTCAGATAAACCACCGAAAGACCGGTGATGCCCACCGCCTCCACACTGGCTTCACAATCTGCATGTACCGGCACCGTGGAGTCTATGGCAATGATCACCCGGACTAGGGAAGGATCCTGGGGATTAAGCTCAATACGCCGAACCTCCCCCACCCGGAGCCCGTGGAACCGCACCTCGTTGCCCACCGACAGTCCGGATACCCCGTCTTCGAACTCAATGCGGTACAGGGCTAAATCAGCGGCGATATTCATTTTCATGGCAAAGAGCAAAAAACCCAGAAACAATGCCAAGGCAAGCATCGCGGCCAGGCCTACCGCCACATATCCGGCTTTGGTCTCCATCGTCAGCCCCCTGGTTTTACCAGCGCGCGCCCGCGCGGGCCGCCGAAATAGGCCCGCATCCACTCATTATCCACCCGGCTGAGTTCATCCAGTCCGCCCACGGCCAATATGTCCCCATCCATCAGCACCGCCACCCGGTCACAAACCGTGACCAGGGTATCCAGGTCATGGGTGACCAAAAACACCGTAAGCCCCAGGGAGCGGCTCAGGGTCAGGATCAGGGAATCCAGAGCCGCCGCTCCCATAGGATCCAGTCCGGCCGTGGGCTCGTCCAGAAAAAGCAGGGCCGGGTCCAGGGCCAGAGCGCGGGCGATACCCGCCCGTTTACGCATGCCTCCGGACAAGGCGGCCGGATATTTATCGAGGCTGTCCGGGGACAGTCCGCTCATGGCGATTTTCATGGCCGCCAGCCGATCCAGATCCGCTGACGGCAGATCCGCGAAGCGCCGGAGGGGGGCCTGGACATTTTCTTTCACGGTCAGCGAGGAAAAGAGCGCGCCATCCTGAAAAAGCACCCCCCACTGCCGACGTACCTTTTCCCACTCCTCGTGGGAGGCCCTGATCAAATCGACGCCCAGAACGCGCACTCCGCCCGCCTGCGGTTTATGTAGACCCACAATGGTACGCAAGAGCACGGACTTGCCCGACCCGGATCCCCCGATCAGCCCGAAAATCTCGCCCTGCCGCACCTCCAGGTCCAGCCCGTTATGCACGGTCTGGTTGCCGAAACGGTTGACAATGCCGCGCAGGCTGATGACCACCGGAGTCTCCCGCATCATATCCCCAGGTATTGAAAAGTTAAAGCGAAAAGAGCGTTCAGGGCAATGACCAAAAAAATGCTCTCCACCACGGAACGGGTGGTCAAAAGACCGATGGCGTCCGCCCCGCCCTTGGCTCGGAAGCCCAGGAAACAACCCACGCAACCGATGGCCATGGCGAAAAAAGGGGCCTTTACCAGCCCCACCAGGATATGTCTTACCTGGATATGCTTTTGCAATTCCTGGACAAAAACCGCCGGAGTAATGTCCATGGATACCCATACCGCGGCGAGACCTCCGGCCAGGCTCATCAAGTCCGCGACCAGGACCAGGCAGGGGAGGCTCAGCCCTAGGGCCAGGATACGCGGCAAGGCCAGAGTGATCATGGGATCCATGCCCATGACGCGCATGGCGTCCACTTCCTGATTATAGAGCATGAAGCCCAGTTGGGCGGTAAAGGCGGATCCGGAACGCCCGGCCACCAGGATGGCCGTGGTCAGCACGGCCATCTCGCGCAGCACCACTACCTCCAGCAGGGCCACAACATAAATTTGCGCCCCGAAGGTCGAGAGGGAGGAAGCGGCCATGTAAGCGATAACTAGGCCGATGAGAAAATTGAGCAGACAGACGATGGGCAGGGCGTCAATTCCCACTCTTTCCAGGTGATAGACCGTGGCCGAAAGCGGAAAAGAGCGCGGCCTACAATAGCGCGGGGCGCGGCGAACGAGTTCCCCCATAAAACTGAGCACCCCGGCCAGCAGACGGAGTTCATCCAGAACATGCCAACCGACGGCGTTCAAAAAACGCAACCAACGGGGCGGTCCGAATTCAGGCGCGACCCGCGTAACTTGGCTGATGGCGAGCAGCGCCTGAAAATCAGGATTGCTGTTTTCCAGCCGGATCCCTTTTTCCAGCAAGCTGTTAATCAATAAAGCCCCGGCCGTATCCAGCCGGCTGACCTTATCCAGGCTGACAGAATTGAACGGGGCGGTGATCTCCCCCAGGCAGGCTCTGGCGGCCTTCAGGGTATAGACCGTCCATTCCCCGGACAGGCAGAGAAATTCACCCCGCAGTTCCAGGCTTGGAAGAAACGCCGCCCCGCCGGGCGATCCCTCCGGATCAGGGTTGGAACGCGTGGCCATTCGGGAGGGCATGGCGGTCAGCGGTCATCATCGTCATACCAATCGTCCTCAAAGGCGTCTTCCACCCTGTAACCGCGCACCGTCAGAAAGACGGCCTCTTCCACGCGCTGGACGCTGCCGGTCACTTCCACCTTGGCGTTGATATGCTCCGCGAGTTCCAGCCCCATTCCTTTCGGCGTAATGAGATATTCCACGCCGTCCTCGGCGCGCAGGGCCACCCTAGCGCTCGCGCCGCCGGCCAAGCCGTCCGGCAACGTCACTATATACCCCCTAAAGCTCTCTTGCCCTTGCATGGCCTCCTCCAAACGAATTGTAACGCTCAAGCGCGGCGCCAATCAAGGGGATATTGCTTTTGCCGCGCAATATATGTATCCTTGCCCAAGGAGATGGATATGGATTTTTTATTTTTCTTCGCCGGTTTGATCGCCACCGTGGGGGCGGTCATCTATCTGCAAAAAAGCATCCGCTAAGAACACGATGCCCTGTCTAGTTCATTGAAACGGCGCGGCCTCCGATCTGAACTGATCCGCCACCTTGACGAAGACCTCCACCAAGGCTGGATCAAAATGGGTGCCGCCGTTGTCGGCGATGATTTCCACGGCTTCCTTGTGGGAAAAGGCCGGTTTGTACGGGCGGTCGGATACCAGGGCCTCATAGACATCCACCAGGGCAATAATTCTGCCCTGCAAAGGAATGGACTGGCCCCCCAAGCCCAGGGGATAACCGGTACCGTCCCACTTTTCATGGTGGGTGGCCGCCATGATGCGGGCATGCATCACTAGGGCACCCTCAGGGCCGTCCACGTCCACCCGCTTGATAATATCCTCCCCGATGCCCGTATGCCGGCGCATTTCATTGAGTTCATCCTGGTCCAGGCGCCCGGGTTTCAAAAGAACGGCGTCAGAGATGCCTACCTTGCCGATGTCATACAGTTGGGATGAAAAACAGAGCAAATTCGTGTCCCATTTGGATATTTCATCCTGATACACACCGTAATGCTTAAGGGCGGACAGAAAAATTTCGAAATTTTTCCGCACCCTTGAGGCGCTGTTGTCAGTGAATACGCCTCGATGATTCATCATCCCTTTCATTATTTCAAATATCATGCTGTGCAGTTCTTTAATAACACTGACTTTTTCATCAACCAGTTTATGCAGATTCTTGCCATACTCCATTAATTTCTTATTCTGATCTACAATCAAAACATGCATTTCAATGCGTTTCTTAAGTAGCGGAAGAGAAAACGGCTTATAAACATAATCAACCGCACCCAGGTTAAGCCCTTGCAATTCGCTGGCCGGGTCGTTTCTTCCGGCGATAAAAATAACCGGTATACCAGAGTATTTCTGGTCAGCCCTTAGCATTTTTATTACAGTGTAGCCGTCTAAAACCGGCATCTCCACGTCAAGCAGGATCAAATCCGGCGAGAAATTACCAAGCACGGAGAAAAGCTCTTCCCCGGATACCGCTGTCACAACCTCAAACCGATCTTCCAGAAAAGACTTGGCCTGCGATAAGTCCGCCCTGCTGTCATCAACAATTATTATCCTTTTGCGCGACATAATCCCCTCGCCACCGCAGACAATCAACGCTTCCCAAGGCGCCTTTCCGGCGCCTGCGTGGCTCTCTCGCAATGGCCTCCACTCCGATTTTAACTACAAAGCGCATAAAAAAATGTCAATCTTCGGCGGATTATTTTGCTTGCGCCGCCGGATTCCCATCTCAAGCATTGCGGAAACGGCCGTGATCCCAGCGTAGCCCCGCGTGGGACTGCCAGAAAGCCTCCAGGGCGCGAGCGCAGGATTGCTGCGCCCACTCAGGGATGTCCCGCATATCCCAGGACTCCAGGGAGGCTTTACAGATTCGGCGCAGCATGACCAAGGCTTCCGGCCGCAACAGGATGCCCCCGGACAGGGCGGGGCGGGCGCAAGAAAGGCAAAGTGGGCCGGAGACTCCTGGAGGGAAAACGGCCGATTCCTCCCCCCAGGTTCGCCCGCAGACAGCGCAATGATCCGGATCAAAGGCATAGCCCTGGGCGAAGATCATCCGGGCGCGAAAAAACAGCGGCAGACGCTGGGGCAGATCTTCCCGCGTTTCCAAGTTGTTCAGCAAATCCACAAACAGGGCGTGCGCTCCGGCCGCGTCCTCGCCCCCCAGGGGCAAGGCCTCCATGAAATAGGCGCAGTTACGGGCCATGCCCAGACGCCGCCAATCCCTGCGCAACCGCTCCGGGCCGTGCAGCAGCGCTCCTTCCCGCAAGTCCAGGTAATCACCATGCCGGCTCCGCCTGATCTGAAAAAGGACTTCATTGAACAAATCCAGGCAACCGCTGAAACGCCTGCGGCTCCGCCCTCCCCCAAAGGCAAAGGCCGAAAACACCCCGCGTCCGGGAGAAAAGAGACGCACCCAGATATCCGCTTCCCTGAAGAGCCCCAAACGCAGAATAATGGCCTGATCGCTGAATTCCATATATCAGCCCGCTTCTGGCGAAGACGTGAGGGCGGAGCCACCTTTAAGCATCCTGCATATCCCGACAAAAATTTCTTCCGCGTCCAGGCTCTCCATGCAGGGGTAAAGCCGGCAGGATGGCGAACATCTGTCGCAGACCGGCCCGTCCGGGGAAAAGACCAGATGTTTCTCCGGGCTGGCGGAAAAAGGCCCCCAGCGCCGGACCGAACAAACCCGCAGAGGCGGATAAAAGCTCACCGTGGAAATACCCAGGGCCGCGGCGCAGTGCAGGGGGCCGCTGCTGTTGCCCGCCAAAAGTCCGGCCCTGGCGATGAGAGCCAGAAAGCGCCGCAAGGGCAGGACTTCTTGCATAAGTCCGGCCTTAAAACCGCCCTCTTCCCGGTATTTCGCAAGTTCTTCCTCGTTCCCGGAAACCAGGAAAGGCACCCCGGCCCCGGCCAGTTTTTCGGCGATCCTCCGGTATTTCTCCAGAGGTAGATCCTTACTGGAGCCGCCGCTGCCCGGATGCAGAAGCACAAAGGCCTGTCTCGCTTCAATCCCATGCCGGGCTTTAAGGTATTCCGCCGCCCACTCCTCTTCTTCCCCGGAAAGAAAAATACGCGGCCAAGCCGCGCCTTGCAGCCCGAAGCCGCGCCGCGCCAGATCCATATTGTATTCCGCCTCATGCGCGGCGCAGGCCGAGCGATGCTGTCGAAAACGCCGGTTGAACAAGAGGTCGCGCAAGCGGGAAAAAGGCCCAACCCGCAGTGTGATGCCGCCCAGCCAGGGAGCCCAGACCGCTTCCCGGCTGGCGTAAAGGGCAATACTGGCATCCTGGCCGCAGATGCGTCCGGCAAGCTCCCTGCAGCCAAGTCCGTCCACGGTCAGCACCTGGTCGATAAAGGGGTTTCCCTCCAGCACCGGACTGGCGTACTTTCGTACCACAAAAGTCACCCGCGCCCCCAGGCCGGTCTTCAGCAATTCAGCTACCGGCGTGGATAAAACCACATCCCCGAGGCGATCAGCGCGAAAGACCGCCACTTGCGGCCCTTCCACCCTTTCGCCGGCATTAAATGCCGCGAGCCCCCCCATCTCAGCTCCAGCGGACACGGCCAAGTTCATACTCGGCGCCTGCCATAAAATTGATCGGGCCGGCTCCCAAACCGGGGGTAAAGCTGCGTTTCAAGCCCGCAAGCAAAAACTCCCGCGCCCGGGCCACTGCCTCCTCCACTCCGGCCCCCAGACCAATAAAGACGGCAATCGCCGCGGACAGAGCGCAGCCCGTGCCGTGGTTGTTCGGGGTCGGCACCCGCTCATGCGTCAGGGAAAGCAAGGGAACGCCTTCCTCCAGGCAGAGCCAGTCGGTCGCCTGCCCCGGCGGACTGAAAACGCAGTGTCCACCCTTGAGCAGCACGGCAGAGGCCCCCATGCCGCGCAAGGCCCGGCAGGCCGCCTCCGCCGCCTCCGGTCCGTCAATCACGAGACCGGTCAGGGCCTCGGCTTCGGGCAGGTTGGGAGTAAGCAGATCCGCCAGGGGGAGGATCTCTGTCCGCAAGGTGTCCAAAGCGTCGGACTCCAGCAGGGCATGGCCGGACTGGCTCACGCACACCGGGTCCACCACCAGGGGAAAATCCCGCTGCCGCAGACGTGGGGCAAGGGCCAGCATAATATCCCGGTTACAGAGCATTCCGGTCTTGGCGGCGCTGATCCTGAATCCCTCGCGCAACGTTTCATACTGTGACAAGACAAATTCCGGCGGTACAGCCTGGATGCCTCTCACCCTCACCCCGTTCTGGGCGGTCAGGGCGGTAATCACTGAGAGACCGAAGCCTCCCAGGACCGTGACTGTCTTAAGATCCGCCTGAATACCGGCTCCGCCTCCGGAATCAGACCCCGCAATGCTCAAAATATTCGGATAACTCACCCTCGCCTCCCTTCAGCTAGAGCCTTCCTAGCAGCCGCCACCGCCGCCGGAATATCCGGAGCGCTTACCAGGGCGGAAACCATCGCGCAACAATAAGCCCCCGCCCTAGCCGCCTCGCCCAGATTCTCCGGCTTCAGCCCGCCGATGGCCGTAAAGGGGATATCCAAATTCCTGGCCACATAACGCAGATACTCCAGCCCCACCGGGGCGCAGACATCCTTTTTGGTCCTGGTGGCGAAAACCGGCCCAACTCCTATATAGTCCGCCCCGGCCTCCACCGCAGCCCTGGCCTGCTCCGGCGCATGGGTGGACAGACCAATGATCCGATCCGGACCGATCAGTTCCCGCACTGCGGACACCGGCAGATCCTCCTGCCCTACATGCACTCCGTCCGCATCTACCAGCAAGGCGATGTCCACATGATCGTTCACCAGAAAACAGGCCCCGGCCTCCCTGGTCAGAATCCGGATGGCCATGCATTCTTCCAGCATCACCCCCGTCTTGCGTTCCTTCTCCCGATACTGGATGACCCGCACCCCGGCCCCCAAAAGCTCTTCCACCACCCGCACGTTGCTACGTCCCAAGGAAAGAGGCTGATCGGTAATACCATATAAGTCCACGCGCGGAAAAATCCTTTTCATCACCTTACTCCTATGCATGCCGAAAAAAGCGAAGCCCTCTAGCCATTCCCGGACTCAGTTCCTGGTCGCCCAGCCCGGGTAGGAGCCAGTCGGAGAACACCGGCTGGTAGCCACGCGCCTTCAAAGACGCGCTCATCTCCTCAACCGAGCGTCCGTCGGAGATCACGAACTGGGGGCTATCGCCCTTGCTATAGGCATGTCCCCCCACAGCCGTGCATACTCCGGCGGAAAGGCGGGTAACCCCCAATGGTAGAAGCTTATCACGCAGCCAGGCCGGTTCACGGGTGGACAGGGTCAGACCGGCCTGAGGCAGAACGCAGCGCAGAGCGGCCAGGGCCTGAACAAAGTGCTTATCGCTCACCGGCCAAGGCTGGAAGCTTGTCTCTCCTCCATCTTCATGCGGGCGTATACGGGGGAGAGAAATGCTGATCTCGGCTTCAGGGTAACGCCGCAGCAAAAATTCCGCATGTCTGGCCGTGTGGTAAACATCCCGGCGCCAGTCATCCAGGCCTAGAAGCGGCCCCAGGTTGACCCCGCGCATGCCACCCATTAGAGCGCGCTGGGGGGCGTCCAGACGAAAAATGAAGTCGCGCTTGGGGCCGCCTGGGTGCAGTCTGGCGTACCTGTCCGGACTATAGGTTTCCTGGAACAGGGTCATGCTCTCGGCCCCGGCCTCCGCCTGCATGGCGTATTCTTCGGCGCTCATGGAGGGAACCTCTATGCCCAGGGAGCTGAAATGCCTGGAGAGAACACGCAGGCAGGCGGCCAGATATTCAGGGCCACTACGCCCGGGATCGTCGCCGGTCAAGGCCAGGACTCGGCGCAGACCGGTTGTGGCGATGGCCCTGCCCTCGGCTTCAACTTCTTCCAGGCTCAGCCGGCTTCGGTATATGCTCCGACGGCGGCTGAAGCCGCAGTAAACACAGCGGTTGACGCAGTAGTTGGACAGGTACAGGGGGGTAAAAAGCTGCACGCTCCGTCCGAAGTGCCGCAAGGTCTCAGCCTGGGCTCGCCGAGCCAGGCGCTCTAGAAAAGGTTCGGCCGCCGGGGAAAGCAACACCGGCAGATCCGCCGGAGTAAAACGCTCGCGCTCCAGACAGCTATCCACCTCGCGGCTCCCGGCTTCGCGGGCCAAGGGATCCGCGTTCCGCAGGCGCAAAAGTTCCGGGTAAAAACCCCCGCTCAAGGCTGGCCGCATGTCTCCGCCCCACCTTGCTCCAGGAATCCGGTCAGGCTACCCTCCTGAGGGGAAGAAGGATCCGCGGCTCCATGCCTGAGGACGCGCCCAGGTCCGGCGAGAAAAGCCTGACGGCCAGCGCGCACGGCAGCGCCGAAGGCCGCCCCCATCTCTACCGGGTCAGCGGCGCTGGCGATGCCGGTATTGACCAGACAGGCCTCGGCCCCCATCTCCATGGCTTCGCAGGCCTGGGAAGGAAGACCCAGCCCAGCGTCCACGATCACCGGCAGGGAGATTTCCTCCAGCAGGATGCCGATCATCTCCCGGGTGGCCAGGCCTCGGTTGCTGCCGATGGGCGCGCCCAGGGGCATAACCGCGGCGGCGCCGGCATTGACCAAATCGCGGGCCACGTATAAATCCGGATTCATGTAAGGCAGAACCACAAAACCCTCTTTGGCCAGGATTTCCGTGGCCCTAGCTGTTTCGTAACCATCGGGTAAAAGATGGCGGGTATCGGAGATGACCTCGATCTTGATCCAGTCCCCCACCCCGGCGGCCCGGGCCAGACGGGCCAAACGCACGGCCTCTTCCGCCCTGCGGGCCCCGGAGGTATTTGGCAGAAGCCGCAGGTGATCGGGTATATGGCTGATCAGGCTGGCCGCCGGATTATTGAAGTCCACCCGCCGCAGGGCCAAGGTGATCACCTGAGCCCCGGAAGAGGAGGCCACCGCCGGAATAAGGGCGTCATCACCGTATTTGCCGGTACCTATGAACAGGCGGCTACTCAGGCTGACCCCTCCCAGGATGAACTCATCCGGCATATTCAGCCACCGCCCACGAAACGGACGAATTCCACAATATCACCGGACCGCAGGATATATTGATCAAAATCCGCGCTTTTGATTATTTGGCCGTTGACCTCCGCCACCAGGCGCGTCCGGGGCATGCCGGATTCTTCCAGGTAGGCGGCCAGAGTCAAGCCTGCGGAACAATACCGGAACTCACCGTTAACCGTCAGGGTAATGCCTTCGTTTTCTTGCATAACAAAAACGGCTTCCCGCCCGGAAGAAGCCGTCCCATAAATTCAGCTTCCCTACGGCAGTAACGCTGCTTCAGGTTCAAGGGGTCTGGCAGGGCCACTCTCAGTCCGGGGCCGAAGATTCACCCAGGACTCCCCCAGCTTTTTTCCATATTATGCCCGGAAACAGGCCGCGTCAAGCGGCGGAAACCATAAAGCGCATAAACAATAAACCCCGGAGAGGCAGGGGCAAGCCTGAAAAAAAAAAATCAAAAAGCCTAAAGCGTTCTTCTCCTCTTCCGATAAGCGGTTTGAGGGGATAAAAACGTGAAGAGCAAATCGTTTTATACCCGGCATATGTTGCTGCAATATGGCAGGCAGCTCATATCGTCACGAAAAATCGCGCGTTACCAGCGTCTGTTGGGGCTGAAACCGCAGCGGGACGATATGCCTTCGCCGGAAATCCAACGAGAGCTGATGGTGGAAAGGATTACCCGCGAGGTGGTGGATAACCTGATCTTTGCCGGGAGCGAAAATCCCGTGGTGCTGGAAGTGAAGGAACGCCTGGAAACGGCCTTGGGGGAATCCCTGTCCTTCCAATACCCGCCCGGCGAATTGGACTTCAAAATTTTCCGCCGGCGCGGAGCGGAACTCCAAGAGATCCTCGCGGACGAACGACATCTGCTTATGGGCAAATTATTGGATATTACCCGGCAGGCGGTTGCCGAAACCATGCTTTAAGCTTATCTTGAAATTACGGAGATTAATCATGGAAATCAAAAACACCGTAAACAAGCTGGACCAGTATGTCACCAGGCTGGACATTGACCAGCCCGGTTCGCGTCCGGCTTCCCAGGCCGCTGAACGCCCCGGCCCGGCCGGCGATACAGTTGATATCAAGAGCGCCGGGCTGAAGGCTGCAGCTCTGGAAACGGCCCTGGCCGCCCCGGATTTCCGGGCGGACAAGGTGGAGGGGATCAAGGCCGCCCTGGAAGACGGTACTTACCGGATCAGCAGCCAGGATATCTCCGCCAATATGCTCCAAGCCGGACGGGAAATCTTTTAGCCCGTGTCCCCCCGGCATCCCAACAAGGCTCTTTCGGCATCCCGATAAGCCGCTGATTCTCTGGCGGCTTTCATCCCAGTGATGCGCATTCCAATTTTTCCCGTTCCAGGCTATAGGCTTTTGAGCAAAACCAAGGAGCAAGAGCCGTGTATCTGGAATTGCGGGACCTGCACGTCAGCTACGGCAACGTGAAGGTCCTGCACGGCATCAACGTGCAGGTGGACGAAGGGGAAATCGTCGCCATCCTGGGGGCCAATGGAGCTGGCAAAACCACCGTTCTGATGAGCATCAGCGGCCTAGTGCGGCCCAGCGCCGGAGGGATATACTTCAAAAACCGTCCCCTGCACGCACTGCCAAGTCACCGGGTGGTCAGCCTGGGCATTACCCAGGCCCCGGAAGGGCGGCGGGTGTTCGGGCCGCTCACGGTGCTGGAAAACCTGCGCCTAGGCGCCTTTACCCTGAAGAACCCCCAAATCGTCAAGAGCAACCTGCGCTGGATCTACGAACTTTTTCCGCGACTGGAAGAGCGCCGCCACCAACTGGCCGGCACCCTTTCCGGCGGAGAGCAGCAAATGCTCTCCATCGGCCGCGCCCTGATGGGCAATCCGGAAGTGCTGCTCCTGGACGAACCCTCCTTGGGCCTAGCTCCCATCCTGGTCCGCTCCATTTTTGAAACCATCGTATCCATCAACAGGGCCGGGGTCGCCATCGTCCTGGTGGAACAAAACGCCAGGGCCGCCCTCAAGCTGGCCAGCCGGGGCTATGTGCTGGAAGTGGGGCATGTGGCCATGGAAGACAGCGCCGCGATCCTCCTGGCAAACCCGGCGGTGCAGAACGCTTACCTGGGCGCGGGCTAGACGCGCCCCCGCAAAACCCCTCAGGTGTTGCGACTCAAACCATTGGCCGCAGCCTCATGGGCCATGGCGCGGCGGCGGATGATCAACGGGGTGCCGGTCTGGGACGCCGACAAATCCAGGCGGACGAGGCTGAAGGCCCCTAGGGGCAAGGGTATGGAAATACGGTTAAGGCGGGCCAGAAGGCCATCGCCCCGCCAACTGAAGGCCGGACCAAGCAGGTTGGCGGCCCAGCGCGGCCGTCCTTCCGGGTCCAGGGTGCGCAACCGGCGATAAATTTTCCATGGAGAAACAAATTTTGCCGAGGCTTGGGGAAAAAAATTTTGCCCTAATCCATGACAGGACCAGACGCTGGGAAAGGCCAGCAATATGCCGGCGGTAGCCAAGCGGAACATTTCCTCAAGCAGGGGCTGAACGTCCGAAGTAAAGGCCGACCAGTTCAGGCAGACCACATAATCAAAGGCCCCATCGTCGTAAGGCAAATGTTCCTCGTGGCCAAGGGTGAACTCCGCAGCCTGCTTAAGACGGAGACGGGCTTTTTCAAAAAGCCCAGGGTCGCGTTCCTGTCCGGTCACATCAAAACCGGACTGCCAGAAAGCTTCCAGAAAATACCCGTCTCCGCAACGGATCTCCAGGAGCTTACGCCCGCGCCTAGGCCAACCGGAAGTCATTTTGCTGGCCAAGGATTCCCGGGCCTCCAGGGCGAAAGCCCCTTCAAGCCCGCAGGTCCGCATTACACCCAGATAACGCAGTTGGTGCAGTCGCAAACGCCGTTGGCTTCGTAGCCTTCCGCGTCCAGGTCGTTAAACCATTGACCATCGCCGCCCAAGTAGCGGAAAAGGTGTTTCTCGCCGGTCGGCAGTTCGAGCTCCAAGGCAAAGGAACCGTCTTTCTGTTTTTTCATGGGCATGGAGTTTGGCTCCCAGTTATTAAAGCTACCCACCAGATAAACCGCTTTATTCCCGCGCGCCTGTTCCGCGTCCACACTGAAACACACCTTGCTCGCCGCTCGCGATTTTACGGATTTTTTCGTGTATGACATGATAAACTCCTTTTCTAAAAGCGCTCCGACAAAAATATCTTCTGTGACGCCGCGCTTTTACGGCTTTTTACGGCCTTTTACAGCGTTTGCCTATAGTCTGTAATAACAAAGAATTAAAAAAAAGAATAGAAAATAAAAATAACTTCCCTGGCCGGACTAAATTTTCAGATCCGCCCGGCGAAGCAACTCCGCTCCGGGTCGCAAAGCGAGAATGTCACGGGCACGGAAAATCTCAGGCAACGGCCATCAGGCTGTCCAGGGCGGCGTTCAGATCTTTGTCGTCTTTGGAAGAGGCGTCTTTCACCAGGATGAAAAGCAGATCCCGCGACAAGGTGAAGCGCTCCAGTCCGTTGTCCAGGAGCCAGAGATCCCCGTCTCTGGAAAGGATGTGCGTCTGGCTGTACTTATGCTGGTTCGCGGAAAAAACTATGGAATGAACCAAGCGATTGTCTTCAGTAAGGAACATACGCACCCGCAGGATACAACCACTTTCTTCATCCGCGTGGATATTTTCGGCAAACATGCGGCCCCTGAATGAAAGATTGCCGTCACTATAACCAGGCAGGCTGAACTGTTCCATCATGACATCCCCCAGCTTTTAATAAAATTGCCCTAAAACAGGGTTAATTGCCGCGGCCCTTTCTCCAGGGAACCGGAGGCTTCTTCCGATTTTTCCACTGCGGGCGGCGCTTTCCGGAGGCCTTCCGTCGCCGTTTCGCTTTCCTCAAATAAGGCGCCGCCGCCGTTTTCGGCCCAAAAGCTCTGCAGATCCAGACGGGAGATCCGGTAATCCCGCCCCAGCCGGGCCGCCCGCAAAACGCCGCCGCTAATAGCCTTGCGCAGGGTAGCCTTGTGACAGTTAAGCAATTCGGCTGCCTCAGACAAGGTGAAGGTCATTTTTACGCTTTCTGAAGGCATTTCCGGCACTCTTGACAGTCTTAGACTATATTTGTTTAATATTTAGTATTTTAAAACACTCATGTCAACTTAGAAATATCATTGCGCGACAGCGCCTTAGCTCACACCCTGGCCCCGGACTGGTTGCCAGATCGCGAATTTGTGTATATATTATGGTCTTGTCCGTAGCCGCGCCCGTACCGGGGCGCGGCAATCCGCCGAGCGTTTATTCATGAAAAACGCCTTAAAAAATTTATTTCTGGGATCCTATTTCCGCCTGGCGGCTTTCTGCGTGTTGCTGGCCTGCCTACCTTTGTTTATTGCCATAGCGGTCAACGAATTGAGCCTCTATCGGCAGAGAGAGGCTTTTATCCTGGATCTGGCCGGTGAATTCAGCACAACCTTAAACGAACATCAACAAAATATTGACCGGGGAGTACACGATCTTCTTAGCGGCTTGGGAAGGACCCTGTGGACACAGGCGGACGCTTCGCCGGATCTTTTGCGCCAGACCCTGAAGCTGTATAATCCAGCGGCTCTCGCCGACACTCTCGTTTTATATTCTTCCGCCGGCGAGGCCGTGGCCTGGACCGGGCAGGGCCAACCCAAATCCCTGCCGGAACGGACGGGAGCGCTCCTGAAACGAGGCGTGGTCGGCGATGACCTCCTCATTACCTTGGCCGACGACGCGAACGAACGCATCTTCGCCCTACCCCTGCTGAACGAATTGGGAGGAGTGGAATTTTTTCTCACCGCCGGGCTAGATTTCAGACGTTATTTGGTTTGGCCGCGCGATATGCGCATCCCCATATCCTTCAGCCTCTTTTTACACAGCCCCAATGGCCTGTGGTTGCCTCTGGAAAAAACTTCTCCCGAGGCCAACCCCAAGACCTCCTGGCTGGAGAAGGTTCTGGAGCAACTCCCAAATTCAGGGCACGGCGCCTGCCTGTTGCGGCATGAAGGAAAAACCTTTCTGACCGCCTTTATCAATCTGGTCGGCCAGGATCCCGGCCAGCCGGACCTGTTTACCCTGGGCCTGGCGAACTATGATCAAGCATTTGCCTCGGCCAAATACATGGCGCGCGGCAGTATACTCCGGCTGGTCCTGGTCTCGGCCTCCATGCTCTGCGTGGTCATCATCGCCTGCCTGTACCTCTTCAAAAAACCACTGGCTGGCCTTTTACGGCTTTCTGACCGGCTGGCCGCCGGAGATTTCACCGCCATAGACGAATTATCTAAAATAAAAGGGGTTTTTGCCGAATACGCCCACGGTCTGCGTGACATGGCGGAATCACTGAAAAAACGGGAACAGGATCTGCAAAACGTCCGTCTGGCCTCCGAGCTTGCCGCTCAATCCAAAGTGGAATTTTTCGCCAATACCAGCCATGAGATTCGCACTCCCATGAACGCGATCCTCGGCATGACCTATTTGGCCCTGAAAAACACATCCTCCCCGCAACAGGCAAGCTACCTCAACAAGGTACAGGAAGCCGGCAAGACCCTGTTGCATATCGCCGGCGATACCCTGGACTTTAACAACCTGACCGAAAGCGAAATCAGCATGAAAGACAGCCTGTTTTCCATCCGGGACGTTTTCAGCTCCATTTCCGGCAACTACCGGGCGGAGATGCGCGAGCGCGACATACGCTTCGCCCTGAATGTCTCCCAGGAAGTGCCCATGATCCTCATGGGCGACGCCCTGCGCCTGGAGCAGGCCCTAAACCAGCTCGTGGACAATGCTGTACGCCACACGCGCAACGGCGTCCTGCGCCTCGGCTGCTCCCTCTCCGGCCTTGCCCGTAACGACTGCGCCCTGCGCATTACCGTGGCCGACACCGGCGAGGGCATGCGTCCGGAATTTTTGCGTCTTGCGCAACAACTACTTTCCGGTGACGAGAGCCATCTGCTTAACTGGCACGAACATGGGCACGGCCTGGGTTTACTGCTGGCTTACCGGATTATCCGGATGATGCGCGGAGAGATGTCTATCAACAGCGAGCCCGGGCGCGGCACTATCTGCTCCTGCATAGTGCATCTGGGATACCAGGCGGAAAGCCAGCACCAGACCGCAAGCCTGGTGGAGGATAAACATGTGCTGCTCTGCGATGCCGATTCCTCCTCCAGACTCCTGCACGCCAATCTTCTAAACGGTTTCTCCATGCGGGTGAGCATCTTCGAACATGTTCCTCCCGCCTTGAGCGCGCTGGTCGAGGCCGATGCCCAGGGCGACGGGTACGACTTTCTGATCCTGGGCTGGCGCAACTCGACCCTGGACCTGGAGGGAATTATCCGGCAGATTCGCGAACGGATGCGCCTGGAAAAAATTCCCAAAATCATCGTCACCTCCTCATTCAGCCGCAGCGAGGTCCGTTACATGGTGGAAAGGTTCGGGGCGGACGCCTTCCTGCCCACTCCCATCCAGGCTTCCTTGATGCTGGATGCCCTGACTTTGCTCAACGGCGCTAAGGGCGAAGACCCATACCGGGAAAACCCGGCTGATTTTGCCGGCCTGCGGGTCCTGCTGGCCGAAGACAACCAGTTGCACCAGCAAATTGCCGCATCCCTGATGACTGCGGCCCAGATGGAGGTGTGCGCGGTGGGTAACGGGAGTGAAGCCCTCAAAGCCCTTGCCGCCGCGAGACGCGACCGCCCCTTTGATATGGTGCTCATGGATCCGCAGATGCCGTACATGGACGGCTTTGAAAGCGCTCGGCGCATCCGCCAGGACAACTATCTGGGGGCCGGACACATCCCGATCATTGCTTTAACAGCCGGCCGCAGTTCCCAGGAGCTTGTAGCCTGCCGGAAGGCCGGCATGGATGATTATGTCCTCAAACCCGTAGACCAGGGCGCCCTTTTTACAGTCTTGCGGCGCTGGCTGCCGATGCATCCGGACAGGTCCGGGCAAGTGGGACGTTTTCTGCGTGAACTTTACCTGAGACTGAAGAATGACCACGCCGAGGCGGGAGCTTTCTTCAACAAGGGAGGCAGCGCTCTACGCCGCTATGCGGGTGTCGGCCGTTCGGAAAAATTGCGGCTCCTGATTGACGAGCAGCAGTGGGATACAGCCGGCAGCTTTATCGCCCACCTGCTGCCTTACTGGCCTGAGGCTACAGCCGCGGAGTAATGAACGAGATGTTACGGCCAAACTCCATACGTTCCGCCATTTACCTGATCCTGGCGATTTGCCTGTTCCCGATGGCGGGCTTCCTGGCTTTTTCCAGCCTCTCGTTCCGGCTAGGGGCGGACGCGAATCTGAAACAGAATTATCTCCTGCAACTGAATTTCCTGTCTCTAAGCCCGGAAACCGTTCTGCGGAACGCCCGCGGCCTGATGTCGGCCGCCGGCGTCCTACCGGACCTTTCTTCAGCAAAACTCGCGGGTTTTCTGCCGGCCAGCCCGTATTATGAAAACATCTACATTACTGATTCGGTCGGCAACGTCCTGGCCGCGGCCAAAAACTTCCAGCCCGGCGTCAACATCCCTCTCCAGGAATACGCCTCGGGCCTTTTTCTGCCGGATCCTTTCACCGGGCGCACCGTACTCCGCCTGGCCTCACCCAGGCTGAACGAACCTGGTGAAACCCCCGGCCGGATCTTCCTTTCCGTGAATCCCGGTTTTCTGGACTATTACAAACCAACAGGCATATTCGCGGACGGACAGCTCTTCGCCCTGGATGCGCTCGGCAGTGTCATGCCTCTTTACCCGGCCGGGGGCAGCGATGTAACTGGGGAAATCGCCTCTTCCCTATGGGAACTGCGGCAGCAACCCTTGCAAGAGACGGATTTTTCCACCCCCGCAGGCAAGGAAGGCAGACGCATGGTGGCCGCTTACCAGCGCATACCACTGGCCGAAGGCCTGATCTTGTACATGATCGCGGATCAGGCCTATCCACGGACTGAACAGCTTTTTACCTTTGACCTGGCGATGATCTTCTTATCCATTCTGGCTTCCCTGAGCCTTGTCGGCTTGCTGAGCTACTTCGGCATGCTAAGGCCGGCGCACCTTTTGTTGCGCCGAAACGGCGCGGACCTCGGCCCGGCGGGAAAGCTCAACAAGGATTTCAAACGCCTGGCCAGCTCTTACGAAGATATGGGCACGGCCCTGGCGGAGCGCAACCGCGAAATAACCCAGGCCAGCAATGAAACCATGGCGGTCAACCGGGTCAAAAGCGAATTTCTTGCCAATATGAACCAGGGCACCTGCACGCCCACCAACGCCATCGTCAGCCTTACAGGTATGATGCTCAAAACGGATCTCTCCTCCAAACAAAAAATATATCTTGATAAGATCCATGAAGCATCTAATAATTTACTCGGCATTATCAACGACATTCTGGATTTGTCCAAACTGGAGTCGGAGCAGTTTATCCTGGATTACGCGCCTTTCCGGGTGGAAAACCTGCTGGAATTTGTTCTGAACAAGTTTCAGCCCCAGGCCGCTGAGAAAAAAATCCGCCTGAACTGGAGCATCTCTCCGGAAAAACCGCCGCTCCTGAGCGGCGATATCTTGCGCCTGGGGCAGATTCTCAGCAATTTGTTGAGCAATGCGCTGAAATTTACTGAACAAGGCGGAGTGGATGTGCTCTGCCGCCTGGAGGACATTAAAAAACCTGGGGACGCGGTGGCCCTGCGGCTGGAAGTAAGGGACAGCGGCATCGGCATGAGCGAGGAACAGGTAGGGGGCCTCTTCCAAACCTTTACCCAGGTGGACGGATCCTCCACCAGAAAGTTCGGCGGCACTGGCCTGGGTCTGGTTTTATGCCGCAAACTGCTTGACCTCATGGACGGAGAAATCCATATCCAAAGCTGTCTAGGCGAGGGAACCAGCGTGCGCCTGAAACTGCCGCTGCAATCCATAAGCGAGGATTATTTACTTTACGGCCGGATGGTTTTGGAGCTTGCGGGCATGCCTATGTTGCTTCTGGACGCGTCCCCCGCGCTTACGGAAACCCGCAAAAACGGTAGGCAAAGCGCGTCCCTGGAAAAACAGCTCCTGGCCCTCGGTCTGCGGACGCACAAAGCGCATACGGCCCAGGAAGCCTTCAGGATGCTCCGCTACTATGACCAGAGCGAAAAATACCGCCTTGTCTGGTTGGAAAATTCCAGCGGCAGCTTGGATACGGACATGATTATCCGGCATATCCGCCAGGACTTGGGGCTAAACTGGATTCCTCCCATTTTGCTCAGTGCCCCGGCGCGAGCACGGCTGATTTTGCGTAAAGACCAGCCGGTGGAGCAGGATACGGCTGACAAACGCTTCAGCCTGCCTGTGAAAAAAGAGCGCCTAGTGCGTGAAATATACGACCTGGTGCGACATTTTCCCATTCCGGAAGATCCGGCGAGAACCAAGCCGGCCCCGGAACAACGTCTGGCCTGGCTGCCGCCCCAGGAAAGCCCCCCAAGGGAATCCGCGCCGGCAGATGCCCGCAAAGTGAATACTTTGAGAACAGAGAGGACACCAATGACCCAACAGCAAGAATCTTTACCGCCTTTGCCAGGTTTCAACGAGAATGCCCTGAAACGCCTGGGCAACAATCAGAAGCTCTACCGCAAGCTCCTGGTGCAGTTCGTGGAATTTTACCAGAATATGGATGAAACCTACCAGAACGCGGTGGCCGCAGGCAACCTTGAGGAAGCCACCCGCATCGCCCACACTCTAAAGGGGCTGGCCGGCTCCATCGGGGTGGACGATCTTTTCGAAAAGGCCAAAGATTTGGAATTAGCGCACAAGGACGGCGACATCAATCATCCGGATCTGGCCAAGACCTGTTTCTCGCGCCTGCGCGAAGTGCAGCTCTTTCTGACCCAAACCCTGGGACTGCAAAACCAAAGCCCTCCGGTGGCCCCGGAAGCCGCTCCTCCTTCGGCTGAAAACAAGTACGAAGCCCAGGCCGCTCTGGACACTCTGCTAGCTTACTTGAGGGACGACGACGGCGAAGCCGTGGCCTTCTACGAAGCCAAGCAGACGCTGCTGGGAAGCTTACTGGACCAGAACCTGCTGGGGCAGGTTAAAAACTGCCTGGCCCACTTTGAATTTGACTCGGCCCTGGCGCTTCTGGATAAAAAATAGAGCCGGTCATGCTCCCACGTAAGGAATGTTTCGAGATTCTGCGGCTGGACCCATCCGCCGGACCGAATGCCATCAAGCAGGCTTACCGGCGGATGGCCTTTGAGCTGCACCCGGATCTGCACCCGGATCTCCCGGATGCGGCCAAGCAGTTCCAGCGCCTGAACGAAGCCTACGTGCTCCTGATGCGGGAGTATGCCAATACTTCTTTCAGCGCCGGAGGTCCGCGCGAAGCCACGGAAGCCACGGGGGAAGACACTGATGAAAAATCCAGGGCCGAAGCGCATAAAACCTACCGGCAGCAGGCCGCTTCAGGAGAAACGGGACGCGAAGCGCGGGCAGGCGGAGAACGCCGGGGAACACGCGAAGACCTGCTGCGGGATCTTTTGAATGATCCCTTTGCCCGGCATGTTTTTGAGGATATTTACAGCCACTTGCGCTACAATGAAGGCAAGCCCGACAAACCCGCCCCCAGCCCACCGCGTAAACCGAAAAAAAAACGCAAGGTCGGCGTTCGGCCGGCGGGCCGGCCCCTGCTCCTGGCCGCAGGCAGAAAAATAAACGCCTGGGCGGGGGGGGTGCGGGACTGGCTACGCCGGCAAATTGACGAAGAACAGGAAATGTTTCTGCCTGCGGAGGCTCTTTATCCGGGAACGCGGGTGCGCTTGCAGGTGCGGCACGGTTTTGCCGACAAGGGCCGGGTGGTGGAATTCAATCTACCCCCGGAATTCAAGCCCGGCATTCCCATACGCCTGCGCGGCCTGGGCAAAAAACTTGGAAAACTGGAGGGAGATCTTTACCTGCGTGTCTTGGAACAGACTGAGGATACTGGAGAAGAAGGGTAAAAGATGATTCCGCATACCTGGGTACCGCGCCATCCCCCGACAGATCCACCGCCGCCGGCCCTGTCCGGGTGGGCCGGTAGCCTGGGAATCTCGGTCTTTCTGGCGACACTGCTCTGGCAAAGAGGTCTGCGCAGCCAGGAAGACATGGCCCTTTTTCTGAACCCCGGCCTGCGTTATCTCTCCCCCCTGGAAAATTGGCCGGGGCTTTTCGCGGCCGCCTCCATCCTGGCCCAGGCTGTTCTGGACGGGGAAAAAATCGCCGTCTGGGGTGATTACGACGTGGACGGCATCACCGCTACCGCCCTGGTGGCGGATTTTTTCCGCCAACACAACGTTGAGGTTCTGACCCATATCCCCAACCGCCTGCAAGCCGGATACGGGCTGAATATCCCGGACCTGCAGATCCTGGCCGGCCAGGGTGCCCGCCTGATCCTGACCGTGGATTGCGGCATCAGCAACCATGAAGAAGTCAAGGCCGCCCACAGCCTGGGGCTCCGGGTGATCATCTCAGACCACCACCTGCCCCCCTTCCCCCTGCCGGAGGCCGAGGCCATCTGTTCCCCCACAATCGCCGCCTCCCCCTGCCCCCATCTTTCCGGAGTGGGCACGGCCTTCATGCTCATGGCCGGAGTGGGACGGCTGCTGGCGGAACAGGGTCTCCCCCGCCTGGATATCCGCTCCCTGCTGGATTTTGTGGCCCTGGGTACCCTCGCGGATGTCTCGGATCTTTCAGGCCAGAACCGCATCCTGGTCAAAAACGGCCTGCTTGCCCTAGCCGAGGCCAAACGTCCGGGGCTGGCCGCCCTGAAGAACGTGTGCAACTATGCCCCCAACGCCCCGCTGGGAGCAGGGCAGGTGGTCTTCAATCTCTGTCCGCGCATCAATGCCGCCGGGCGCTTGGGCAAAAACGAAACCGCCCTGCGCCTCCTGCTCACCCAAAACCGGGAAGAAGCCGCGGAGCTGGCCAAGGAACTAGACGGGCTGAACAGGGAACGCCGCGGAGCCGAAGAACAAATCCAGAACGCGGCCAGGGAACAGGCCCTGAAACAGACGGCCAGCGGGCGCTTGGGCCTAGTGCTTTACCAGCCGGACTGGCACATGGGCATAATCGGCATCGTGGCTTCGCGCATTTCCGAGGAATTCCACCGCCCCACCATCATCCTCTGCGATAATGGACCCAAGCTCAAAGGCTCCGGGCGTAGCGTCGGCGACTTTGATCTTTACGCCGCCCTAGCCGAAAGCTCCTCCCTTTTCGCCGATTTCGGAGGCCACAAAATGGCCGCCGGCATCAGCCTGAACCCCGACCGCCTCAAAGAATTCCAGGAGGCCTTTGACCACACGGTCAAGGACCGGCTCGGCGGAACCACGGCCGCCAAAAAAATCGCCATTGACGGCGAACCCGGCCTGGCCGAAAGCACCAACTTGACCACCCTGAAAGAACTGGAATTGTTACAGCCTTTCGGCATCGGCAACCATGAACCGGTCTTCGCCTCCCCCCCGGTGATCCTCCGCGCCGTATCCTCCCGCTCTTCCCTCTCCATCCTGGATATTCTTGATGAACAAAGCGGCCTTACCCTGAAGGGCAAGATCTGGAGGCAGACCTTCAGCCAGGAAGACCGAGGACGCAAACTGCGCCTGGCCTACTCTCCGCGCCTCAACCGCTACAACGGCATCGCCTCCGTGGAACTGGGCATCCACGACTGGAAGTGGATGTAAACACTAGGGAGACCTTCACCCTGGTTCCTTCAGTCGTTTTTATCCCGGCTGCGGGAGGCGTAAGCCCCCAGCAGACAGAGGACGGTAAAGAGCCCAAAGGTCATGCGAAAACTGGAGACCAACTGGGGGTAAAGGGCGGAGGAGAGAGGGCGATCACCAACGAAGATGGAAAGAGCCATGGCCGCCAACCCCATGCTCAAGGCCTGCCCGACCATGCGCATGGTGCCGGCGCTGGCCGAAGCCTGGCCGTAATGCCTTTTTTCCACGGAACTCATGATCACGTTGGTATTGGGCGAAGCGAAGAGCCCGAAACCCAGGCCTATAATAATTTGACAAGCGATCAGATAGACCAAGGAGGCGCCTTCGCATGCCAGGCTCAAGGCAAAGAGCCCCAAGGCGCAAAGGAGCATGCCGCAGGTGGCTAGGCGGGCCGGGGCGTAACTGACGGATAACCTGCCCGCGGCCAGGGAAGAGCAAACCTGGACCAGAGCCTGGGTAATCAGCGCCAATCCGGCGACATCGGCATCCAACCCCTTGACATACTGCAGGTACAAGCTGAGCATGAAAGAGGTGGCGGAATTGGCCGCGTAGCTGATCAAAGCGGACAGGCAGGACAGGCTGAAGACCCGGTTGGCAAAGAAGAGTTTTACATCCAGCAAAGGGTAAAGGGTCCTTTTTTCAAAAGCCGCAAAGGCGGCCAGGGCCAAGAGCCCAACGCAGACAAAGGTAAAGCCCCGGACTTGGGGCAGATTGGAAAAACCATAAATTAACCCGGAAAGGGCGCAGGCAAAAATAAGGCAGCCCTTGGCATCAAAAGGTTCGCCCCTGGCCTCGGCCCATTCGCCCTTGATGAACATACCGGCTAGGACCCTGGCGCAGGCGGTGAGGGCTGCGGAAATAAAAAAGATGCTTTGCCAGCCAAGGTAATAGGTTAGAAAACCTCCGGCGGCCGGCCCGGCGGCCAGGGCCATATAGACCGAGGCGGTGTTCAGAGCCAGGGCTTTGCCACGCATGGGCGGCGGAACTACTGAGACCACTATGGCAATGGAACTGGAGAACATCATGGCGCTGAACACGCCGGAAAGAAAGCGCAGGGCGATGAGCGCGCCGCCGCCGGGGGAAAAGGGGCAGGCCAGGATACTGAGGCTGAGTCCCGAAAGCCCGGCCAGATAAATGCGTTTGCGGCCGAACATATCCCCCAGCCGGGCAAAGGGAATTTGCAGGATGGCGGTGGACAACAGGAAGGAGGAGGGAAACCAGGCCAGGGTCACAGCATTGAAAGAAAAGGTACTGGCGATCTCCGGCAGGGCCAGATTAAAGGCCGAACCCATAAACGGCCCCATGAAGGAGGCGATGCACAGCACGCTCAAGGTCTTGTAAGGCACGGTGGAGCGATTACTCCAGAACAAAGCCAGGGTCCGCTGGCAGATCCGCGGCGGAAGCGCCGGCCCTGGCCAAGGCGTCCGCCAGCTCATTTTCCGGGTGCCCGCTATGCCCGCGCACCCAGGAGAAGGTCGGCCGGTATCTTTCCAGCAGTGGACATAAACGTTCCCAAAGATCCCGGTTCAGGACGGGCTTTTTATCGGCCTTCCTCCAGTTGTTGCCTCTCCAGGTCTCCAGCCATCCCTGGTTCACAGAGTCGCAAAGGTAACGGGAATCGCTATACAGGGTGACGATACAGGGCCTGGCCAGGCTTTCCAGCCCGCGCAGCGCGGCCATAAGCTCCATGCGGTTGTTGGTGGTCAGTACAAAACCGCCGGAGATCTCCAGGCGCTGTTCCTCACAACACAGGAGCGCGGCCCAGCCGCCTGGGCCGGGGTTGCCCAGGCAGGCGCCGTCGGTAAATATCTCCACCAACGGCATCATGAACGCAGGCTTTTCAAATGGGATTCCAGAAACAACAAGGAACGTACGGCGGTTTGCGGCCAGCCTGGCTCAAAACGCGTGGCAATCACCTGTTCGCGCATCTGGGCCGCTATATCCGGCCCCACAGCCCCACGCAGGAAAGGAGGAACGAAGATAGCCACCTGTTGCTTTTCCGGGCAGATGCCGAAAACAATTTCCGCGGCCATGGCATCCGCGGTAGTGAAAATTTTGCTGGCGGTCCGCACCTGGAGCTTGATATTGTAGCTTTTTTCCAGCCCGGCGATGATCCTGACTACAGCCTCGCTCTCGTCCTTGCTGAAAACGCCGTACTCATCCACCAAGCGCGCCCCGGCGTTGAACCGGTGAACATAGCGCTCGCTGTTGATCCAAAAGGCCCAAACCACGAGTGACACCAGCCCGAGCACAAGTATGAGGCGCAAAAAAGTGATGCTGGGCTTGGAATGATGATGCTCTGAGGGGTGGTGATGCCCCAAGGGATGAGGGTGTCCTAAGGGGTGATGATGCCCCAAGAGGTGATGATGCCCTGAGGGGTGATGATGCCCCGGTAACTTACGGAAGAACAAAATCCGCCTCCTGCGAATGTTTGCCGGATACCGCTCCGGATAGACCTGAAAAAATCTAGAAAATGATTTCCACGTTTTTATGACGACGTCAAGATTTCCTGTTAAAGCGCTCAAAAAAGGTGTATCCTGCCTTCCGACATAACGCGTTTTTACCGGAGGTTACGATGAATTGGGATTGGGAAAAATTGCAGGATAAGCGCCGCCGCCAGGGCGGTAATTCCCGCAAACCGGAGGAAGAGCCTGAAGGACCTTTCGGCCCGGAAAATGGCGGTGGACGTGGTGATTCTGGAATTCGCCAGATGAATGAGGCCTTCAAGCAATTGCGCCGGAGCCGTCTGCCGGTTTTTAAAATTCTCCTGGTGTTGTTGCTGCTGGGCTGGCTGGCCTCGGGAATTTTTATAGTAAACCCGGAAGAGGTGGGGGTAATCACCCGTTTCGGCAAATATAACCGCAGGGTGGATCCGGGGCCGCATTATCATCTGCCCTACCCCATTGAACAGGCCATGACCCCCAAGGTGCTGCATATGCAGCGGGTGGAGATCGGCTTCCGCAACGTGCGGGCCAATACCGGGCAGGCCGTGGTCCGGGGGGTGCTGGAAGAAGCGGCCATGCTCACCGGCGACGAGAACATCGTCAACGTGCAGTTCATCGTGCAGTACCAGATCAAGGACCCGGTGGATTTTTTGTTTAAAGCGGATCTGCAGATTTCCAACCTGAACAGCGCGGATATTTATTCAGAAACCGTGAAGAACGCGGCCCAGGCGGCCATGCGCGAGGTCATCGGCGGCAGTCTGATCGACTCAGCCCTGACGGACGGCAAAAACCAGATCCAGCTGGAGACCCGCGATTTGCTGCAAAACATCCTGGACCGTTACAGCTCTGGCATCCAGGTACAGGCGGTGCAGTTGCAGGATGTGACCCCGCCGCAGGAAGTGAGTGCGTCCTTCAAGGACGTGGCCAGCGCACGGGAGGATCGTATCCGTTCGATCAACGAGGCCGAGGCCTACAGCAATGAAATCCTGCCGCGCACCCGGGGTGAGGCCGCGGAAATCCTCAACCGAGCCGAAGCTTACAAAAAAGCCGTGGCGGAAAAAGCCAACGGCGACGCCCAACGCTTCCTTTCCGTGCTGGCCGAGTACAACAAGGCCAAGGAGGTCACCCAAAAACGCATGTACCTTGAAACCATGGAAGCAATCCTTTCCTCTCCGGGGATGGAGAAGGTCATCATTGGCGGGGAGGCCGGGCGGGCCGTGCTGCCCTTCCTGCCCCTGAACCGCGCCGAACAACCCCAGGGAGGCCGCTGATGGAAAAACGTCTTTTAAGCATACTGGTGCTGGTGGCGGCGCTGGGAGTGGCCGCCAGCCAGAGCATCTATACCGTGCACCAGACCGAACGGGCCATTGTCCTACAACTGGGTTCGCCCATTCGCGGCGATGTCCCTCCTGGACTGCACTTCAAAATACCCTTTGTACAGAACGTCATTTACCTGGACGCGCGCATCCTCACCTATGACGCCAACCCGGCCGAGGCCCTGACCAGCGACAAAAAAACCATTGTCCTGGACAACTACGCCCGCTGGCGCATCGTCGATCCCCTGCGCTTTTACCAGACCCTGCGCGCTGTGCGCCAAGCCCAGGCCCGGCTGGTGGATATCGTGTATTCGGAACTGCGGGTAGTTGTGGGCCGCTATACCCTGGAAGAAGTGGTTTCCTCCAAGCGCCAGGAGATCATGACCCAGGTCGTGGACAAGGCCAATGAGTTGAGCAAGAAGGAATACGGGGTGGAGGTGATCGATGTGCGCATCAAGCGCACGGATCTGCCCCAGGAAAACCAGCGGGCCATCTTCGGCCGGATGCAGGCCGAACGTGAGCGCCAGGCCAAGCAATACCGCTCCGAAGGCGAGGAAGAGGCCCGAAAGATCCGCTCCGGCGCGGATCGTGAAGTCATCATCATGCTGGCCGGGGCCCGCAACCGGGCTGAGGTCCTCCACGGCGAAGGCGACGCCGAGGCCATCCGCATCTTCGCCGAGGCTCTGAACCAGTCGCCGGACTTCTATGAATTCTACCGCAGCCTGGAGGCCTACAAAAAAGGACTGAAAGAAAACGGCCGAATCATCATGCAGCCGGGCGAATCCTTCCTGAAATACTTCAAATGATTAACCTGTCCAGCGCCGGTCTTGCCCATGGGCAAGGCCGGCGCTGGGCAGGATAACCGGGAAATTCAAATGTCCGCCCGCCATGCCGTATGTATTATCGTCTATACCCCTGCTCCGACGGATATCGAGCTTGCCTCGTTCAAACAATGTCTTACTGTTTTATGTAACCATACAATAATAATTGTATGCCCAGAAAATGCCGATATATCAAAATATAATACGATTACAAACGAGCACAATGTCAATATAAAAATAATGCCCTTTTCGGATAAATATTTTACAAGTATATCGTCATATAACACTTTTATTAAATCTTACGAATTCTACATACACTTCCAAGAATACGATTACATCCTAATTTACCAGCTAGATGCGTGGGTTTTCAGAGACGAACTTGATACATGGTGTGATAAAGAGTACGCCTATATTGGAGCGCCATTTTATAAGAATGGAAAATTAACCAACCTCGTGGGCAATGGTGGTTTTTCGTTGCGCAATGTACCGACATTTATGCAGATTTTATCAGGATACTTTGATCGTGACTGTCGCATATCCAATGACGGATCATCGCCCCTGCCTCCAAGTAAGTACATGTTGACGCCAGGGGCCGAGGATCTTCAATTCGCGACTATATTTTCTCTCTTGCCGCAAATTAAAAACCCGACTCCCGTGGAAGCGGCTTTTTTCGCGTTTCAGGGCAGACTGGAAGAATTGCACGCCATCACCGGCCACAGGCTGCCCTTTGGATGCCATGCCTTTCACAAAAGAGCGGCCGCGTACTTTTGGGCGCAGTACATCCCGGCGCTTCCGCAACGCCGGATCGCCCATTGCTTGCTGAGACTGCGCAAACGCCTGAGATGGAAAATCACAGAAACAGCCCGCCGCCTGAGCGGAACCTGAGATACCCCCCGAGGATGCCCGCATGGAAACCCCGATACGCATCAGCGTGATCATCCCCACCCTCAACGGCCTTGTCCATTTAAGAGACTGCCTGCCTTCGGTCTGCCGGGCGGTCGAAAAAAGCCCCTGCGCCGTTGAAATCATCGTGGCGGATGACAACTCCACGGACGCCACCTTGGATTTCCTGCACAACAGCTACCCGCAAATCAAGACCGTAAAAAATCCCCGACAGGGGGCCTCTTCCGTTCGCAATGCCGGAGTCAGTCAGGCCATAGGCAATATATTTTTATTTATTGATAACGATGTTTTCCTGGAAGAAGACTTCTTTGTAAAGGCTTTGCCATACCTTCACACAGACATGTTCGCCGTGGCCTCGGCCGGGTATAATTTCCATACCGGCGCGCAGCAGGACGGCCTCAAGCTCATTTCCTTCAAGCGCGGTTTTTTAAGGTTCACCAAGAACATTCTTAATGCCAACCTGAAACCAGCTGAAAGCTATGCGTCCTTCGGGGTCCAAGGGGCCTATTTCTTTTGCGGAAAAGATAAATTCACCGTGCTCGGCGGTTTTGATGAATTATATGAACCATACGCCCTTGAGGAAACCGACCTAGTATACCGGGGCTTAAAACGCGGCTGGGAAATAGCCTATGCCAACGACCTGAAACCATTACATAAATACAGCTCCACCATCAACAGTAAAAAAAGCCGGCGCACCAAGTTCCTGGGCCGCAGAAACCGCATCATCTTCATGTGGAAGAATGTCTCCAGCAAAAAATTCCTGCTCTCAAGCCTGATCTTCGCGCTCCTTACCCCGCTGGCCCTGCTGGAAACCTTGAAGAGACTGAAGGAAATCAAACGCCAAAGGGAAGCGGAAGCGCGCTCTTGGACTGTCAGTGACGAAGAACTGCTGGAAAGGTGCGCGAATTACCAAAGAAGCATTGCCCGTGAGGGCGGCGCGGCGGCGTAGCCGCCGCTTGTGGCTCACTCGGCGAAAAAGGCCACGGCCTTCTTAAGATTCTTTTTCAGGTAGCGCGCCCCCCTGCTTTTATGGGGGATAATGCCTTCCACTGAGACAATCTGCGGCTGCGCTGGACACATATCGCAAAACCGGCTGTCCCCTTTGATAAAAGCGGCTACAGCTTCGTCGGAGGCGTCAATCCCCAGAGGTTCATAGCGCAGGTAAGGTTCCCAGGACTCTTTCGTTTCTAGTTGCTCCGCGATCAAGGGCAAGTAGGCCAAGGGGGGGCATTTCCAAAGTTTGCCCTGGTGCAGGGTCTTGCATATGGCGCTGCCGCAGCTCTGAAAACTCCTCTCCGGAGCGCCATCCGTGAACGGCAGGATGGCGACCCCTTCCCCCCGGTAGCCTTTCATCCACTTGTCCGTCCTTTTTGAAACATGCAGCCGGAGTCCTTTCTTTTTATATTGATACGCCAGATCCAGCGCATCGTTTACCACGTCCTCCTGTTTTCCGGAGACGAGCGGGTGCAGGGTAAAGCTCAGCCTAGTGCCGGTTTCCATGAGCACCGCAAGAAGATCCTCGCGCTTGCGCAGCAAAAGCCCGTTAGTGACCAGATCCCTTTTGGCCTCGGAAAATAACTCCGCGCAGAGCCGTACATATTTCGCCGCATCCTTATGCAGCAGCGGTTCTCCCCCGAGCAGGCGAAAATTTTCCGGGGCCAGCCGCTCCGCCCAGGCGCGCAGCCATTCCTCGCCCTGGACATAGGACACTTCGCCGGCATACCCGAAATCGCAATAATGCGAACAGTATTTACAACCCAGGTTACAGGCATGGGTTATGTGCATTTCAAGATGCACAAGAGGGTGGCGACGCATCTTTAAAATTTCATGTATTAACCCTCCCATGTCAAGGGCTTTATGGCTTGACCGAATGAACTCTAAAGAATACCATGAATCCCATCAACCGATACCTGCGTGATCCGCTAACCTAAATTTGCTGTGTCCAAGGTCATGCAAAAACACCGCGAGAAGGCCATTCTTAAAAAATCCGACATATTCAAATTGACCAATGCCTAAAATCCGTATCGCTTTCATCAAATTCAACGGACTGGCTTCCGGCGGCACGGAGCGCTGGTTGCAGAGCGTGGCCGCCTGTTTGAACAAAGACGCCTTTGAGGCGACCTATTTTTATACAGGAAAAAGCGATCCGGACCGGGAGAAATTTCTTTTGTCGCATGGTGTGCGTCTGGTGCGGGTCGCCGCGGAAGACAAAACCGCTTCCCGCGGCGAATGGGTTAATACGGATTTATTCAAAAAGTTCGACGAAAGCCGCTATGACATCATCCAGACAGCCATTGCCGGACGGCGGGAATGGCCTTACTATCTCTTCCGCAAACCCGTGGCGCAGTGCGTTACCTATGACAGCGGCGTGGATTTCAGCCTGAATGTGCATCACACTTTTCATCTGAGTTCCTGGTGGCGGAAGCGCTGGATTGCCCAGGGCGGAAGCCGGCGCCGCAGTTCCGTGGTTGCCATCGGCGTTGAAGAGCCCGCCGATGCCCCTGGTATACGCGAATCTCTCGGCATTCCCCAAAACGCCCTGGTGGCCGGGTTCCATCAACGCGCGGACGACAACATCTTTTCCCCTGTGCCGCTTGAGGCTTTCGCCAGCCTTGCCAGGGACAATTCCTGGTTTATCATCCTGGGCGGCAGCGCCCAATATGGGGAACAGGCCGCACGCCTGGGCCTGAAAAACTTTCTTCAGCTTCCCCATACCGCCGACCGGAGAACCATTTCCTCCTTTTTGCGTACACTGGACATTTTCGCGCACGGTAGAAAGGACGGTGAAACCTTGGGCTATGTTTTCATTGAGGCGCTGATGCACAAACTGCCCTGCCTCGCCCATGCCGCCCGCGCCAACGCGCACAAGGAGACCATGGGACCGGGCGGGCTGTGGGCGGAAAATGAGGCGGAATACGCGCGGCAATTGAAGCGGCTCTTTGCTGAACCGGACTTGCGGCAGCGCCTTGCGGCCCAGGGCGAGAGCTTTGCCCGTGAGACATACAGCAACGCGAGGGCGATAGCACATATAGAGCATGTATATATAGATATATGCGACATATACAAAAACAGCGCGTTATATATTTTACTTCATAAATTTACATTATATATATCAATTTGTATGCGCTATTTACTGCGTCGCATATTAAGAAGACTGATCCTGCGCTTTGCGGATTCTATAAAAGGGCACAAATGATCTACGATTGCTTTACATTCTTCAATGAGCTGGACATTCTGGAAATTCGCCTGCATACCCTGAATGATGTTGTGGACAAATTTGTTCTTGTTGAATCGCCCGTAACGTTCCATGGGAAGAATAAGCCTCTTTTTTATTCGGAAAACCAAGCCCGCTTCGCCCGGTTCAGATGCAAGATAATCCATATTGTTTCATCACTTCCGACACAACAGGTAGGCAGTTCCGATAAAATCTATTTTTTTGAGCATCATCAGCGTGATGCCATCATGCTTGGCCTTGCGGATTGTCGACCGGACGACCTGGTGCTGGTATCCGATGTGGACGAGATCCCGAACCCGGAGAAGATCCCCGTCTGGAGCGATGTTCCCGGCGTCAAGGTTTTTGAGCAACAAATGATGTACTATTTTCTGAACATGCGTAACTGGAAACGTACGATATGGCGCGGAACACGCATGGGGCGCTTCGCGGATCTCCTTGACCCAGCGCAGGATGTACCAACGAATCTGGCGCGTTACGTTACTCTAAAAGGCCTGCCTTCCTATTTTCGCTTCTGTGACGGGCCGCACGTCAGGGATGGCGGCTGGCATTTCAGCTATTGCGGCGGCGCCGAAGCCATAATGAAAAAAATGAATGCCATCGCCGACACCCAGGAACCTCGTTACTCGGCTATAGTCGCCAATGCCGATGCCGCCGGTATCCGGCGAGCCGTTGTGCGCGGACAGGATATTTACGGCCGACGCAATCATTTTTACGTTGTTGTCGGCCTTAAAAAACTCCCGCGCCATGTGCAGGAGAACACCGATAAATACGCACATCTGGTTGTGCTGCAAAACGGCAAGGAACGCCTTATGGCGGCGATATGGTTTTTTATCAATATCGCCTTGTACCTACAGGCAAAAACATTACGGGTGTTGAAAAAAATAATAGCCTGGACGCGCAGAACTTCCGGGGCGGCAGCATGATTCACGGCCGCAGGCGCATATACGCTTACCTCAAGCAGGTCGTCCTGTTGCTGACCCCCACGATCCTGCTTTTTCCCCTGGTGGGCATACGGGATATTGTCCCGCTTATAATCCTGGGGGGCATCGGCCTGTGTAGCTTTTTTCTGCCGGAAAAAAACCGCCTCTCCGGTTACGGTTGGATCTGCCTGGCTTTTTTTCTTTATATGCTGTTCAGCGGCGGCAGACACCGACACATGATCCTGGCTTTTTTCAGCGGAACGGCCATATATTACGCCCTACGCGCAAAATATCCGGCGCATCTGAACCTCTTGCCCGCCGCCCTGCTTACGTCCCTGGGGCTGGCCCTGGCCGGACTGGGATTCGGCCTGTTCGGGCCGGAAAAGCTTTTCCTGGGAGAGCGGCTGCGCCTATTCGACGGCCACCCCAACGGCTTCGGCTACATGGCTTCGGCGCCTCTCATTGCCGGTCTGGCCCGGATATTGGACCGGCCAAAGATCCCGGCCTTTTTTTCCACGGACAGCCTTAAAGGACACATCAGACGCGTATTGGAATGGCTGAACGGCAAAGGCCCGGCCCTGGCCGGGAGCTTGGCGGCCATAACCATGCTCTGGCTGAGCAATTCGCGCACCGCCCTGGCCGCAGCCTTGGCCGGAGTCACCGCTACCCTCTTTTTCCGCTTAAAGAACAGGACCGCCATTCTGTGTGCCGTTGCCGGGCTGGGCCTTTTCTTGGCCGTTATTCACCTGCCCCCCACTCTTGGCCTCTACGACAGCCCCGCCTTGGCCCGTGTCAGGCAGGCCGTAAACGCGCCCTGGAATGACCCCACCTTCAAGTCACGCCGCCCTCTCTGGGAAAGCGCCTGGCATTCGGCCTGGAAATCACCTATGCTGGGTAACGGTCCTGGAAGTTTTAAAAGAACAACCCACCCGAGTTTTGTGCAAGAGCACTATGAAGAATTATGCGCAAAATACGGCCGGAATATAATTGACAATGACACCGTTTATATGCTTGGCCCGCACAACCTGTTTCTGCAAACATTCACAGAGCGGGGACTGATCGGACTTGGCTTGCTGCTGATTATCCTTGTGTATCCCCTGCTTGCCTCCCTGAAGCAAGGCGGCATGGGAGCTTTGGGGCCGTTGCTGGTGCATTTTCTGGTCTTTTCCCTAGCGGAAGACTCCTTGTCAGGCACCAGTTTTTCCAACAATGTGCTCTTTTCCTCCCTGGGATATTTCGCCTGCGCGCATCCCACGGCGCGTATCTTCAAGCAACGTGAATGAATATCATCCTTCAGCCGCTCCTTGTACCCTGAAAACAATCTTTTCCTTTTCCACGCCGATTTCAACGCCCTGGCCGTCCCGGATTTCGCCGGAGACCAGCAAGCGGGCCAAAGGGTTTTCCACTCGTTGCTGCAAGAAACGCCTGACCGGCCTGGCCCCGTAAACCGGGTCATAGGCCTTGCTGGCGATGAACTCCATGGCCTCTTCCCCAGGAAGCAGGCGTATCTTGCGATCCGCCAGGCGGGAAGCCAGCTTGTCCAGGAGCAGGCGGACAATGCCCTCTACCTCCGCCAGACTCAGGGGACGGAAGATGACCGTTTCATCCACCCGGTTGAGGAATTCCGGCCGGAAGTGCCTACGCAATTCCTCCAGCACCAATTCGCGTACCCCGGGCCTGAACTCGCCATCAGGGTCAATGCCTTCCAGCAGCAATGACGAACCCAGGTTGGAGGTCATGATCACCGTGGTGTTGCGGAAGTCCACGGTGCGGCCGTGGCTGTCCGTCAGCCGCCCGTCATCCAGGATCTGTAAAAGGGTGTTGAAGACATCCGCATGGGCCTTTTCGATCTCGTCAAAGAGGATTACGCTATAGGGCCTGCGCCGCACGGCCTCGGTGAGCTGCCCGCCGTCGTCATAGCCCACGTAGCCTGGAGGCGAGCCTATGAGCCGGGACACGGCGTGCTTCTCCATGTATTCGCTCATGTCCAGACGCACCATATTCTCTTCGCTGTCAAAGAGGGCCTGGGCCAGGGCCTTGCACAATTCGGTCTTGCCCACCCCGGTGGGGCCGAGAAAGATAAAAGACCCGATGGGTCGGGCCGGGTCCGCCAAGCCTGCCCTGGATCGGAGCACGGCCTCGGATACGGCGACCACCGCCTCATCCTGGCCGATGACCCGTTCATGGAGCCGCTCCGGGAGCTTCAGGATCTTCTCTTTTTCCGAGGCCAGCAGACGGCTCACCGGGATGCCGGTCCAGCGGGCCACTATATCCGCCACATCCTCCGGGAGCACCTCTTCCTTGAGGAGCCTCCCCTGGTCCTGGACCGGCTTTTCCAGCCCGGCCAAGCGTTTTTCCAGGTCCAAAAGCGTGGAATAGCGCAGTTCCGCGGCCAAGTTGAGATCATAGGCCCGCTCCGCTTCCTCGATGCGCAGGCGGGTCTTTTCAATCTCCTCTTTCAGGGCGCGCGCCTGGTTGATCGCCCCCTTCTCCGCCTCCCACTGGGCCATCAGCCCAGCCTGCCGGGCCTGAAGATCCGCCAGTTCCGCCTCCAGCTTCACCAGGCGCTCGCGGGAAGCGGCGTCATTCTCCCGGCGCAGGGCCTCCCGCTCTATCTCAAGCTGCATCACCCGCCGCCGGATCTCGTCCAGTTCGGCGGGCATGGAGTCGATCTCCGTGCGGATCATGGCCGCGGCCTCGTCAATGAGATCAATGGCCTTGTCCGGCAGGCGGCGATCGCTGATATAGCGGTAGGACAAGAGCACGGCCTCCACTATGGCCGCGTCCGCTATGCGCACCCCGTGATGCACCTCAAATTTCTCCTTCAGCCCGCGCAGAATGGAGATGGCGTCCCCCCGGCCAGGCTCTTCCACCAGCAGGGGCTGAAAGCGCCGTTCCAGGGCCGGATCTTTCTCGATATATTTCCTGTATTCGTCCAGAGTGGTGGCCCCTATGCAATGCAGCTCCCCCCTGGCCAACATGGGCTTGAGAAGATTGCCCGCGTCCATGGCCCCTTCGCTCTTCCCCGCCCCCACAATGGTGTGCAGCTCGTCAATAAAAAGCAGGATCCGGCCGTCGGAACGCTCCACCTCCTTGAGTACGGCCTTGAGCCGCTCTTCGAATTCACCCCGGTACTTGGCCCCGGCAATGAGCGCCCCCATATCCAGGGCGTAAAGCATCTTTTCTTTCAGGCCCTCCGGCACATCGCCGTTGAGGATGCGGTGGGCCAGGCCCTCGACGATGGCGGTCTTGCCCACTCCCGGCTCGCCGATGAGCACCGGGTTGTTCTTGGTTCGCCGCGAAAGAATGCGGATGGCCCGGCGGATCTCCGCGTCCCTACCGATCACTGGGTCCAGTCTGCCGGCCCGCGCCTCTTCCACCAAATCCCGCCCGAAACGGGGCAGGGCCTCGTAACTCTCTTCAGGATTCCTGTTGCCGGCCCGCTGGTTCCCCCGTACCCGGTTCACCGCCTCCAGGATCTTCTCCCCGGTCAGCCCGAAATGCCGGTGTACCTTACCGATGCCCGTATTCCCAGGTTCAGCGGCCAGTTCCAAAAAAAGGTGTTCCACGCTCACATACTCGTCCTTCATCCGTCCGGCCCTGGCCACGGCCCGATCCAGCAACAGATGCAGTCGGCCGGTCACCCCCGGAACCCCGTCGGCCCCCGGCCCGCTCACCGAAGGACGCTTCTTCAGCTCGTCCCGCAAGGCCGCGGCATACCCCCCGGCCTTGCAGCCCGCAAGCTCCAGCAGCCTCTCCCCCAAACCCTGCTCCTGCTCCGCGAGGGCCAAGGCCAGATGCTCGGCATCCACATTCTGATGCCCCATCCGCAGAGCCGTGGACTGTGCCTCGGCCAAAGCCGCCTGGGATTTATCGGTAAATTTATTTAAGTCCATGTCTTGCTTTCCCCTACCTAGCCTTAAAATCGGAAATTTCGGCCAGTTTTTCCCAGAGCAGTTTTTCTTCCGGGTTCAACTGTTCAGGTATACGGATACTTAGGCGCACATACTGATCGCCTTTTTCTTCGTCGCTTCCCAAGCCTTTGCCGCGCAGACGGAACTTGCGCCCGCTGCCGCTGCCCGGCGGGATGGTCAATTCCACGGCCTTGTCCAGGGTAGGTACACGGATTTTCGCGCCCAAGGCCGCTTCCCAGGGGGCCATGTTCAATTCATAGATGATGTCGTTATTATCCAGAGTAAAATCCTTGTGCGGAAGCAATTTCACCCGGAGGTAGAGATCCCCGAAGGGTTTACCGGGAACGGAGCCGCCCTGGCCGGCTAAGCGGATGCGCGCCCCTTCCCTGATGCCGGCCGGGATGTTCACCTGCAGGGATTTTCCGCCCCGGCCGCTGGTGGAGATGGTCTTGCGTCCGCCCTGGTAAGCCTCGTTCAGGGTCAGATTCAATTCCGCCTCTACATCCTGGCCCTGGACCGGACCAGCATGTTTGCGGCTGAACTTGGCAAAGGGGTCAGGGCCGAAATTCTGGCCGCGCCCGGCCCCGCCGAAAAGGGTCTCAAAAAACTCGCTGAAACCGTCCATGCCGCCGCGAGCCCCGCCGAAAAAGCGAAAATTCTCAAAACCGGGCGGCCGCTGGAAATTCTGCCCATGCTGCCAGTTGGGACCCAGTTGATCGTAAAGCCGGCGTTTTTCATCGTCTTTCAGGACTTCGTAGGCTTCATTGATGTCCTTGAACCTGGCCTCCGCCTCCTTGTCCCCAGCATTCAGGTCTGGGTGATGCTTGCGGGCCAGCTTCTTGAAGGCCTTGCCCAAAGCCTCTTTGTCGGCGTTGCGCGGTACCCCGAGGAGTTTGTAATAATCCTTGTATTCGACGCCCATTTGCTTACTCCATTTCCTTTAAGTAACTCCTCCGGGGGCACAGTCAAGCGCGGATCATCTCCCGCATCAATTTATATTGACAATCATTATCTTTTTCATTATCAATAAATCCGCAAAACAAGACAGGGGAAAATGTCCGGAACAATATCATTACGTCAAATGCAGACAGGGCGGAAAGCGATCATTGTGGCCATTCGGACCGAGGGAGAATTGGGCCGCCGTCTGCGCGACCTGGGGCTGATTCCAGGGGCTGAGCTGGAGGTCCTGGGCCGGGCGCCGCTTCAGGATCCGGTGGCTCTGCGCCTCAACGGTTTCACCCTCTCCCTGCGCAACAACGAAGCCGACTTAATCAGCGTGCGACCTCTGTGATAATATGCCCATGAGCGCACTTTTCTCCGCCGAATCCAGGCCCTTGACCATCGCCCTGGCCGGCAATCCCAATTCCGGCAAAAGCACCGTCTTTAACCATTACACCGGCGCGCGCCAACATGTGGCCAACTATCCGGGCATCACCGTGGAAATTAAGGAAGGATTCGCAAAAACCCGGGGCAAGGAGCGCATCCGTATCCTGGATCTGCCCGGCGCCTATGCTCTGACCGCCTATTCTCAGGATGAGCTGGTCGCTAGGCGCGGCCTGACCCTGGACCCCCCGGATGCGGTCATCGGCGTGCTCAATGCCGGAGCCCTGGAACGGCACCTTTACCTGGCCGTGCAGATCATGGAACTGGGCTTACCTCTGGTGCTGGCGCTCAACATGTATGACGAGGCCCAGACCCAGGGGCTGGAGATCAACATCCCCCGCCTCTCCGAACTTCTGGAACTGCCGGTGTTCCCGACCGTGGCCCGTCAAGGCCTAGGGCTGAACGAAGCCCTGGAGGCCGGAGCGCTGGCGGCCGAAGCCTCCAGGGCTGGCAAAGGCAAAGCCCCTCTGATCCTTTCTTACGGTCCGGACCTTGACGCCCTGCTGGAAGAATTATGCCTGATCCTGGAAAAATCCGCTCCCCTCGCCGGTTTTCCGGACGCCTATCCCCGGCGTTGGATCGCCGTTAAATGCCTGGAAAACGACGCCGAGATCCTGACCCTGCTGCAAAGGGGCAACCCGGCCCTGGCCGAAGAAATCCGCAGCAAAACCACGGAAGCCGCGAGGCATCTCAAGCTTACCTCTGGAACCGACCCCGAGAGCCTCATCGCCGATTACCGCTACGGATTCATCTCTTCCCTGTTGCGCCGGGAAGTGCTGCGCAGCAAAGAAGATCCGCGCCAACGCCGGCGTTTTTCCGAAAACCTGGACAAGATCCTCACCCATCGCCTCCTGGGGCCGATCCTCCTCTTGGCCGCCCTTTACGGCATGTATAAAATCACCTTCGGCCTGGGGCAGATCCCCACCGGCTGGCTGGAAAATTTTTTCGCCCTGCTGCGTGAAGCTGCGGCCGAGCATCTACCCGAGGGGGCGCTGAAATCCCTGATCCTTTCCGGCATCTTGGCCGGGGTGGGGGGGGTGCTGAGCTTTGTGCCGCTCATCCTGATTATCTTTATACTCATATCGATCCTGGAAGACAGCGGCTACATGGCCAGGGCCGCCTACATGCTGGACAGGATCTTTCGCGCCTTCGGCCTGCACGGATCTTCGGTCATGCCCTACATCATTTCCGGGGGCATCGCCGGCGGCTGCGCCGTGCCCGGCGTCCTGGCCGCCCGCACCCTGCGCAGCCCGCGCGAAAAACTGGGCACCATCCTGACCCTGCCTCTCATGGTCTGCGGGGCCAAGCTCCCTCTCTTCCTGCTGCTCACCGCCGCCTTTTTCCCCGAAGACGCCACCCTGGTCATGCTGATCCTCTCGCTCCTGGCCTGGACCACAGCCCTCCTGGCCGCCAAAATCCTGCGCCTCACCCTGATCCGGGGCGCTCCCACCCCCTTTGTCATGGAACTGCCGCCCTACCGCCTGCCCACGCTCTTCGGGGTGCTGATCCACTCCCTGGAACGGGTCTGGCATTACATCAAGAAGGCTGGAACCTTAATCCTGGCCATCTCCGTGCTGGTCTGGGCCGGCATGACCTACCCGGCCCCGCCCGAAGAAAGCGCCGCCACCTACGCCGTCCGCCTGGCCGTCCTGGAGGAGACCTGCTCCGCCCTCCCGGAAAAAGAGGAAGAAACCCGCGCCCGCTTGCGAAAAGAACTGACCCAGGCCAAAAATGAACTGAACAGCCTGACCCTAGCCCACTCCTGGGCCGGACGCCTGGGCGCGGGACTGGAGCCGCTCACCGCCCCCCTGGGCTTTGACTGGCGCGTCAACATCGCCCTTCTGGGCGGCCTGGGGGCCAAGGAAGTCATTGTCTCCACCCTTGGCACCGCCTATTCCCTGGATGCCGCGGACCCAGGCGGATCCCTCCCCCTCCAGCAACGCCTGAAGCGGGATCCTGGCTGGAACCGGGCCACGGCCGCAGGCCTGATGATCTTCGTGCTGCTCTATTCCCCCTGCTTCGCCACCCTGGCCGTGTTGCGCCAGGAAAGTGGACACGCCGGCTGGGCCGTCTTCAGCCTGCTCTTCAATACCCTGCTGGCGGGCGGAGCCGCGGCCGCCGCCCGTAGTCTGCTTATGTATTGGGGAATCTAAAAAAGAGAGTTTTGGATTGCATGTAAAGGCCGTTTTCAAAAGACACATGAACGCCTAAATCCATTATGGCTTTTTGCTCCATTACCTTTTCATAAAAATTTTTGGACTTTGCCATGTCCGATACTGAAATCAGCGTGCCGCAATATTTCATATTCGCTATTCCTGTTTTTATACTTTATTCCTTGGCACAGCTACTTCTGGAGGCCATTTCCAGCGGTGAAATCCCCTGCCGCAGGGCCTCATGCAGATCCTTGGTGCGCACCAGGTGAAATACTTGGGCCGGGCAGCATTCCATGCAGGCAGTTACTTCCTTGCCTTCCCTGGCCCGCCATTCCCGGCAGAGATCGCAGTTGGCCGCGACCTTGTGCGGCTCGGTAAACCCGCTGTGGACGTGGGCATCATAGGACAGACTGACCGCCCCAAAAGGACAGGCCATCACGCACAGGCCGCAGCCGGCGCAGTATTCCTGCAACAGGAGGATCTCGCCGCGTTCCCCTTGGGACATGGCCTGCGTGGGACAAGCCTGTACGCAGGGGGCCTCTTCGCAGTGTCGGCACTGCACCGGCATCTTCACATCCCCGCTTTTCACCACATGCACGCGGGGTTGCAGATGCTTGCGCTCCTTAATCGCGTCCTTGAGGGTCATCCCCTCGTGATGCGCGACGATGCAGGAAAGTTCACACTTCAGGCAGCCCTTGCACAGCCTGCCATCGGCATATATGGAGAAATCTTCCCAATTCATTGGACACCTCGGTTTTCACTTACCTCAATACCCGTAATCCGCATGGCATGGCCGTCATCTTTCCAGTCCACCTGCCGGCTTCCGCAGCGCGGACAGGCAAAATCCCTCCGGCGGATTTCCAGCTCCGCCCCGCAGCCTGCGCAGAGGCCGGGGAGCGGACGGCGGCGCGCATTCAGGCGGGCTCCCCGGGCGGCGCTGTCTTCGGCCAGAAGCGCGAAGCAGCCTTGCAGGGTTTGCTCTTCCACACAGGAGAACAGGCCCAGTTCCAGATCAATGGAAATAACCCGCAGTGCCCCTGCGCCGGCGTATTTTTCGGCCTCCTCCAGCACAATGGACAGCAGAGAGGAGGCCAGGACGCTTTCGTGCATCAGCGCTCCGTGCAGGAGACGCAGGGATCGATGCTGTTCACAATCAGGGTGACGTCCGCCACCGCGCAGTCTTTCATCATCACCGGCAGGGCTTCCCAGTTCATATAGGAGGGAACCCGCCACTTGAGCCGCAAGGGAACATCGGAACCGTCCGAGCGCAAGTAATAGAAAAGCTCGCCCCTGGGGGCCTCGCTCCGCGCCACGGCCTCGCCCGCCGGAACATGCTGCAGCGGCGCGCTACGTTCGCCCTCCGGCAGTTTCCGCAGAATTTGCCGCACAATGCCTATGCCCTCACCAGCCTCGCGCAGCCTGACCATGGCCCTGGCATGCACGTCCCCGCCCGACTCGGTGATCACCTGGAAATCCAGATCCGCATAGGCCGCGTAGGGGGCATCGCGCCGCACATCCAACCTTATCCCGCTCCCCCTGGCCACCGGGCCGACCAGTCCCAGGCGCTCCGCCTCCAGCACAGGGAGTACCCCAACCCCCTGAGTTCTGGCCCGGATCATGGGATCGTGGCGGTATATATCAATAATTTCGCGCAGATGCATAGCCACCTGTTCCAAATTCTTATCGGCGTACTCCCGCAGTTCCTCGTCCATATCGTACTTCACCCCACCGATGCAGTTGGCCGCAAGGTCCATACGGTTGCCGAAGATATATTCCTTGATGTCCTGCATGAGTTCGCGCACCTCCATGACGTGCATGAACAGCGACTTGTAGCCGATCACATGTGCCATGATCCCCACGTTGAACAGGTTCGATGCGATGCGCTTGATCTCTTCGGCCATGACGCGCAGATACTGGGCCCTAGGGGGAACCTTGATGCCCGTTAGGGTTTCCACGGCCATGCAGTAAGTCAGAGGATGGCTGTTAGAGCAAAGGGAGCAGACTCTTTCGGTCAGCACCACGTTCTGAAAGAAATTGCGTTTGGCGGCCAGGGCTTCCATGCCGCGGTGCACATGCCCGGAGGTGATGTCAACATGTCTGACCCGCTCGCCGTCAAGCTCCAGGCGGAAGTACATGGGTTCTTCCAGGGCCACGTGCACCGGGCCTATGGGCAGGGTAAAACTCTTCTGTTCGCAGGTCTGGGTTGTATTCATGCCTTAATCCTTTTGCTCCCGCGCCTTCGGCCCTGGTTCATTCCGCTCCGCCCGTGCCACCGGGGTAAAAGAGGGCTCGGAGACAGGTTGTTCCGCTCCGGCGTGGGAAAGATGCCCGGTTTTTTCGGCCATGAGCCTTTCCCAGAGGTCCTTGCTCCCGGCGCTGTTCACCATGGCCGAGAAGGGAATGAGGCTGTTCATGATCCCGGCATCCAGGCGCTCGTCCAGAAAAAGCCTGCGGGGATTGGGGTTGCCGGTGATCTTGATATCAAACATTTCCCTGAATTCCCGCTCGTTCCAGTCGGCGTTACTGAACCAGGGGGTGATCGAAGGCACGGGCAGCTCTTCCGGAGTTTCCGGGTTGTAGAGGCGGACGGTCACCGTGAACAGAAGGCGGCCCAAGACGAAATGGTAGGCGATGCCGCGCTTTTTGTCAGGATCATCCCGTTCTTCGGCGTAAGCGGACACCGTGCACAAACGGGCCTTATGCCCGGCCAGGATTTTCATGATCTCCGGCAACCGGGACGGGACGGGCAAAACCAGCCAGCCGAAAGGATTGCCGTAGGCATCCTCGTTCCAGAGGATCTCCCCGGGCAGGACGGAAGCTATTTCCCCGGCCAAGCTCTCTTTAAGGCTGTTGGGGAGCGGGGCTTGACTCATGGACCTCTCCTTCGCGTTTGGCTGTGGCCAGTTGCCGACAGTCCGGACAAAGACGGATAATCGTGGCCGGGTCCACCGAGCTGTGGGAGTAGATCCTCGCGGCCAGGGCCGGTGGCAGCCTGCGGATGTGCGCGCCGCAGGAGGAACAATGCAGGTAGGGCACGAAGTGGTGTTCCACCATCCGGTATTTCTCGGATTGATAATGGGCGTTGTGCCAATCCTGGCTCAAGCTGATGGCTTTGACCGGACAATAATGGCGGCAGGAGCCGCAGAAGGCGCAGGTATTGTGCCAGACCATGAAATAATAGCCGTTTTGATCCTCGCTTTCCTTCATCATGATGGCTCCGCCCGGACATACATGGGTACAGATGCCGCAGCCAACGCAGAGATTCGGATTCATGACCACCTTGCCCCGGTAGCGTGGAGGGGTAAAGGCCTCCTTAAAGGGAAAGGCTTCAGTGGACGGTCCCTTGAGCAGGTTGCGGGCGAGAATTTTAAGAAAGCGCGGCACGTCTCTCCCCTCCTCCGGCTTCCAGCTTTTCCAGGCGGCGCAACCAAAGCTCCCTGGCCAGGATCACTCCCTCCATGATGGCCTGCGGCCTAGGCGGGCAGCCCGGCACATTGATATCCACCGGGATATAGCGGTCCACCGGCCCTTCAATGGAATGGCCGCCCCGGAAGACCCCGCCACTCACCGGGCATACTCCCACGGCAATAGTGATCTTGGGCTCAGGGATCTCGTTCCAGACCCGCAGCGCCTGGTCTTTCACCCTCAGGGTCAAAGGGCCGGTGATAAAGACGATGTCCGCATGGCGCGGGCTGCCGCAATATTTGCAGCCCAGGCGCTCCACATCGAAACGCGGGATAAAGGCGGTGGTGGCCAGCTCCACGTCGCAGCCGTTGCAGGAACCGGCATTAATCCGGTAAAGCCAGGGTGAACGCACCGCTATCTTGCTTAAAAAACCCACTTCCGCCTCCTTACAGACGCGCCAAGACCAGGATCAGGCTTACGGCAGCCAGCGCGGTGGGGTATCTGAGATAAAAGGCAAAGGCCTGATCCACCCGGAAACGCCCGGTGGCCGCCTTGACCAGGGTCATGGTCAGAAACATCAGCGCCAAGCACTTGCCCAAAAACCAGAGGATATTAACCAGGGGGCCACCCGGAAGCGTGCCGGGAAAAAAGAGCGCCACCCCGAAACCCAGCACCACCACGGTTTTGATCGCGCCGGCCATCTGGAAAAAGGCCAGGGCGGCGCCGGAATATTCAAGCAACGGGCCTTCAATAATCTCGGTTTCCGCTTCCGGGATGTCAAAGGGCGGCACCCCCATGGTTCCGGGCAGAAAAAACAGGTAGGCCAGAAAGGCCGGGATAAGTTCCCAGTTAAAACCCAGTTGTCCATGTTCCAGTTGATGCTCGACGATCCGGCCCAGGGAAAATTCCGCCCCCCGGCCACCGCCAACATGCAGAGCCACTGCCAGGATGACCAAGAGCAGAGGGATCTCGTAGGCGAACATGACGGTCATCTCCCTAGAAAAGCCCAATGCCCCAAAGGGAGAACTGGAAGAGGAGCCGGCCAGGATCAGGGCCACGGCCGGCAGCGGCAGAAGATAAAAATACACCAGCATGTCGCCCATGTCCGGAAGCCCCGCATAAACGCCGGGCACCGGCAGCAAAGCGGCGCAGACCGCCATGCCCGTGAAGCCGAGCAACGGCGCGATGCGGAACAAAAGGCGCTGAGCGCTGGCCGGGATCATCGCCTCCTTGCCGGAAAGCTTGATCAGGTCCAGGAAAGGCTGGTACAACGGCGGCCCCACCCGCCGTTGCAGTCTGGCCTCCAGCTTACGATCCGCCCCCTTGAGGAACAACCCGATACCAAGGGCGAAGAGGCCGCCGGGAAAAACCAGCAGATGAAAGATCGCCCAGCCGGCCAGAGTGATATAGACACCGCTCTCTTGCATGGTCTAAACTGCGCTGGTTGAGGGTTTGCGCCGCGCCATACGGGCCGGCTCGCTGTAAATATCCCCGGTCAGGGTGCGCGGATTCAAATCCTCCAGGGCCGTGCCGCAGACATGGATGGCGGTCACCCGCTCCTTACGGCTCAGGCGTCTCAGCAAAAGACCAGAGGCCGCCCAGGCCAAGGCGAAAAGCACGGCCGTGAGGGTGGCGTTCCAGGCCCCCCTGCCGGAATTGATCCCCCAAGGGGCCACATCCAGCGGGTTCATGGAGAATTCGGCCAGCACGCTGTTCAATGGCGCCAGCACCAGACCGGGAAAGAGGCTGGTACACACGCAACCCGCGGCAAGCAGGCCCATGGGAATGAGCATGACCCGCGGGGCCTCGCGGATCTCTTCCATGCCCGGACCGGGCTGGCCTAGAAAGACGCTGTGCAGCATCTTGGCAAAGTAAGCCAGGGTGAGCACGCTGCCCACCAGGGAAAAAATGGCCACCAGCACGAAACCACGCTCCATCAGGGCATGATAAATAATCCACTTGGAGGTGAAACCGCTGCTGGGAGGCAGACCTATGACGCAGACCGCGCCGATGGCGAAGAAGGCCAGGGTATAGGGCATACGCCGCCCCAGGCCACCCATTTCATTCATGGACTGTCTGTGTGTCCGGACGATAAGCGCCCCGGCCACCAGGAAGAGCAAATCCTTGAAGAAGACATGGTTCACTAGGTGCAAGAGCCCGCCGGCCACCCCTAGGGAAGTCCCCAAGGCCACACCCGTGACCATGTAGCCGAGCTGGCTGACTGTGGAATAAATGAGCACCAGCTTCACATCCGACTGGAACACCGCGAACAGCGCGGCCATTACAATGGTCACCCCGCCCACCCAGATCGCCAGATCCATGACCTGTGGAAGTCCCAGGCTGCCGGGCTGGGTGAGCCCTCCCAGGCGCAGAAAGAGCTGGATCAGACCGAAAATGGCGCTTTTCAGCAACACCGAGGAGATATACCCGGAAACCGGAGTAGGGGCGGTAGCCGGATGCATCTGGACATCTATGCGGAAAGGCAGTTGCGCCGCCTTCATGATAAAGCCCGTGCCCATCAGTAAAACCGTGAAGAGGATCTGCCAGTCCTCCATCCGGGGCAGGGCCGCGCGCACCAGTCTGAAATCCGCCCCGCCGGACCAATGGATGAGCAGGACCACGCCCAGGAAGATAAAGGCCGCGCCCAGAACATTGAAAAAGAAGTATTTGAAGCCCTCACGCAGGGCAGCCTGGTTTTCTTCATGAACAATGACGAAATACAAACTCCAGGAGCTCATGATCTCCCAGAACAGGAAAAAGCTGAAGAGATCCGTGCTGACGGCCACTCCTACCAGTCCGGCGGCCATGCACAGGAAAAAGGAATAAAACCTCCACTGGGTATGGCTGTGTTCCATATAGACCACGGAGTAGAGCATGTTGACGCAGCCCGCCAGGGTGATAATCATGGCGAACATGAGGGAGAGGGTGTCCAGACTTTGACGATCCGCCAGCAGCAACCAGGCGGCCAAGGCTAGGGCTATAGCCGCAGCCTGACCGGCACGCTTGGGGTTTTTGCGCAGCAGCGCCGGCAGCATAGAGGAGGCCAGCAAGAGCAGCACGGGAGCGGGCCAGGCTACCATAAGTCTCGGCATTTCCTGGACGGCAAGCCCAAGGTTCTCGACCATCGGCATCACCAGGCTGTTCAGCCCCACTTGCGGAAACAGCCCCAGGATCAGGCAGAGCAGGGCCAGGATGGCCAAAGGCAGACGCATGCTCCAAGGGGCTTCCTCCACCTGGGGGCCGGTGTATGGCTCAAAGAGCAGGGTCCGGATGATCCTGGTGTAATAGACCACCCCGGCCAGACTGGCCAGCAGCAGCAGCCCGGCCAAAAGCGGATTCACCGCGGCCAGGGCGTAAAGCATGAGGAACTTGCTCATGAAACCGGCAAAGGGCGGCAAACCGAGAATGGAAATAAGTCCTACCACCATGCAGGCGGAGGTGAAGGGCATGGCCTTGCCCAGACCGCGCAGATCCTTGAGATCGCGCCCGCCCGCCCGCAGGATCAATGCGCCGGAGCAGAGAAAGAGCAAGTCTTTCATCACCGCGTGGTTCAGCACATGCAGCAGGGCGCCCGAGGCCGCCAGCCAGCCGCACAGCCCCAGGGTCATGCTGATCTCGCCAATCTGCCCCATGGTGGAATAGGCCAACAGACGCTTTACATCGGTCTGGCGCAGGGCCATGATCTCGCCGTAGGCCATGGTCAGTAACCCCATACCGGTGAGTATGATCCCGGGCAGGGGCAGTCCCAGCCAGGTAAGTTCGGGTATCTCCCCCGTGCGCAACCCGAGAACCAGAATAAATAGCTGGGCCAGTCCAAAAATGCCGGCCTTGGTCAGCACGCCTGAAAGGGGACCGGAGATGGAGGAAGGCGCGGCCGGGTGGGCGTCAGGCAGCCAGCTATGCACCGGAAAAAGACCGGCCTTGACTCCGCAGCCTACAAGGATGAGCAGGGCCGAAGGCAGGATCGCCCAGACGGGCATGACGAACCCGAAAATCGGAATGAGCAGCAGCCCGGGAAGCATCAGCTCCGCGGCCATGCTGCACATGATGAAGTATTTGCGGGCCGCTGCCTGGGCCGCGGGCGTATCCTCCCAGGCCACCAAAACGTAGGAGCTCAGGGTCATGAGTTCCCAGAATACGAAAAAGCCGGTGACCCCGTCGGCCATGCCCACCCCGGCCAGGGAAGCGAACATGAGCGTCAGGCAGCCGTAATAGGCGTTGCTGTTTTTTTTATGGATATATCCCCAGGAATAAAGGGCCACCAGGCAGCCCATCCCGGTGACGATAACCCCGAAGAAGCGGGCTGGCGGCCACACTCCGCTTTCGGTGAGCAGCATCCCCATGGCCGCAGCAGGCAGTGCCACCGCCGCCAGGTTGCGCAAACGATGGCTGACGAAACCCAGGGCGAAAACCGCGAAGGCGCCGCCATACATAACCCAAACCACCGAATGCACCTTCGTCTCCATTTCCGGCAACGCCCCCAGATCCACCAAAGAACCCGTAAACTCGGTGATCTGATGCCGAAAAAGACCTTGGGCAGCAAGAATGGCTGCCAGCAAAACCAACCCGTAAAGACGGGGAGAGGCTTCACTCCGGCGCTTCTCCGCCAGGTAAGGTCCGCCCATCCATACTTCCTGCACTATCATGGCCGTGAACAAGACCATGACGGCATTGCCCAGGGTCAGCAGGGCCACCAAAGGATACTCCACGGCCTCCAATCCCGCGTATAGGATAAGGGACTTGCTTTCCGGGGCGAAAAAGGGGCTGACCTTCAGGCCGGCGAACATGGCCAGAGAAAAAAGTAGCGCGGTCCAGGGCCGTTCCTTGCTGATGCCCCGCAACTCCCGCCCCTCGGCATAGGCCCGCAATTCCAACAGGCAGAGCCAGGCCAGGAGCCTAGCCGCTCCGTTATACGCCAGAGTCAGCAAAGCCCCGGTCTGCCCGGCCGCCCAGCCGAACCCGAAACCAAGAAGGATCTGCCCGAAATCCACCAGAATCAGCCCGGCCAACACCCGGAAGGCATCGCTCCGCTGCTTCCAGGCCAGGACCAAGCCGGCCGCCAGGACCATCACCCCCAGGAGTGCGCACAACATTGACTCCAAGTCCTGTCTCCTTCGCTTTTCTGTATGGGCTGCCGCCCGTAATGGCGGCGCGGCGGCATAACCGCCGGGAGTGCGCCGAAAACACGTTTTTCGGTGAAAGATTAATTATGAAATATCTTGTAATCGCCTAACAAATTATATTCAATTAGTCAAAACGCTTTCGGCGGCCTTGCCCTGAACCTTGCAAAAGACCGCCGGAATATGTTTTACTCGGGGCATGATAAGGGATATTCGCATATCCGGGCAAGGAAGGGAAAAAAACCAGGATCCTGCAGAACAAAAGGAAAATCTGGCCCGTTTCCGGCGGGGCCGCCGGGCCGGAGATCTGGTGCGGGGAACCTTTCTGCGCCTGGAGGCGAGCAGGCCGGGTACGGCCTGGATCAACTTCGATGACAGCACCCTGCTGGCCGCTCTGCCCCAAGAACTGATCTCCCCGGCTCTGGCCGCCATGCAAACTAGGGGGGCCAGCTCCCCGCCTGGAGCAAAGGCCCGGCCTTTCCCGCTACGGACCGGCGACCTCTGTTTCTTCCACCTGCAAGCCCTGGACCCTGAGCCCGTACTGCGCATGCTCAGCTTGGCCGAGGCTGAGGCCCACCGTTTATCCCTGCGGGTATGAAAATTTTGGATTGGATAGATTTTTATCCCTCTGATGTGAATCTGCTGCTTTCACAAGCAGGGGGCGCCAATATTTCCAGCCACGGCGCGGCTGGAAATTTACCTTAAAAAAACTTACTCTCCGTCCATGGGCAAACGCTTTCATATCCTGACCTTCGGCTGCCAGATGAACGCCAACGATTCCGCTTGGCTGGCCCGCGCCCTGGCCGCCGGAGGGCATATTCCGGCCCCACGGGAGGAGGCGGACCTGCATATCCTGAACACCTGCTCGGTGCGGGCCAAGCCTGAAAACAAGGTCTATACGGAATTGGGGCGGATCCGCCTGTTGGCCCGCGAGCATCCGGAGCGGGAAATCCTGGCCTGCGTTGGCGGCTGCGTGGCCCAGCAACTGGGCGAGAAGCTCTTTACCCGATCCCGGAAACTCCGGCTGCTTTTCGGCACCGATGGACTGACCGCGGTCCCGGAGACCATTGAACACCTGCTCCGCCATCCGGATCAAAGGCTTACCCTCCTGGACTTCAGCCATGAATACCCCGAACGCCGGGAGTTTCCAGGCAGGGAGGATCCGGTGGCCTTGGTCAATATCATGCAGGGCTGCGATAACTTCTGCGCCTATTGCATCGTCCCCCTGACGCGCGGCCGCCAGAAATCCCGGCAGAGCGCGCCCATCCTGGAAGAATGCCGCGCCCGGATTGCCGGCGGAGCGCGGGAAATCACCCTGCTGGGGCAGAACGTCAATTCCTTCGGCCAGGACAGCCAGGGCGACGGAACATCTTTCACCAACCTGCTGGAACAGGTGGCCGCCATACCGGGTTTGGCGCGCCTTAGCTTCATGACCTCGCACCCCAAGGACATGCCCCCGGAACTCATCCAAGCTTTCGGACGCCTCCCGGCATTGGCCCCGCGTCTACACCTGCCCCTGCAATCCGGGTCCGACCGCATCCTGCGGGCCATGGGCCGGGGCTATACCCGGGCCGCCTATATGAAAATCCTCAGATCCCTGCGCCGTGCCTGCCCGGACATACATATCTCCACCGATATCATCACCGGCTTCCCCGGAGAAAGCGAGAATAATTTTAGAGAAACACTAGAAACAGCGCAGGAAGCTAATTTCTGCGCCAGTTTCTCTTTTGCCTATTCGGATCGACCGGGAACCAAGGCCGCCTCCATGCCGGACAAGGTTCCAGCGCCCCTAGCTCTGGAACGCCTAGCCCGTCTCCAGGACTGGCAAAATCAAAATTCCCGGCGCATTTTCGCCGCCAGACATGGGCAAAAGGCCTGGGTACTCCTGGAAGGCCCTAGCCTGAAAGAACCGTTTCCTGAAAATAACCATACCAAGGCGACGGATCCCGTGCAAGGCAAAAGGCGTAGCTGGCATGGCCGAGAAGAGCACGGTTTCTCCGTCAATCTGCTGATCCCCGACTCCCTCCGCCCCGCGCCCGGGGATCTGCTGGAGGCGGTCATCACCGGCCACGGCCGACATACCCTGAAGGCAGCCCTGCCCAAAACATGCTGAATCTCCTCCCCAAACTCTTCTCCAAATTCCTCCTGGGAGCACTCTGCCTCTGCCTAGGGCTTCTGCCCGGCGTTCCGGCGCTGGCCGGCGAACAGCAAGAAGCCCTGTACCAAGCCATCATGGAATTTGAAATCCTAGGACAGGACAAGCAACGGGGAATGCGGCGGGATCAATGGGAAAACCTGGAAAAACGCTTTTCCTCCATCCAGAACCAGGGGAACGCCTTTGCGGCCGAGGCCCATTTTTACCGGGCCAGAACCATGGAAGAGCTGGGAGATCGCTCCAAAAATCCCGGAGATTACCAGATCGCCGCGGATCTGTATTCCGCCCTGGCCGAAAGACACCCCCGCCACCCCCTGCGGGATAACGCCCGTTTCAACCAAGCCGTGCTCCTGGCTGGGCCGTTGCGTTCCCGGACCACGGCCTTGGACCTCCTGGATGGCATCATCATGGCCTTTCCGGAAAGCAGCATGCGCGCGGAAGCCGTGGAACTGAGAGGCCGCCTGCGCGGCCCCCAGCCCCAACCGCAGGTTCGAGCGCCAATACAGCCGCCTCCCCAAGCCCCGGCGCAACCCCAAGTTCCAACGTCTCTCCCGTTTCAGGCCCCGGAGCAAGCGGAGATCCTTCCTCCGACGCAAACAGCTCCTCAACCCCAGGCCCCGGTCCTGCCGCCTGCCGCCCCAAGTCCGCCAATCCCGCCTGGATTTCAGGCCCCGGAACAATCTCACACACCGACCTTGCCGCCGACTCTGGATACGCCGCCCTCCCCGACGCAAACCCAACTCCCACCAGCCTCTTCAGGCCGGGACTCCACCCCGGCCCCAACGCAGGCTCCCCCCTCAATCCCGGCAACGCCTCAGGCCAAAATTTCCGGCATGAGCGGCTCCAAAAACCTCGCTCAACCGGCCCAAGGCGCGACCCTGGCCTGGATGGAATGGTCCGGCGATGCGGGAGATATCTCCCTTACCCTGGGGCTGGCCGGCCGGGCCAAGTACCGGCGCTCCACCCTGCGGCCAGAAGGCTCCCTTCCCTGGCGTGTGCGCCTGGAACTTTTCGGCGCTGGACTTGGCGATGCTCTGCCCCCGGAGATCTTCATAAAAGAAGGCCCCCTGGCCTGGATCAGGACCAGCGCCGGCGACGGAAACACCCGCCTGGATCTGTACCTCCGGGAGGCGCGTTCCTACAGGGTCACCGTCCTGCGAGACCCCTACCGCCTGCGCGTGGATATCAGCGCCTCCCAAACCATGGCCGACGGAGAAAGCCTTACCTCCCCCGTTGCCCCGGCCATGACAGCGCAGTTGGGGCTGACCATGAAAACCATCATGGTGGACGCCGGCCACGGTGGGCATGATCCCGGCGCCTCGGGCAACGGCCTGCGCGAAGCCTCCCTGACCCAGGATCTGGCCCACAGGCTGGGCGAAGGGTTGCGCCGCCGCGACTTCGCCGTGCTCTACACCAGGGAAGGCAACTCCTTCATGAAGCTGGCCGACCGCACCAACCTAGCCAATGCCAAAAACGTGGACCTCTTCATTTCCCTCCATGCCAACTACAACCACAACAAAAACCTGAGCGGACTGGAGACCTATTACCTGGATGTGGCCCGCAACGACATCGCCGCCCAGGTGGCCGCCCGCGAAAACGGCATATCTCTTAATGAAACCAGCTATGCCCAGATCATTCTCAGTGAATTGAACCTGAACGACAAAAAAGAAGAATCCCTGAACGTGGCCCGCCTGGCGCACCAGACCGCCCTGAACCAATTGCGGCAGGCCGGATTCCCGGTGCGGGACAACGGGGTACGCTCCGCCCTACTGCATGTGCTGGCCGGAGCGCGTATGCCCTCAATCCTGGTGGAAATGGGCTATATCTCCAATGACGGCGATGCCTCCAGGCTCAAAAACGACAAGTATCTCCAGGCCCTGGCCGAGGGTATCTGCAATGGCGTGGCCGCTTACCGCGCCCAGGTCAATGCCCAGGGGAGAAAACCCTGAGCGCCTGCCGGATTTCCCTTTCTTTTTCACCGCAATAGGCGTAAACTAAATTGTCATAAAAAGTAACCTTCGCCTTTTGCCTATTTTATGCGGATTATGACATGAAAAAATTCTTCCGGGGCAGTGTGTGTCGCACTTTATGTCTCATTATTCTCGCGGCCTTTCTGCCTGCCCTCGGCGCCATCCTGTACGCTGAACTGCAAAACTTGCGCTACATCCGTGACAGCCTCAAGGAACACGCGGAAATATCGGTGGAAATGGTCAGCTCCCAAGTGGAGCGGATGATCACCCACACCCAGACCACCCTGGCCACTCTGGCCCAGGTGGAGGAAGTCCGCGAGCTGGCCCTGCCCCACTGCGCGCAAATCCTCGAAGACACCCTGCTGATAAACAAGTACTACACCGCCCTTTTCATCGTGGATGCCCAGGGCGAGGTCGTGGCCTCCACCCATGCGGACATCAGGAAGATGAACCTGCAATCCGAAAGCTATATTCAAAAGGTACGGGAACAAAAATCCTTTGTAATCAACGAATTCGCCCTAGGCTATTCCACTGGGCTCCCCACCCTCTACTGCGCCTATCCGGTATTCAACCATAATAACGACCTGGTAGGCATCCTGGTGGCCGGGCTGCTCCTGGGGCATAATATAGACCCCGTGGATCATGACTTCCAATCCTATAGCGCCATGCTGGCCCTGGATGACAAGGGGCTCTGCCTGTATTCCCACCCGGAAAATTATTTTCCCGCCGGCACCCTTCTCAGCGACAACCGCTGGGATTTTGTGCTCTCCCTGCCCGGCAATGAAACGGATTCTTCCCTGATTTTGAACAGAAACGGGCAGGAGCGCCTGCTCGTCGGCAAGCGCCTGACCAGGGAATACCTCGGGCTTCCCTATTTAAACCTCATGATGGTGGTGGAAACTAATGACATCCTTTTCAACGCTTACACACAAGCGGCCAGCAAAGGATTGATCCTCCTCGTTGCCGCTCTGGCCGGCATGATCTTGGCCTGGTTCATCGGCTGGCGGACCCTGGCGCACCCGCTGGCAAAAATGACCACAACCGCGCTTTCCTTTGGACAAAGGGATTTTTCCGCGCGCGCCGCCCTCCCGGCCCTAGGCGGAGAAATTGGAAAGCTTGGACAGGCCTTCGAAGGGATGGCCCTGGCCCTGGAAGAACATGAAAACCTACTGAACACGGGCAGAGTGGAAGCGAACGAGGCCAACCGGATCAAGACCGAATTCATGGCCAACATGAGCCATGAAATCCGTACCCCGCTAAACTCCATTATCGGTATGGCCTACATGGCCCTGAAAACCGACCTGGACGAGCGGCAGAAAAACTACCTCAGTAAAATTTACAACTCCAGCAACGCCCTTCTGGGCATTATCAATGACATCCTGGATTTTTCCAAACTGGAAACCGGCAATTTCAGCATCAATAACCTAGCCTTTCATCTGGATGACGTATTCAATACCATCAGCGCAATATCGGCCCCCAAGGCTGAAGAAAAAAATATTGAAATGCTCTTTTACATCTCGCCCAGCGTGCCTCAATATCTCAAGGGCGATCCTCTTCGCATAAACCAGATTCTGACAAACCTGATCTCCAATGCCATCAAGTTCACGGACAAAGGCGAGATCATGGTCAGTTGTTCGCCCTTGCCCCGTAAACCAGAGTCCGGCTCGTGCGTGGGCTTGCATTTTGTGGTGCAGGACACCGGCATAGGCATTTCCGAAGAGCAGTTTGCCAGGCTGTTCAAGCCCTTTACCCAAGCCGACGGCTCCATGACCCGCCGCTATGGCGGCTCCGGGCTGGGGTTGGTGATCGTCAAAAACCTGGTGGAACTGATGGGCGGCGAAATTAACGTGGAAAGCGCCGTAGGACAGGGAACCAAGGTCACTTTCACCATCCTCCTGGAGGAAAATCTAGATCAGTCTTCGCGCCTTTCCACTTCCGGCCTGCAAGGGATGCGTGTGTTGCTGGTGGATGACAACGAGACCGCCAGGCAGGTCATCGGGGGCATGCTCAATAGCTTTTCCTTCCAGACGGACTCCACCTCCTCGGCCAGCGAGGCCTATCAGCTTATTTCCATGGCCGACGAAAAAGGCAAACCCTACAGCGTGATCTATCTGGACTGGAGCATGCCTGACATTGACGGCGTGGAAGCGGCCAACTACATCGCCCACCACATGAATCTGCGTGTGCAGCCCAAAATCATGCTGATTACCGCCTTCGACCAGACTAAAGACCACGAAGACATGGCCAAAAACGGGATTGTTTCCATCATCCACAAACCGGTTAACCCTTCCCTGCTCCTGGACGCCACCCTGGAGGTTATGGATGTGGGAGAACCCGTAGAGACCGAAGCTAGCGCAACCGAACCTTCATGGATTGCGGAGGGAGAACCCCGGCCCGCGCCTCCGACCGCGGCCGAGGATCTGAGCTTCTGCGATTTGGAAACCACCGCCCTTCCGGGGTTGGATTTCAAAAAGGCCCTGGCCCTCTACGAGAACAAAAAAAATCTCCTGGATATGACCATTCGGGGCTTTGTGCGGGACCATGCCGGGGACTGCAAACAGATGAAAGAAGCCTTGTTCGCAGGCCGCCTCAAAGATGCCGGGCGCATCGCCCACACCATGAAAGGCCTATGCGCTTCCATCGGTGCCGATGGTTTGGCCGAGCAATTCGCCCTGCTGGAAGCGGACCTGACCGGCGAAGTGGTGGATTATTTCAAGATCAAACCGGCCATCCGCAAAGCCGGAGAAGACCTGGCGACTACCGTTGAACTGCTCAAGGACATGCTGGCCCGCCATGATTCACCGGAATGCGTCCGCTATCGCGGAGGCGCGGACGGCTCCGAGACGGATACCCCGGAAAACCAGGATATTCTGCGTAAACTGCACGCGCTTATGAAAGATGACGATGCCTCGGCCCAAGCCTTCCTGGCCGAAAACCTGGCGGGGCTCAAAGCCGATCTCCCGGAAAAGGATCTGCGCGACCTGGAACGCCTGGTCAACCAGTTCGAATTTGAAGAAGCCATGCGGCTACTGGACGGGTTATTATAACCCGCAGGCCGGGCGCGCCCTCTGTAAAAGCTCTTCCAAAACCTCTTCCAGGCTCAGATCCGATGTATCAATGATCACCGCGTCCTCAGCGGGCTTCAGCGGGGCCAGAGAACGGCCGCGATCCAGTTCATCCCGCCTGCGGATCTGTTCCACCAAATCCTCCAGCCTTTCCCGGCTACCCTGGGCCGCAAGCTGCTTTTGACGGCGGGCGCCCCGCACCTCCGTCCGGGCCTCCAGAAAAAATTTAACCCTGGCCCGTGGAAAAACCGCTGTTCCCAAATCCCGTCCCTCGGCCACCAGGGAAAAACCTTCGCCGATAGCCCGCTGTTTGCCCCTGGTGAACTCGCGCACCTCCGGCAAGGCTGCGAACCTGGAGGCCAGAACCCCCACGGCCTCGGAGCGGATGGCCGGGCCTGGGTCCTTGCCGTTGCACAAAAGAACGAAGGTCCCTCCTTCGCCGGACAGGGCGAAGTCCAATTTATGCAGCTCACCCGCGAGGGCATCCCCCCCCAGCCCGAGTCCTTTTTCTCCCAGGCGCAGGGCAATGCAACGGAACATGGCCCCGGTATCCAAAAAAGGCAGGCCCAGCTTCTCCGCCAGCAGGCGGGCCAGACTGCTCTTGCCCACCCCGGCCGGTCCGTCCAGGGTTATGTGCACAGGCGGGACGCCGAATTTCACAAAAGCTCCCGCAGGACATCCAGAAAGAAAAGGTTTTCATCCATCCGCCCCACGCTCACCCGAAAAAATTCCGGAAGATCATAGCCCTTCAGCCCGCGCACAATCACCCCTCGCCTAAGCAAGGCTTCGAACAAATCCGCGCCGCCCAACTTGGCCTTTACAGGGGGAGCGAACATCAAAAAATTGGCCCGGGAAGGCCAAACCCGGCAACCCGAATCCTCCAACCCCCATTGAAGCTGCTTCCGGCCCTCTTCCACCGCCTTCATGGTGGCTAGGCGGAAGTCCTCATCCTCCAGGGCCGCGAGTCCAGCCGCCTCGGCCAGGATATTTACGGAAAACGGGAGCCTGGCCCGGTTCAGGTAAACGGCCAGGTCTTCGGGCATCATGGCGTAACCTAGGCGCAGGCCGGCCAGCCCGTAACTCTTGGAAAATGTGCGCAAAATGACGATGTTGCGCAGTTCTTTGAAGCGCGGCAACATGGAATACTCCGCCAGCCTAGCCTCCGGATCTCCGTCCTCGTAAGCGGCAAAATCCATGTAAGCCTCATCCAGCGCCAGTATTGCCCCTTCGGGGAGTCTGGCGGACAAGGCCGCGAGTTCCCGCGCCGGCGGGCAGTAGCCGGAAGGATTATCCGGGCTGGTCACAAACACCAAGGAGGTCCGCTCATCCACCAGCTCGAGCAACGCCTCCCAGTCAAAGGTAAAATCCTCCCGCAAGGGGGCCGCGCGCAGCTCCACCCCGCAAAGTCCGCTCTGGATACCGTAAATGCTGAAACAGGGCTTGAAGGTCACCACATTGTGCCACCCCGGCTCGGCCAGGCAACGGATCAGCAGGTCAATGATCTCGTCCGAGCCGTTCCCCAACACCACACAGTCCGGACTCACTCCGTGCCTTGCGGCGATGGCCCCGGCCAGGCGCGGCGACCCTGACTGGGGATAGCGAAAAACAGAACCAAAGGCCCGCTCCAGGGCCGCGAGCGCTCCGGGTGAAACCCCCAGTGGATTTTCATTGCTGGCCAATTTGACCACCCGGTCCACTCCGTAGCGCTCCCGGATCTCCGTTATGGACAATCCCGGCGAATAGGCTTCCAAGGCTTCCACGGCCGGCCGCACAAATATCTTCCGCTGCATGGCAAACCTCCATCCGCCTGGCAACATACCCTGAGAACGCCTCCAAGGGCAAGAGCGGGAATGCCCCCGGCCGCCCCTTCCCCCTCTGTCCGCTTCGTGCTATGCTCCAAAGATGTTCGCACAGCATCCGCGCGGCCGTGAAAACCAGTCCTCGGCGCGGGGGCCAGCCCCGCCTTTTGCGCCAGCCCTTTTTCCCAAAACCGCCTCCCCGGATTTCACCATATGGGAAGGACTCGGCATAAAAACCCCCAGCCTGGAAGAATGCGCCGCTCTCTGGGATAAGTACGACATGCCCCCGCACATCCGGGCTCACTCCAACCAGGTGGCCCGGATCGTGGAAATCCTAGGGGAACTCCTGCGGACGCGGGGATCCGGGCTGAACCGCGCCCTGCTCCTGGCCGGAAGCCTGCTGCACGATATCGCAAAGGCCTATACCATAAGCTTCGGCGGCAACCACGCCCAACTGGGCGCGGCCTGGATCGTGCGGGAAGAACTTCATCCCAAGGTGGGACAGATGATCCTGCACCATGTATATTGGCCCTGGGACTTGGACCTGGACAACGAAAACATGCTGCCGGTCCTGCTCCTGGTCTATGCGGACAAGAGAGTGCGCCATGACCGGGTGGTCAGCCTGCAAGAACGCGCCGAGGACTTGCTGCGGCGTTACGGACACACGGAAGCCATCCGCCTGTCCGTCAACGCCTCCATGGCCCAGGGACAGACCTTGGAAAACCTGCTTTCGGAACGCACTGGAGTGCCATTATATGAATATACTTTTGATCGCCGGCGGCTGGTCTGACGAACGGGAAGTATCCCTAGGCGGTGCCAAAGGCATCGCCGCCTCCCTGGAAAGACAGGGACACCGGATCAGCTTGTACGATCCGCAGCATGATTTTACCGGCCTTCCAGACGCGGCCAAGGGACAAAATTTTGCCTTCATCCACCTGCACGGCGCCCCTGGCGAGGACGGCCTACCCCAGAGCCTGCTGGAACGCTTGGGACTGCCCTACCAGGGCTCGGGTCCGGCCGCTTCCTTCCTGGCCCTGAACAAGGCCGCAACCAAAACCCTCTACCGCCAGACAGATCTCCCCACCCCGGAATGGATCTTCCTGTGCCACCGCCCCGGACCGGGCTGGACCCCCTCCCTGTCCTACCCCTTGATCCTCAAACACAATACCGGCGGTTCCAGCCTACGCCTGGCCAAGGCCAACGATCCTGAAGAACTGGCCGACGCCCTGGACCGCCTCTTTGCCGGCGGCGGGGAGATTCTTGTCGAAGAATTTCACCAAGGAATAGAACTCACCTGCGCCGTGCTCGGAGAACTGACGGAAAAAAACGGACAAACCGCAGAGATTCCCCAGGCCCTGCCCCCCATTCTCATCCGTCCCCTGAGCAACAGCGAAGGACTCTTTGACTACGCGAGCAAATACTCCCAAGACGGCGCCGAAGAGATTTGCCCCGCCCCGCTGCCCGAGGAACTGCTTATGGAAGTCCGCCGTCTAGCCCTAGCCGCCCACCAAGCCCTGGGGCTTTGCGGATACAGCCGCACGGACTTTATCCTGACCCCGCAAAAACGGCTCCTTATCCTGGAAACCAACACCCTGCCTGGCATGACCACCGCCAGCCTGTTGCCCAAGGCCGCGCTCGCGGCCGGAATCTCCTTTGACCAGCTCCTCCGCCGCCTCCTGGACCTCGGCCTAGCCTCCCGCCGCGCCTGATCCATGCTGCCGCGCCTGTACCAACTACTCTGGAGGCTTGCCAGACCCCTGCTGCGCAGACACCGCCGCCTGGGAGAAGGCTTCGCTGAACGCCTTGCGCCTCCACCCTGGCCACGCATCCATACTGGCCACGCATCCGCTACGCCCTGCCGGCTCTGGCTGCACGGGGCCTCCGGGGGCGAGGCCTACCTCATCCGCGAACTGGCTCTGGAGTTGGCTGCACGTCAATCATCCCGCCCAAAATTCACCCTGCTCTGCACCAGCCTGACCAACCAGGGTCTGGAGATACTCCGGCAGGCCCAAAAAGATTGCCCGGCCGACTCTCTGGAACTCCTCCCCGCCTATCTGCCCCTAGATGAACCCCAAATCATGCGCCGGGCCGTACGCCAGGTCTTCGGACCCCAACGCCCGGCCTCGCCCGCGGTCCTGGCCCTACTGGAGACGGAACTCTGGCCTGGCCTGCTCCTGGCCTGCCGGGAATACGATCTGCCCACCCTCATCCTCAACGGACGGCTGACAGAAAAATCCCTGCGCGCCTACTACCCCTTCCGCTCCTTCCTACGCCATCTGCCCCCCAGGCGCATTCTGGCCAGCAGTCCGGCGGACCAGGAACGCTTCCGTTCCCTCTTCGGATCAGCCGCTCCCTGCGACCTCATGCCCAATATCAAATTTGACCGCATCCGCTTTGAGGACGCCCCCCCCCCCGTGGTCCCCGGCTCCCTCATCGCCCTGGCCTCGGTGCGCGAGGAAGAAGAGGCCCTCCTGGTCTCCTGCCTACCGGAACTCCTGGCCCAAGCCCCCGAATGCGCCATCGCCCTGGCCCCCCGCCACCTGCACCGCCTGGAGGCCTGGGAAAAACGCCTGCAAGCCCTGAATTTGCCATACATCCGCGCTGGCAGCCTCCAAAACCTCGCTCCGCCTCCAGGACAAATCCTTCTCTGGGACAGTTTCGGCAACCTGCACCAAGTCTACCGCCAAGCCTCCGCCGTCTTCGTGGGCGGGAGCCTCGCCCCCCTGGGCGGGCAAAACTTTCTGGAACCTTTGGCCTGCGGCCTGATCCCCTGTATCGGCCCTTCCTGGCAAAATTTCGCTTGGGTTGGAAAAGAAATTTTTGACCTGGGGCTGGTCCGCCGGATAAACTCCATCGAAGAACTCGTCCCAGCCCTGCTACGGCTGTTGCATGGAGGGGAGAACAAAACCCTGGTGCGGCAAAAATTGGAGGACTACCTCGCCCCTCGCCGGGGCGGAACCCGTATGGCCGTAGAGGCCCTGGCGGAATTTCTGTAATGTAAGGAGTCTGTATGTATATAGTCACCGGCGGCGCGGGCATGATCGGCAGCGCGCTGATTTGGGAATTGAACCGCCGTGGAATCACCGAGATCCTCGTGGTGGACCATCTGGGATATTCGGAGAAATGGCGAAACCTCTCCAAGCTGCGCTACTTGGCCTATCTGCCCAAAGAACTCTTCGCGAAGCATCTCCGGCAGGACACTCTGGAAGAAATCCTGGCTGCGGAATCCGTGTACGGCCAAACGCCGGGGCGCATTCAGGGCATAGCCCACCTTGGAGCATGCTCTTCAACCACCGAATTGGACACGGATTACATGCTGCAAAATAATCTGGAGTACAGCAAGGCCTTGTGCATATACGCCCAAACCAGGGGCATCCGCTATATCCAGGCCAGCAGCGCGGCCACTTACGGCGGCGGGGAGCATGGTTTTTCCGATAACCCCGAGAATTTGGATCGCCTGCGGCCCTTGAATATTTATGGTTACTCCAAACACCTCTTTGACCTCTGGGCCAGGCGCACCGGGCGGCTGAACAGCCTGGCCAGCCTGAAATTTTTCAATGTTTACGGCCCCAACGAATACCACAAAGGCGAGATGCGCAGCATGGTCCACAAAGCCGTGGAACAGATCCGGGATCAGGGCTTCGTCCGCCTCTTCCGCTCATACAAAAAGGAATACCCGGACGGCGGACAGTTGCGCGATTTTATTTATGTCAAGGACTGCGCCCTGATCCTGGCGGATCTGCTGGAACGTCCGGGGGTGAACGGCCTGTTCAACCTGGGAACGGGGCAGGCGCGCAGTTGGCGGGATTTGGCCTGCGCGGTCTTCGCGGCCATGGACTTGGAACCCCGGATCGAATATGTGGAGATGCCGGAAGTCCTGCGCGGTAAATACCAGTATTTCACCCAGGCCGACATGGGCGCCCTCTCGCGAGCCATGGGTCCGAACAGGCCGCTTCCGCGCGTGCTGGAAGAAGGCGTGAACGATTATGTGCAAAATTACCTGACCGTGGAAGACGGTTACTTATAAAAACTTTTTGGGGCTGCCGCCCCAAACCCCTTTGACGGGGATGTGGCAGCGCCCCGCGAATTTCCGGAGGTCTTATGCGAAATATGCGGGTAGCGGAAGCCCTGGCGGCGCGGGAGGCGGCATCCCAAGTCCGGGTGCGCGGCTGGGTGCGAACCAGACGTGACTCCAAAGGCTTTTCCTTTCTGGAACTGAATGACGGATCCTGCCTGTCAAATGTGCAGGTTTTGGCGGAAGAGAATCTTCCGAACTTGCAGGAGGCCCAGACCGGAGCGGCCCTGGAAGTGGCCGGGGAGTTGGCCGCCTCTCCCGGCAAGGGACAGCAATGGGAAATCCGGGCCAAGACCCTGCGGGTATTGGGAGAATCCGACCAGGCCCTTTATCCTTTGCAAAAAAAACGCCATTCCGATGAATTTCTGCGCGGCATCGCCCACCTGCGGGCGCGCACCAACAAGTATGGTGCGGCCTTCCGGCTACGCTCCGAGGCCGCCTTTGCCATCCACAGCTTTTTTCGGGGCCGCGCTTTTTACTGCGTGCAGACCCCGGTGCTGACCGGGGCGGATTGTGAAGGCGCGGGCGAGATGTTTCGGGTGACCACCCTGCCGCCCGGAGCGGCGGCTGACCCGGTCCGCCCCTTTGCCGAGGATTTCTTCGGCCGGGAGTGCAGCCTGACCGTCTCCGGCCAGTTGGAAGCCGAGGCGCTGGCCCTGGGACTTGGCCGGGTTTACAGCTTCGGGCCGACTTTCAGAGCGGAGAACTCCAATACCCCCAGACATGCCGCGGAATTCTGGATGATCGAGCCGGAGGCGGCCTTCTTCGACTTGGAGGACAACATCGCCCTAGGCGAGGATTTGCTGCGCTTCGTGACCCGGCATGTCCTGGAGCATTGCGCCCCTGACCTGGATCTCTTCGAACGCTTCGTGGATGAAAGTCTGCCGGAGCGTCTGCGGACCCTGGCCGAAGGCCCGTACCAGCGGATCAGTTACGGCGAGGCCGTGGACATACTGGCTAAATCCGGACGATCCTTTGAATTCCCGGTATTTTTCGGCGCGGACCTGCAAACCGAGCATGAACGCTTTCTGGCCGAAGAATATTTCTGCGGTCCGGTGACCGTGTTCAATTATCCCAAAGAAATCAAGGCGTTCTATATGCGGGCCAATGACGATGCCCGCACGGTGGCGGCCATGGACCTCATCGCACCCCGCATCGGCGAACTCATCGGCGGAAGCCAGCGCGAAGAGCGTCTGCCCCGCCTGGAGCAACGCCTAGCCGAACTCGGCCAGGATTCTAGGAATTACTGGTGGTACCTGGACCTGCGCCGTTTCGGCAGTGTCCCGCACTCCGGTTTCGGCCTAGGCTTTGAACGCCTGATCATGCTGCTCACCGGCATCGGCAACATCCGCGATGTAATTCCCTTTCCCCGCACACCCAATAACCTGGAGTTCTGAAATCATGCCCCTGGTAAATGTAAAACTGGCCGGCGATCCACCCAACGCGGAACAAAAAGCTGTCCTCATCCGGGAATTCACCGATGTCCTGGCGCGCGTCTTGGGTAAAAACCCCGCCACCACAAAAAAAATTACTTATATCACTATTTCTTGACGAAACTGCTTGACCGCGTTAACCATTTTGCTGAAAAAACTGAATTATATTCTGCCGTATAGTAATTAGGGGCTAAATCCGGCATGTTGTTCAAAAGATATCATATTGTCATCCTGCGGGATCAGGATGGCGTTTCCGGCCAGCTCCGACTCCGGGGCTGGGTGGGGGTATTTTTGTTTTTGTTGCTGGTGGGCTTCGCGGTCAGCACGGCCTATCTGTGGGGTTTTAACTATCGGGCGGAATTCCTGGAAAATCAGCTTAACGACGCCCAAAAAACCATCAAAGAGCAAAACTCCCAGATCGCCAGCATGGACGGCAAACTCAGGCTGTTGCAGGGCGATCTCTCACGGGTGCAGCAGTTTGACGCCAAGCTGCGCGTCATGATGAACATGGATAAAGAACCCACGGACATCAACAGCAATATAGGCGGCCCCCTGGCCGCGTCCACGCAGCCTTTGCCCCTGCATAGACAGGAGCTGCTGGCCCGGCGGGTACACAGCATGCTGGATCAATTGAGCACGGATACGCGGATGGAAGAATTGCGCCAGCAGGATCTCCTGCACGTCATGCGGGAAAACCGGGAAATCCTGGCCTCCACCCCATCCATCTGGCCCACGGACGGCTATCTTACTTCCACCTTTGGACGCCGAACCTCGCCCTTCGGCTCCGGCAGCACGGATTTTCACAAGGGTGTGGACATCGCCAACCGCGTCGGCACGCCGGTGCGCGCACCGGCCCAGGGCGTGGTCACCTTTGTTGGTTGGGATGGCGGTTACGGCAACTGTATAGTCATCAACCACGGCAACAGCATCAGTTCCCGTTACGGACACCTGAACAATTCCCTTGTCAAGGTCGGCCAGGCGGTAAACCGTGGGGATGTCATCGGATCGGTGGGCAACTCCGGCCGCAGCACCGGCCCGCATCTGCACTACGAGGTACGGGTGGGCGGGGTCTGCGTCAATCCCCTGCGTTATATCCTGAACTGATTTCAGGCCGGTCCCGGCACGCAATGATCGATTTCAGGCATGTACACCACAATTTCAACGGGCGTCCGGCCTTAAGGGACTGCACCTTTCATCTGGATAAAGGCGAGGTCATGTTTCTCACCGGCCCTTCGGGTGCCGGCAAAAGCACCCTGATCCGCCTGCTTTTCGCCGACCTGCCTTTGCAGTACGGCACGGCCAGGATAGCCGGTTTTGAGCTGGACAAGATCCGACCAGGACAGATCCCTCTGCTCCGCCGCAAGGTCAGCTTTATCTTCCAGGATTTCCAGCGCGTTCTACTGCCGCAGGACACGGTTTACAACAATATCCACCTGCCCCTGCGAGTCTGCGGCATTGCCAAGCAACACGCGGACCGCCGCATCCAGGCCGTGACCCGCCACCTAGGACTGCACGACAAGCTGGCGGATCCATGCGCCAACCTGTCCGGCGGAGAACAACAGCGCGTAGCCGTGGCCCGCGCCTTTGTGACCAACCCGCAAGTCGTGCTGGCGGATGAACCCACCGGCAACCTTGACCCGGAACTTTCCGTCCGCCGTTTGCTGGAGCTTTTTAAGTTCTTCCAACGTTACGGCACGACCATGATCATTGCCACGCACAATCCGGAGCTTCTACGCCGCCATCCTGAAGGCCGGGCTCTGCGCCTAGAACAGGGGGCCATTACCCGGTCCAACTGGGAAGGAGCCGCCCTCTTCAATCCCATGGCCGCAGCCTTCGCTCCTACGGGAAAAAACTGATGTCCATGTTTTTTCAGCTGATCCGGCAGGCCCTGCGGGATATTTCCCTCAACCCCTGGGCGCAGATCCTCACCCTAGCCGCGGTTACCCTAGTGAGCTTCCTAGTGGGGCTGGGGCTGATGATCGTCACCACCCTGGATCACCAGTTGAGCATCAGCAAGGGTGAAACCGTCTTTCAGGTTTACTGGCGGCCAAGCGCGGATCCGCAAAGCATTGCCGAACAATGGGACGGGATACGCCAGCTTCCCGGCTTCTTCCATATAAAAACCTTCACCCCTGCCGAAGCTTTACGGGAACTGGAAGGTCGCATCGGACGGGGGAGTTCGGCCAAGAATTTTCCCTTCCTCAGAGACCAGAACCCTCTGCCGGCCACCGCCCTGATAACCTTTACCCCCGACGAACAGGACTACGAGCGCTGGCTCAGGGAGATCACTTCCTACCTGGCCGGTCTGGAAGGGGCTGAACGGGTTTCCTCTTCCCCTCTGCGCGACGAGATCGGACAGGCCTGGCGCAAGGTCAATAGCTATGTGCTGCGCCCGGCCATTATCTTTCTGACCCTGATCCTCGGCTTGGTGGTGGGCAATACCGTACGCCTGGCCATGCTCTCCAAAGCGCGGGAGGTGGAAATTCTCCGGCTGGTGGGGGCCTTCAACTGGTATATCCGCATTCCCCTACTCATCGTCGGTGGCCTGCAAGGACTGGTCGGCAGCGCCATGTCCTTGTTCATCTTGCGCTTTTTGCATCTGCATGTGGAGCATATCCTCAATTTCCCCCCCATCTTGCTGGAGATCCGTTTTCCGCCGCTCCAAATCGTCCTGCTGATGCTGGCCGTGCCCACCTTGCTGGGAGTGGCCGGGAGCTGGGTCGGACTCGGCCAGCCTCCCTCGGGACGGGCGTTCCGGAGAGCTTCCCACGCCTCCGTCTCGGACAAGGCCTGGGAACAATAACTCCCATGCCCATCACGGTTGAACTGCCTCCTGACCCCGGTACGAGCCAAAGTCTGTTGCAAAGCATCTATCTTTCAGGGCTGGCCGAACCGCCGCCCCTCTGCACCGGGATGGGCCGCTGCGGCCGCTGCCGGGTGCGCTTTCCAGGCGATGCCTCTCCGGTCCTGCCCCAGGACAAGGCTATCCTGTCCCAGGAACTTCTGGAGCAGGGCTGGCGTTTATCCTGCTGCCGCCCGCCCCTGCCCGGAACCAAGCTGGAGCTGCCGAAAGGAACGCGCCTACCAGATAATATCTCCCCAAACCCGGCCCACCCCGTTCATTATCCTCCAACCATGGATCTGGCGGTGGACTTCGGCAGCTCTTCCCTGCATTTCGCCGCCGTGGACCCGGCTCTGCCCCAGGAAAACGATCCTCAGATGGCGGAAGGAATTTTGATAAATCCGCAAATGGGAGCGGGAGGAGATGTGCTTTCACGGGTGGCCTTCGCCCTGGAACCGGAAGGTTTACAGCGTTTGAGCCGCCTTTCCCGCGCGGCCCTGGCCCGCATGTTGGAACAAACGCAAAACCGGCACAAACGCGGGGTGCGGGAAATCTGCCTGGCGGGCAACAGCGCCATGACTCATCTGTTTCTGGGGCTTATTCCTTCCGGCCTAGCTGCGGCCCCTTACCACCTGGATTATCGCGGAGGGGATTACGCGCACTTGCCGGACCTGCCTCCGGTATGGGTCGCCCCCCTGTCCGGGCCGTTCATCGGCGGCGATTTGAGCGCCGGCTACGCGGCCTTGGCCTTCGGGAAAAAAGCGGCCTACCCCTTTATGCTGGCGGATCTGGGAACCAACGGCGAATTTATCCTGGCCCTTTCCCCTGAAGAAACCTTGGCCGCGAGCCTCCCTCTGGGGCCGGCCCTGGAAGGGGCAGGCATGTGTTGCGGGGCCGCTGCCGGCCCAGGAGTGGTAACCGGTTTCACCCTCTCTCCCCAAGGGCCGGAGCCAATTCTTTTTACATCGGCCTACTGGGGCGGGCCGGCTTTGGGCATCTCCGGCAGCGGCTATCTTTCCCTGATCCGCTGTCTGCTCCAGGCCGACCTCCTGCGGGCGGACGGCGGTTTTTCCACAAAACCGCCGACCCCGCTGGGGAAGCGCCTGGCGAAGCGCCTACGCCTTACGCCCCAAGAAAAAATCTGGGAAATCGGTCCCCAGGGGACCCTCTACCTGGCGGCCTCGGACGTGGAAGAAATGCTCAAGATCCGGGCCTCCTTCACCATGACCATGCATAGCCTTCTGGAAGCGGCCTCCCTTGGCTTCGCGGACCTCCAGGCCCTCTACCTGGCCGGAAGCCTAGGCAGCCACACCTCTGCCGCCGACCTGGAGGCTCTGGCCTTCATCCCACCGGGCGGCAGCGCCAAGATCCGGACCGCAGGCAACACCTCCCTCAGCGGAGCCACCCTGCTCTGCCGACAGCCGGAACTGCGCCAGAAACTTATCCGCTGGGCCAGCCGCGTCCAAATACTCAACCTGCCAGAGCAACCAAACTTCCTCAGGCGCTTCGCCGCGGAAATGCATTTTTAAGGTTAATTATGGGATATCTTGTCAGACTCCGGCCGCCTCTTGCGCGAGCGGGGGCGTTGCAGAGGTCTTGGCGGAGACAGGGGGAGCTCGGAGGTATCCTTGGTCAGGCTACGAAATTCCGTGGCATAGATATTGATCATGGCCAGGACGAAACCCAGAATCAGCGGGCCGTATATCAACCCCAGAGGGCCGAAGGCCTTGATACCGCCAAATACCGACATGAAGAGGAAAAGGATGGAAATCTTGGAATTGCCGCGCAGGATGATCGGGCGCAGGATGCTGTCAATGAGGGTAACCAGGATGCCCCAGATGAACAAAAAAATCGCGGCCTGGTAACGGGTGCTCAGAATTAGGTAAAGCACCGCCGGTCCCCAGACCAGGCCGGTGCCGAGGACTGGCACCAAGGCAGCGGCGGCCATGAGCGAACCCCAGAACAATGGCGGTATGCCCACCAAAGCTAGGCCGATCCCTCCCACAAGCCCCTGGATGGCGGCGATGGCAAAACCGCCCACCAGCACCGCGTTGGCCATGCGCCGCAGACCTTGCAGGATGTTTTCCTTCTGTTCCTCGCGCAGGGGGCTGAGCTGCTTCAGTTTACTGACCATGCCCTCCCCGTCCTTGAGCATGAAAAACATAATCAGCAGCATGAGCATAAAATGGACGAAGATGGTAATGAAGTCCACCACAAAGCCGGTGCCCCAGCCGACCATCTGCTGGCTGGCGCTACGGGAAAAAGACAGCAGGTTGAAGCGCAAATCGCTCAGATCCATGTCCAGGTCTAAAGGGGACAGCAAATTTTCATTCACCCAGACGAGCAAGGGCAAAATACGCTCGTTGAACAGGCTGTCCGGGTTGTTGCTGGAAAGCCACAAAGCCAGATCCCGGATGCTCTTGCTGGCCTGCGGGATCAGTTGAGACAAAAAAAAGGCCAGGGGCAAGCAGAAGAGCAATACCACCAGAGTCAGGGTAAGCCCGGAGGCCAGGTAGTCTCCAAAACCGGTCCGTTTGCGGATGCGGACATACAGGGGGTGGAGCAGGGCGCCGAAGATACAGGACAGGATAATGGCGTCCCCGAAAGGCCACATCAGCATCAAGGTCAGGTACAGCGCCAGGAAGAGCATGGCAAAGAGGAAAAAATAAAAGATGCGCCGGCTGTCAAAAGGGACGGGGGACATGGCCGTCTTGGACGGGCGGGCGGGACGGCTTTCCAAATGCGGAGCGGAACGCCCCGTATGCTGGTCATAAGTCCGACGCTGAAGCGGTTTCATGGGCTTTCACCGGCCTTCACTTCTTCCCAAAGGGCGTCCTTTTCCGCCTGGCCCAGGGAGCAGAAATCCAGCCCACGTTCGCCGGCCAAGGTCTCCATGCCGGCAAAACGGCGCAAAAAGCGGGCATTGGTCTTTTCCAGGGCCGCCTCCGCCTTGAGTCCCTTGCGCCGTCCCAATTCCACCAAGCTGAAAACCAGATCTCCAAGCTCATGCTCCATGGCCGCTTGATCCTGCTCCCGGCAGGCGTCAATAAATTCAAGCCATTCGGCCTCCACCTGCATCTCAGCGTCCGTGTCCGTATCCCAAGTAAAACCGTTGGCCGCGCTTTTGGAATGGATGCGGTAGGCTTTAAGCAGGGCAGGCAGGCCAACGGGCAGAGAGCCGAAGACCCCGGGGCGAGACTCTTTGCCGGCCTTTTCCGCCTTTTTGATCTCCTCCCAGGCGCACAAGAGACCGTCTTTGTCCACAGGTTCAAATTTGGCAAAGACATGCGGGTGCCTTCCCATCATTTTGCCCCGATTTTCTTCCATGGCCTCGGCCAGGGTAAAGCAGCCGTTTCCGCTCCACAGTCTGGCCATAAACAACAAAATGAACAGAACGTCTCCCAGTTCCTCGCGCTGGTCGGCGGGATTCTGGCGGCGCACCGCGTCAATAAGCTCGTACATTTCCTCCAGGGCATAGACACACAGGCTTTCCGGATTCTGCGCCTTGTCCCAGGGGCAGCCTTCCGGTCCAAGCAACTGGTCCAGCACCTGGTTGAGCCGGGTCAGAGCCCGCCCGTTCGCCTCCGCTTCGTCACGCATGTTCAATCCGGCTTCATCCACCGAAAGGCGACGCCGGCTGAGACGGAACCGGCCAATGCTGAAGACCGTCGCTCAGACGATCCAGGCCGCGCCATAAGTTACCGAGGGGCGGCGCCAAGGCGGAATCGTACAAAATCCGGCTCTGCGGAGCCAGATAAGAAATAATCAACAACGCGAGGCTGGCCAGCACCGCGCCCTTGAACAGGGCGATCAGTCCGCCCAGGAAACGGCTCCCCCAACTGGGCTCCCGCTTGGCAAAGATGCGGCCCAAGAACTCCAGCGCCAGGAGGCTCAGCCCCCAAACCAGGACAAAGACCCCCACATATGCCAGAAAATCGTTTAAATCCATGTCGCCCAAAAGAGAGGTCAGCCAGCCCTTCGCCGAATCATGCACAAGCCTGTTGCTGGTGACCAAAAAGGCCAGCAAGGCGCTGAAAAGTCCGGCCAGTTCCGCCGCCAGGCCGCGAAAGCAGCCGCGCAGGGCCAACAGCAAAAGCCCGATTACCAAAAACAGATCCAATAAACTAAGGCTGCCAGGCAGATTCATATACTTGTCCTTTGCCCTTGCGGGCATTCCGAACGCAAGGCGCAAGGCGCGCAGCCCCGCCGAAAAGGATAAAAGGTAAGCAACGCATAGCGCCGGCGCAAAACTCTCTCACCTGCCGCAAGCAGGCCTTCTTCCTCCAGGACGCGGCGCAGGGGAGGGCGGAACTCCGGGAAGGGGGCGCAACCCTCCGCGCCCGGGGCGCAGGTCCTAAGCGCTGTCCAGCACAGCCGGGAGGCCAGAGTATGGCAGTAAAAACCGTCACCGGGGGAGGCGTTCCAGATCTCCGCGATCTCCTCCTCCACCCAGGGCTCCAGCCAGACGGCCAGGAACCCGTCCCGCCCATGGCGGAAGCGCCTGATGCGCAGACCGGCGGAACTCCAGCGCTCCCAAAGGCTGTTCCCTTGAGACTCAACCCGGCCTTCCAGGGGTGGCGCGGCCATACTCACGGCAAACACAAGCTCTCTCTCCCGCGCTTTGCTGCTCAAGGTAACAAGTACGGTGCAAACGCAGGCTAGTCAATAGGAATATCTTCTCCGCCCGCCTATGAGAGCGCCCCGCGCAAGGCAATTTTATATTGCGGATTATCACCGCAGGGACTATTTTATAGTCAAATCACGGCGTGAGCCATCTCAAATTCATTTACGCAATGAAAAAAGACTACCCTTTCTTTTTTTTCAACCAGAGAGATCACGATCTGCTGGCCATCGTTGACCAAGCCTGGGGGGAAGGCCCGCGGAACCGGACCCTTTTCGGAGCCTCGCTCCATCCCAACGGCATCATGGAATTGGCGGGCTCCCACGCCGAACGCATGGCCCTTGCGGTAATCAATCTCCTGGCCAATATCGAAGCCAAGCGGGCCGAATACCGACTCATGGCCCTGCGCAGCCTGCTGGACGAGGTCTGGCATTCCGCCCAGACCGGCTTTCGCTACAATACGGCCAGGGTGCTTATCCAGATGATGAAGGAGATCGTGCTCTCCAGGGAAAACCCCCGGCGGCGGATGATGCTGGTCCACGATTTCCGCCGGGCGGCTACGGGCAATCCGCGCATCGTCCGGCAATTTCTACGGCAGTACCGGCTGCTGGAGATGCCGGAAACATTGACCCAGGCCTCCATGGACCATCATGTGCATGACGCCAACACCAAGGGCCGCAAAAATCCCACCCACCTGCTAATGGATGCCTGGATCAAGGGGCTGCGCCACCTGATCATCATCTACTACAACTACATCAGTCCGGAAATGGCCCACGAACTGTTCAGCGCCGCGGCCATCCTGGGCATCCGCATCCGCATCGGCCTGGAATACCGCGCGCCTTTTAAAAACAGGCAGATAAGCCTTATTTGGGAGCCGGCCGGGATGATGGACAAGGATGATGCCCTGGAATTCCTTCAGGAAAAGCCCATCCGGCTGCTCATGGAAGAAGGCCGCGGGATCAGCGCCTGTAATACCTCGCAGGTCATACGCCTCCTGGAATACTGGAATGCCGTCGCCCTGCCGGAAATCCGGCGCAGGCTGGACCTAGAGCTGGCCCCCCTGGAGCAGGGTAAATTCCTGGAATTTGTAGGCGCTGGGCAAGCCTCCACCCTGCACCTGGCCGAAATGGCTCACCGCCAGATGCTCCCCGCGCTCAAGACCCGTTACCTGGCCCTGGAAAAGAAATTGGCGGATCCGCCAGGAGACGGGGACCCCGATCCGGAGCCTCTGCGGGAACGAATGCGCTTCTTGAACGGCCTGACTCCGGAAGTGCTTTTGAACACCTGGCTGAAAGAAGTGCATGAACATCCGCCGGAAGCTTCCGCCGGCGCGAACGATCTGCCGGAACTGGCCTTTTTGCCGCCGCAGCTTCTGACCGAAAAACTCCTGGAGCTGCGGAACAAGTCCAGCATCCGGCTGAGTCCGGCGGATCTCTCCCCCGAGGAGGTGCTGGAACTGCTTTGGGATTGCCAGGGCCGCATAAGCCACCTAGAAAATTTCAACCTCAAGGAATGGCAGAGCGGCCGCACCCCGCAACTGGAAGAGATCAGCCTGCTCCAACAGGCCTTGAACAACCCCAGCCCGCTCCCCCTGAAACATATCGTCCGGGCCATGCTCAAGGATAAACTCCGGGAAAACGGCGATCCGGAAGGCTGCGCCAAGCTGAGAGAAATCCTGCAAAACCTCCCGGCCCTGCAAAAACACTACCTGCGCCGTCCCCTTGGTTCGCGCATCGGCACGGATTCCACCAGCAACGCCAGCATGCGGCACGGCATGGGACTTCTGGCGCCTGAAACCCTGCCCCTCCGCGCTCGGCGCCGGATGAAAGGGTACGACGGCATAATGCCTCTGCCCATCCATCTGGAAATGACCCCTACAATCACTTATCCACCGCCAGCCGCGAACTCCGTCTTCAATTCCTCCCCTATCCGCGCCTTGGCCGGATGGACGCGCCCGTGGCGGCGCGGAAAAATGAGCTGGATTTACAACGAAATGGCCACCTATAACCGCCAGGGCAACATCATCACCATCGGCGGCATCGCCAATACCCAGGACAACGGCTTCGCCCCCCGCGCGAACGGCGAAGGGACGCGGCTATCTTTAATCCACCTGAATAACCACGTCCTGAACGGCTTGAAAGTGCTGCTGGGGCTGACCGCCGCCATGCTGACCTTCCTATATACCCAGCCCTGGTGGTTTCTGGCCTGGTTCGGCGCCTTGATATGGTTCACGATTACCGCCCTGCGCAATATCGCCCAAGCCCTGCTTGGCGGCGGGGTGCTCCGCCGTTCCCTCCTACGCTGGAGCGACTACATCAATGTATCGCGGATCTGCGACTCGCTGATGTACACGGGTTTCTCCGTCCCCCTGCTGGAACTGGGCATGCGTTACCTGCTCCTGGAAAAAAACCTGGGACTCACTCTGCAAAACTCTCCGGCCCTGGTTTTTGCCTCCATGTCCCTGGGCAACGGTCTGTATATCGCCTCGCACAACATCTACCGCGGCCTGCCTCGAGCCGCGGCCGTCGGCAACTTGTTCCGCAGCATCCTGGCCATCCCCTGCTCCATCTTCTATCACCATCTCCTGCTCATGCTCATGCACCACCTAGGTGCTCTGAATCCGGAAGTCTACCTGCAACTGGGCGCGGCCATCATCTCCAAGACCGCCTCGGACACGGTGGGCGGAATCATTGAAGGGACGGCCGACCGGCAAAATAACCTGCGCTTGCGCTTTATGGATTACGGCAACAAGATCCGCCAGCTCCTAGAAACCTACACCCGCCTTGAACTGGCCTACCCGGAAAAGCATATCCTGCGCCTCCTGGTCCACCCGGAAAACCTGCTGGAATTGACTAGGGAAAATAACCTGCCCCTGCGGGTGGCCTCCATCGCCAACGCCTTGGATTTGATGTATTTCTGGAATTATCTGCCCCAGGCACAGCCAGCCCTGAAACGCCTGGTGGCAGACATGAGCGGAGAAGAACGCCTGATCCTGGCTAGGTCTCAACTGGTCCTTTCCAGGACGCACGAGGTCAGCCAGATGTTCGTGGACGGCCTAGTGGGCGAGCATTTTTCCAAGGCCCTGTCTTTTTATCTGAACCGTAACAGTGAATACATCCGGACCATGTACGACCTCTGCTTCCCCGGCACCGCCAGGGATGAGGACCAGGGTTGAGGTGTTATGTTAGCCAAAGTTTCCTGCGCGGCCCTGGAGGGAGTGGAAGCCACCGAGATCAGCCTGGAAGCGGATTTCACCCGCGGCGGGCTGCCCAGCTTCAGCCTAGTGGGTCTGGCCGAAGGCGCAGTGCGGGAAGCCGGCGGCCGAGTCTTCACCGCCTTGCGCAACTGCGGCTTCACCCTCCCCGGCGGGCGGCTGACCGTCAACCTAGCCCCGGCTGATTGCCGCAAGGCCGGCTCGGCCTATGATCTGCCCTTGGCCCTGGGATTGCTGGCCGCCACCGGCACCCTGCCTCCAGAGGCCCTGGAGGGCTTTTTCTGCCTGGGAGAACTCTCCCTCACCGGAGAACTGCGCTGGGTTCCCGGCGTTTTGCCGATGGCCGCTCTGGCGGCCCAGCGCCAGGCGCGCGGTTTGCTGACGCCCGCGGATAACGCCAAGGAAGCTGCGGTGATCTCGGGGGTGGCAGTGTACGGGACGCGCAATCTTTCGGAAGCCGTGGCCTTTCTGTCCGGACGGCTCCCCCTTGAACCCGTGCGGGCGGAATTAAACCGGGAAAACTTCAGTGGGGAATGTCTTTTTGACTTCGCCGAGATCAAGGGACAGGAGTATGCCAAACGGGCCGTGGAACTGGCCGCCGCCGGCGGGCATAATCTCCTGCTCCTTGGGCCTCCGGGCAGCGGCAAGACCATGCTGGCCCAACGTCTGCCCGGCATCCTGCCTCCCCTGGACTTTGACGAAGCCCTAGAAGTAACCCGCATTTACAGTGTAGCCGGGCAGCTTAAGGCGGGCGAAGGGCTGATCCGCCGCCAGCCTTTCCGCGCCCCACACCATACCGTTTCCTACGCCGGCCTAGTGGGCGGCGCGGCCAATCCCAAGCCGGGAGAAATTTCCCTAGCCCACCGGGGAGTGCTCTTTCTGGATGAGCTGCCGGAATTCTCCAAGCATACCCTGGAGGCCCTGCGCCAACCCCTGGAAGACGGAAAGATCACCCTGTCCAGGGCTGCGGCCGCGGTCAGCTACCCGGCCCGGATCATGCTGGTGGCGGCCATGAATCCGTGCCCCTGCGGTTATTATGGCGATCCTTCCCGCCGTTGCGCCTGTTCCCCCAAGGAAGTGCTACGCTACCGCGCTAGGCTCTCCGGCCCCCTTCTGGACCGCCTGGACCTGCACATCGAAGTTCCGGCGGTTCCTTACGCGGAATTGCGAGCTCGCGCGCCCGGCGCTTCTTCCGCCCAGATGCGCGTCCGGGTGGTCCGGGCTAGGGAACTGCAACGGCTACGCTACGCCGGATCCGTCTGCCGCAGCAACGCGGACCTGTACGGAAACCTCCTGGAAAAACATTGCGCCCTGGATGAACCAAGCCATAAATTTCTGGGGCAGGCCATGCAAAAGCTCGGACTCTCCGCCCGTGCCCATACCCGCATCCTGCGTCTGGCCCGCACCATCGCCGACCTAGCCGAAGAGGAACGGCTCGAGGTACGGCACTTGGCCGAGGCCATCAACTGCCGCGCCCTGGACCGGGAGAGAACCTAAGAAGCCATCTCAAAAGTGATTTTGAGATGGCTTCCAACGCCGCCCGTAAGGGCGGCATGTCCTAGCGGCCCACTCGTCAGCTGTGTATATCCGCCACGACCTGGTGCAGGTTTTTAGTGATTTCCTCCACATCCCGCACGACCTGTTCACTTTGCTGCATGGACAAGAAAAGCCCCTCCGCCAGCTTGTGGATCTGCTCCGTGGACTGGGTGGCGTGGTTGATGGCATCGGCCTGTTCTTCGGTGGCGGAAACAATCACATGCACAGCATCGGCGGTTGTTTCCACAAAATTCACCGCCTCCCGCAAAATGACCCCGGAACGCTCAACCATTTCCGTGCCATGGCGGATGGCGTCCGAAGCGATTTCGGTATTGCGCACATTGCCCCTGGCGCTATCCTGCATGCCCTTGATGGCCGCTTCAATCTCCTTGGTGGCGGTCATGGTTTTTTCCGCCAGCTTGCGCACCTCGTCGGCCACCACGGCAAAGCCACGCCCGGCGTCCCCGGCCCTAGCCGCTTCTATGGCGGCATTCAGGGCCAGAAGGTTGGTCTGATCCGCAATGTCGGCGATGACGTTGAGCACTTGCCCGATGTCCTCGGTCTTCTTACCTAGATCTCCCATGTCCTTACGCAGGGCGGCGGCCAGATCCTGGGCATTCTGTATGGTGCTGACCGATTCTCCGAGCATCTCGGACCCGACCTTCACCCGGTCGCTGGCGGCAGCGGCCTGCTTGGAAGCGGAGTCGGCGCTCTCGGCGACCTGCTCCAGAGAATTTTTCATCTGCACCATGATGGCCGAGGTTGCGCCCGTGCTTTTTTGCTGCATCTCCGCTTTTTCCGTAACGCCCTGGACATCCTGATCCAGCCTTTCGGTGGTCTCACTGAGTTTATCTATAATTTCCAGGCTCTGCCTGGCGATTTCGGAAAATTTCTCGGCATTGCCCTTGAGCCGCTCCTCCTGCCTTCTGGTCTCCGATATGTCATAATACAAACCCAGGCAACCGAAGACCTGGTCATCGGAATCCGCGAGATACCGTATGGCGGTCATCACATTGGTCTTTTTTCCCTTATGCCCATTGACGATCAGCTCCACATTGTGGAAAATCTCGCGGGTCTTCATGGATTTGCCGATCAGGGTCTTGCGGCCGGGCTCATTATAGAAGACATCGCCCACTAGGCGACCGTACAGGGCTTCCTTGGGTCCGTCAATTTCCAGCATGTCCATCAGCCAGTCGTTGGTGAGGGTGATTCTCTCTTCCGTGTCCGTCACGAAAAAGGGCTGGGAAACGCCGGACACAAAGCCATGAAAGCGGTCATACCAGCCACGGCTCTTTAGCCGCAGCTCCTCCAGGGCCGCGAATGATCTTTGCATATCGCCGTGAACATTCATCAGTTCGTCATTTCTTTTAAAATCGCTCCGCGCCAGGGAGAGTATGGCCTGTTCAAGCGCATCCATGCTCCGGCCCACAAATTTTACCAGGAGCAGATAAACCACTAGGCCCACCAGTGGCACGGACGCCAAGCCGGCCACCAAGATGCCGCCGCCGACCAAGGATAAAGCGAGCATGGCGATCCCGCAGGAAATGACCGTGGAAATAACCGCAATAATGCAAAATGACCTTCGCATAATGCCCCCTGACATCGTGCCTTATTGGCCGTGGCTGTATTTTGTGTTATTCTGTCAATTTTATCGTATAGAATATAAAAAATGGCAAGCTTTGGTGATTTATAATATTCCCCCTTCTTGACGCCCAAAGAAGGCAAAGGTTAAAACTCAAAAAATGGAAAAACCGGACCTGAGCCGCATTCCACAAACCCCGGGGGTTTATCTTTTCTCCAGCGGACCGGGGACAATTCTCTATGTGGGCAAAGCCAAAAATCTGCGCCGTCGGCTGGCCGCCTATTTTCGCCCTGTAGATAGCCTGCCGCCCAAGACCAGGGCCATGCTGGAGCGGGCCGGGCAGGTGGAAACCATCAGCACGGGCACGGACAACGAAGCCTTTCTGCTGGAAGCCGGACTGATCAAAAAGCACCGGCCCCATTACAATATCCTGCTACGGGACGACAAAGACCACCTCCTGTTCCGCCTGGACCCGGAAGCTCCTTACCCCAGGCTGGAAATAACACGCCGGGCCGGGCGCGGATATGGCCACGGAAAACCCCGACATTTCGGGCCTTTTTCCTCCGCCAGCGATGCCAAAGCCACATGGAAGGCCCTGCACAAGGCTTTTCCCTTGCGCCGCTGCACGGATCGCGGCATGAAAAACCGCTCCCGGCCCTGCCTGTACCATCATCTGAAGCAGTGCCTAGCCCCCTGCGTGCTGCAAGTCCCTCCTGAAGAATACGCGGCCCTGGTGGACAGGGTAATCCTGCTCCTGGAAGGCAAGTCCAGCGAACTCTTGTGCTTGTTGACCGAAGAAATGCGCCGGGCCGCATCGCTGCTGGAATATGAAAAAGCGGCCGGATTGCGCGACCAGATCCGGGCGGTGAAGCACACCCTGGAAAAACAGGCCGTAGTCCTGCCGGAAGAAGTGGACTTGGACGCCATAGGGATGATGGAGAACGAGGACGGCCTCGGTCTCGGGCTGCTCATGGTGCGCGGAGGACGCCTCTTGGGCAGCCGGAATTATTTCTGGCCCGGCCTGGGCCTGGAAAACGCCGCCGAACTCCTGGCCAGCTTTCTGCCTCAGTACTACGCCTGGACCGAAAACACGCCTCCCCTGGTGATGCTGCCCTGGGATCCTGGCCGCCAGGCGGAAGGGATCTTCAGCCTGTGGGAGGTGGCTGCAGTTCTGAGCGAGCAACGGGGCAGCCGGGTACAACTGTCCATTCCCAAAGGCGGCCCGGAGGCCGAACTCATCGGCCTGGCCGCGGCCAATGCCCGGGACCAAGCCCGCCGTCGCAAAGGGATAAACCTCCCCGCCCTGCTGGGCAGGGCCTTCCTGCGCGAGCAGCCGGTGGACCGCATTGAGGTAGTGGATGTCTCCCACACCTCCGGCTCTTCCACCCGCGTGGGGCTGGTGGTCTTCCTCCACGGCCGCGCCACGCCGGACGCCTGGCGCAGCTACACCTTTGAAAACAACCACGGCGACGATTACGCAGCACTCAGCGCCTGGGCCACCCGCCGGGGCGCGGAAGGGCCTCCCTGGCCGGACTTGCTGCTCATTGACGGCGGCAAGGGACAGCTCCAGGCCGTCGGCCGCGCCTTGGCCGTACAGGGGTTGAAAGAGGAATTTACCCTGGCCGCCATCGCCAAGGGCAGAACCGCCGGCGGGCGTAGCGACCGGCGAGCCGGCAACCTGGAAGACCGCGTATTCCTGCCCGGACGCTCCAACCCCCTGAACCTCAAGCCCGGCTCGGAAGAACTACTCTTCCTACAACACCTGCGCAACCAGGCCCACGATTATGCCTTGGGACGGCATCGCCGGAGCCGTTCCAACCTGCAACTGCAAAGCGAGCTGGAACGCATCCCCGGATTCGGGACGGCGCTGATCCGTAAACTCTGGGAAAAATTCGGCTCTATCCAGGCCATGAGCCAGGCAGAGGACGTTTCCCTGCTCCAGATCCCCGGCCTGGGACAGGCCCGTCTGCAAGCACTGCGCGGGCATCTTGCCAGGATCATTGACCGGGAGTAAGCTATCCGGGCCATGAGCAAAGCAATCAATATTTCCGCGGCCCTGGCGGATCCGGCCCTAGGGCGCGCCCTGCTGGACAAACTTGGCAAGCTCCTGGAAACTTACGGCCGGCCGGCGCGTTTCATGGAGGTCTGCGGTACCCATACGGTAAGCATCTTCCGTAGCGGCTTGCGTTCCCTGCTGCCCCCGGGCCTTACCCATCTCTCCGGCCCCGGCTGCCCGGTGTGCGTAACCCATGATAGTGAAATCGCCGCCTGTCTCGGTCTGGCGGAAAAAGATCTAATCCTGGCCAGCTTCGGCGACATGCTGCGCGTACCAGGCCCGGGTGGCCTCAGCCTGAAAGAAGCCAGGGGCAAAGGGGCAAGGGTGGAGGTGGTCTATTCCCCGCTGGAAGCCCTGCAACTGGCCCAAAGGCGTCCAGCGGACCGGGTGGTTTTCCTGGCCGCCGGCTTTGAGACCACCGCCCCGGCGGTGGCCGCCTGCCTGCAGTCGGCCCGGCGTGAGAAAATAGGCAATTTTTTCGTCCTCAGCCTGCACAAGCTGGTGCCTCCGGCCCTGCGCGCCCTGCTGGCCGAGGATCGGGGAAAGGGCGTCCCTCCCGTCTCCGCCTTCATTCTGCCGGGGCATGTTTCCACTGTGCTGGGGGTCGGACCGTACAGCTTTATCGCGGAAGAATTCGGCCGTCCCGGAGTGATCAGCGGCTTCGAAGCAGCGGATATTTTACAGTCCCTGATCCTGATCCTGGAATCGCTGATCGCCGGCCGGCCAGCCATCTTCAACCAATACCTCCGGGCCGTGTCCCCTGCGGGCAACCCCAGGGCTAGGCGGATCCTGGACGAGATCTTCGAGCCCCGCGACGCGCTCTGGCGCGGGCTGGGGCGCATCCCGGCCAGCGGGCTGATCCCGCGTGCGGACTATGCGGATTTTGACGCCTGGCGGGTCTTCGGCCTAGAAGTCCGGGAAAGCCCTCCTCCTCCCGGATGCCGTTGCGGCGAAGTGCTCCGGGGCCGGATCCGGCCGCCGGACTGCCCGCTCTTCGGCAAGGCCTGCACCCCGGCCACCCCTGTGGGGGCCTGCATGGTCTCCGCCGAGGGAAGCTGCGCCGCCTACCATCAATACCAGGCAGGATAGCCATGCCCCAACCGACCACCTCCGCCGGTCCCGGCGGATTCCTTACCCTGGATGCCGGCAGCGGCGGCCGGGCCTCGCACCGCCTGATCACCGGGCTATTTCTGCGCCATTTTGATAACCCCGCGCTGCGCAGCCTGGACGACGCGGCCCTGCTGAACCTATCCGGCCCCCTGGCCATGAGCACGGATTCCTACACGGTTGATCCCCTGGAATTTCCGGGAGGCGACATCGGGAGCCTGGCCGTGCACGGCACGGTCAACGATGTGGCCATGCTGGGGGCCAATCCCCTG
>Ga0082212_10000098_pt1 | contig 126594 bp, 137 predicted proteins | sample TergutNt197P3_FD_71548 | JGI IMG/M metagenome (GOLD analysis project Ga0082212, IMG submission 71548) | Neocapritermes taracua P3 segment gut microbial communities from Petit-Saut dam, French Guiana - Nt197 P3 | ecosystem: Host-associated > Arthropoda: Insects > Digestive system > Gut ... | reverse complement strand
GCTTTTATTATGGTTGCATGTGGAGTTACAGTTAACGAGCAACAGAGATTTAAGCACAATGTGAGAAAACAGGCCGTGTTGTGCGGCGCAGAGAAGGAATTCCGGTGAAAAGGCCGGAACTGACTGAACGTAGCCGCATAATACGGCCTGTTTTCGGCATGGCATGAAGAACGAAACCGCTACGCGGTAGTTTACGAGAGACGAGGGACGGCCCCCCTGCCGATACTACCCTAATTGGCTTTCGTGAGACGCCAATTCTCGCCACGCCCGAGCCAGTATCGACAGGGGGGCAAGGACGAAAGACGGGGAATCAGCACGATAGCTGATTCTTTTTTTATGCAGGCATAATTATAACAAAATCTCGTAGTTTTTTAAATTGCGTAACAAAGCGAACAGGAAATCCTTTTCTGTGATATAGTTTTATCGCCAAACAAAACACAACAGGAAGGAAATCTGTTCGCCACCATGATTATATCACAGTTTTTGTATTTCCAACATTCTGTATACCGCGCAAAATCCCGCAGTCCGCCGTAAACCTTTCTCAGTGTACCATAACAAACGTTTTTTGAGAAAGGACAACACTATGGATCAAGAGTATTCGCAAGAAGTTGAGATGTATTTTGAACTCAAGGGGTCTCCAAAATCAACGAGGGACAACTATAGCTGCACGCTCAACGTATACCTCAAGCACCTCGACGAGCGTGGAATCAAGCCGGAGCAATCGACAGACCGCGACATCCAGCAGTTCATACTGCACCTGAAAAACGACCTTCACCTCCAGCCTGGCACAATAAACAACTACATCAGCGCAATCAAATTCTTCAACACGCACGTCCTGGAGCGCACCTGGAACGCGCACAGAGTACCCCGGATGCAAAACAGAAAGACCATGCCGACCGTTTTCCCCAGGGAGGACATAAGACTTTTCATAGACGGCATGACAAACCTAAAACACAAGGCATTCCTGAGCTTGCTGTATGGCAGCGGACTGAGGGTCAGCGAAGTCGTGGAACTAATCATCAACGACATTTGCAGTAAAACAATGCAGGTTCGCGTAGACGGCGCGAAGCACGGCACCGACCGATATACAATCCTTGCCGAGTCTTCGTTACTGATCCTGCGCGACTATTTCAGGGTGTAACTGGTAAACTGAAACCAGCCAGTTATGGCGGATAAAAACCTGCCACTTTCAAAACGTCTCTGATATGCTAAAGAGCATATTAAGGAGGCAAGAAAGTGAAGGGATACGAAGTGTACGAAGAAATACAAAGACTAAAGAACAGAGGATATAGCAAGCGCCGGACGGCGCGCGAGATGGATGTAAGCCGGGATACAATAGACAAATATTGGAAGATGAGCGAAGACGATTACATAATCTGCGTAATTGAGAGTAAAACGCGGACAAAGCTGCTTGACCCATATCGGTCTTACATAGAAGAACAACTCAGGCAATATACCGAAATCACCGGCGGGATAATCCACGATCATTTGTTGGAGGCATACCCGGATTTTACAGCATCGGCGCGGACGGTACGGGAATATGTGGCCATGTTACGTGAAGAGCTGGGATTGCCCCGGACGTTGCATATCCGGCAATATAGCGAGGTGGCTGAGCTACCGATGGGGTTTCAGGCTCAGGTGGATATGGGCGAGAAAGCGATGCGAGATTTTTTCGGCACGACAGTTAAGGTGTATATATTTGCGATGGTTCTCAGCCACTGCCGTAAGAAATTCGTATACTTTCAAGATCATAGATTCAACGCCCAGGAGTTTGTGTACGCCCATGACTTGGCATTCCGGTATTTCGGAGGCCGGACGACGGAGATCGTGTATGATCAGGATCGTGTGATGACAGTATCGGAGAATGCCGGTGATTTGATCCTTACGGACGCTTTTACAGCGTACAGCCGGTATGCCGGGTTCTCGGTACATCTCTGCCGGGGGAACGACCCGGAAAGCAAAGGCAAAATAGAGGCAGTCATCAAATATGTGAAGAACAATTTTCTATCCTGCCGTGAATACCCCGGCATTTCAAAATTGAACAGTGATGGTTTGGCATGGCTTGAGCGGACAGCTAATGAGAAGAAGCATGAAACGACCAAGATGGTTCCAAACCGTGTGTTTGTGGAAGAAAGTAAGCAACTCAAGCCGGTTCCGACCTTATCGGAACCTACCATCCCACAGACGGCGATCATCCGCCCAAGCAATGTCGTTCATTTCCGGCAGAACCGTTACGCAGTTCCGAAGGGCACATATTCCCCCGGCAGAAAAGCGCGCATAGACGCTGACGATGGGAATGGCACTGTGTTGTTCTTTGATTCTGAGGACGGCGAACTGCTTGCGTCCCACATGATCCACTATGGCGTGGGGAAACTGGTTGGATTGCCGAAAAACGCGGAGCGCTTCAAGGAGACGAAATATGAGGCACTAAAAGCCACAGTTTTACAATGGTTCGAAGATGTTCCCGACGCCCCTGCATATATCGAACGCATTATTGACAAATACCCGCGCTATGTCCGCGATCAGCTCTCCATCATACGTAAAACACAGGAGCTATACACAAAGCCGGAACTGGAACACGCGCTTGATTATTGCGCAGGGCGCGACCTCTATAGCGCGAACGACCTCCGTGACACGCTTGAATATTTCCGGCGTGAAGAACCACTTAGCATAGCCATAGAAATCAGGCTTCCAGTCAAATACAGCGCTATCCGGGCCGAAGTCCGGCCCCTCAGCGCTTACAGCGCGCTCGTGACTGGGGGTGTTTCTGAATGAACCCGGAAATCATTTCAATGGCCAAGCAATTTCATTTCGGCGTTATATCACAAAACAAATATATCGTTCCGAAAGATTTGACAGGTGAGGCATTCATCCTCGATCTCTTCCGCGCCGAAGCCAAGTCCCGCGAAGACCGCGCCGCCGCAGAACGGCTCAGACTGGCAAAGTTCCCGGCTAACAAGAGTTTTGAGGAATTTGACACCGACTTTCAGAAAGGCGTGACCGCTAAAGAACTGGAAATCCTCGCCAAACTTGAATGGCTTGAATCACTATATAATCTCATACTGATTGGCCCGCCCGGTACCGGCAAGACTCACATCGCGCTTGCTATCGGGAACAAAGCCGTACGGCAGGGCTACAAGGTCGCATTCACTACGATGGATAACCTCGTCCATATCTTAAAAACACATGAGATTTCCGTAAAATCTCAAAACCGCCTACGGTGGTTTAAGAAATGCGAATTGCTTATTGTCGATGAGTTTGGCTACCTCCCGGTTTCACGCACCGAGGCAAATTTCTTCTTTTCCCTCATCTCAGAACTTTACGAGAAATCGTCTATCGTCATAACCTCTAACAAAGGGTTTGACGGTTGGGCGGAGATCCTCGGCGACGGCGTATTGGCGACCGCGCTCCTCGACAGGCTTACCCACCGCTGCCAGATTCTAAATTTGACCGGCGATGGCTGGCGTGTCGCCCATCGCACACAAATCTTTGAGCGGAAGGGGGCTGTGTAATGGGCGTCACATCTAATGAAGCCAAGCAGCGCTGGAATGCTGGCCATTATACACAGATAAAGATTTCCGTCCCTCCTGAACTGGCGGCGGCGTTTAAGGCAAATTGTGCGGCTGAAGGCGTTTCCATGGCAAGTGAGATATCCAGCTTTATATGCAAAAAAACAACTTGTCGCCCTATAGTTAAGACGTCTGGAAATCCATACGAAACAAGGCCGCTACGTCGCAAAGCTCTAAATAAAATGATTGCCCAGCTCAGAGCCATAATGGATGCCGAGCAAGGCTATTTGGAAAATATACCGGAAAATCTGCAAAACTCTCGCTTTTACGAAGCGGCTGAATACTCCGTTTCTGCCTTAGACGAAGCTCTGGGCATCCTCTCCGAGGCATACTAGTACCACTTTTTCGACTTGGTTTTCATTCGGAAGGGGGGCGCTGCTTGTTGTTTCATTCCTGCAGGTGGTAGGAAATTATTCGCCGTAACTGGCAGGTTTCTACTTGACGGTTACACTTCTTTGACTTACATTTTAATTGTTACAGCTTTGATAAAAAGTTCTAAATCCAACCTTCATTGCTACTGATTTGCCTTTTCTCAGACTAAGTTCATCCAGCATTTACGCCGTTTCCCGCAGTAACTTCCACGCCCTTTCCTACTATGGATGTTACTCTGGGAATTTACGAGTTTTGCATGAATACTTACGGTGTAGTCTGGAATATGGCATTGTTTTCTATCAACTCTTCAAAAGTCACAGGCATATAGCCATTGATCTCCACGCAGGCATTCAAAGCATTGCTCATTGCTTTAAGCAGCGGCCAAAATGTAGGCGGCTTGTTATTATGAACATGTCCGTAAATCAAGTACTTACCTTCAAAACTCATCATCGGGTAATGGCACAGCGTGATATTGCACCTGCCGTTTGAAAAGACTTTAAGCTTGTCAATGCTTTCAAAATACTTATCGAGATCAGCTTTCTTCATCCATGAACTATCATGATTACCGACAATCAAATGCTTCTTCCCCTTGAGCCGCAAGAGGAATTCATTTGGGTTTGTCGCTGAACGAAACATCAGGTCACCTATGATATAAACATTATCGGCATTAGTTACCCGGCTGTTCCAGTTGTCAATAAGCGTCTCATTCATTTCTTCAAGCGAAAAGAATGGCCGATTGCATAGCTTGATAATATTTTCATGACCCAGATGAAGGTCGCTTGTATAAAAATGCATAGTACTCTCCTTAATAACAAATACAGCCGTAGTTGCCATAATCATCGCCTATCATGAAAATTACTCCGGTCCTACTTCCATATGGTAGAACTCAGGATAGGTTTCCTTGAACCATATCCTCTTTTTCTCCATTTCAACCTCAATCTCACCGACTGGGTAGTTAGAGTACTTTTGAGCCGCTTCAACAAATCGGGGGATTGGCCAGCCCCAGATATACTCGTCGTATCCCTCAAACAGGGCAAGGTTCCCCGGGATTGACGTGATCGGCTTATCGTAGGAAACGTAAAGAAAGTCATCTTTAAACATATGATTTGTGAAATAGTTCGGTTTATACAATAAATACTTAATGTTTTTAGCTGACAGATAACCACCGTGCCGATAGTAGCTTCCTCTGATATACCACTCCGGCAAATCTTCCGGTAATATTTTTGTCTTATATCGCCCATGTGAAAACAGGGCGCCATCATCATTATCCAGTATTACAAATTGGCGTCTTTTCCAAACTATCTTTGACTCTGTATATAAATTGGCGGTTAATACTTTCTTCACTCTTATCATCTCCAATGCGTAAAAATAGGGCTACCGAAACTGGCAGCCCTGTAATGAAGTCGTAAAATCAAGTGCATTGCTTCCGTTTATGTTTCGGTGGGATATATAGTTTTAACCTGGTTTCAGAAATAGGCAAACCAAGCGAAATAACTATTCTATTTTCATGAATATGTAACAGCAATCGTTTGCCCTCCTTCAGAATTGTTTTATAATAATAGTATCAATTTGAGTTCATGTCAAGCGTAAGTTAGCATTATGCGTATGACAATTTGTGAGAACGACCTGAACATGTAGCAAACCCTATTGGATGCAATCGCAGATTGGGCAAAATCCAAGAGAGTTTAGGTTGCCAACGACCAAATATGAGCATGGACCGAACGGGAAAACGCTGTCAAACCATTGGTACGACAATCAGCTTTTTTATTTGCTTTCCTGTAACATTAGTCGATCGGTTTTAATAACATAGGAATAGCTTTCCGGGTTGACTTTCCTCAGATACCGTAGAGGCATTAGTCTTTCTTGCGTCAGTTTTACATCAACATATTCCTGAACGTCCTCAACCCGGATGAAATCTATGCCTGCTATAAGGCACGCCGCCATATACATTACCCTGGCTGCCCTGACAGCAGCGATTTCCGGACTGTAGTTTTCCGCAAAAATATGGGTTCTAAGATCACGAATACCTTTGACATATAGAGGGTAATCCTCTCCCCGGATTTTTCCGCGGGATGCAAGGCAGGCTGCGGACCAGTAAGTATCCTCAAGTGTGTCCATTTGCCCAATCTCTGCACTACGGTAGGCAATTTCGGCAGCCGCTACTTTTTTGTAGGTCACCGACACTTTGTCATAATCCGTAAAAACATCCAATAATGTACATACATCATAAAACTGCTTCATTACCTCCATATCCTTCCCGGCACCCAAAGGTATACCAATTGTATGGGGCGCGAAAGCAGTCAGCTTGTCCCCGAGAATGCAATTGATCCCGGGAACTCTAACAGTGAGATACTCCGGCTCCGTAATTATAATATCGTTACGGATTTCTCTCTCCTCCAAACCTGCATACAGGTTTTCTTCAAATAATACATCAAGTAAAATGTAGAATTCACGGCCATTGACCGGTGAGTTATATGCGAATTTAAGATGCCTCTTTTCAATATTGCTTCCTCCGGTACGCTTCTGCTCCTCAACTCGTAAAAACGGGAATATTACTGATGCCTGCCTGATATACTCATCTAGCGGAGTTCCTGGTTCAACAGTAATATCAATATCGGTAGACAGTCTTTTTGGATGTTCCAGCAACAGCATCAGGCAACTGCCACCCTTGAAAACAAACGGCATCCCCACCCTTGAAATTGCCTCTAATAACCCAAATGCGTAGACAGCCCTTTCCAGTAGTGCCGGGTCACGTTTGCTGTTTTTTTGAAGTTCCCTGATATGTTCTTCCGTAAAATTCTTCTGGCTAAGCATTATAATTCCCTCGTTCGTAGTTGTATGTCTGTCCTATGCCTAATAAGCTGCAGGATATCATTCTCTGCTCCCCTTCGTTTCGCATACCGGAAAAGGCAGCTCTCATCGATCACATACTTTCGAAAGGCTTCTGCATAAATATTCGGGAATTCCGACTCGGAGATAGAGTCCATAATTAATGGATCTGCAATGATGTCTACCAGTAGTTTTTCAAGCCTGGTGGACCACGGGTAGGTATTATGCTTCGGTGCTTCAGTAATTAGTTTTACAATGACTACCATATCATCATACCAGTATTGGTGGAAAATACTGGTAGTCGGAGCAACCAAAACTTTACCAGGATAGGACCTCTTAAGGGCATCAAAAATAAAACCGCACAAGTCGCCTTCGACAGACACAAAGACAATATTGTGCGCAAATTGATGATTCACAAACTCATTTAGCTGCACAATCTCAAGAACCGTAAAATCTAAATACGGGTGTTCTTCCGTTATCTTCTTTGCCACACTCTCGGCCAACTCGGAATACTCGTGATGATACATATTGACGCCGTCTTCCGGGACACAGTAAGCGTTGCGCCCAACTCTAGCAATTATTTTAGAGCGTAACAGAACTTGCAGCTTAGCTTTAAACGACGCTTCGCTTATTTGCGACCCGGAAAAATGCATAGCGTTGCGCAGATCTTCCCTTGTAAAGCTGTTCTTGTCATTTAGCAATCCAAGATAGTTAAGATTGTCCATACTTTTTCACCACCCTATGAGCACAGTGGCAGTTTGCCACTATATTAATGTGTTGCTAATTGGATTATATGCAGATTCCCTGTAAAAGTCAATAGCATATCGGCAATATTTCTTGTCTATTGCCGATATGCTAAGTTTAAAGATTGTAAAAAATTGCTGCATTCTATGCCCTGCTCTTCAACGCCAACATAACCCACCGGCATCAGCTCCGTCAAGTCATTCCACGTACGTAAGCAATACAGAATTCCGTTAGCAAAAGCAGCAATTCTGCTAACGGATAATTCGAGCTTCTAACGAAAAACCCCGCTACTAACGACCAAATATGAGCATGGACCGAACGGGAAAACGCTGTCAAACCATTGGTATGACAGCGTTTGTGTGGTGGGCCCTCAGGGATTCGAACCCGGGACCGCCCGGTTATGAGTTGAGTACCACTATTGTTCCACAGTACGCTGGCCTGCTCTACAATGCTCCAGAGAGCTTGTAATTGCAGGGGTTCCCGAAAACTGATTTACTCCAGAGTGTGCCAGAATGTTCCAGAATATCATGGTTTCCATAGCGTCCTATTAGCAGTTCATTAGCAATTCTCCAAAAACTGCTAATGGGGTTCCCCGTTCGGTTTGAGCATTTTCCCCGTTCGGTTCGCGCTCATATAAAATATAATAGCATAGAAAAGTGAAGCCTGCAACCAGTTTTTGCGATTGTTGTGCAATTGTCAATTGTCAAATTATTACAGCAGTATGTGTGACAGGGAAACAGGTATGTTATTCTCTGTCCTATCAGCATCGTTCCAAGGAGCAACTTATTTGTTGCTCTATTTTAATTGAAAGCGAGGCATATTTATGAGCATCAACAACAAAAAGCAAGGCGCATTGATTTATGATGAAGTACAAGATCGTATTGATATCCGCTTTGGCCTTTATGATTATTATGGTGGTTTGCATTGCGGTGAAACCATTGATGTGTTAATAGATGGCATATGGATTCCAACAAGCATCGAAAAAACACAAAACTGGTTTCTGGTCGGGATAAAGACATCTACGCTTCCCGGGTTGCAAGTCAGGAAATAACTGAGTTAAAGTAAGCATTTAAGAACCGCCAGCAACGACTGCTCTTAAATGCTCGATAAACACTATTAAGCTAAGATACCCATTTATCAAAAGTCGGTACTGTATATTGAATATCACACAGGGCATCTAAGTCCGCTTGATTATGTGATGTTAACAGCACTGTGACGTTTTGTTGCTTGAGTCTCTGGATCAACTCATATAAGCACTTATTTGAACTTTCATCAAGCGCATTAAACGGCTCATCCAGCAAAACTATGCTTTGCCCCTCAAATGTAGCCTGAATAATTCCGAGCTTCTGTTTCATTCCAAGCGAGTAGTTCTTTACGCGCTTTTTATTTTCTGGGTCTAATCCAAGCTCATACATTGCTGATTTTATTATTTGGAGATTTATTTTCCCTTTAATCTCGGCGAGCAGACGTAAATTATCAAAGCCTGAAAACACCTCAATAAAACCAGGAGAGTCTACCAAGATACCAACACTGTCAGGGAAATCAATTTTCTCACCAATTTTTTCGCCTTGAATAACAACATTACCCACATCAGGAGAGTACAATCCTGCGATGATCTTAAAAAGCACAGATTTTCCTGAACCGTTTATACCACGAAAACCGACTATTGCTCCTTGCTCAATGTCCAAGTTTACATCTGAGAACAGGGTGTTACCCCTAAAAGATTTACTGACTCCCTCAAGTTTAATAGCTGAATTCATATTAGCATCATATCCTTTCATAATTTTGAATCCGATGAGCACCAATTTTAATCATATATACAAGTAATGCCATATAAAATCCTGCGAAAACTGCTAATACTGAAAACGTGTTAAATAATAGCCCTTTATCGCTTATTTCAAGCACACGGCACAGTGAAGATAAACCAAATGGGATATATTTATAGCTAAACATGGCCACTGACAAGTACAAAAACATCGTTAAGAAATACGAGATAGTTATGCTTTTAAGCAATGAAGTGGCTACAAGGAAAACCATCTGTAGGAACATTATCTCAAAAGTTCTTAACACTAAGCCTACTGCTATAGAATATAAAGAATTAACGGAACTAAACAGCATACCGTCGCTTCCTGTCTGGCTATAATTGGAATTTACAAAGCCAATTAATAAACTGAACAAACACAGCATGGTCAGATGCAGTAGTATTACTATCAACATGGAAAGCTGTATACTTGAGAACCATTTCTGCATACGACCATATCGTATCATAACAATACTTCTCATTGAGGCTTTATTGCCCAAATATGCTGCGAGGATGTATACCGGAATACCGTTAATTATTATCAAATGAAAAAAATCAATGATATTTAAGTATCCTAATCCATATCCCCAAAACAACATCAGCGTATATCCAGCACCTGAATTAGCGTCTGCTTTGAACTTAATCACATTAAGAATCGCTAAAACAACTAATACTGAGACTATAGTAATGATATTCTTGAGTGATATCATTTCTCCAAATATCTTTACTGGAGAAAATAGATTAGTAATGTGCTTAACCAGATATCCACGCTGTCGGTTCGCAAGCAGTAGTAATAAAGCAATGAGCCCTATTGACACTGCACTAAACATTACAGGCATTCCATAACTTATAGCACGATGTAAAAAAAGATAGTTATTAATGAAGAAAAGAGGCGCTACTCTATCAATATTGAGTTGTAAAGTTACAACAATTATTAAATAAATACAAATTCCTGATAATATTACGACTTTTTCCGAAAAACAATGAGAAACCAGCATTAAACTGCCTGAAATGACACATAATCCAAGTGAAAGATATAGACATACTGACACTAGCGCCGCTAACGGGGTGCTAAAACAGCTTCTGAACACTGCACTCAGCTCTGACACAGAAATATAAGGGCTCAATTCACTTGAAAAACAGTTTACCCATCCATGCTTGAAAGAGCCTATGATGGTAATGAGTATAGCATGAAAAAAAACTATGCTTATGCTGAATAGCGCAATTGCAATCAGTTTCTTGAGATAGTATGAATAGTATCTACCATTTCTCATCACTACGAAGTCATTAGAATCCTTTATCGAACCTATCATTATTACAATATACATGACTAGGAAAAAGAACACCGTATAGTAATGATCGCTCATACCAAGCAAAGCATACTCAAAAACAGAGCAACCGGAACTGTCAAGCACACTCAGGTTATAAGTTGAATAGAAAGAAAACACAGCAATAACAAGTAGAAGCTTTATGTTAAAGCTATAGAATTCACTGAATAGTTTTTTTACAAAATACTTTGTCATGTTTAGCATAATTGAATCAATCCATTAACGTGTGTTTAATGTTCTTGCAGTAGTAGAGATAAATTGCAACTATGACAACTAATATAACTGTTGGTCCGACCATGAGCTTTGGAAATGTAATATTTGTGCCGGAAAGCCTGTTCGGATAAAATGATGTGGTTATACTTAACTCTGGAACCTGTAAAATCGCTGTAATGAAATTTTCGACGATAGAATATACGAATGCTCCCGTCATCGCAATGAATACGTTCTTGCTGAGCATTGTAATCCCAATACCCAAAACGGTATAAAGAACAGCAAGAAAAGAACGCCAGCACGATAGAACAAATGCGTAGGATACCGGATGATTTATTTGGTATAACCCGTAAAACTTCGCTGACATTATTGGTTCGTAATCAGACACAGTACCTTGCCCTATCAAGTAAGCAAACAATAAGCTCCCAAATGAAACAATCAGCATTGTAATAGCCGACATGACAATTGCAAGTAAAATTCGTTTTTGAATATATTTATTCAATGAAACACGATTGAATACATTCTTCCAATATGCGCCGTTTTTTTCCTGGAACAGTACCCAGCAAAAAGGAACAGAAAACACAAATGGATATAGAATATGAAAAAACTCTCTTCCGTAGTTCCACAACTCAATCGCATACTTATAAGTTGTGTTGCTTGAGACTACGTAAATATTTACACAGTATAGACACAGTCCGGCAACTAAAACTGCAATGAGTTCAAATAAATTATTCCTTAACCGTAGCATAGCCCACCTCTTAGCTCTTGCCGAGTGCAGCAGCTTCACTGCACTCGGCAAGCATATTCTTACATCATATAGGAGTTGGCATTAGTTACTGACTCATCCATTCGCCAATTACTTGCACATCCACAAGTGTCGTAAGGTCATTGGAGAAGTGCAATCTGACAGTATCGCCGTACATTTGGTTTACGTGCCCACCAACAGTGTACCCGGTGTCCGTACCGCTACCGAGATTACGATACCAAGCTCCGCTCGCAGTGGCGTCAGATTTCTGCATTCTAACATCAACTGTGTACCCGCCACCAACGGATGTTGACTTAACGCGACCGTTTGCGCCAGATGTCGCTTTTGTCTGTGTTGGAGAGTATCCATTACCATTGATCTTCCCAACAACAGTATTATACCCTGTGAAACTATTGCCTGCATATGCAGTGGCTGCCATCATGGCGATGCAGATAAGAGCCGCCAGTGCTGTAAGCATCGTCTTTCTTGTTTTTGTTAACATATCGTTGACTCCTTTTCGTTTTAGATACAAAATGCAGATTAGCCATTTTCTTGTTTCATCCGCATTCCTACAGGTAAATATAGTATTGTTCTTGTTTCCGGATATCAGGCACAATCACACATTCAAATAAACCACCTACTCTCGGCAATTCATTGACATGCCAATTAAGTTTTCGACGGACCATCAAACAATAGCCTATCACAATCCCTTTCCGCTGAGTTCAAAAAACCGCAGAAGGTAGCAAATCTGTCCTCAACAGCAAAAAAGAACCGTTCGCGCAATCAGGCATACGGTTCAGGTCAATATACTTTTTTTTATACCTAGACAAAACTTGCTATAACCACCCAACAGGAGCGATCATAAGACTGCTCCTTTATTATATCTCGAAAAGTCCGAGCATCGGCTCATACCGTTGCTCGGACTTTTCGATCACTATTGTTGTAAGAAAAAACGTAAATCGGTATTGCCCCCGTTTGAGTAAAACTACAGGTAGTATAGCCTACCAATATCAAACATAAGCATTATTGAATACATGCCGCCCCATTAATCTATGGGCTGCATTCATTATTGTTGAGCAATTCTACTCACAACTTTTGCTAGTTTTGAGTAAAAGTCGTAGGTTCTTCTCTCTGCTTCAAAGTATGCAATACCTGTGCGGGCGTTTAGAATGATTTTGTTCATGTCGTCTTTTGCTTGAGCTACGCGTTGTAGATAATACTCGATCCATTTTTCTAAGTCTATTTCCATGCTTCCAATACCAAATTGTTGGTGTTTATCTTTCATCCAAGAGCATTTTTCTGGGAAAGCCTCCGCATATGCATCACTTCCAGAAATTACACCGAAACATGATAGTTCAGCAAGTAGTTTAATTCTATCATCCTTGGAAAGAGATTCCATGTTGTACTTATTGCGTAAGTATTCGAGTTGATCTGGCGTCAGTTCCTTTTCTCCACCGAAGTATATGCTTGGATTCATAGCAAATATAACATAGTCGTCTCCTACTCGTTCTATTGCATATCCTTGCATTTGAGATGGTTTGCTGCCGTCCCATCCCGGAATATCCTGAACTATGAAATCTTCTACTCTGATAGGTTTGACGCTACCATCTTCACAATAGAGAGAATTATACCAACCTTGCCGCTGCTCTTTCGTGAGATCACGGAATTGATATTCGAAATTCGTCAGGTGATAGTTAGATTGTATTGTGTTCATTATGCATCCTTTTTAGTACATAACATAGCCTGTCCATGTGTTAAGGCCAGTAGGTAATTTGTATGAGTATTTAAAAGTATGGTCGCCAGAAAAGAAACCATATTGCTTGAGTGTTATCCCACCAACGTAGACAGAACTTGGTTGCCAAGTCGAACCTAAGTAAAATATTTGGTTTAAATAAAGGGTACCAGAAGTTAACTGGGCTTGCTGATTAAGCACTGTGCCCGCCTCCATAATCGTCACATAAAAGATGCGGGCATATCCAGCATATTGACTCTGATACCCGGGATTACCTGTTGATGGAATACCCCAAAATTCCCTCGTTGAAGGGTAGTATTCAAAAGATCCGTCTGTGTAGAGTGCAGCTAAAACATATGACTCGACATAGTAGAGATTTGCTGTGTCGACTGCTATGGCTCTGCTTTGAATGGTGCTCCCTTGCCAAACATCAGGTAGAGCAGGGGCAAGTGAATCATACGATTCCGCAAATGCCACTTCACCAAAATCGACATTGTTTGCTTGCATGCCTTGTGCAGATGCAGCAGGCGCAAATGCAAATACTAGTGCTAAAGACAACAACAGTACAATATTTAACATAGTTCTTTTCATAAATATCCCTTCCTTTCAATAACAATAGTTTTTTCCAACGAGTTTTTATGTAAAGTAGCTTGCCATCCAGCAAACTACGTAAACAAGGATAGCTGTTAAGTGTTTACCTTTTACAAGCCAAACCTTAATAAATATAGCGGATTCAACAACTAATTACAATATACATTCATCGAATGGTAGGTTTTTCGGGTCGAATGGTAATTTTTCAGAATATTTTAGTTAGAACACTCATCCGGAGCGGTCGCTAGGCTGCTCCTTTCCCATATCCCGAAAGGAGTCCTCGCCCATGAAATGTCTGCTCAAGTACCAGTGGGTCAAATTGCCGCGAGCCCACCTACCTGTCGGCAAGGGCGTAATGGGCTATTGGGCTAAGGTAGTCGCGAGAGCAGCATTCCGTAAAGGCCAGGCAAGCTACTGCGGCTATACCAATGAAATAAACGTCGGTACTTGGTCAGGCGGCGTGGTCGGCCTGAAAAGCATACTGGGCATCAAAAGTCGTCAGAAGACTCTGGAGATCATGGATACCCTCTCTTATCTCGGATATATCAAATACACCCTCGATCCAAAAACAAAGAAGCTCACATATAAAATCAACGACTTCGTAGTAAAATGCTCCGGCGATCCTTGCCTTGGTCCGGGCGCGGTGTACGCTACCGACGGCTATGGATTCCTTTGCCTCCCCCGCGACATCACTAAGCGTCTCGCGGAAGGTGGATACACTTTTGAAGATGCTGACGCCTGGCTCGATCTGTGGTGCCACACAGTCTGGCAGGATCCACGCAACATCTTCTCTTTTTCGGCGCCGACCGTTCAGTACGGTATGAATAGCGCCGCTTTAACTTTGGAAACCCTGGGACAACGATGGGGCTGGGAAAAGACAAAAGTGTGGCGATTCCTGCAAAAGCATCAGGATGCCTTCGCGCTACACAAGTTGCCCGGCTCATGCGGCTGTCTTATTTTCAATATACAATACCCAACTGCAGATGAATTCACTCTCCCAGATCAAGCGGAAATAATACGCATTTTGGGCAAAATACGCATTTGTAGTCAGAATACGCATTTAGTCGGCTCGGACAACGAGCGTATAAACAAGCTCATTGCCATACACAGCCAAAGATTGTCTGCCATTTACCAGTCAGGCCTTGCTGCGGATCCATCCGAGAGCCGTGTTGCGGTTTTGGCACATATAACGCGCGCGTATTTTTCTCCGTCGAATTGTGAGAATTGTGATTATGACTGCAAGAAGAATATGTATTGGGTATTACATCAGTCTTTAGGGTTACAGATAAGGGGATCGTGTCACGATCCCTGAAAACGGAGGCGAACATAATGAGTGATACCAACAAAAATCAAGACAATACCCTGTATGACCAGCAGGAGCGCAAAATATCCGGCCAATCGGAGGCTTTTTTGAAAATGCTGACCCAGCGTGGCCTTTTGGAAGACCCGGAGATCAACGATGAGTCTGTCCGTCAAGCCGTCAAGAAGAAAAAGCGGAATATGTATCACAATACTCAGCTCATGCTGAAGCATTATCGGGATATAAACTGGGCATTGGAGTGCTTCCCCGCCGATATTGCCGATGAACTCGACAGACCGCTAAACGATCTTGACTCCTTACTCAGCCTAATCGACGCCGAGCTTGGCCTAAACAACGCGAAGCTGGAAAACCGGCTGATGAGCGTCCAAAAATCGCGTCTATTACTAGACCGGTTCAACGAGGCTCTAACCGTGCTGCGTAACAAACCGGGAAACGGAGAGTTGATGTACCAAAGCCTGTACCTGACCTTCATCACTCCGGAAAATCTCAGCCATACCGAGATCCTTTACAGGTTGAATATTTCCTCACGGCATTACTACCGCATACGCCAGCAGGCAATAAATATTCTGTCTATCAGGCTTTGGGCGGCGCCTGCCGGGGAACTCGACGCCTGGCTTGAGGTGCTGACGATCCTGGAGGCGCTTTGATGGCAAAAACCGCGAAATCTCATGGCACTTTTATGGCGAAAAGTCGGCGAAAAGTTGGCGGAGTAATGCCGATGACAAGTAAAACGAAAACTGCTATGCTTGTATTGTCCAAAAGTGGGCGAAGGTATAGAAGCCGTTTCCGGGAGCCATTGAGACTCTCATGGAAGCGGCTTTTTTACCGCTATGAAAATCGTAAAGACTATTAGGAGGCAAACACATGAGGCAAAAGTTACATCTCAGTCGACGGTCGCCGACGCCGGTTCTCAACGAACAGCGTCCGGTTATTTCAGTAATGGAAACGGCAGTTACCAGCCGCGCTGCTCAAGCACGTCGGATGTTTTATTGGACCCTTGTAGCACTGACGGCGGCGCTCATCCTCGCCATTCAGCCAGTTTTCGCAGCAGATACAATCTGGACACAGTTTTCTGCTGTGATGAAAGACGTCTATGGAAAATTGCTCGGAGTTTCCACCATTATTGGAGTCACCGCTGCGACAATAGCTCTGCTTGTCCGTATGATTAGTCGCAATCAACGCGCAGTTGATGAGGCGACTCAATGGCTCAAGCGAATTACAATTACCTGGATAATATTGAATACGTTGGGGTTTTTCATCGCCTACATATCCCCGTGGATCCAAGGCGGACAGTACACTCCGTAAAGGTATTTAGTACAATCCAAAGGAGATAAGAGCATGGAGAATCACTTAATGAGGACATTGGGCGCGTCCATACTGACTCGGTTTGTTGTAAAAAAGATCGCCCGTCCGTATAATCCTGATAAACAGCAGTCAGATCCATTTTCAAAGGCGGTGGTTTGGCTTGTTTAGAAGAATCCGCAGAATTTTTAGGGCAGAGGCGGCAGAGGCTAACTATTTCTCCACGATGGTGTTCATTTTCGTTGCCGTTGTGATCCTGGCCTTCATAATCAACCTGTTTTCAATCATCTCAACCAAACAGCAGCTCGATCATGCTGCAGATCAGATGGTCAAGCAAATACAGCTTGCCGGTGGAGTAAATGCCGATACCGATGCCCTGTTCACGTTCCTTCGCACGCAAATCAGAGGCGCCGAGAACATCACTTACACCGTAGACGCTACATTCCGGTCGCCCCGGCCGCTCGGGATGACCAATGCCATCCAACTCGGTACGCCATTTTATATTACGCTCCGAGGACGTGCAAATCTTGGCGGTTTCTGGAACTTCAATCTGACCCGAATAACCATAGAGGCAAGAGGCGCGGGCGTCAGCGAAATCTACTGGAAGTGAGGTCGGGATGATGAACAGGGCTAAAATAAACACCAGCAAAGTTTTGCAGAATGATAAAGGCGACATCACCATAAACACCTGTTTTTTTGTTGTCGGTATTGTTATGCTCATAGCCTTTCTGCTGCTATATGCCTCGGTGCAAATCAACTGTATTAATATCCGAAACGGCGCGAAAATGGAGCTCAACAATCTGACTGCCAGCATTTATGCCGACACCTACCGTTCGCAAAGAGAGGTCAATTATGCAGAGTATATGAGGACGTTGTATTCCAGCGCGACTTATACACAGCAGCTTGAGCGCACGGTACGCGACGGGCTCGCTACTAAGGTTCGGCTTTCAACCAATGATTACAGGATTCGCAATATCCGCCTTGAGTTCAACCAGATCAGTGATCGGATCGAGTATGTATTTACCTGCGACGCTGAGTTCTACATAACTATGTTCGGGAACAGATATCCGACTATCACGAGGCAGATACGGCTTGCCGGGTATCATAATGTCAAGTTTTAGGTGCTGTACGGAGCTGCAGTTAATCTTGCAAATTATAAAGGAGACGAAAAAAATATGAAAAAGCTGATTACATCAAAACCATTCATCGCTGGCGCTCTCGCGGTATTCTGCATCGTAACACTGACTTTATGCCTCTTATGGCGTAACGACAAACATGAATTTGTTCCCGACAATCCTGTTCCGCTCGGGTCAATCGACAGTTGGACGGAAAACTCATCGCCATCCGACGTGGCAACGGAGAACGATGAAAATAACCAAGTCTGGCAACCTCCTAATAGTCAACCTTGGCCGCCTCCAGTCGAACAGATAGAGGAGGCTTCAGGAGATTACCCAATAGTAGTCGAAGAAAATAGAAAAGATGAAGTCGTGATTGTCTTTACCGATCCGACCTCATCCAAAGAGCCGCCTCCTGAAATACCAAATCGTGAAGCCGTTAGCGGTCATAGCGGTCATAGCGCCCCTGATACGCCGGGCAGCAGCGAACAGCCGAGGGTAAATAACAACACAAATAATCCGGTACCCGGCAGCATGAATGACAGAGGGGAGTTCTATGATCCGGCATTCGGATGGGTCAGGCCCGGACAGGTAGAGCAAATAGAGATCGACAGCGACGGTGATCCAAATAAAATGGTCGGTACAATGGATTAGGTAAAGATTTTTGAAAAGCAGCCAGTTTCGGCTGCTTTTTTATTACGTAACAGGAGGAACCCAATGAAAAAACTCATAAGCAGCCTGCTTTGCATTGTTATGTTGTTATGCATAACCCCACTATCTACTTTTGCGTCGACTGGCGACCCCAATATTGACCACGGTGGCGGAGGGTTAGGTACCGGAACATCGAGCGATTTTTGGAACGCTGGAAATGAAGGCGTCCGAATAACTGTTGTTGACGCCAATACAGGCGCCTCCGCGGCAACGCCATTGGACTTTTCAAATAAAGACCAGCCAAGCGCAATCGCCCATTTTGGAAAAGTAAATAAGTTGCAATACCTTGCGGGAAGACCATTATCCCTTGCATCGGGGGTGCCTTACATATGCTTGAAACCTGTGAACCCGATACCTGTAATCATAACAAGCGTAAGCGGCGGGCGCGCAAATATTGAAATTATCAGGCAGTATTTTTGTAGCGAATATGCTGCCATGATGATAGCCGACGCAACCGGCCTTGATTATGATCAGTTGATCGGCGGGCAATATAAATTACTTCTTGAGCCCATCGCTTATTTCACGCATAACAGTCAAAAGTATTGCATGACCGCAACTGAAGCGGCACTGTACGATCAGCTTGTAAGCGGCGGATTACGCGCAAAAATGGCTTCTGTAAGCCACCAGAATTTACCCCTCGCAATGTTTTTGGAAAACCCCGATCTTGGATTGCCGGCATTCAGTGGCAGTACAACCGGACGTCAATCAAACGACACTATTATATCTTCCTTGGGAATGGGGATAGTCAGCTACTCAGACGAGACTGTAGATATACCCGAGCCTGGTGAAATTGACGTCGAGTACCGTGTCAATACAGAGGTTGTCACTTCGGTTACACTGAACACATACGGCGAAATTAATCCTGACAACCCTGCGACGGTCACATTCTATATTAACGGTACGACATATACCGTAAATTCCATTGTCATCCCCGCAGGCGGCAGCCAGTTAGTCTGGGTAAAGTGGACTACCCCGGCAAACGAACAGACAATGATTATTGCGGTAGACGCAAATAAAGGCTACCTCAGCGAAAATGTTGTTACAGCTAAAATCGTTGACCTAAGCAAAAACCCGCCCCCCGACCCGAAAGCGACAGACCGCAACGACGGCTTCATCATACCGCCGGTTCCGAGCAGAGTAAATAACCTATCAGCCTCCTGGTCGGTTTGGGGGGCGCAGTGGCACTCGCACTGGGTCTGGATATCTATTTGGGTATGGCACAGTTACCCTAGCGGCGGCGGATACTGGTGTGATCACGGGTACTGGGAGGATCACGGATGGTACGACTTTGATACCGACGACTATACGGCGGACTTGATAGCTACAAGCACGATTGCGCCTGACGAAAAGGTACCAACAGCGGTCGGCAAAGTAATGAAGTCAGGATACGGAATCAATAATAATGTATCAGCAAGTTTTACGACAAATGCTCCGGTAAGCCATGTCGCCGCCGCTCAAACGGCGGTCAGTTATTTCCCGGAGTTTAGATATAACACATACTGGAGGCTCCTTGAAAAAACATCCGGCTCTTATATAGCACAGCTTGAATTCAGGCAGAACAGCTTCAGCACATATAATCAAAGAGCGCATTTTTTACCAGTGTGGTTTCCAAACGGAACGTATACGGTATACACATGGCTCTTGGACGCATGGACGCCTGCCGGAATGCTGTCAGCTAACTTGAGCGACTATGTCACAGTGCAAGGCAGTCTTTTTGACGACTGGTATACCAACCGTGAGTAGCGCATGGTATTGGGCGTATCATTTGCTAATTCTGCTTATCGTCACTGCGTTTGCGGTATATGATATAAAGACGAAACGGATACCCAATAAAGCTCTCAAACTTTCTTGCGTGGTGGCGCTCGCCTCACCGGTCATTTACACCTGGAACACATACTCCGGAGTTTTTGAATGGAGCGCGATGATAACCCCGCTTCTGTCGTCTTTCCTGGGCGCAGCGGCGGGGTTCGTCATTCTGCTGGCGGCCGCCCTAGCCTCTAAAGGCGGGAACGGGGTCGGCGGCGGGGATATAAAGCTCGCCGCCGTACTGGGTTTCGTTTACCGACCAGCCGGTATAATTGCCATTTTGCTGTGCGCTTCGCTGCTGGCTCTGCCGGCGGGGCTTACTCGCAGGAGACGAACCGCTGAACGGAACCTACACATGGCCTTCGTGCCTTTCATAGCTGTGGGATGCCTTGCTATAACAGCAATAAAACTTATCTGAATAAGGAGCTGCCCAAATGAAAATTAACAACCGCTTTATTTTCGGTATTGTCAGTATCGCGCTGGCCGCCGTAATCGCTTTTGTCGCCCTACCTACTATCGCACGGCAGACAAACGGTAAAGCCGAGATAGTACGCGTCGTCCAGATGATACGAAAAGGCACAATGATCACGGCTAAGGATATAGAGATAGTCGAAGTGGGCGAATATAACCTGCCTGCGAACATTGCCAGAGATGAGGACGACGTTGTGGGAAAATATGCAACTGCCGACCTGTCCATCGGGGATTATATCCTCTCATCCAAAGTTAGTTTCACGCCAATATCATCCGACATCCAGCTCAGCAGCATACCATCCGGCAAAGTAGCCATATCCCTGACGGTAAAATCCCTTGCAAGCGGCTTGTCCGATAAGCTGCAAACCGGCGATATTGTCCGTATATATCATTACCTGAATGGTGCGTTTGACATACTAGAACTGCAGTTTGTAAGGATCCTCACGGTCACCGACTCCAAAGGCGTCAACGTGGATAACGGAGCAGAATTGACCGAGGACGAGGAAAAACGCCAATCGGCCACCATTACAGTCCTTGCCACTCCGGAGCAGGCGAGGGTTATCACCGCTCTGGAAAACGACGGCGTGGCTCATGTCGCCCTCATATGCCGGGATAACGAAAGACTCGCAGAGGAGTTACTTGAACTTCAGGATGCCATTTTGCAGGAAATATACTTCCCGGTCGAGGAAGATGAAGACGAGGACCCTGAAACAGAACTTGTGCCTAAAGCAGAGCAGGATGATGACAATGATGATATAAACGAGGAGGACTAAGCCGTGGGAAAGGTTATCACTATATGGGGCAGCTCTGGGAGCGGAAAATCCGTGTTTTCATGTATCCTTGCTAAAGCCTTCACGCAAGATAAGGATAAAGCAATTATTATAAACGCCGACTTCAGTACACCTATGTTACCAGTGTGGCTCCCGGATCAGATTATCGAAACCGGGGCGTCGATTGGGCATGTGCTATCATCTGTGGAAATTGATTCAGCGTTGGTTGCAAGTAAAGTCACTATCTTGAAGTCTTTCCCTTTCATTGGTTTGATGGGATATTCGGCTGGCGAGAATCCTTTAAGTTATCCGGAGATCAAGTATGATATGGCGCTGAGTTTGATTGTCAACGCATCAAAACTGGCAGACTTCGTAGTCATAGACTGCAGTTCAAGCATGACCAACTTCTTCACGCCCGCCGCTATTGACGCCGCCAACGTGATCGTTCGGATACTGACGCCGGATTTGAAAGGTATCAATTATCTAAAGGCACATCAGCCGTTACTCATGGATGCCCGTTTCCGGTATGACGAACATATGAGTTTCGCCGGTCTGGCGCGGTCATTCCATGCTGTCGAGGAGATGGGCCACATTATAGGCGGCTGGTCAGGGGTTCTGCCATACAACAAAGAAATTGACCGTTGCGCCACTGAAGGTAAAATGTTCAAAGCAATCGACTTCTGCAGCGCCCGATATATGAAATCCCTCGAAAAGATATGGGAGGCGGTGCATGATGAAGAACCTGAATGACATTTTTTTCACTCCAGTCGCCTCGGATACGATCACATATGAACAAATCCTTGAGGATGTGCAGCGCTATTTCACAGAAAATCATGCTGCCAAACTTGCCGGAAACGATAATCAGGGCAAAGCTGACGAGGTATTGAAAGCGCTTATCACCCAGTACCTTGTAAAACGGAAATACTCAGTGGACGACCTCTCTACTAACGACCTCTGTGCCAAGTTATATGAAGACATGGCAGGCTACTCATTTTTGAAAAAATGGATATATATGCCGGGTACGGAGGAGGTTAACATCAACGCATACAATGACATTGAGGTCATCATGAGCAGCGGGAGGAGCATAAAAATCCCTGATAAGTTTTCTTCCCCACAACACGCAATCGACGTCACCAGGCGCATGCTCTCAGCCTGTGGCATGGTCATCGACGACACCATGCCGTCCATCATTGGATTCCTTGATAAGAACATCCGTATTTCTGTGGATAAGTGCCCGATTGTGGACACGGATGTGGGGCTTAACGCCAGCATCCGTATCGTCAACCAGCAAACAGTAACTAAGGAGAAACTCCTTGATTCCGAAAGCGCAACTGAGGAGATGCTAGCATTCCTGACGGCCTGTATTCGGTATGGAGTTTCAGTCTGCATAGCCGGAAGCACAGGTTCAGGCAAGACAACGATTATGGCATGGTTGCTTTCCAATGTTCCTAATAACCGTAGGCTTATCACCATCGAGGAGGGCTCCCGCGAATTTGACCTTGTGAAGCGTGATGAGTATGGTAATATCCAAAACTCAGTAGTACACCTGCTCACGCGCCCCCACGAGAATCCCTCAATGAACATCAATCAGGACTTTTTGCTGGAACGTGTCCTTCGCAAGCACCCTGACGTTATCGGAATCGGTGAGATGCGTTCCGCAGCTGAGAGCCTATCGGCTGCCGAGAGTTCCCGTACTGGGCACACGGTCTGCACGACGATCCACTCGAACTCGTCGGTATCTACATACCGCCGCATGATGACACTCGCCAAGCGGAAATACAGTATGGACGACTCCATTCTCATGCAAATCATGGTTGAGGCGTACCCTGTTGTCGTGTTCACGAAACAGCTTGAAGATCGAAGCCGTAAAATCATGGAAATCATTGAGGGGGAGGAGTATACAGATGGCAAGCTTATTTACCGTTCCCTGTACCAGTATGACGTCACTGATAACACCATTGATAATGATGGTGAAGTGAAGGTGGTCGGCTTACATAAGAAGACGCGGAATATATCCGATACGCTTAAAAAGAGGCTACTCGACAACGGAATATCCAGCAAAGAACTGGCCCAATTCTCAGACATTCGGGAGGTGACGTAACTTGAGATGGTTCTATATAACTTGCTTTGTGCTTCTGGGCAGCGGCTTACTGTCCCTGTTCGGCGTCAGGCTCAACGAAGTATTGAAAGCATTAACAAGAAAAAAGTCTATTACCCTTGGAGATGAACTGAAGGTACTCCTTGGAATCCCTGTCAAAAAATTTTTTAACCGCGATTATGAGATCGGTCAAATTCTCAAGGATACTGGACGCGAGGAAAAGTTTGAGTTCATAAAAAGGGTGTCTCTGATTCTATTTGCTGTCGGTGCGATTCTTGCCCTGATGATAAATAATGTTTACATGGTTCCGATCATGGGCATCGGGTTTTCTCTCGCGCCGATCTGGTATCTGAGGTCAACGGCGGGGACATACAAGAAGCATTTGAACGAAGAGTTGGAAACCGCTGTTTCCATCATAACGACTTCGTATCTGAGGACCGAGGACCTTGTCCGGTCTGTAAAGGAGAACATTCCATCAATAAACGAACCGGTAAAGACCAACTTTCTGGCATTTGTCTATGAAACTGAAATGATAAGCGCCAGCCTAACTTCAGCGATAAACAGTCTGAAAATGAAAGTGCCCAATCGCGTGTTTCATGAATGGGCTAATACCTTAGTCCAATGCCAGTCCGACCGCACAATGAAAAATACGTTGCCGGCGGTTGTACAGAAATTTTCCGACATACGCATCGTACAGTCAGAGCTTGATGCAATGATGCACGGCCCAAGACGTGAGGTGATAACGATGATGTTCCTGGTCATAGCCAACATCCCACTCCTGTATTTCCTTAATAAAGACTGGTTTTTCGCGCTCGTATATACGACACCCGGAAAGATTGCCCTTGCCATTTGCGCGGCGATCATCCTGTTCGCGGTGTCGCAAATAATGAAGCTGTCGAAGCCGATTGAGTATGGAGGTTGAGTATATGGGCTTTCTTGCGTTATCGGCTTGCGTACTTATTGGCGTCGCGGTGTACAATCTCTCCTGTGCCTTCGCCGACATACCCACCACAAGAACCTCAAAGATGATGATGCTCAGTCGGAAACAGCAGGGCGTAAAGGCAGAGAAGCTGCCGGACGTTTATATAACCCGTATCGCGGCTTATCTGGAGCGTTTCATACACTTGGACAAGCTAAAAAGGGACAAGCTGCAAGCTGTTTTGATTATTGCAGGAATCGAGGTCAGTCCGGAGGCATACACGCTGAAGGCATATATAACCGCATTCCTAGTCGCACTTTGCTCGATTCCGGTATTTATCATTCAACCGTTGTTCGCCATGGTCGTTATAGGACTGGCCGTGACACTGTGGTTTTCCACTTATTTCTCCGCTTACGATTTTGTGAAAAAGCGAAAAAAGATTATCGAAACAGAGATACCGCGCTTTGCTATAACTATAACTCAAAACCTTGAGAACGACCGTGATGTATTAAAGATACTCTCTCAGTACAGGCGCGTTGCCGGCAAGGACTTCAGGCAGGAGTTAGACCAGACGATTGCCGACATGAAGACCGGAAACTATGAGAATGCGCTTATCCGGTTTGAGAGCCGGATCGGAAGCCCCTTACTCAGCGATGTGGTGCGCGGGCTTATCGGAACAATGCGCGGGGATGACCAGAGGATGTACTTCAAGATGATTTGCTTCGATATGAGACAGATCGAGCAAAGTAATATTAAAAAAGAAGCCGCGTTGCGACCGAAAAAGATCCAAAAATACTCAATGATGATGCTTATCTGTATCATCGTAATTTACTTGGTAGTCCTCGTAACAGAGGTTATAGGTTCTCTCGGCGTGTTCTTTGGTTAACACCCCTGTGGGTTAACTATAGATATTCCGTAGACGGGAGGATAAGGCGTATGTTTTGTAGTGGGTTCCCTTAGCGCCGCGTATGGCGGCAGGTGATATTAAAGTCAATAAACAGCGAGCCGGGCTATACCATTTGTTCGTCTCTTTTTATTTAGCAGCATATTACTGGCACACCAGGCTTTTCATAAAGCCGCATATATTACCGGCGCAAAGCGTCGTGAATATAAAAACTAATCAGGAGGATTCTGCATGTCTAAGGTATACGATCTCTTGCGTGGCAAAACAGCCGCGCTCACTTCAAGGGTACGCATAGCCGTATCCAACCAACGCGGTGATTTTTACATCAGTGACGCGGTGAAGGTTATCATCGCAGTTGTGCTTGGCGCTTTGTTGTTGGCGGCGATAACGCTGATCTTCAATAGCACCGTAATCCCGCGGATCACGCAAGCGATCCAAGATCTCTTTTCTTAACCCGCGCAACCAGAGTAGAAGGGCGGTTCTGCATTAGCGGAGCCGCTCAGTTCACTCTGGTTATAAAGATGAAAACAACACTCTTATATATAACTTATCAGCATGCCCTGAACTAGGCGGCTTGATATGAAACACCCGGCGTACCGAACAGGTCCGGCGGAATTTTTCCGGAGGTGGTCAACATTTTAGACTGGATTTTCGAAGGTATTGCCAACTGGCTGGCCAGTATCGTCACAAGTGTTATGGACGCTATATCAGCACTGTTCCTTAATGCGCTCGGAACAAACATGACGACGATGGAGGAATACTTTCCATTTGTGACCAGAGCGTTTGAGATTATGCAATATACCGCTTGGGCGCTTCTTTTTCTTATCACGATCTGGCAGCTCTTCAGAGCGTTCGGCGGGCCGATCACCGATTCGGAAAATCCCTGGCACCTTTTAATTCGCAGTGCGATTTTTGCATTTATGATCGCATATGCCAAACAAATTTTCAGTATAGCTCTGGATATAGCGCGGGCGCCGTACACTGCGTTGATGGACGCATCCATGAGCTCTGGAGATTTCACCTTTGCCGGGGTATGGAACACATTAGGCAGCGGCCTTGTGACGCTTATCTCTGTAATTTCTATTGTCGGGCTCTTGTTGCAGCTCATCCTGATGATTGCGCTTGGGTGGAATTATTTCAAATTACTTCTGGAAGTCGTGGAGAGGTACGTAGTGGTAGGAGTGCTTTGCTATACCTCACCGCTTGCGTTCGCAATGGGCGGATCAAAAGCGACGAGTAAAGTATTTCAGTCCTGGTGCCGCATGATCGGTTCACAACTGTTACTGCTCGTTATGAATGTCTGGTTCCTTCGAGCGTTCAATTCATCCGTGGGTCAATTTGCTGCAAATGGCGGTGCATTGAGTACCGGGCAGGGAAACATCTTCCTCTGGATGTTCTGCGCGTTGGCGTTCTTGAAAACAGCCCAGAAGTTTGACAGTTATCTAGCTTCTCTCGGATTATCTGTCGCACAAACCGGCAGCGGAATGGGTATGGAAATGTTAATGGGTATCAGGCTACTAACCGGACTTGCCGGCGGCGGAGCCAGAAGCGCGGGCAGCATGTTCCGAGGAGGCGGGGCAACAGCAGGTGTGGCAGGCGCGGCGGGAGCAGCAGGCGCCGGAGGATTCATGGCTGGTCTGGCTTCCAAATTCAAAGGGAACTCGTTTGTCAGGGACGCGGTTGTGGAAGGTGGGTCACGAATGGGCGCAGGAGGCAGCATCGGGTTCGTCGGTCGTGCATTCGGTGGTATGGCTGCCAGAAGCGGTGCGACATTATCCGGGGACTCAATCTCCTCCGTTGCTTCTCGCCCATCTCCTGTCTCCGGCAGCATAGCCGGCGCTATTGCGGATCGCAGCCTAAAGAACTATATGCCTCATCTAGCGGGTACTTCAGTTGTCCCCGGCACAAATGGACCATCAGTTGCAGGGTTCATACCGGGCGGTACTATTCGCGCGGGTGATACGTCCGCGCCCGGCAGTGGATCGACTGTCCATGGTGGAACTACTCGTGTAGGCGACCCGGCAGGCTCAGGAGGAACACCTTTTCCGGGTTCTGGTATCCCGGGTTCAATTCCCCCGGATTCCGTTGCTCAAGGCTCCGTTGCTTCAGATGGGGCAGCCCCGGGATCAGTTCCCCCGGCCTCATCTGCACCTGATACCGCACTTACTGGAATAAAATATAGCGATACACAGATTACCGGCGGGCACATCAGCACAACGGCAACAACGGCGGACGGCAGTACCGCTTCCGTCGACCTTTATAATACATCGCAATACGACCGGCCGAGCGCGCCGCATTCAGTAGTGACAGCTTCCGACGGTAGCCAGTGGTATCAGATAGCATCGGGCGATGGAATGGGCGCCTTCTACCAGACGCCTGCGTTCTCCGGTGATGCATCTGAAGCCGCGCAAGTTTCTTCCGCGTTCCCAACTGTTACAGAAGGTACAACCCTTCGCACAGTTGAAAACGGCGTGATAGAGGCCAGTCATCAGGAAGGCGGCAGCAGCTTATGGTATAACAGCGCATATTATACCGAGCCCGAAGCGCCGCACAGCATGATACAGGGTTCGGATGGCGTCGGCTGGTATGCAATGCAGCCACACGCTTCGCAACCGGAGTTTGAGACAACTCCATATACAGCCAGCGGCGATTCACCGCGAAGCGGCGCACACAGCACGGATTACGACACAGCAAGCGGCGGCGGTCTGAGCGATGCGGCTATGGACTACAATCGTGCCCAGTTCCAACAGTTTATGCCTGCATACGAACAGAGGGTTTCTCAGGTTGATGCTTCACGTCACGCTGACGGTATGATCGAAGTACGTCACACCGATGGTTCTGGTACTGCATTCTATGATAGGAACATGTATCAAATGCCGCGCGGTGAACACAGGGTTTATGAGGACAGTCGCGGCAGTCAGTGGTATGGCGTACCCGGTACCCCAACAGTAGAGCGCAGGCCGGTCTATGACAACGGTAAGCCTGTTTATGACGGCGAGCATCTGCGGACGGTAAACACGGAAAGCATTAGATATAAGACGACGCCGACCAAATTCGACCAGCCAAAGAAACGTGATTTCTACGACCGTAAGCCGCCAAATCCAAAAAAGAAATAGATATTTTACCCATAAGGCGTATCCAACCTGGGTACGCCTTATGGGTCGATAAGCGAGGTGGGCAATAGTGAGTGAACAAGATAAGCAACAAATAGGTGACGGTTCCGACGACACCATCGGCGCTGCACGTAAAATAGGCGACGCCGCCAAGACATCCGGGCAACGCGGTGCTGACAGCAACGGAGCTGACGCCCCTGATGCTAAAGGCGCCGATACCGGTTCAAGCGGCTCATCAGCGCAGAATCAGAGTGCGGGAGCTTCTGCATCACACCATGGCGCCGATACCGGTGCAAATCAGGCAACGCAGAAAGGCGCTGAAGCTGGGGCAAATCAAGCTTTTCAAACGGGGGCTTCCGCCGGCGCGGATACCGCACAAAAAGGGGCGTCACTTGGCGCTGAAGCGGCTGCCAAGGGTGCTGAAGCCACCGCAAATGCAGCAGCAGCAACCGTACAAGCAGGTATGCAAGGCGGCGGCGCCGTCGCAGAAGTAGCGGTGGGTACGGCTTCTGGTGGACCTTGGGGCGCAATAATTGCAGCAGCCTGGGCTATGCGGCATACGTTGTTTAAAATACTGATTACTGTCTGCCTGTGCCTGCTTTTTCTGATCGTTATGATCGTGTCGCTACCGTCAATTATTTTTAACTCTATTTTTCACACCGATCCCGCAACGGTTCCGGTATCAGGGCCGACAGAGATATTCAGCGTTTACGAGGAGATGTCGGCAACCGTGTCCGGCTGCGTAACAGATGGATATAACTTTGCCCGATTTATTGTTGAACGTATCATCGTGGAAGGCGGTTATGATTACGAATATTCCATGGAAGCAACAATCGACTATGGCCATGTATCGGCGGATTATGATATTTGCTATATCCTGTCAGCTTATTCAGCCAGTATGGAGCAAAAAGGCACGACGCAGCAGGATATGAAAAGAAAGCTTGACGCTGTCGCGCATCTCATGTTCCCAGTGACATATGAGGTCTTGGAAAAAACCATCACCATACCGGCTGAAGACGAGGATGATGACCCGACTGAAGCAACCATAGTTTTCGTACAATGTACGATTCGCCCTTTTGTCCCATCTGTTATCTTGTCAGCTTTCAGCATCGACTCTGACGCGCCCTACAGCCAATTCGGTATTCGAACCGGCGATGTTATCGAGAGCATGGCTATGTCGTTAAAACGTACACTCTATGGAGTGACAGCCAGCGGTCAGGTGCCACCCATTTCAGACGCCGAGCTGGCGGCTTTCCTCGATAACTTGACCTGCAGCCCGGCTCGAAAGGAGTTGATGCGCGTCGCACTATCATTGGTGGGGCGCGTGCCTTATTTCTGGGGCGGCAAGTCTGCAGCGGGCTGGAACGATGAATGGAATACGCCCAAGTTGGTCACATCGGAAGGTTCCAGCAGCACCGGAACCATACGGCCATATGGCCTCGATTGCTCAGGGTTTACAGACTGGGTTTATAAGACAGCTTTTGGGCACAGCCTTCATTCAGGTGGAACATGGAGCCAATGGGACAACACATATGAAATTACCGCTTCGGAGTTACTGCCTGGCGACATTGGTTTTTTAGACAGACCGGGTGCAGTTCCAATAAACCATGTGCTTCTTTACGCAGGTACGGACAGCAACGGAAATATGCTGTGGGTACATTGCTCCAGTAGCGGCGGCGGTGTGGCACTTAACTCGCCGACTTATGTGAAATATTACCGGCGGGTCAGCGGTATCGACCTTGAGAACTTGTTTGTACCAACGTCCGTATCATAACGAATGGGAGATAGAGCTTCATGGATGATAAGGAATATAGCAATGTCTTCGCAATACCGCCAAACTATACCGACTCCGGTAAGCTATTCGGCGGGATGCTTGAGACCCGTAATACGATAGAAACCGGCTTTCTGCTGCTAATTTTCGGCTATCCCCAACTCATGTGGCTGTCCATTCCGGCTTTGGCCAAAGTGATTGTGATGACCTTAACGTTGCTGCCGTTGGGGATAATCGGGTTGATGGGGATCGGTGGCGACTCCTTGATGCGTTTCGCCGCGCACATGATTATTTTCTTCGCACGTCGTCGGAAATTGCATTTTAGGAGGATTGGATATCGTTATGAAAAAGACAAAAACTCGGCTCCGGGAGCTAAGCGGTCAAAAAAGAAGCACCGAAAAACTTGAGTTTATTCAAGACTTCCTTCCCGTAAGGGAAATCAGGAACGGTATAATTGAAACAACCGATGGGCGATACATAAAAATTCTCGAAATCGAACCTATAAACTTTATGCTGCGATCCTCGGAGGAACAGTATAATATCATTTCCAGTTTTGCAAGCTGGCTGAAGATATCGCCAATGAAGATGCAGTTTAAGTCAGTTTCACGCAAAGCTGATTCTGACAAACACATCGCCATGGTTCAGCAAGAGTTAGACGTTGAACCGAACGAACAGTGTCGGGAACTCGGCTACGACTATATTCACTTTACTAAAGAGTTGGGGAGCAAAGAAGCGCTTAACAGGCGCTTTTTTCTTATATTTCAGTATGAACAGATTTCTGGCAATAATCAGATCAAACCGGAATACTCTGAGATTTTTAGTGTGATTCAGACAGTTACGCAAAATGCCCGGGCATATTTTTCTCAATGTGGTAATTCTATCGTACAGCCAAAAGATGAGGATACTTTCACCGCCGAGATGCTATATATGTTCTTCAATCGCCGTTCATGTGTAAGCGAACCATTCTCAACTCGGCTGGATCGGGTTGTGATAGATGTGATGGCGGCGAAAAACAAGGTCATCGGTTTGGATAGAATACCACGTATCAACGCCGCACATTTCGTCGCGCCCCGAGGTATTGATTTTACTCGCCACAATTACATCGTCATGGACGGGACATACTATTCATTCCTTTACATCCGAAAGAACGGTTATCCGAATCAAGTGCGGGGCGGCTGGATGTCCGCTCTGATCAATGCCGGTGAAGGCGTGGACATTGACATTCACCTTAGGCGCGAGAACCGTGGCAGGACGATAGACAAGGTTGCTCAGCGTATCAGGCTCAACCGTACCAAGCTGAAGAGCGTACAGGACACCAGCACGGATTACGAGGAACTCACCGGTGCTATTCAGGCTGGGTATTACATCAAGGACGGTATCGCCAACCACAACGAGGATCTCTTTTACATGTCGGTCTTTATTACGATTTCAGCTCCGATCTATGAGGAGATGAAATGGCGCAGGCAGCAGATTACAGACCTTCTAAAGAGCATGGATATTTACGTCCACGATTGCGGCTTCCAACAGGAGGCCGCGCTTCATAGTGTAATGCCATTTAATGCCATTGACCCTAAGCTGGAACGGAAGACCCAGCGCAATGTGCTTACCTCCGGCGCTGCCTCAACATATATGTTTACAAGCTTTGAGATGTCGGATGACAACGGCGTTCTCGTCGGCGTCTCCCGGTATAACAACAGCCTTTGTATCCTCGACCTTTTCAATACTCAAATCAACAAGAATGCCAATGTAACCATGGTCGGGACCAGCGGCGCGGGCAAAACAGCCACTATCCAGACGCTTGCGCTCCGCATGAGGATGCGGGGCATTCAGTGCTACATCCTCGCCCCGCTGAAAGGCCACGAGTTTAAAAGGGCCTGCCACCGGATCGGGGGCACCTATGTCAAGCTCTCACCGGGCTCCAACGACTGTATCAATATAATGGCTATACGCCGCACCGTTTCGCCCGCGATGGAGCTTATCGACGAAATCGAATATACCGGTGCCGACTCTATGCTTGCCGGCAAGGTCCAACAGCTAATGATCTTCTTCAGCCTGCTCATTCCCGACATGACCAATGAGGAGGAACAGATGCTGGACGAGGCGTTGATCAAAACATACGCTGACTTCGGCATCACTCACGACAACGATTCTATTTACGAGGATGTCAAGACGGGCGGTATGAAACTCATGCCCATCCTGGGTGACCTGCATAAAAACCTTATGGAGAACCCGCTGACCACCCGAATCGCCACCATCGTCAGCCGTTTTGTGACCGGCAGCGCACAGAGTTTCAACAGGCAGACCAACGTGGATTTGTCAAATAAATATGTCGTACTCGATATTTCGGAACTCAAGGGCAAACTCTTGCCCGTCGGTATGATGATCGCACTCGACTATGTTTGGGACAACGCAAAGGCCGACCGTACACAGCGAAAAGCCATATTCATTGACGAAATATGGCGCCTGGTCGGAGGCAGCACGACGGTCGGAGGTTCGATAAACAGGCTGGCGGCTGAATTTTGTCTGGAAGTGTTCAAGATCGCAAGAGGTTATGGGGCTGCAGCAATTTGCGCCACGCAAGATTTATCAGACTTCTTCGGTTTGGATGAAGGCCGGTACGGCCGCGCCATACTCAATAACAGCAAAACAAAAATCATTCTCAACCTGGAACCGGATGAGGCTGAGTATGTGCGCGACGTTCTGAAACTCTCACGCACCGAACTTCGCAGCATTACCCAGTTTGAGCGCGGCGAGGCTCTCATTTCAAGCAACAGCAATAAGATCCCTGTGGTTATAAAAATATCCAGAACCGAACTCAGTATGATCACCACTGACCGTGCAGAGCTGGAAGCGATATTACTGGAAAAACAAGCTGCGCAAATGGAAGGCGAGCGGACACAACCTAATGATAACGCTTTCGATCCAAATGATTATGATGAAATCGTGTAATTGGGAATACGCATTTCAGGCAAAATGCGTATTTTAAGCTGAAATACGCACATTACCACAGAACCGAGGTAAGCAACATGCTATTACAAGATGAACAATACATCGTTAGATTATTGACCCAATACGGCGTACTGTCTCGGGCGCAGGTAATCCGGCTGCTCCATGACAAACAGGCCAAAACCGCCGAGAAAATAATAAGGAATCTGAAGCGACAGCTTATGATCTCTGAAATATCCGGCGGTTACTATCTCGGTATGGATCCTCTCATCAAACCCGACCAGCGCATGATATGTGCTGTATGGGTATTGTTGCGGTTTATTGAACAGATTGAGCCGATGGCTCATTATCCGGCGTCATATCCATCACAGATATTCTTCCTCAAACAAAATATAGGATATGAGATCGTGGTGCTATACGACGGTGAACAGCATCTGATTCGGTTACTTCAGCCGGAGGAGGATTTGAAATATATCCTTGTACTGCCGCACATCACGATGGCACGGGATTTGAAGCTGCCAAAGGCGCCCTGTTTATTTGCTACGGTAGATTATACCGGCGGCGATGAGCCAGGTGTTGCTTTTTATTCGGGAGGAGTCAATAACGATGGAGATAAAGAAACAACCGACGGGATTTGAACGCTGCTTAGACAGCGCAAACCGCAGGATTGGAAAAGTCTGGGCAGCACTGGAGGAAACCCAGACACGTCTGCAGTGCGGCGAAATTGAAGCTGCATACGCAGCGGCCTTTGATGCGGCGGAGCATTCAGAGAAACTCAATGGCTTGTGCCGGGAGCTTCCTGCATTCTCTGGCCATCCACGGGCCAGAGAGATTATTGAGGATGCTATGCTTAAAAACTTCCCCATTGATATCGGTTTCACAGCGGAGGGATGGTTCTGTCTTCGTATCCCGATCCTGTTGCCCAAGAAAGGTAAAGGTTCGGCCGACTACTATACAGAACCATTGTACCCGGCTATGAATCGGTTTTGGAAAGACAAGCTTCCGGTGCGTTATGCGGATAATGTGGCAGTCTTCCGGCATGTGTATAACCGAGAACGCCCTGAACGGCAGTACCGTGACCACGACAACATCGAACTGAACAGGGTTTTGGATATAGTGGCTCTGTATGTCATGCCGGACGACTCGCCGATGCGCTGCCGGCACTATTATTGCAGCGCCCCCGGCAGCACAGAACGGACTGAGGTATACGTCGTACCGCGTGACAATTTTACACTCTGGCTTTCACGAGAAGACAATGTCCCGGATGAAGGAGTGAAGCTGTATGAAAATCTACCCCAAGACGCAAAAAAACATACGTAAAATCCAGCTATTTTCCAGGGTTCGCAACGCCGTACAAGGTCAGACGACGCAAATGCTGTATTTATCAGGCGTTCCGCCTTCTCCCGGAACCGAAAATCAGACCGAGAGAGCAGTCATCATGTCTGTATTTCCACAATTCTATGGTACATTGCGATGATCACAATACGCCCCGGCAGTCATACTCATCAGCTCCTACAACTTCTTTCCACAGCGGGCGAAATTCCAACCAGCGCGCTTTCGCTTCTCGGCAGTAAACGCTCATATTTGGATCTGATCCACAAGCTGGAATCAGTTCAGGATATCAAATTTGCTTCGGGCGGGCCTGTCTATCGCGCCAAACTCATTCAGGTGAGCGGTAAGAAGGGCGGGCGCAATATCAGGTTGTATAAGAAGGGGCTTCCGGTACTGGATGGGCTGTATCCGGGTTTGCTCGGTTGGTATATGGAAACATTCCGGCAACACAGCTTCCCTAATGACCAGTTCCATATCGAGCGGAACCACAGGGTAGCCGAAGTGCTGGCAATGCTCATCGCAGCCGGCGTGGAGACCCGACCTTACGTGCTGCCGGCATTGCAAAAAACCAACTTTGCCATTACCGTCCCGGACTCGCCTAGCTTCTACCTCTCGCGGGATATTAAAAGGCTCAGCGAAGACAGCACCAGCAAGACCTCGTATACCCGAATCATCGGCACGTTGTTCTACCCCGGCGGTATGTACGCCGCATATAATACCCGCGACGCCGTAATGAAGTGGAAAGGACTTGGCGAGGTCAAAACTGTCGGGAACCTGCATGAACTTGCACGTATGAACGCCGGACATGACAAAACCCCAGCCGCGCTGCTGTTCGGCCAGAACTATGGCGTCGCTTTGAAAACCATCCTAGAATCGGAAAAGAGCCGGCGGCAAAACATGCGCTTTGACAAGATTTATTTACGGACCCACTTTATTCCACTCGACCAAAACGGTGTGCGGCTACTCAAAATACTGGTACTCCCGGACTGGAACGAACGGCTGTTGGATGCGCTGTTCGAAGCTGACCAGCGTAGTTATAACAGAGGCACCATGGAATATGACGCTTTTGAAGGCAACACTATTATATTATCGCATCTCGACGGCGACATCGCCCGTCTCATCCGTTTCCGCGAAGCATTGGCAGCACAAACCAAGCATCAACTGATCATCTGCTTCCCTTGGCAAACCGGCTTCCTCAGGTCGTATCTGGGCCCGGACGCCGAGCTGAAGGAGTTGGAGATTGAGGTGGTGGAGGCCGCGCTGCGCACATGAACGGAGTGAGACCCCTTGAAAGACAATCCTTCACGCAAGGTCGCGATCATCATCGCCACCGTGCTTGGTATCTTAGCAACGCTTTACTTAGGCGGGCTACTGGGTCAGATGAACGAAGGCTACCAAACATGGCTCTCCCAGGATGGGATCAGCGGCAACGCGGAGATGCCGCCACTCGACTTCAGTCTGCTTTTCTGCTTTGCCTACGCCTTCAGTTTGGATGGGCTCAAGATGACCGGCGTTGTTATCGTAGCCGCCATTGCTATATTGCTTTTTGTAAAGGTACACAACAAGTTCGGCAAAGGCGAGTACGACGAACGCAACTTCAAGCGCGCCCGCGAAGGGACCTACGGTACTGCCGCATGGATGAGCGACAAGGAAATGAAAAAGGTGCTGGAGGTAGCCTCCCCGGCCGACGCCATGGGCACAATACTGGGTGAGAAAAACGGGAAAGTCGTCTGCCTCCCACATGATACCAATCTCAATAAGCACCTTTTTGTGTGCGGTGCGACAGGTACGATGAAGTCCAGAGCCATCGTCAGAAATCAGCTCTTCCAAATCATCAAGCGCGGAGAATCCGTCGTGCTTACAGACAGTAAGGCAGAACTCTATGACGACACCTCAGAATTGTTCCGGAAAAACGGGTATCAGGTCAAAGTGTTCAACCTTATAAACCCTGTGCATGGGGATTCGTGGAACTGTATGGCGGAGCTGGGCGGCGACACTCTGACAGCCCAAATACTGAGCGACATTATCATCTCGAACACATCCAAGGGAAAACTCGATCATTTCTGGGACAACGGCGAGGCCAACTTACTCAAGTCACTCGTGCTGTTGACGGACCAGGATAACAGCCGTCCACCCGAGTCGAAGCATCTGCCCGCCGTATACCAGTTCCTGACCCAGACAAACGAACGGCATCTCAGTGCGCTGTTCGACCGGCTGAACGTCACTCATCCAGCCAAAGCGCCGTACAACTTGTTTGCCCAAGCCAGCGACACGGTGCGGGCGGGTATCGTACTCGGTCTGGGAACACGGCTACAAATCCTTCAGAATGAGGCGATCAAGAACATCACCAGCAGCAGCGACATTGACCTCGCAGAACCCGGTAAATCAAAATGCGCGTACTTTGTGATATTGAGCGACCAGGAGACTTCAACTGAGTTCCTGTCATCGCTCTTTTTTTCGTTCCTTTTTATACGCTTGACTCGGTACGCAGACGCAACTCCGGAAAAGCGATGCAAGATTCCGGTAAACATCATTTTTGAAGAATTCAACAATGTCGGCCGTTTGGACGCATACCCCCGCCGTCTGAGTGTGGCGAGATCAAGGGCCCTGCAAATCACCCATATCGTGCAATCACTGGCTCAATTCCAAAACAGGTATCCCGAAAACGAGTGGGCAGAAATCATCGGCTCGTGTGACACCCAGCTCATGCTCGGTATAAATGAGCAGGAGAGCGCGGAATTTTTCAGCCTCCGCAGCGGGGACAGCACCGTGCGCGTCAACTCGACGATGACAGTGCGGCAAACAATAGCAGTCGCACAACTCATCCCCCACTACCGTGAAACCGACGGCTTGGGACGCCGCAGGCTCCTCACCGCTGACGAATTGTTCCGGTTTCCGAACGACGAGCTGCTCATAGTCATTAGAGGTGAGAATTGTTTGAGGGCGTGGAAGTTCGACTACCTGGGTCATCCCTATGCGAAGCGGATCGTACGTTCGTCGATATTCGACTACAATCCGCGCCCAATGACTAATCAATATCCCCAGACTGAGCTCGATTTGCTCAAAGAACCCCAGACCGAAGCCACTGCCCGCAATACGCCCCAAACTGAGAAAAAGACTCAGTCGGTCAAATTACTGGCAGTGGCCAAACCACCGGATGAATTCTAATTTGACTCTATGCCTTCCATTACACTACCCATAACTCGCAGGACTGTCGCACAGGCATCGTTAAACTCAATATCTTTTACGTACTCAAACTCCGAACGATATTCCTCCCAGAAACGACGCATTTGCGGGTTTGTCCGTATGTTTTCGATTGTTTCGCGGTATTGCGGCAAGATAGACGAACTGCCACGTTTGCGTGTTGTTGCTTCAAGAGCTTGCCGCAGAACCACGTTATTACAATCATCGCCACGCAAGATATATAAGATATGTATATCGTAGAAATCCCTCGGCCTTGTGTTGGCAATGTTGCGTGACAATACTGTTTCCAATTTCTCCGCTATTATCGTTTCCAAATTATACGCTAGGATGGAAATGCTGCGGTCGTCAAACATCAGCTTAAATGAATACTCAATCTCTCGCGGAGTAATTTTATCTCCCGTTGTCACATCGACTTTCATCGGAACATTGAGCGGCGGGTAGCTTGCCTTCATATGAATGCGTAAACCTGGATAATCATCACCCTCCCTGATGTCGGTGATCTGCGAAATTGTGAAGGTCACATCGTCCTTAACAGCAACAGCGCAGATTTCGTTAAAGATGCTATGTATCGAATCATGGTTTAGTGGAAATCCTTTTATTGTCGTATCTAAGTCCATAGTTGCCCTTGTATCAAGCCCGACTATTGCTGCGATGAGAAAGCCACCTTTTAAGATAAAATTGCGCTGATATTTCGAGAGCGATATTCGCTCAAGCAGACGTTCCATCATATAATTCTGCATGACAAGTTGTGCGGAGATTTGGTTTTCCGCCGCTTTTTTCTTTATAAACGCCTTTAACTGCATCGGGTTTTTCGTAATCACAGTAATACCTCCATATATCTGAGTATCTTTGGTTTGACGCGCAGTAATTCAGCATAGTTTATGAGTTTTGCTATATCTTTCCCCTTTGATTCAGCATAGGCTTTCATAGCCTGCTTGACAAGTTGGACATCAAAAGCGTTTTTACCTTTTACGATATCGCACAGTGTCCTTTCGATGTCGTAGATTCGGAGCGGGTTTCCACTGGGCGATGGTATTTCTGTAATCCCCATATCATACAGTTCGGGTTTTACATATTTTGCTTTTACATTATGCTTTTTTAGCCCCGCTGCATTATATCCGTGCGGAAAGGTTAGCGTATACGTCTGCGGCGTCCGATCCGAGAACCCGTGAAGATATGCCGCGGTTCCGTTTGAAAACACGCCTTTTGAATACCTATACTGTAGGAAATACATATCATCCTCCCACGTTTCAGGCAGGGCGTATATGCCTCGCTCCACGCGGTATATTCGATTATCGGTAACCATCTCGCTTAAAATACGGCGTTGTAGTCCTGCATTTGTTACTTGCGCCGAAGTAATAAACCCTTTATTTTGTTCGAGCATTTTTAAGATTGAATCGTATTCGCTCACTAGCTTCACCGCCCTTTGAACATTTACACTTCACATTATATCATTTTGTAGTGTGTTTGTTCAAGCCCTTTCTAAAGTAAAAACAAAAAAATCAAAGGAGGACAAAAGATGCCCAGAAAACCAATCATAAACGATTCGCATGACGCCGACAGCGAGCGGGAAGAAACCACCGGCGCGCAGGACACCCAGACTGACCCGCAGGAGGCGGCTTTAGCCGAGGCGGCGACCGGCATTCGAGCTGGAGATGGCGAAAATGCGGCTGAATCCCAGACTGGAACGGAATCAAGCACGGATGAGCCGGATCTTGACTCACCGGTCAAGAATTCCGATGCGCCCCAGACTGACATGGAATCTGAGCCGGATGAGGGAACCATAGGTTCGGATACGGGGACTCACGCTCCGGATGACGACCCGAATCAAGCTACACCCCAGACTGACACTGAAAATCAGGAAGACGGTACCGGATCTGCTGCTCAGGGCGCCCTTCAGCCGGAAATAACCCCTGATTCCCAGACTGAGTTAGAAAACCAGGAAAACGACTCCGGATCTCAAGGCCCAGCCATTATTCAACCGGATACACCTCGGGTTTCCCAGACTGAAACGAATTTGTCTGAAAATAGCTCTGAATTCCAAGGGCCGGGCACATCGCAGCATGAATTACCTGCCGATACCCAAACTGACCCGTATGACAGTGAAAACCTGGCTGAAGGCGCCAAGCTGGCTGAAGAGAATTCAGATCAACCGCCCGAACACCAAACTGATTCAGAGAGCGCATCTCAGGAACCCGGGGCAATGTCTGGAGAGCCCAAGAAAACCAGAAAGCGCAGCGTTAAATCCCAGTCTGGGGAGAATGCTGATACTCCTCCCGAACCGGCTCCGGCTACTGCACGCCGCCGCCGCACGCGTGTCGAGCCCGTGCTGGCCATCGACGATGAGCGCACTGTCGAAACAAGTGCGGACAAATTACGCAGCGACCTTCTCGACCTGGTCGAATCCCAGAAAGGCAAGAAGATACTGTCCGGAGCCATCCAAGGCGTTGAACGCTCGGCTGACAATCCCAACATTTCTTTCGCAGTCATATATCATGGTGCTTTCAAGATTATTATTCCTGCAGAGGAAACCGTGCGTCCGCCAGATGACTTCCGGGACCGGTCGCCTGCAGACGTCATGCACTACCTTGTGACAAAAAGACTTGGCGCCGAGGTGGACTACATCGTCAAAGGCGTCGACGTCAAATCAGGCATCGCCGCCGCCAGCAGACTGGATGCTATGGCGCTCAAGCGCCGCCAGTATTATCTCGGTTCGGACAGGGATGGTAATAATCTCATTTACGAAGGGCTCACTGCCGAGGCCCGCGTTGTCTCGGTCATCAGAGCGGGTATTTTCGTGGATCTGTTCGGTCTGGAGGTCTATATCGCGCTACGCGAACTGTCATATCAACGATGGATTGATGCTGCCATGCACTTCCAGCCTGGTCAACGGGTACTGGTCAAAATCCTGCAGCTTGACCGCAGCGACCGGAACAATATCCGCGTAGCGGCTTCTGTCAAGCAGGCGGGCGATAACCCGTATGAACAGGCGCTCCGGAAATATTCACCGGGCAGCAGGTATGTCGGCACCGTCAGCATGGTCGATACCAACGGCGTTTTCGTCTCGCTGGACGGCGGCATCGACTGCCTATGCTCCTATCCCAAGCGCGGCCGACCGCCGCGGGGCGCGCGTGTCACAGTACGGATCATAGGCGTCAATCACGAGAACAATCGGATCTGGGGCGCCATCACACACATGACAACAGCCAGATGAGTCTGGGGAAATAGGGCTCTGTCGGTTGCCGACAGGGCTATTTCTTTTTCGGAGGGACCAATATGGACAGTACAATCAAAACCAAAGAACGAACGCGCCGACGTGAGCTGGCGGGCAAGGCCCGGAAGCTGATCATGGAGTCGCTGCCGGTGCAAGATGCGGATGAGTCCTCGCTTATGCTTGATTACGGCGGCTTCTACCTGCAGATCGCATTCTCGGAATTGCACCCGCTTGTAGCCATCTATCTTGCACGCGCCATCAACCGGACCGGAACGACGAAAGATATCAGGCTAATCAATGACCTTAATCTAAAAAGCGTACTTGGGAGCCACACTGTTAATGCCGAGGCAGGATGTTACTCATACCGGACCGTTCATTGGCTCGATACAGAACTGACTCCGCACAGGTTCTTTGAGATACTGGAGCGAAGCGCTGAGGAAGCCAGCCGGGCTTATAGCCAACTGATGCGCGGATCGGAGGCATCGGCATGAACGCATTGAAACGAGCGCTATCTTTTCTAATTATTATAACCATCGCGGCGCTTATATTCCCAACCGTTGCCCTGGCAGATACAAACGGCAGCGAGATCCAAATCACAGACCAGCCCGACAAACTCGTCCTGCAGCTTGGTCCCCAGTGGGCTGGTGTTGAGTTCGTTTTAAAAACTGACGCCGGTATATTCCCGGTTCCAGTCGTCGTGGATTCAAACGGAATCCTCACAATGGATCTTGGCGGCAGCAAGACCTATACTCTTAGTTGTATGAACTTTGCGCCTGACTTCACCGAACTGAAACCCGAACCGAGTCCGACTGAGCTACCAACAAACTCTGAACCTGAAAGAACTTCGGTAACGGAATCAAACCTATCCTCGGGTATCCCTGTACTGCAACTGGTGATCTTCCTGGTTGGGTTTATTGCAGCGGTAGGCGGACTTCTCGCCATGCGGTATTATAAGACAAAGCGCGAAGACTACTATGATGACTACGGTGATGATGAAGATGACGACTATGAGTGATCTCCCAGACCCGGTTAGAAAAAGAATAAATCAGCACATTTGAAAACTAATATAAATTTATATCATAAAGTTTTCAAATATACTTGACAACGGCGCGGCTCTGTGGTATCATTCAAACTGTGGCAGGGCTTGCGCTCAGGCTTTCGATATGGCAGACGGTACCCTGACGTCAGACATGTCCGGTGGGATATGGAATCGTTACGGATTCGCGTACACTGAGCGGCTCCACAAGGCGCAAGTCAAACTGAATATCGTATATCCCTCAGCCTTTATAATGCGGGATAGTGAGAGCGAAGCGAAAGCGCGTCTCTCGGTGATGCGGCCGAAAGGCCGCTAAAACCTTTACAGAATCAGATGCTGGTAAGTCACAAGCCAGCTTTGGTTCTGTTTTGTTTTAGCGGTTTTTCGGTCTTTTTCTTTCTCCAAAAACGAAGTGGGAGATAAAGAGGTATATGGAGGTGTTAAATTTGAAAAAGAATAGACGAAATGGGTCATACGCGATTCTTGGAACTAAGTCCGGCCGCTGCCCATATTGCGGCAGTTCCATCCAACTTCGCAGCGCAGACGGCATCTATAGGGAAAATAGCAGGGATACGATGTTATATGTCTGTTCAAAATATCCGGCTTGTGATGCTTATGTTCGCATACTGCCAGGAACAAAGACTCCGGTCGGTAGCCTAGCAAACGGAAGTTTAAGGGCACTTCGCCGCGAAGCGCATCAGTATTTCGATCGACTGTACCAGACCGGAATAATGAGTCGCAAGGAGGCGTATGAATGGCTGGCTGGGATGTTGCAAATGCCCATATCACAGACACATATCGGGTATCTCGGCGAGTATTACTGCCAGCGAGTGATCGAGGAGAGCAAACGTATCCTGGATAACAGGCGCAAGGTTCACGGAGGTTGGTCGACATTCCCCGTGCGGCAGGTTGCAGGAGGTGAGGTTTATGCTGTCAAGTGAGCGAAACAAGCTGATCGAGGAGAATATGGGGCTTGTAGGCAAGGTAATAAAGGACAAGGTGAGTGGAATAAAGGATATCGGCATCTTCACTTATGAAGATCTTTTCCAGATAGGCTGTATCGGGTTATGCTATGCGGCGGACTCATTCAAACCGGGCAGGGGTAGGTTCTCGACTTATGCTTACATACTCATCCGCAACGAAATCTTTGATGCCCTGGATTATGCGACTGTGCGCAGAACCCGTGATAGATTCACGGATTTTAATAGACACCCAATGAGATGCGTGCCCGGACCAATCTCCGATTCGGAGTACGGGATTGACAGCATCCTTGCGGCTGCTCTTGAACAGACCGCAGGAGTCACTGCCAAGGGCATCGAAGCAATCCAGATGCTGGCTGATGGATATACCCACCGTGAGATCGGCGAGTTGATGGGCGGCGTCAGCGCAAACAATGTTTCAGCCTGGGTGGCCCGTGCGCGGAAATACCTCAGGGCACAGCCAGAGATTGCTGCGTTGGGGGAATTTATATGAATAAGAAAACGAGTCTGCAAAAACGCATAAGCAGACTGATTAGAAACTGGGCCGTAGCCGTAGGGTGCGGCCTGCTTTTTTTATTTCTGCTAAAGTTTGTGTTGTTCTTAGGCTATGTACCGTCAGCATCCATGGAGCCTACTATCAAGTCTGGGTCATTTATCTTCGGCGTCCGTATTCTGGGAGAACTGAAAAGAAGAGATGTTGTTATATTTGAACACTGCGGCATGATACTTATTAAGCGCATCGCTGCGCTACCAGGTGACACAGTATATATAGATGAGGCTGGTAGCGTCTTTATCAATGAAATGATTACAAACCAGGTGTTTGTGCTGCTTGTCCCGAAAGAGAAATACTTTGTTATTGGAGATAATTACGAATACTCTATTGATTCACGTTATTGGTCAGATCCCTTTATATCGCGCTCTGAAATCATTGCCAGAATGTTGTGGCGTTAGTAAGATAACGTGCCGCAAACGACACGTTATCTTACTAAACCTGAGTAACTACTTTTCTATGCTTTAACCACCGGGTAAATAATCCCCATTCGTAACATCGAATTCGTCAATATAGTTTCGAGGGTAAAACCATCGTCCCTTCTGATTTTGAGTACGATACTGGTAATCACGTTGAATTGGTACAATTATCGACCAACTATCGACCTCGATTGTATATATGTCCGGCAACGCCTCACTGAATTCGATGCCAATGTTTTGAATGTTTTGCTCGCTTCCTTTTACAAGAAAGGAGTTCTTTCTCGAAAGGAAAAAAATATTACTAAGTTGTGACGACGGGCATCTCCCAGTTAGTTCAACGTCAGCACCTTGACTCTTCCCATATGCTATTAAGTACAGAGTCCCCGTCGCACCATCACTTGTCTCAACTATAAACCATCCTGGCTGACTATCACAAATATTCTGCGCTTCAGCTAATGAAATACCAGTAAGTGCTGATTCATACTTTGATATTTGCTTCATGAGAGCCAATAACACCCCAATCACCACTAATATGGTACACACTGCCATTATAGTAACGTTTCTCTTATTACTCACAATGTATATTTCCTTTTTCTGGTTCATCAGCTATTTCACGAAACACAAGATGCGCCACGAGCATTTGAGGTATAACTATATTTTAGTATTATACATAGTTCTCAGAAACATACCGAGATACATAAGTAAGGAGGGGATTGCTGTTGAAATAAAAAGCCCCACATTGCCGAACCATGAAAAAGGTACCATACACACTGTATTAAAATACCCATAGTATATCAAAAAATCTCCGCCGCCACGAAACAAGCAATATATAAACACTATTAGTAATATTAAGAACACAGAAGACACCGAAAGCAACCTGTTGTTAGCGGAATACAATACGAAAAAACCAAAAGCTATATAGAAGAGCCAAGCAAAACCAATTGTTATAATCTGAAATGTTATTGAAATCATACTTGCCCGACGAGCTATAAATAATACAAGTAATGATATAATTGCATGAGCTGCCATTGCCTTAACATTGCTTGCAAACACTGTTTTGACCTCACTTCCTAAGATAATTAACCTGTTTTAGTAATAGCCCCCGTTGGGCGGTCGCGAACGACCGCCCAACGGTCTAATTATCAATCGGGGTACTTAATAATCTATAGCTCTCAAAAACCCTCTAACTCGTATTCTAGTGTCCTCGCCTGTATCGTTGAATCTATCACTGCCACCCAATTCGCCTTTGAGAATAGCATAGTATTTACCATCGTCCCTTTTTTCAATATCATAACCAGTATTATCAAAAACTTTTCTGCATTTTACCCACTCAAAATACCCGTTCTCATTTTGCGACCATACATATGCAGTATGAATCCCATCCTGCCATACGTTCCAATCTAGGTGTGCAAAAAAGTCTTGCGCTGAGTGCAAACCTCGTCCAAATAATTCTAATGCTTTCTTTCTGTGCGTTTCACCCTTAGCCCATTCTTTTTTTGCTGCACTAGTATCTTTAACACAATGTTCTAGTCTGCTGTCAGTTGTTCCGTTATTTGTGTCAAAATGTCGGCTGAAGGCAAAAGGATTGACTGGTGCAGTAAATGGGTTTGTATCAACACCATCATCTGCTTTTGCGACAATCTCTGCGTCTTCTTCAGTCATCCCTTCCTGTATCGCCCATAATTTTGTATGTGTATAATGAACATCACTGCCCCACATACCATGCAAATCAATTAGAGTAATCGGATTATCAAGACAGTATAAGTATTGTACAAGCGTTAAGGGTTCAGACACGACACCCTTTACTGGATCCACCGCCATAAACCGTCTATCGGCGGCATCGTACATCCTCGCTTGCGCGAAGTATATGTCAAGCACCGGGTCATACGGATGCACAGTGTACTCCGTGACCAGGTCAAGCTCACGCACACCGACCCTGAGAACGGCTTTGCCCATCGGAGCGCCCCAGTCGTCGTAACTCGCGTAGCTTGTGACCTTGCCCGCCACATTGTCCGTCAGATAATCGACAGTGCCGAGGCGGCCATGGTGATACCAAAGCTTCACGATGCTGTTAGACACGACGTTCTGCCCGGGGTCTTCCGTCGTCAGCACGAACTCGCCGAGTTCGTCGTAATAGACATACTGCATGACGGAACCGACGCCGTTCGGGATCCCCGTGATCACTGTGTTGACTTTATCAAGCCCATAGACATAGCGATACGTGAGACCGATTAAACCGCTCTCATATTCCATGATAACATTTTTCAATGGTGATGTGTAGTCCAGAACGTAATCTTTATGCACGACCTGGAATTTCGCAGGTATGATGTTCGGCGCCGCCACTATGTCGCTCGGATAGGCGTCCACATCCGTATATCCGTAGCTGCTCTTCTTCACGAGCCATTCATTGGTTATTAGATAGCCGAACCCGTTGTAGATGTAGTAGCTTTCTTCCCCGGCTTCGTTGGTCCCTTGCACCATGCGGTTGGTCGCATCATAGACGTAAGACTCGACTGTGTAGCTGTGGTTCTGGTTCTTGTGATATACGCCCTCGATCAAGTTGCCGCGAGCATCGAAGCTGTAGGTATAGGTATCCTTGTTATCAACGACTTTTTTGATCTGCTGGTTGAGGATGTTGTACCAATAATCGTTACCCTTGTTATGGATCTGTTCGTAGATCAGGTTCCCAAGGCTGTCGTAAGTATAGGTATGCGCCTTGTATCCCTGGTCGCCCGTCGTAGAGGCTAACCTGTTCAGAGCATCGTAAGTATGGACAAGATTGTACCTATCCATCCCGTGCATGCTGCTGTCAAGCCCGTCTTTGGCAAGCAGGCCGTCGCGGTACTCGGTAAGGATATTGCCCTGCGGGTCGTAGGTATACAGCGTCTCCACCGCTTTGTTCTGTGCGTTGGATGGATCTGTTGCAAGCTCCCTGAGAAGCTGACCGGCAGCGTCATACTGATATGTTTCATCCCAGCCGTTCGGGTAAGCCTGCGAGATCAGCCTTGAAGCGGCATCATAAGCATATACCGTGTTCTGGTTCTCGGCGTCCTTCATGTTAGTCAGCCTACCGAGCAGGTCATAGGTGTACTGAGCAGTTGTTCCATCGGGATATATGATGCTCGTCTGGTTGCCCACCGCGTCGTAGGTGTAGCTGATGACCTTGCTGTTCTGGTCGTTTACGCTGACGATGCGGCCCAGTATATCCAGCGCGAAGTTGACAGTCCCGTTCCAATCGGCCATGGCGACGAGTTCACCATTGGCGTTGTATGCGAACCGCGCTTCCTTGCCGTCGGCGTAGTTGATAGCATCGACGAGGTTGCGCGGGTCGTAACCGAACTCGGTGACGTAGCCATCCGCGTCGGTCTTTAGTACCATATTGCCGTTTCCGTCATAGACGTATAGCGTCTCTCCGCCGGTAGCGTTGATCTCCCTTGTTACCAAGCCACGCTTATCATAGCTGTACAGCGTGATCTGCGCCTCGTTGACATTGTGCAGGCTGTCCTTGCGGTACAGCGTCACCTTGACGAGCCGGTTCATCGCGTCATACTCGAAATATGAGCTGTTGTTGAAAGCGTCGATGGTCTCGACTATGTTGCCGTTGGCGTCGTAATTGTACTGCGTCACGTTTCCGTTTTTGTCGGTGACTGTCTTGATTCTGCCAAGCGCGTCATAGGTGAAGCTATCCGTATTCCCGAGAGGATTGGTTACCGTCAGCACCCTGCCCAGTGCGTCGTAAGTGTAGGCAGTCGTTTCGCCCAACTGATTGGATTCAAACAACTGCCGGCCGAGCAGGTCGTAGGTGTACGTGCTGACCCCACCCAGCGCGTCGGTGACGGTCTCGACTTCCCCGATTGCCGTGTAAGTATAGGCAGTCACGGAGCCCCTAGCGTCGGTCATCGTTGCGACGCGGTTCATGCTGTCATAAGTGAACAGCGTGGCGTTACCCAGGGCATCCGTCACCCGCACGATATTCCCGTTGAGGTCGTACTGATAGAACGTCTCCGCGCCTTCAGGGTTCATCGACTTAATGATACGCCCGTCCGAGTCGTAGACCACTGATGAAATGCTGCCTGCCTCATCAGTTACATTAATTGCTCGGTTCCGTCCGTCGTAAGCCGTAAAGCTACTATTTCCACGACCATCTGTGAACTGTACATTATTCCCGTTTGCATCGTACTTAAATGAGAAAGTATATCCCTCAGTATCGACATAGCTTGTCAATCTGTCAAGCGCGTCATACGTGTAGGTAATATCCCCACTATCCGCGTTCGTGACCTTCGAGACGTTTCCGTTCGCGTCGTACTCGATCAGCGTCACGCCATTCAAGGGATCGGTAATGCTGCTGACACGATTCAGTTTGTCATAAGCGTAGCTCGCCGTGCCGTTGAGCGCATCAGTAACCGTAAGAAGGTTCCCATTCGCGTCGTAAGTGAAAGTAGTCACTCCGCTCAGCGCATCGGTTGACAATACGATTCTGCCGAGCTCGTCGTAAACAGATTCCGTCACGCCATTGAGCGCGTCGGTGATGGTCAGTATCTGTCCATTCTTATTATACGTATAGGACGTCTCGCCGCCGTCTTGAGCAGTCGCTTTTACCAACCAGCCGTTCGCATTGTATTCATTCAAGGTAAATGTACCATCAGCGAAGTCCACCTGGATAAGCCTCCCGAGGAGATCGTAACTGTAAAATATCTCGTTCCCTTCAGCGTCGGCAGCCTTTACCAGTCTGCCCATGCTGTCATAGTAATATTGTGGCTGCGCCCCGAGGGCTGATACCCTTTTAATGCATTGCCCATTGACATCATAAATGTAGGTTGTGACATAGCCAAGCGGGTCTTTCGCCTCGACCATACGATTATTCAAGTCGTAGGTATATTCCCATTTGTTTAAATTCTCGTCGTACTCTTCTATAAGATTGCCGTTTGCATCATAGGCATTACGCGAATAATTCCCAAGCGCATCGGTTATTCTCGTGGTACGCCCCATCTCGTCATATTCAAATAAAGTCGAAAAATTACGGGCATTTGTAAAAGAAGTTGCGAGACCCATACTATTATAGACGGACAATGTCGAATTGTTGAGCGGATCAGTTGCGCCCGTCATCCTGCCTTCAGCGTCATAGCTATATTGCCATGTATTTCCCCGGGCATCAGTCATACTAGTCAGGCGGCCTACAAGGTCATAGCCGTAGCTGATCGAATTGCCGAGAGCGTCCGAAGTTGTGACGAGTTGCCCCACCTCATCATAAGAATAGGTAGTCGCATTACCCTCGGCGTCAGTGATGGAAAGGGGGTTGTTCTGATCGTTGTAAACGATGGATACATAATAGCCCATCGGGTCGATTTTGCCTGAATTAAAACCATTGCCGCTGACGAAAAATTCCGTTTCGTTACTGTCCGGATCGGTTAGTTTGATTAGTTTCCCCGCATCTGAGTATTTAAACTTTACCGTACTATTATCCGCGTTCGTCTGCAGCACGAGCCTGCCTTGCTCATCGTAGGCAAATCTTGTGACATTTTCAAGCGGATCTGTCTTCGTGAGGCAGTTGCCTTTGGAATCGTATGTGTAGACAGTCGCCTCGCCCATGGCGTCCGTGCTGGTGAGCATATTGTTGTCGCTGTCATATGTGAATGTACTGCTATTCCCGCGTGCGTCAGTATACAACGTCAGGTTTCCACGGCTGTCGTAATCGTACCACGACACAAATCCGTCTCTAGCCGTGGCTTCCGTCACCAGATTAAGCGAATTGTACTCGTAATACTCTGCTGTTCCGTCAGGGTATGTGATGATCTTCACGTTCCCGCAAACATCATAAGTGTACGAAGTTGAGTTTAAAAGCCGGTCAGTGACTCTCGAAATGCGCCCGTCCTCGTACTCATAGAGCGTCTGGCCGGCTACATCTTCAACCGCTGTGACATTCTGCTTGAGATCATAGTAGTATTTCCGCACAGCGCCGTTCGGGTCGGTGATCGTGGACACCCTATTGACGATGTCGTAGGAAAACAGCGAAGCACCTTGATCCGCGATATACTGTTCGCTGACCCTGCCCATGCTGTCATAAGTATTACGCAGATAAGTATTCCCGTTAAAGTCCGAGATCTCAGTGATACGGTGCGCGCCGTCGTAAGTATAGTCCACGGTATCGTCGTCGGCGTTCCTGAGAGAAGCCAAGTCGCCGTTTCCATCATAGGTGTAATAGACGCTGCGCCCAGTCTGATCTGTGATGCTGCCGATTTTCCAGCCGGAATAGCTGAATGTCAGCGTCCCGCTGCTGTTGGAGATAGTCGATATTTCGGCGCCATTACGCATGATTTCCGTCCGGTTCCCGCCAATGTCCTCAATGGCGGTCAGAAAGCCGTCGCCGTTGAAGAAATACTGCGTCAGCGCGTGATCGGTCAGGCGGTACCCGCCGTTGTAGCCCTCCAGATGGTAGTCGACGCCTTCAGGGCCGATAAACGAGCCGTCGCCCTTGATGTTGTACGATACCTTGTACCCGTTCGGCAGAGTTAAAGTAGCAAACACCAGCGACTTGTCGATGTTGTACATGTAGTTATGGCGCCAGCCGAACCCGAGTTCGCCATCGCTTTCGTCTAATGCGTTGTAATAGCGGGTGAAAGCAAGTGGCTGCGCACCAAACACGGCTATGTCTGTATAGTCCCACAGAAAATTGCCACTGACCATGGATACGGGATCTTTTTCTTCATCAAGACCAAAAAGGCTCCTGAATTGCAGCAGTTTCGCGATGTCCTCCTCAGCAAAACTGATGACAAGCGGTACATCCACCATGAATATATATGTAGTCTCGTCCGTCGGCTGGAAGCGGACGAAATAACGATACTCCCCAGGCTCCGGATCTTCGATCTCCCCACCAATGGGGAACATATCTTGATATTCAGTGTTCCAATAGCGCCCGTCCCAAACAAGTAAATTGGCCACATTGACAATCTCGCCAACTTCAGTAATGTGGTTGTGCCATTGCTCCCCGCCAAGGATTCCCCACTGCCCCTCTGCGATGCCGCAGGAGATGAGACCGAGATAGTTACCTGGTACACCACCAATGTTCTCCCATAGTTCAAGTCGAATCTCCTGTGTCTGCTCGTTCAGAAATTCAAACGCGATCTGGCGGCCGTCAGGAATCATCGGCGCTTTGTATTGCGCTTCGCCGCCTATGGGCCCTTCGGCTAAGATATTGACTGTCCCATACTCATATATCTTAAAATACTTGTAGATATGCGAGTCCGGGGCATTGTAGTCATACTCGTATCCGGGCACGGAATCGTGCATATCGTCATCAGGCAGGCTGATCGCAGCAAGCGGCATGATGCCGATGAACTCTGGTTCTTCCGGCTCCTCCAGTTCATCAGATTCTTCTGGATCTTCTGAGTCTTCCTCTGACGCTTCCGCTATGCCATCGCCATTTTCCATTTGTTCTTCTTCAGAGACTTCTGTAATAATCTCCGGATTCTCAGGATCATCGCCCTCAAAGGCGTATACCGGAACCGTGCTGAACACCATAACGAGTATCAGAAGCATTGCCAATAATCTTTTAATTTGCTTAACTTTTATCATCGTTTTCTCCCTTCGATTCACGTTTTAATTACGTCCGATTGAATAAACAGGGCTGCAAACTATATAGCTGCAACCCCACTCCCATTACCTATCGTACCTTTTCAGTTCATCCGGGACATCCGGCTGAAACACAAAAAAGGTACGATGTCAAACTGAATGCTGCTGCTGTCAGTTACATCAATCTGCTCGGAAACAAGGTCAGCAATGCTGTCGGTCAGCCGTGTTGTGAATTCTGTAGTGAAAATGCTCCCTAGAAATCAATTTACTAATGGCTCAAGTATATTAACCAATGACTCGCCCTGCTGACTTGAAAATAGGCTAGCAAACCTCATTACCATTTCCGTTGAAGTAACTTCATCAACCGACATGGGAAGCTCCCTGTTTGGATCAACTAGTTCATTGAGAATTATTACGCGATGCTCATTTACAGCCAAAAAATACTGTCCGCCAGTATCAAATCTGTAATAAACAAGCCGAAAGACTTCATTATTTTTCCACCAGTGTTCTAATAGGGCTGTGTCGATCATTTCTGTAGGATTCGGATATTCATGTATCTCGCTATTTCGATCAACTGCTATATTAAGATCGCCACCTTTTCTATAGCCTTGGAACACTCCCTGAAAGTTAACATTTTCATAAACTGACAACTCATTGCCATCATATGTGTAACGTAATACAGTTTGCATTATTTCTCTGTTAGCGTTATTTTTAACATATTCAATTATCCTCTCATCAGGTAATAACCCAATAATCCATATTCCTTCTGTCAACTCTTCAGGTACTGACAACTCTATTTGACTAGAATGCTCAACAAAATCCATAGTACACCCATATAAGACTAGCAGTAACAACACACAACTAATAAGAAATGCAAGAAATCTACTCTTCATGGCTGCCAACCTCTTTCAATAGTATGGTATTGTCAAAATCTCACGGTAAAATCCTCTTGAACCTTTGTAATAACAACGAATTTCAGGGATTAAACCCCTACCTCCCTTTTCACCTCTTATAGACCGTCCCGGCTTCTGGAGCCTTGTTATTGTGTCAAACCCAGTGCTGAAACTCTTGCAATTTGGGGCTTTACTAGGCTCCAGAAGCCGGGTGCAAACTCCCAAATGAGGGGATGAAAAAGGTACAGAGTTTATCATAATTCATTTGACCTTACCATTATATGGTTTGCGTTTACCAATCGGACACATCTTGAATAATAAGCAATCAGCAACAACATACGTCAGTTAAAAATCCGATCCATAACCATAAGGTGAAAATGTATGGCCACCATATGAAAAAGTGGAATTAGCAGTAACTACCAAATGAGTTGCGTATCCCGACCAAGTAGTTACGTGCTGATAATATAAAGTCCCCGGTTGCTGTGCATATCCGTTCAACGCCATAGCGTGTGCTCCTTTTTCAGTCGGAGTACTGAATACATTAAACATGGGGTGTTCACAATCAATAATCTGAGATTGAACAGTTGATAACGGAGGTCCACCATAGTACCATGAAGGATAAAGAGAATGAGTGTTGTTTAAATATGTATATAACTGCGCTATTGATGCAGTGGCGCTACTCCCACTCGCTGCTTGGTTGACACCAGTGGCAGTAAGGCTTGTGCCCAAGATGTAATTAACTATTGCAGCTATCGCAGCAGAACCACAATTATTACCGCTCTGATATACAGGAGTCATCAAAACTGCTCCGCTAGTCGGATATGTTGCTTTTACATCAATAGGACAAGATATTTCAACTGTCCCAATTGATTCCATCGGAGCAACAAGTATAGTTGATAGATTACTATCATAGCCTTCACTGTTTTGGTGAACTGACTCTTCATCTTTCGATGCTGCAGCGAATGAGATAGCCCGTTCAATAGCTAACTTGACTTGTTCTACATCCTGTGAGCTGGTCATCTGAGAGTCAAACAACAGGAATGTTTCACTCTGACTTGCGGCATATACACCTGTGTTATCGACGACAAGCCAGTATTGTTCATCACGATTTGAATTAACTAGAGCAGATAGCCCTTGAGTAATTCCACTTGCATGAAATGCAGCAGACATATCCCCTGATGTGTCAAGGATTTCTAATGAAGCCCTTATTTCTCCATTGATTAGTACAAAAAAGATGTACTTATTAGTCTCGACAAGGTGATCATCTTCAAAATCAAAAAAACATATAGGACTACCTAGCGATACTTCTGATAGTTCTGAAATGGATAATATACCATCCCCGCCGATTGGGTATGCTATCTCTGGGAGAGTATTTAACGCGTAATCAACAACGTCTTGAGGTATGGTACTCGATATGAACAGTGTAACCTCTTGCTCAGTAGATGCAGCTCGATAGCTCTGTGACGCAACTGCGATGGGACAATTGATAATACTCATCAGTATAATAATCGCTAGTAAAAATCCAACCAAATTCTTTCCGACATGAATAATATTATTCCTCTTTTTCACAAACAAAACTCCCTTCAATTTTTTTGGGGTCTAGCCCCCCTTGTTCACTTGTTTGGGTTAATGCCTCCAGAAACAAATCTTCGCCGAGGATTGGCTGCACTTAATCGCTGTGAAGCTGACGGGACAGCACTGCGCGTACATAAACAGACATCGGGACATCATTTTTTGTCGCTTCCTGAACTGCACTTTGAAGGCCTTATGCAGATCTTTGAATTTTCGGTCAGAATTACTTACTAGAGTTGGAGTCTGCCGATCACAATCTTACGAATCAACACTTTCATGGCAACCATCCCCTACCTCTTTTGCGGTATCCACAGCTCAAGTGAGAGCTTGTGGATACCAATTGCAGCGAACAACGATCTTCCAAAAGCGAGCTTCACTAGAAGAATAGCCCGTTTTCCGCACTGTTGGCAATACGTTTTCGTCGAATGGTAGCTTTTTCGGGTTGAATGGTAATTATCTGTGTAATTTCTTATAATTTCTACTTGTAAAATGACCATGTGCCCCCGGACGGCTCGCCATGTACCCCTGTGCTTAAATCGTAAAAATGACTGTTTTTGCTAGTACTCGTCAGCTTATTTGCTTCATCGTGCTGATATGAGACTCCACCAGCCAAATAATCTCTGAAAGCTGCCCTTTGATACCCATATCCGCCAGCATGTCAAAAGTGATCGTTTTCAAATAGGTGTCCAAGTATTCTTTCATAACGGTTAAGGTATCAAGTAAGTTAGAACTCCTGCAGGGCATTTCACACCTTGGCGTATGCTGCACACATTCTGGTATGCACACGCCACCTTCCATTATTCTTATAACATCATAAACACTGATAGTAGACGATTCTTTAGCTAAAGAAAAACCACCACCTGTTCCAGCATGTGCCTTTATTATTGAATTATCACGCAATTTCGCAGCAATCTGTATTATATACCGCTGAGAGATCATTAACTGTTCCGACAGTTCTGTTGAAGACACTGTTCTTATATTTCGCGCAAGGTAGAGAGTCATTTGAATTGCGTAACATGTTGATACATTTATTTTCATAAGCGTTATTCTCACTCATTTCATAATTTACTAAAATAAACGTTTTGTGATTACTCCAACTCTAAAGCCGGAGCTGTAACCGTATTTGGCCACAGCTCCGCTTTTACTTATATTTCGTATTTTTTTAACTCTTCCGGTACGTCTGGTTGGTGTGTGAAAAAGTGACATGGTGCAGCGACCGAGGATACAGCCAAAATCATCGCCAGTGCAGGAACAATTTTCAAGATATTACGGATCAGCGCTCTCATAGTCATCCTCCTTTCTTGTAGTCGTTATAGCACCTGCAACCATTGTTAATGCTGCAGCAAGCTCCCCTGAGAATATATACACCGTAATTTCCGGAATTACGCTTGTTAGATATGTTACTAAGGCTAATACCATAAACACGCAGCCAACGACGAGGCTAATACTTCTATATCGTTTGCGTTTTGCAGATGATAGTGGTTTGTTTGGCGCTTCGACCGGCGCCACGCTCCAAATAATTATCGCCGATACCATTGAGCAAAAAAGGCTATACATAGCAGGTATCTTTCCATCAAGAATATTGATCGTTAAACAGAAAACAATAAACATTACTGTAAAAGTCAGTATACAGGCTCTGTGGCTTTTCGCATGGTATCCGCCACCAGAAGTTCGAAGCGATATAAAAGCTGCCATATAGAAAATTGCTTCAATAAACGAGTGCATAAAAAGCGCCGCAACTAATACTAATAGAGTATTTAACAAGGTGGACAGAAGGATCTCAAATCCATAAACGTATGAGCTTGTTTCATTTTCAGATATGTAATTGTTCTTTACATAGAAACAGACCATGCTATTTGCAAGTTTCTTGATCATTGTGCGCCTCCGGGTAACACAAAGAAGTCTTGCTATAACATAGTCTGTATTCTATTGAAATTCAATAATTGTAGGTCGAATGGTAGGTTTTTCGGGTCGAATGGTAAGTATCCGTACTAATTACCTTGTATTTTTACTTCACAGGGGATCATGACTGTCACTGTAAATTCGCCGGAATTATCTCGCACATTTATGCTGCCACCGTATTTATCCACACAACTTCTTACATTCTTGAGGCCGTAGCCATGAAGCGATTTATCTTTCTTACGTGCCTTCACTGCCACCGTATCATATGTGTTCATGATTTCATAGTATAAGTAATAGTTGCTCTGTTTTACTGAAATATGCAGTTTTCTCGATCCGGATTCCATTTCCTCTAATGCTTCCAAGGCGTTGTCTATGGTGTTGCCCAGTATTACAGTCAAATCAATTTGGTTGATATCAATATAGTTTGGAACTGATACGTCAAGCTGCAGGTCGACGTAAGCTTTTTTCGCGCGCTGCCGACAATAGCTCAAAATGGAACTCACTATTGGATGCGGTGTAAAAACCAGCCCCATGTTTTCACTAATAGTATCAGTAAATCGAGCTAAGTAATCAGACACCTCATCATCCCGACCTGCTTTTTTCATATCTTCAATAACTTGAATATGGCTTCTCATGTCATGCTCAATCGCATTGATTGTCTCTTGGTGCGTTTTAACAAGCCCAAAATGCTTTACCTGGCTTTCTAACTGCAGTGCAGCGATTTCATTCCGATGGCGAAGTTCGTAAATACTTATCAACAACTTATAGTACCATAATATGACAATATCAACGATAAATAAGCCAACGACCTCCAAGAAAGCTATTTGAGTCAAAATCCCGTTTTCATCGTATGAACTGATGAATATATTGGCAATTACAACAATTATGATAAACTGACAGATTATAAGCGGAATAGACTGGAGCATCCGACGATGTAAGGCGTCCCTGTGTTTTTCCATAATAATTGAAATAATTCTAACCAGCAATAAAACAACCAATTTAACAATTATAGTAGCAAATACTCTCTCCGCGCCAAACGTATGGATAGAAGCAAGCTCGGCCTCAAACGCCCAAGAATACAGCGCCGGGATCGTAGCATCTATTGTGATAACCAGCAGTAAGTAAAGCAAGGAAGCAAAAAAAGCTGACAGGATGTGTCCCGTGTATAAGAACCTTGCCAAGAACAGCACCCCAATGAGTGTGATCGTCGCTAACACAATCATATTGGGCATAAAGATGCTTGCCGCCCCTAGCACTAGCCCGAAAACAACGTATGATAGGACGCCATAAAGCCTGGATAGATTGTTCCGCCTAAATATACCCGACAGATACATATAAAGCGTGAACATTTCAACAGCAACGACCGCGCTTTCAAAGAGTTGCGAAGCAATACTAACCATAATAGTTACCTCTATGGAAATTTTCCAGACTTTCAATAAATGGCTTTCTTTGGTTCCTGCTCATCGGAATTTTAGTGCCATTGGCAATATACACGTCTGTTTGCGTATGCCTGGTTACATGACGTAGATTAACAATATAGCTCCTATGTACTTTGCAAAAGGGCCTATTATGCAACAACTCCTGTATTTCTTCGAAGGTCAACCGGCTTTGATATTTCATCTGCTTAGTAAAAATATTGACTAATCCGTAATATGATTCAATATAGTAGATATCCTTTGTCTCTAAGTATACGAGCCCTTCTGTAGTCTGTAATGAGATCTTTCGATGCGAAAGTTCAGCCATGGTCCGTGCATATAGTCGCTGAATCCGCTCTTTATCAATCGGTTTGCAAACATAGTCCCATCCAACATTGTATGCATCAAAGACATATTTATCGGTGATGGTCAGGAAAACTATGAGCGGTCGTTCTCCGTAATAATCTGCATGGATTTTCTTCGCAGCATCAAAGCCATTTACTCCCGGCAACCGGATATCCATGAAGATCATGTCATACCGCTTGCCACACGAATATGCATCAAGTAATTGCTCAGCAGAAATATATAAATCCACCGATAAAACACCCTCAAGCTCCCGTAGGAGTTTAATTAGTAGTTCGGCGTCTTGACGATTATCTTCACAAATTCCAACATTCATAATACATCTCCAGTATCAGAGCTATATATATTAATCTTGTTTTTCATCATTGTCTTGACTGTGTTTACTAAGACAATTCTCAAAAGCCAGCCATTTGGCGCCGTAGGCATCCAATAAGAACTTGTTCCCATTTACATTTTCTACAAAACAGCCCCGATGTGGCCGATACCACCCACGAAGTTCATCTGCTAAATCCGGATCTGCTGAGATAGGTTCAACCCAAACTTGACTCTGTGACAATATCGCATCAATGGATAGCGGTGAGCCTATTCCACGCAGACTTATGGAGAAAGCTGGAGGAGTAAGATAAACCGGTTCCGTTATTGAATCAAACGGTATCGCCGTCCCGTCTGCAAAAACAAGCTGCCGTTTGATAGAATTCACCAAGGACCACCCGTAGTTTCTTGACCATACTGGTGTTCTGTGTAATGCTGGCAATACGGCTTTGTCAACAGGCGTAATATTGTCTAACTGTTCATCAAGACCGAGAAGGTAGGCAATACCAACGCCAAAAAACTTAGAAATCTGCATTAGCTTTTCTAAAGTGAGCGGGCGCTTCCCTAATTCCCAGTTGCTCCAAGTTCCCCTGTCGACACCAAACTTCTCCGCCATTTCTTTTGCAGAAAAACCTGCGTCTTTTCGTGCTTGTGCGATTCGGTTAATCGGGTCCACATCGCCACCTCGCTGTGCGGTATAATTGACAACTATATTACCATTATACCCTAAATGGTGTCATACAACAAGATAAAGGTATTGACGTATTGACGCGGCAACCGACGATGCCTGTTCGCCGTTTTGCTGCGTCAATAGATGCAACATACTTTCAGCCTTTTTCTTTCATCTCATTAATATGCGCTATTACAAGCCCCAGTATCTCGGAAATGTGACCACTAATATTCATATCTGCCAGTTTATCAAATGTAATCGTTTGCAGATATGTATCGAGATACTCTTTCATTATATTCAAGGTATCAAGCAAATTTGAGTTTTTGCATGGTTCCCCACACCCCGGAATAATCGTTACACACTCGGGAATACTCATGTCACCTTCCATTAAAGTGATAACATCATAAGCGCTGATTGCTGATGGTAGTTTGCCCAAATTGTAGCCGCCATTCATGCCCGATTTTGTGCCAATCAAATTACCATCTCGCAGTTTGCCTGCGAGGTGGACTATATATCTCTGAGAGATCAGAAGGTTTTCTGACAACTCTGCAGATGAAACAGTCTTTTTGCTTCGAGTTAAATAGAGCATGATCTGCATCGCGTAGCAAGTTGAAATATTAAGCTGCATTTGCGTACCTCCTTTTATTATAAGATAGTAATGAATATTTACAGGATACGCTCATATGACACATAACATGCTATTTTGCGTGGGTGTCATTTTACCGTAAGTCGGTTGTAATCGCGTCTCTGATGGCTTCACATCCGACAAACACACTTTGTTTAATTGCGTTCATACCAGTCTGCAACCCATTTTCAAGGATATCCTTGGAGGTTATGTTTTTGTCCACTGATGTATCGCCTGTTTCGGTATCATCGTCGTTTTTTGCAGAAACAGCATCAGGCGTAAAAATGTTTCGACGAACTTATCTTCAATCTTCTTGTACCCGGACACAACGCCGTTTTCGATAGACTTGTAGCCGGAGACAACAGCATCCTCAATTTTCTTTTCTGCTTTCATGAGCTTATTCATAGTGTACCTCCGCAGCTATCGGTTGTTTAAACCCTTTGATAATCGGTATCAGTGAAAGCAACATTACAATTCCGACCAACCCAATGATAATCCCGAGTATAATATTGCTCCACACCATAGCAAAACACATACCGACGCCCAGCGCGAGCGCACCTATTACGCCGAGTATGAGAGCGCCAAAGGTTTTGCCGCACATCCGGGCTGGGTCTTTGCCTGTCATTACTCTCCATACGATCAGCGTCGCAAGAAGCACAACCGCTCCGATGGCGCTCATGATAACGCCTTGTTGATACAATTCCCATTCGGGTAATAGGCACATACACATACCGATGCCAAAGAACGCACCGCCGATGGTTCCCATAATCATTGAGACAAAACTGCTTTTTTTCATTTTCGTGTCCTCCTTATACTTTTGGTTCTGTTGTGAACCGCTGGTTACGCCAGTAAGCCATGAGCTTTTTCGCAAACCTCGTAAATTGAGTCATACTGCTGCTCAATGAGAGGCGCGATTTTTTCGGTGCGATTGTTTCTGAGTTTGATAAAGCTAAAATATGGCGCCGCCCAGCCGATAAACGCGGGAATCGCAAGGACAATACACAATGGGATCATGTTTGCCAAAAATGCGAATACCGAGCCTGCCATACACGCTGTTCCGATGATTCCGATAGTAAACGCCGAGATTTGCGCTGCGGTCGTTTTCGACTGCTCCAATTTTTCAATTTCGCTCACATTGCTCTCAAATTGGCGCTGTAGCCGGGTTAGCTCCGCCTTGTTCCGTATCTTGCGGTCACGTTTGAATTTGAGACTTACAGAGGATACTCCAAAGATAGGAGTCGCGCTCCCTTCCAGCGTCCAGCCGAAATTAGGATAACCGTCTGCGTACACGCCTTCTTTGTCACGGTCTACGATTAACTTTTTATATTCGTAGCCGATAAAATCGGTTTCGGTTCTTGTATGTTCGTTCATGTGGATCTGCTCCTTTGTTTCTATTTTTTGAGTGTTGCCCGTTTTGGTTTTCAAGGTCTCTGTCCCTTATTAGCAAAGTAGGGATTGAATATCGCTGCCGGACCGATTATCGCTTGTTGCAATTCTCTCGAGCTTTCCAAAACCGTCCGGTACTGCTCACCGCTTTGGACGAAAGCGCGATATTCTTTATTATTCTCTGACGCTTCCGCGCAACCGTCCTTGATGTTTTCCCCGATAGCCTTGAACTTGCCGCCAAGCCCCTGTGCTTCCTTAACTTTCACTAGGCCGGGATCGGGCTCTTTGGCTGCGTCCCATACCGCTTTTGAATCAGCTTTGATTTCAGTCACATACTCCTTGTTAATTGTGTTGACATTACGGGTGCTTTCCGCAAACCCTTCTGTGATTTTTCCAATAATGCTGTTGTTTTTCATGTTATTTTTCCCCTTTCTTGTTTTAGGCGATTCATTATTTAAGTAGTATCCTTATATTACACGGACAAAGTTTGTCTTTTGTTTGTTTTGTATTTGAGAATTATTAATGTTAATTCTATTTTTTATCCGGCAATATCAAATTTTACAGCCCGCTTCCAAAAAGTGCCTTAACATCAATGTTACTCGCTTCTTAACGCTTCCACGGGGTCTTTCTTAGCAGCCATCTTTGACGGTATAAATCCGGCGATAACAGTCAGTATGACACTGATTATAATTAACCCAAAAGCGCCGTACACAGGCAGCACAGACAACCGCGAAATACCAGTCAGCGAACAGATTATCAGGTTAATCGGGATATTCAAGAGCAAGGTAACAGCCACGCCAATCCCTCCCGCAACAAAGCCCTCTATAATGGTTTCTGCGTTGAACACTCTTGTAATGTCCTTCTTTGACGCACCGATGCTGCGCAGTATACCGATTTCCTTTGTCCGCTCAAGTACGGAGATATATGAGGTTGTTTTGGAAGAAAGGTTTATTACAGGGTCTACACCAAACTTGTCTTTCCGAGAATAGTATTGCTGATTGCGCCAATACCTACACTAAATACCGCGCCGCCGAACAGACACATGATGACATTCATAAAGGTGGAGTCCAGAGGCGTCAGCATCGGAATCATGGCAAATAGAAACATGCTTAACACAAGAGAACCTAATACGGAAAGCCAAAGCTTCTGTTTTCCGATGATGCTCATCATTACGAAAAGAGCCGCAAACACCAACAAAAGAAATACTTTCGCGAGCATACACATTACAATGTTCCCGACAGTCAGCGTTCCGAGGGCAAAGGGCAGACCGGCGATCGCACCACCAAGCATCGCTCCGGTAAAGTAAGCAATGAGCATCAACGCGCCGCCGACAAATGAAGCCAAGGTTTTGGAAATCACATATTCAGCTCTCTTGGAGCGAACGGTAAAGAGGTTTTTTGCGTAGCCGCTTCTGAAATCATCCGCAACAAAAACGCAGACAAGAACCGCCGCAATGAAATACAGCATGTTGATGTTGATCATGCTCGTCATATCCATGCTCATAGCCGATCCGCCGACGGAGCCGATGGCTTGCCATACACTGGTGAAGCTTTCCATAACTGTTTCGGCGTCCGTCTGAGGGTTTACTGAAACGCTGCCGCCCGCCATCGTGGTCATAACCAGGATCAACACCGGCATCACAAAGCAGGCGCCGATAATGATGTAAACAAAGCGCATCGTGAACATTCTTCGAAAATCCACTTTTAACATCGTTTTCATTCTTTTGCCAAAACTGTTTCGTTCAAATGTAATTCCTTCCATTCTATTGTCCCTCCTTGTCGTGTGTCAGGTCGATATAGTATTCTTCCAGACTGATCTTATCAGTTTTTATCTCAGCAACCAGAATGCCATTTTCATGCAGATAGGTAACAATTTCTTCCGGAGTTGCGGCGTCGTAAACACGGAGGTATCCGGCTTCGTCTTCTTCCACACGGGAGAATTTGCCACCAAGCAGCATTTTGCTTCGGTTCATATCCCTTGTCTGCAGCGCCACGTAGGTGCGGCAGCTTGCATCCAGTTCTTCGGCAGTCATTTCCTTTATCATTCTTCCGCCTCGGATAATGCCATAGTGGGTAGCGATCTTTTCAAGCTCGCCCAGAATATGCGAGGCGATCACAACGGTACACTGCCCGGTTTTCGTTATATCAACGAGAATCTCGCGCATGATTCTCATACCGTCGGCGTCCAGCCCGTTTATAGGCTCATCGAGCACCAGCAGGTTTGGCGACCCGAGCAAAGCCATTGCGATCCCGATGCGCTGTTTCATGCCAAGAGAGCAGTTTTTGTATTTATTGGAGGCCGAGCCTTCCATTCTGACCATTTTCAGAGCTTTTATTACTTCCTGTACGGGATTCTTGATGTTCAAGTTAGCCGCCTGGAGCATCATATTATTGTACACGTTGCAGTTCGGGAAACAGCCAGGTGCCTCAATCAATACGCCGACCTTTGCCCTAACATCGACGTCGGTATAATCTCTGCCAAATAGCTTGATTGACCCGCCATTGGGTATAAGCAATCCACAGACCATTTTTTCAGTGGTGGACTTGCCGGAGCCGTTTTCGCCAATAAAGCCGTATATCGCACCCATAGGGACGGTCATATTAAGCCCCGCCACTGCCTGCTTCGGGCCAAAACTTTTCGCTAAGCCTCTGATTTCTATTGCATTCATATTAAACGCTCCTTATTAATATACGTCACTCTTGGAGAGTAGTGCTGTGCCGAGTCCATTGTAAATCACCGCCCATGCTGACGAAACCACAAGGCAAACGACCATCGTTGCGATGTTGCTGCCTAAACATGCATAGACCGAGGAGCCGTACAAAAATATATTCAAAACAGAGCCTGCTGTATTTCCGAAAATCATACCAATCGCGATGATAGGAAGCCCGGTGCCAAACAAGAAGCTCGATACAATGGAAACGCCAAAATATCTTCTGAAAATGACATTGAGGAAGGTGTACAGGCTCGCCCATCCCAGGCTCATAATCATTTTGCTTACGATTGCGATCAACAGCGACGGGACGCTTACTGAGAAATCCAAGCCTACAAAAATTCCGCCGGCCACGGCGCCCAGTAAATATGTTATAAACATGCAGGCCATTGCAAAAGCACAGGTGATGGATTTGGAAATCATATAGTCCATTTTCCTGGCGTGGGTCGTGAAGAGCTGCTTTACATATCCGCTCTTGTAATCGTGACCAATGAAGATGGAAACCATGATGCCTCCAAAGATGAATACCATGTTCATGTTGGCATACTCGCCTATGTTGCTGAAGGCATAAAGCGGTGTGTCCGCGGCAACCGCATTCCACACATTGGTATAAAGGAGCGCAGCCGTAGTCCCGTCCGGGTTTTCCATGCCGCCTGCGCCCAGGATCAGTGCGGGGATGAATGCCGCGATCATCAGGAAAATAAAAAACAGCGGAGTATGAAACAGGCGATAAAAATCCACGCCCAGCATACTTTTGATTCTGGCTATAAAGCCGGGGGACTCAAATTTCAATTCGTTTCCAGTGGTCATGATATCTTCCCCTCCTTCGTTTGCATAAGCTCGATATAGTATTCTTCGAGGCCGACCTTGTTCTTCCTGATTTCGCTTACAACATTGCCGCTTTTCAGCAGGTAGTCCACGATGGTTTCAGTATCATCTACATCGTAAACTCTCAGATACCCGGCATCGCAACGGACGTTACCGTATTTGGCCTTCAGAATGCTCATAGCGCCCTGCATATCCTTCGTTTTGATGGAGGAAAAAACCTGGTGCCTGCCATCCATATCTTCGGCGCTGATCTCCTGTATCATTTTGCCTTGCCGGATGATTCCGTAATGAGTAGCGATCTTTTCAAGCTCACCGAGGAGGTGAGAGGCAATAACAACGGTACAGCCATAGTTCTTCGTGATGTCAACGAGAATTTCTCTCATGATTCTCATTCCGTCGGCGTCTAAACCGTTTATAGGTTCATCGAGGATCAAGAGGGCCGGCGACCCGAGTAAAGCCATCGCAATGCCAATACGCTGTTTCATGCCAAGAGAGCAGCTCTTGAATTTTATTTTGGCAGAATCCTCCATGCGGACGATTTTCAACACCCGGCGGATTTCATCCTCACGTTTTTTCAAATCCAGGTTAATGGCTTGCATCATAATATTCATCCACACCGTTGAGTTCGGGAAGCAGCCGGCGTTTTCGATGAGGGAGCCGACTCTTACCCGGACGCCTGGGTCTGTATATTTCTTGCCAAACAACTTGATACTGCCGCCATCCGGAACAAGGTGCCCGCAGATAAGCTTTTCTGTGGTGGATTTTCCGCTTCCGTTTTCACCGACGAATCCATAGATTGCGCCGACGGGAACGGTCATATTCAAATGGTCGAGTGCATACATTCCACGAAAGCTTTTTGACAGGTCTCTGATTTCAATAGCATTCATCGCTTTCATCCTCCGATTCTTGTTTCGTAGCACGATTCTAATACCTTAATGTTTGAATTATGTCAGGGTATTGTTAGAGAATTATTAATGTTGTTATTGCTCGGTGTTTTTTCAGCTTCACTACACAGCGAAGCTGAGATCATCGTTTACCTTGCTATTGTCCGTGACTGCCAAAACAGGGTTTGCTTGAGGGACAAGCGGGTTTTGACCATGTAACACATATACTGTTGCGGGAACTCTCGCCGGACGGTCAATTCTGATCTGCATCCGCTCAAGCCATCCAGCCTTGTGCTTCATTGATAAATATCCGGCAACTGAGATTGCCAATGCGCCAAACATATCGACAATTATGTCTTTCATTGTGTCCGCAAGAGCAGCATGGCCAATCAATGCTTCTCCGCTCTCCAACATATACTTCTGCATATTTAGGCCAGCCACGGAATCAACGGTAAACTCATAGATTTCCCATACGGTTCCGATAGCGACCGCAAAACAGAAGGCAAAAATCGCAATAAACGCAGGGCTTAGTGTAACAGGCACGGACTCCGATTTATTCAAGATATTGATTATCGACAAGCCGAGAGCGCCCAATGCGAATCCACTGAATGTATGCAGCATGGTATCCCAATGGGGGATGCGGAAATAAAAATAGTGGACTTCTCCAAGATAAACGGCGCAGTACAGAAAAAGTGCAAACGCTATGTGCATTCCCGACGGGATAATGATTTTTAACTTGCGCTGCAGGACTCCCGGTAATAGCATAACGACCAATCCCAAGACGCACTGTAACAACATCAAGGCATAATCGCTTTTTACCGCAAAGTCCTGTTCCGGTGACGTAGAACCGGATGGCGCTATTATCAGCCTTATTGCGATGTAGACGGTTGAGATAAACAGCGTTACGAAAACGAGTCTTACAAGAGTTTTATAATTGAACAGCTTTTTCATAAACCCGGTCTCCTTAAATGATATAGATGTTTCATGCGTCCAATCTACAGGAAGAGTGTTTATGAATTGTCAGAATATTGTTAGGGAATTATTAATGTGAAAAGACCGCCTGCGCATTTTTAACACACAGACGGTCTGCTTTATCGGTTCGCCTCCTTAACGAGCCTTTTTCTTTTTAGCAACTGTCGCTATTATTATGACTAAAACGAGTACTGCCGCTACTCCGATAATCCAGGGCCACATAGTTATGCCTCCTTCCCGGTCAATACTGAAACAGTACTGTTTACTTCTTGCGGTTTTTTACAATCTTCGTGACGACTCCGCCGGCTACGGCGACAGCGGCGACACCAATAATCCAAGGCCACATAGTATTCTCCTCCTTCATTTTATGTTTCATTGTTTTGTTCGTTGATGGCCTTAGTATAAATGGGCATTGTTTGATTTTTGTCAGAAAACGGTTTGCGTAATATTAATTGATATTTTTTTAATTGAAAACAGCGGCTCCGTTAGCAGAACCGCCGTAGTAGTAACCCTTCATTTATATGAGTTAATGGACTAATGCGTTGCCTTTCTCGCAGATTTCGTGAACTTCATCGTATTTCCGTTCAACGAGCGGAGCTACTTCAGACGCCCGTTTTCGTTCAAAAACCTTGAATAAGGGATATGGGAGCGCCCAACCGACCAATCCCGGTATTCCAAGCAAAATGCAGAGCCAAATAATCGGTGGAGCGGCGGTCACAGCAAAGACCGAGCCCGCTAAAAAGGCGGTGCCGAACAGTCCGATGACAATCGTATAGATCGTTGCTTGCCGGGTTTTTGAATTTTCAAGGGAGGCTATTTCATCCATACAGGCTTCAAAGTGTTGCTGAAGGCGGGTCAGTTCCGCTTTGTTGAGTATCTTGCGGTCGCGTTTCAGCTTCAACGTGACCGTTCCAACAAACAGTCTCGCCGGCATAGCGTCATCCGGTATCCAGCCGAAGTTTTCGTAGGCGTCCAGGTACATGGAAGCCTTTTCGCTGTCAACGTCTACGGTCTTATACTCGTAGCCTATATAATCTCTCCCGCTGCGTGTGACCTCGTTCGTATTCATATACTATCGCTCCTTTGAGTATCATTATATTTTACAGGTATATGTACGGTAAACGCGGAACCTTCGCCAAGAACGCTTTTTGCCGTGATCGTGCCGCCTGATAACTGGAGTACCCGCAACGACAAAGAAAGGCCGAGGCCGTTTCCCTCCGTGGCGTGTGACGTGTCCCCTTGATAAAACTTGTCGAAAACGTGCCTCAGTGTCTGCTCGTTCATGCCGCAGCCAGTGTCGGATACGATAACGGTGATCTCGTCTTCCGTCGAGGTTTGCGTGAGCGAAACCGTACCCCCGGCGTCTGTGAACTTCATTGCGTTGGAAAGCAGATTATTCCAGACAAGCTCCATCAAGCTTTCATCTGCATCAATCGTCGCATAATCCTCCAGGTCCGCTTCAAAATTTATTTCTTTCTCTTCCCATATAGCCTCGAATTGCAGGGCGCACTGACTGAGCTGGGCGCATAGGTCGTACCGTTCCGGAACCGGTTGTATCTTTTGCTGCTCCAGTCTGTTCAGTTTAAGGATATTGCTGATCAGGCCGGACAATTTCTTCGTTGCCCCTACAATGCAGGACACATACTCTTTGCGCTGCTCGTCTGTCAGACGGTCGTTTTGCAGCATCTCCACGTAGTTTTGTACGACCGAGAGGGGCGTTTTTATCTCGTGCGACACGTTGGAAAAAAACTCCGTTTTCAGCGTTTCAATACTGCCGAGCTCCGCAACCATTTTATTGAAATCTTCGATCATGAAGTCGAAGTAATCCGCCTTGTCCGCTGTGTGCATCGGCCTGACATAAACCGAGAAATCCCCGCTCGCCACATCCTCGGTCGCCTTTGCCAATCTCTGCATTGGGTCGTCGTAATTCTTCTTTATCTGCCAGCGCGTGAATACTGTAAACCCCGCTGAAATTACAATCCAAAATACCAATATGATGATTATGGAGCGTGGGGAGACGGTCAGATAATCAATGTGGGAACCCAGCAGGTAATTTTGCACGGTGAACATGACAGCCATCACAACAAACGTGATGACGAAAATTGCGAAAGGGAAATGTTTTGCCCGCATTCGATTATTGGAGGGTTTTTTCCTCATTCCAGCACCGCCTTGTACCCAAGCCCGCGCACTGTAACGATTTTGAAGCCGGAACAGCCTGAGAATTTGTCGCGCAGCTTTGTCACATAGACGTCTACAGCGCGGAGGGTGGTCTCGGTTTCTATCCCCCAGAACTCATCCATCAACTGCGACCGGGAAAACGTTTTATTCGGGTACGACAAGAGCTTATAGAGGATGTTGAACTCCCTTGTGGTTACCGGGATCTCTTCTCCTACTCCGGAGGAGGCGTTGGTCACAACGGCGCTCATGGCGTCAGCGTCCAGTTCAAGGTCGCCAGCCTTTATTTTACGGTCCATCTCGATATTCGCACGGCGTAGAAGCGCCCGGACCCGGAGCAACAGTTCGTCAAGCTCCAGCGGCTTGACCATGTAATCGTCGATGCCGAGCCGAAATCCCCTTTGCTTGGACGGCAAATCGTCCTTTGCCGACATAAACAGAATGGGGATATGCTTGTTCACTTTGCGTACTGTTTCCGCAAACTCAAAACCGTCGATCTCCGGCATCATAATATCAGAAATAATCAAGTTATAGATATTGTTGTACATCTCGTCGTAAGCATCGTTCGCCCGCAGACATCCCTTCGCTTTGAAGCCGCTGTCATTCAAATAAGTACAGACGAGTTGATTTAGTTTCACATCGTCCTCTAATACAAGAATGCTGACCATATTTCATTCCCCATTCTGTGGTTTTTGTTAGCATAACGGTCATGTGTTTGAAATATGTTTGAGTTATGTTTCTGAATTATTAATTCTAAGTATTCTCAGGTTTTTATTTGCTCGTATGATCATATACACAGCCATACCGGATATGAACAAGCACACACCGACGCCTGTAAGAGCGTTAATAGTGTTTTTAAAGGGCTCACTGTCAGTGCCTCCAAACGATACGAGCATAGCGGTCGTGAGCGCAAAAATCGCCACCAATGCCCTTGTCAGGCTGATCGCCTTGGCTGCGGACAGGATCGGACTGTTCAGTTTACGGTATTTTACAATGTTGATAATAGCGATAATAAGGCAGGCAAATGTGTAAGTAGCTACTGTATAAATTAAAAGGCCGGGGTAATGATAGCCCATATCCTGGTTTACCACCTGATAGACCAATCCTACCAAAGCGGCATTCAACGCGAAAAGCATACAGCCGCACAAACGGTATTGCCGGTACTCTTGTTCCATATCTGAACCATCTTTTCGCATATGCCGGAGCATCAGCAGGCGTACCACGCTGAGCGCGATATAGAATAAAGCGTCAGCGCCATACCAAAATGAAGCGTAGTATATTCCGCCAATCAGCTTGAACACTGCGTACAGCAAGTTTGTGGATAGCGACATATATAAAGAAATCCTTGTCCGGTAAGGTATGTCCGACAGATACCGGCTGCTATGCTTGTTGCTGAAGATAAACGCTCTTATGCGGTTGCTTGTATTGTTTCCTTGTACGAAGGATTGCATCTGTGTCACTATGGTAGAGCCGTTGATTATAAGCACGGTCATAGTGTATGCGGAGAGGACATAAGTAATATATCCGATAATCGTTGCATCCCGACCGGAGCTGAAAGTAATAATCAACATCACCGCACTGAACACCGTTAGCAAAGCGATCCATACCGCCTTGGGGTGCAATATGCGTATTTCGAATTCTTTCCATCGTTGCATAGCGCGTATCCTTCAATCATTATTCATCATGCGAATTTGACAGGCTGGTTTTGAACGCAAGCCATTTTGCTCCGTATGTATCAATATAGAAGCTGTTCCCATACTCGTTTTCAACCAGCTTCACCCCATGTGGCCGATACCATCCTCGTAACTCAGAGGAAAGGTCATTATCCTCTGAGATCGGCTCTACCCATATACGTTCATATAAGAGCAACTCGCTAACATCTAAGGCTTTTCCTGCTCCGCGCATGCCATACACGAATGCCGGTGGAATAAAGAAAACAGGTTCCTGCACAGCGGCGAAAGAGAGCTCACTTTTATCGGCGAATACCAGCGTTCCCGATATGGTGTTCACAAGTGACCACCCTTTGCTGCGCAGCCATACAGGTGTCCGATGCAGAGTTGGTAGAAAAGAAGCGCTAATTACCTCTGTTATCGGCGACATGTCGCTTTCGCCAAGCAGGTATGCCACGCTGACGCTTAATAACTCGGCAATCTGCACCAACCTCTCCAAAGAAAGCTGGCGGCGTCCGGATTCCCAGTTGCTCACAGTTGTTTTATCTACGCCCAGCTTTTCGGCAAGTTCGTTTGCTGATATGCCAGCGTCAACACGCGCTTGTGTGATTCGGTTCATTGTTCCCAAATGCCCACCTCATATCCTGCATATTTGAAAACTCTTATATATTATATTCTCTTTGTTTTCATATATCAAGGTGCAACATGAGATTGAGTAAAGAAGTTGTATCCACCACGAAATTTCAGCAAATTTATCTGTTTATAACTTATTCGCTTTCTCCTTCATAGTCGCCTTTTTAGGATTAGTATACCGCATCGTAGTGTGCAAATTTGAGTGCCCGGCTTGGTTTGCTATTTCCGTAAGGCTATATCCATTTTCGTCTGCTTGCGAACAGTAGAAGTGGCGCAATTTATGCGGAGTAATTGTTGTTGAGTATTTATTGAAAATCTTATTGACTACGGATCTGTGTAATGGTTTTCCATACCGGCCAGGGAAGAGTAGATGGCTGTCTGAGTCGCGGACTTTGATATATTCATTAATCGCATTTACGATTTTATCACCAATAAAAACTAGCCGCTCCTTGTTACCTTTACCTTTCATAACTCTAATTTCGTGACCGGTGCAGTCCATATCCTCGATTTCAAGCGACAATGTTTCGCTGATCCTTGTTCCGGCATACGCCATTATAGCGACTATCGCGTGATCCCGTACGCCGGATCCAAGCAGCACTGCTTGACGAAAAGTGTCAACGTCCTTTTCATCCAAATCGCTTGGGTTCACATAGGAAGCTTGAATCCGTAGCAAATCGCTTTCGGATATGCCTGTATCGCGTTGCCGGCCGGTCTTGACCATAAACAAATTAAAACTGATTAAAGCGGACAACTTGGCATTGATCGTAACCGCCTTCTGGCGTTTTATGTTTTGCAGATAAGAGCGGTAATCAAGCACGTTGCCATGGAGCAATTCTGCCATCTCGGAACCAAATGTCTCGTCGTACCACTTCATATATTGCCCTACGTGCTGCACGTATGACTTGACCGTGTTGTCGGCCTTACCACCTTCGGCAAGCCACTCTCTGTACTGATCGACCATAAAAATCCCCCTCCGTAAATTATGTTGCATCATGTTCTCCGCCAAAACGGTAAATTATGTTGCATCAGACATAAGTATTACACGGTTGAGGGGGCTGTATTGCAACATAAGTTATCTTATGTTGCAATACAAAACTGTTCATAGTATTTACGACAGCAATGATATCTATGTCAATGCGGGAGACTGGTTATATAGATATTGGCACCTTTGCTGGAATCATTGCTCCATAACAAGTAATATCGCGAAAACCTCTTGACATAAGTTATCGTATATGATAACATGAGTATGCAGGAAAACCTGCGGCAGAATTGGAGGCGGTGAGTTGGACTGGGTCATTGAGTATTACCAAAAGGAAACTGGAGAGGTTCCCGTGGAGGACTTTTTACTAACTCTGAATCCTAAACTCCGCGCAAAAGCATATAGCGACATCATGCTGCTTAAACGCCTTGGAATAAATATCCGCGCTCCGTATTCCACACCGGTTAAAGGGGATAAGTATAGAGGCTTGTTTGAACTGCGGACAAAGTTTTCCTCGGACATTACAAGGATTTTTTATTTTCTCTTTGATAAGAATAAATTCATCTTGCTGCACGGTTTTGTAAAGAAAGCAAATAAACCACCCGAACGCGAACTTGAACGGGCGTTGAACTACAAACTCGATTATGAGAGGAGGTGTCAAGATGAGTAAAGCAGGGGTAAAATTTGAGGAAGTCCAAAACAGGCTAATGAAAGATGAGGAGTTTAAAGCGGAGTTTGAAAAGCTGAAGCCACGCTATGAGTTGATTGCTCAAATCATTGACGCCCGTAATCAGCTCAATATTACACAGGAAGAATTAGCACAGCGTGTTGGTACACAGAAATCCAATATATCACGTTTTGAAAGCGGCTCCTACAATCCATCGTTGGATTTTATAACAAAAATGGCTCGAAGTTTAGGCAAGGAAATCCATATCTCACTAAATTGATGAAATACCCGCCGACGTATCATTAAATGATATTTTGGCGGGCATTCTCTTTTGTCCATGCGTCACAGCCACAGGTCCCCCAATGAATAGCACCTTCTTAGGGTTAGCGCTTGAAACAACCTTATTGAAGAGGGTGCTTTTTATTCTTTCGCCAAGATGACATCACGGATAATATCACATAATACTTCAATACTTTGGCTCGTCCATCTGCCAATGTCGCTAAAACCGCCTTGCTCATGAAAAATAATCATAAGGTTTGCAATAAGGATGTTGGTCGAAACCTGCTTTTGCCAGTTTGCGATATAAAAGGAATCTGAAGATCTCGGCATCACGGAATTGTAAAGATTTGCTTCTATATAATTTGATAGCTTAGTCTGAATACTAGGATCCTCATCGCTTTCATATAACGATTTAGCGTCTTCTATACTACTAAAATACCGAAACTTTATGCTTACACCACCAGGCTCCCATGTATTTTTATCTCCATGCCAACCGAACGTGTATATATTGAATGCGCCGGTCTCAAACTGGACTGCACTATAACCCTCATGTATTTCGATTGCGCTTATAATTTTATCCATATCTTCAGAGTCAATAAATGTTATTTCACTTAACGTATATAGAGGTGTTATATCAACCTTAGATTGGGAACTATAAGCACCTAGCAGTAACGGTTTCGAAAGAAGAAATACCGCAAAAAACCCAATAACTACCATGGATATCTTTATTACCTTAAATGTTGCGCTTGTGTTCCTCAATATCTTATATGTTAAAACAAACGCAATAATTGTGCTAATAATTCTGATTGCCCATACCCCGATTAAGCTAAACAAAAAGCCAAGAATTCTCATATGTATTCTAACCCTCTTCATTTTAGGTGATGGGCGGGAGCGATTTGTCCCCCGCCCATTTGGTTTCTATTGTCTACTAATGTTTATCTTAATGTTTATTTTTGTGTCTCCTTATAGAAACTATCCATTTTTTCTTTCGTAACATTCAAGGTGTTTTGATATCTGGTTCCACCAGTTTCACTCACATATCGTGCTACATACGCCCATTGATTTATAACATAGGTAAAACCAAAATCAGTAATGTATAGGAACTCCCTTTCTTCATATGTAATGTCATACTCAATTCCGTCAAAATACTTAACAAATGGAAAATCAGAATCATATTCATACAGGTAGCGATACTCTCTACCATCATCATAGAATCGTTGTAGATAGGCAGTTTTCCGGTATCCACAACTCAAGCAAGAGATGTGGATACCCATCGCAGCGAACAACAATCATTCTTTGGCGTGTTTCACTAGAAGAATAGCCCGTTTTCCTCACTGTTGACAATACGTTTTCGTCGAACGGTAGCTTTTTCGGGTCGAATGGTAATTATCCATTGTTTTTTTCAGGTTTTTTATCACCACAGTAAGCAATAAAAACACTATGCGATTACTTCTCGTAACCCATAGTCTAAATTAACGCTGCTAATCAGAGCAGCCTAAAGCCACAACTTGTACAACACTCCGCACTCCGCCAAGATTAACACCATTGAAGATTGACCATTGCAAACCCCGCATAATAGCGGTATAATGCTTTTATTAAGTATCAGTGATTTGCGAAAGCAATCAAAGTAATCTGAGTACACACAGCGTCCAGAGGCAACCATGCCTTTGGGCGCTTTTTTTATTTTTCGGGTTTTTCCGGAAACAATAACCAGTAGAACTGGCGGACATCGTACCGCGCAATCTGCTCCATATAGTTTATAAGCGTGCGGACCCCATTGTTTCCCCATGCTTTTTATATAGATATCCTCTGTCTCAGAGGCCCAACCCTATGTTCCGGGTCTCTGGCCCGTTCATATATAAATCATCAAACAGTGAGGTGAATTGCTTGAAAAAGCGAAAAATGAAGCGTGTCAGAAAACCCGTGCCGCCCCGTACTGAGCCGGATGTCTTCAATAACATCCAATTCATGAAAGAGACTGAGCAGTTCCACTTTGAGTGCTCCCTTTGCGGGGAATGCTGTCGCAATGTGGAACAATCAGTCATGCTGGAGCCGTACGACCTTTATCGGATTGCCGGTTATCTCATGCAGACCGGGTATGGCGTCAGCGGAATCGAGCAGGTGATTGAGGAGTACGCTGAAGTCAAATTATTGCCTGGCTCGAACTACCCTATCTTCCTGCTCAAAACCAAAGGGCAGAGAAAAGAATGTATTTTTCTCAATGAAGGGCGCTGCTCAATCCATGATGCAAAGCCAAGAGCCTGTCGGCTATACCCGCTGGGCGCGTGGCCGAACGATGCGATGGATGGATTCGATTATTTCATCGCATCTCAAAAGCGGCATCATACCACAGGTTCAGCGATACGGGTAAGCGACTGGATGGATGAATTCTTCAGCGAAACCGAACGGGAGACCGTCCTTCTGGATGCGAAAGCGGTTAAGGAACTTGCTCCGATTATATGCGGTCTGCAAAGAGCCGGCGTAAATCGAGACCAAATTCTACAGCCGCTGCTGTTGTTCAAATATGTCTATTTTGAGCCAGACGAACCGTATGTGCCGCAGTTCATGCGCAACATCGGCCTGCTTAAACGCAGCCTGCTCGAAATAGCGGAAAAATGAAAGGAGTACAAAAATGGGTTACTGTGCAGATATGGTAAGCTGCAAATTTTATGTTAAGACAGAGCACTTTGGAAAGGTTAATAAAAAGCTCGAAGACTACGGATATGCTCCTGAAACCGACGATGACAGCAACGTGACCGGTCTTGACTTCGTTGGGGACAAAGTTGCGTATGACGAGGACGAGATGTTCGAGGAGATCGCGCCTTTCGTCGAGGATGGCAGCTTCATCGAAATGTCGGGAGAAGACGGCGCAAGATGGCGCTGGGTGTTCTCGTCCGGTACGGTAAAGGAAGTCAGAGCCAAGGTTGTCTGGGATGACGAATAATTCAAATCAAGGGCGGTCACGGCAACAACGCAGGCGTCAAGCTTATCCTGGCACTTTATTATTTTTCAAGGAGGTTTTGATCAAATGGGTCAATATTACAGACCGACTATAATCGCACCCGATGGCCGAATTCTTTCCATGTATTCACACGCTTTTGACAGCGGCTCCAAACTCACAGAGCACTCATGGATAGGCAATGAGTTTGTAAACACTGCTTATTCCGTGATTCTGAAAAGTCCGAAGCGCGTGGCATGGATCGGCGACTACGCAAATGATGATTATGAAATCTGCGGCGAAGCATATACCCGCGTAATGCCCTTTGATGAGTTTTTGAAATACTATGACTCAGTATGGGGAGACAGCCGCAAAGACCGTGACGACATAGCGCCACGGCTATTCTCGAAAAAAGATCTGACTCTTCTCGATTATGACACCAAGCGGATGTATCTCGTTAATCACGACAAACGGGTTTACATTGACCTTGAGGCGTTCATCAGGGAAAACACAACAAAAGGCGGAAGCTGGGACGGCTGGTGTATGAATCCATTGCCGCTCCTCACCGCCTGCGGCAACGGGCGTGGCGGTGGTGACTTCAGCGATGGCCTCGTTGGTTATGAAGACATCGGCATCTGGGCCTTCGATTGCCTGGAGTACACGGACACAATACCCGAAGGTTTTGCGGAGGCCATATTTTATTTTGATGAACACAGGGAGGCGTCAGCATGAACTCAAAAAGTATTCCAAAATGCCAGTGCGGGGGCGAGCGGTTTAACGCTTATCAACTGACACGGCATGATGTGATCGTCGATGCCAGTGGTAACTTTATAAATGACCATGGTATATACGACTCAGAGAAACCTTATGGTCCATTTACCTGCGCGCTCTGTGGAGCCGTGTATGAGGAACTGTCGGACCTGGACGAAAAGCCGGCTAGTGAAGCAGCGACAACCTGCCTGAACGGTAAGCTGCGCGTCGGGGATCTGGTTATCTCCACTCCCGACGATGATTATGCGTGCCTTGTCGGAACTGTACTGGCGATAAATCTGCTCGGCACACCTGAGCATGACGCCGAAACCGACAACGAGACGGACGACGTCCATGTGAATTTCATGGAAACGGCTTTTTCCCGGCGGCGTCAGCGGGAAATCGCCGAAATGTTCACGGATCTCTATGATACGAAAAAAGACTTTTGGGAATGCCCGATTGACGACACTATTATGGCACCCGAATGCCTTATCCGGATTACAGGGATCGACGACGGCATTATTACGCAGTTGCTTTCATGTGAGGATAACGCGAGGTTATTTTGCGAAGGAGTGAAGATAAAATGTCAGGAGGTAATAATTTGAAAACTTCAATAGTGAACGCCGGACATATAAAACTATCCGGTAAGGTGGTTGTATCTGACCCATGTTATGACCGGAGTGTCTGGTGCATGGCCACAGATATCGCGGTTAAGCCCGGCCTGTACACGACCTATATTTTCAGGAAAGACGAAAAAGAATGGGGCGTCAGGGTTGCTGCCATTATGGCAATCCATACGGATTACAGCGGGTCCTTAAAAAAAGACTGGGAACCGTATGAGTGCTGCATCGGAGTTGACAGTGGACAATGCGGAATATTCGACGACGCCGTTTATCCAGCAACCGAATCATCTGGAGGCGAGTATGGAGATGAGGATTCATTTTACGGTGAATGCTGTAAACTCACACTCAGCGAAGAACAGGGCGGGATACTGAAGTTCCGCAATGGAATCGTTTCTTCAAGCGGGTATGGCGACGGCTCGTATGCGCTATTACCCTGTCTACGCACAGGGCGCGATTTACTTTAGCGAAGATTACGACTCCGTTAAAGTGATACTGCATATAGCAAAAGATTTTAGCGAGCTCTCGCCGCGGACTTGCATCATTTAATCACGGGGCTGTCGCTGTGGAATGAACCTGCACACACCAAAAGCGGCGTAGTCAAAAACTCAACAATTTTTCTTTCTTGGGATGGCTTCCCTCTGTTTGCTGTTCCTGAAAATGAAAAGTTTACCACAATTCCGGGCTTACTTACCGAGTTTTCGCATCCTTCATGGAATTCTGCCCACGAAAAGGGGCTATCGCTATCGTTTTTCAAAAATCATTTTGCGACAGCCCCATGGTATCAAGATATTCTTACATGGCTTCCATTGACAATATCGTTTGGTTACTATTTGATATAACTGGTGATGTCTATTTGAGCAGTCATGCTCGATGATGTATCATTGATAACCATTACCTTAAAGTTCTGCCCTACGGAACAAGGTGAAGTTAAAGAACTACATCCAGCGGTATACTGCTGATTCCATATTTCGATGCCGTCATATGAAATAATGAGAGTATACTTAGCTGTGGGATTAGTAATCACAACGCTAAATGCGTTATGTGGTGTACCACTTCCATTTGACATAGTGAATGTTTTCGTGTAATTTGATCCAGCTTTAATTGTGCGTGTACCGGTATCATTAACTATACGAGGTAATGGCACTTCAACCGTAATCGGCGCGTTTGGCAATGTTTCACTTATTGTGATATCAACATCGTCAGCGACTTCAATACCGAAGACCTCACATTGTGGTAACGACTCACTCGACTGCACATAACCCTCTGAGTTTTGCAATCCTGCAGCATAAGATGGAATACTTGTACCGAGTACCAGTACGATAGCGAGAGCAAAAAGAATTATTCTTTTCATAAGAAATTTCCATTTTATTAGTTGTTCGTTGTCTTTAGATGTGTTTATATCTTACCACATAGGTATCACTTCCGTTTCAATGTCCTGTCATAATAACGTTTGAAAACGGAAAATCCCTACAAGATTTTTGAAATTAGTTACATTTATTTCACAGAAATTAACTTTCTCAACAGTTCTTCGACGCCATGGTTATTTATGAAAGATGTGAGATAACAGACTCGCGTTGCGCTATTAAAGCCTTGCCAGTTATCTCTCTAAGCAACCAGGATTTTTACATTATACTAACTAACGCCTAGGCGCCTTAGTCTTCGGGTAATAGAACATCATTGTAGTCAACAATATTCGTATCGCTGTATGAATATTTGCTTTCATTAAAATTGTTTTTTAAATTTGCGGGTATGTGCCTGACTCCATTTATGAAGCGCCACTCGCCCTCAATTAGAGCAACGAAATTATACACTGTTTCGTATGTACCTTCGCCTCGTGTTCTACCGGTCTCATCAGATACCATTGTCCTTACCTGAATAGTTAACGCAACTAAATTATTGTTAACTATTTCAGTGCTTTCAATTTTATAGTCAAGTAGCTGATCGTTTGATTCGAGATATACGTTTTCAGTCCAATCATCTTCAAAGTGCATATACTTTGCGGATTCACTAACACCTATTTTTTTAGCGTCCATGTAAGCTTCAACAAGAGCTTGTACTTCATCGGGTATTTTGTTCATTTCGCTCGCTTTTTGATTGATTGAACACGATGCAATGATTACGACTGAAGCAACAATCAGCAGAGCCAGTATCCTTCTATACACAAAAATCCACATCCTTCATCTATTATACTGGGCATATAAATAGAATTGATGTGCCCAGTAAATACTACTACTCAGCAGTTTATTAAGGCTTTGTTGAAACCGAAAAGGTCAATGACCCCGATACGGTACCGGATCCAAGGTTATTAGTTATGTGACCGTAATATGTCACTGAGTTTGAGAAGTTTATTTTTTCAGCCCAATATGTATAGTTTTGTCCAGACGGAAAATAATCATATGCAACGGAGTAAAAGGTATCGTTAGATGAATTGTAATAACAAGCACCACATTTTACATCATAACCACTAGTGCCAAGCGTAGATGTAACCTTGCCTGTGATTTTTAGTCCTTCTTTGGCGAATGCATCCATAGCACCACCTGTAAAGTTTTTGCCACTGGCTGAGTACGTTGTTAACAGGTTGCTCACGCTTGTTGCTGTCATTGTGAACGGGAGTCCCCTTGTAATTGAAGACGGATCGTCTTCGAGAAATCCATCCTGATCGGCTGGCGTTCCGATTGCTTCCCCGACTTTAATGCGTTCAGAAGAAAACTCATTTGTCGCTAAAGCACCTCCAGACATTGAGAACATCAGCATTAACGCTAGAACAAGAACTGCAGTTTTCGAAAATTTCATAGTGTAATCCTTCTTTCGTTTTTTTGAGAAATTTTTCATGACAATGTTTGATATGTCCAAGTAAGTGTATGTCATTTCGAGATATTCAGTTTACAGGTCTTCTAGAACAGCACTCTAAAGCATAGGCACCACCTTGTTTCTATGTTCTACAATAATAACGTTTGAAAACGGAAAATCCCTACAAGATTTTAAGAAAATCTCAGAAAGTTTTTATCAGCCAGTATTCAATGGGCTCGGCGTAGTTGTCCTTTGTCACCGTCCCTGCGACGGTCAGCTTATATGTTCCGCTCGTGCAGTTTTTCTAAGATGAATACAACCGAAATCCTTGGCGTACCTGTTTTGCCGACCACCTGACCAGAAGGAGAGACCGTCCCGTTGCTGAGGCTCATTCCAACGGTCCAGCGGCCAAATGGATACCAAACAAGCTAGCCGGCAGTTTTACCACTGTCCATAACTACATTGACCTTGACTCTATGATCCTGCGCAAAAGCGCAATATCAGCCCAGACGGGTGAGCACATACTGATTCCAATAAATATGCGCGACAGCAGCCTAATCTGTATGGGGAAAGGCCACCCAGACTGGAACTTCTCGGCACCCCATGGCGCTGGTCGCCTGATGAGCCGGTCCGTAGCAATGGAGAGAATCACGCTCAGTCAGTTCGAGCAGTCCATGGCTGGCGTTTATTCTTCAACCGTCAATAAAAGCACTATCGACGAATCGCCAATGGCATATAAACCGATGAGCGAAATCGTTGACAACATTGGCGATACCGCAGAAATTGTGTCAGTCATCAAGGCACTTTATAACTTTAAAGCGGCGGAATAAATCATCATTCGGCATTGTACGCGGAGTGGCATTTTGTCACTCCGCGTACTGGTTTTCAATGGTATAAAGCAGGAAGTATTTTCGTTGATGACTTTGATAATGCACGGTGGTAAAGCTTGATGGTCTTCTTTTTATGCAGCAAGTTCACATATCACACGGAGAGATGTTCCACAGGAACACCTTACGGATCAAATGTTCCATTTACTGTGATTAAACTACTCCCTGTGTTCTCAATGTAAAAATAGTAATGTCCATCGGCAGGAACGGTGATGGAACCAGTGGCACTACCATTCTTAATTGTCTTAGCGTTTTTTACTGTACCTGTGTCCACATCCCAAAGACCAACTTTTACATCGTTTCTGGGGAACCATGTTAGATCATAGTAAACCAATCTGCCCTTAACAAGAGTGAAATAATTGCCAGTTACTGAAGTGACATTAAGCGCCGAGTTTGCTCCTATTGTAAAATTGTTTATGTAAAGCGTTGCTCTGGTGAGGCTGCTTCCACTAGGAAATACGGCTAATCCGTCTTGACTCTCTTGAATGTTTGTATTCCTTACATTTCCCTCTTCAGAAGCTGCAACAAGCGCAACTTCTCCAAGGGCATCGGTATCAACGGCAAATACAAAAGTAGAAATTCCTGTAGTAGTGATTGCTAATGTCAATACAATAGCAAAGATACGAGCCCATGTTTTTTTCTTCTGAATTGTCATCATTAACTCTCCTCGAACTTTTTATAAAAGTAAAAATAGTTTCATTTATTCCTAGTCTAAAATGTATAGAGTACGAAAATTCGCAATTCTCATCTCGTTAATCTCAAGATGAGATAACCTTTTACCCTATCTTGAACGCATTTCTATATAGCAATGTTCATGATGGAGTTTACATGGTTTATCCTAAACCAAAGGCATCACCCCGCTTCTGTATCCTGCTCCTACAATAATAACGTTTGAAAACGAAAATTCCCTACAAGATTTCGAGAAAATCTCAGTAAGTTTTTATCAGCTAGTCTTCAATAGGCTCGGCTTTGTTCCGCAGTTTGCCATTGTGTGTTATCTTTTTTTACGATAACACACATGGTATCAAGATGTTCTTAACCTAGCTTCCACACTGACAATATCGTTTTGCTCACTATTTTGTTAATATAACTGGTGATGTCTATTTGAGCAGTCATGCTACCCCAACATTCACTATTGCAGTCTTTGCCGGAGATTTTCACCAATATAGAGGAATCTTTGCTAAATTGATGAAATTCCCATCGTAAATGAAAGTGTTGCGCCAGCAACAGTTTTGCTAATAATCCTCACCTCATAGTAGTACTGGTGCGAAGAGTTTCTATCGTTCCAATTGAGACCGTTACTCCCCCAACTCGAACCATTGTACCTATACGATGTTGACGTTCCCATGGTCTTATTGTGCATAATAAGATCAAAAGTCATTGTCCCACTGCTAACACTTCCCGTAAAGCTTGTTCTATAACCGGTATACCCGGTGAAGTAATAGTTAGTATACACAAATTCATTAATTCCACCTGATGAGTCTGCTGTATATGGTAAAGACGAGGAAGATGTGGGTACTGAACCTCCACGAGAAGATGACAAGTCTTCATAAAGAATATCGGGAATTAGTCCCTCAAACACAGTGTAATCAAAATCATCATCTTCACAGGGGATCGGGTCGCTATCAGAAACAAGTCCTTGGGTGCGTTCATCGGTATTCATGCCAGAAGACACATTCTGATTGATGCTTTCATTAACAGAAATCAAGGGGTTCGCGTCAGTTACAACGGGCTGCAATTCGCGATGTTCGTCCTCGTACGCAAATGCTGATAATGCACAGGTTGCCATGATAACTGCTAGACAAACAAGAACAATATGGCGCATCTTTTTCATAACTTTTCTCCTTTTCACTTTAAACTACGGACATAATTTCGTAAAATATTTTATTTTGATCCATCGCTATTTTTCCGACACATGGCTATCCCTGCTCAATAGGCATCACCCCCATTTCGACATCCTGGTATAGTAACGTTTGAAAACAGAAAATCCCTACAAGGTTTATGAAAATCAAAGAGTTTTTATTAACCAGTCTTCGATGGGCTCGGCGTAGTTGTCTTTCGTCACCGTTCCTGTCACGGTTAGCTTATATGTTCCGCTTGTGCAGTTTTTTGTATCGTGTGTACTGCTGCAGATTGTGGAATTGCTGCTTGCCGACCATGAATCAACATATGTGTACCTGCCATTAACTAGTTTCTCCAAGGTGAATATCACTGATATCCGTGTTGTTCCGGTTTTACCAACCACAAGTCCTGAAGATGTGATCGTTCCGTTTTTTAAGCTCATATCCAGCGTAACAAGCGATGTGTTTGTCCATCTCGAAGGAGGTGTTTCTGTATCGGCGTCCGCCCACCCAGCTTGGGCAATGGGTACTCCAATGGCTCCTGTGACCACACAGATACAAAGAATCGTTGCCAGAATCCGGTTTTTCATTTAATTACTTCCCTTCAAAAAATTATGTCGGTCCTGAGTTTCCCCGGCCGACATAATAACGTTTGAAATTGTAAAATCCCTACACGATTCTCGAAAAATAGTTTATTTGTTTACTGAAATTGCCATTTTCAGCAGTTCTTCTGCCAGAAGTGTCGATGTGAGAGTATAGCGTTGATTAGCTTTGTCCCAAATAATAATATGTTCAGACATAGCATCTTCTGACGTGAGTATGTGGTATTCAATGCCATCAATTTCAATAACCGTATATCCCATACCCTCGTTATCGGCAGAGGTGGATCCCGAAGTCCGAGATGAGCTAAACGTAATCGTTTCACCCGTATTGGTACTCGCATACACAATTATTGTTATCATAGGGATTTCCTCGCGTGCGATTTCCACGAAGCCTTCTGGGATGTATCCGGGCTCAAGGTTTGTTTTTTCGACTTCAGGCGCGTTTGACGTGAATCTGACAAACTTCTCGTACCATTCTGTCAGCGTCTGGAATACGACAGCCCGGACTTGAGGAACAAACATAAGGGAACCGAATAACAGTGTTACTGTTATTATTATTGCCGCGGCTACCCTTCTTGTCCATTTAGCAGTAGCTTGAAGCCTTTCTTTCCGCGCCTCTCGTGCAAAGAGCTTTTTCATCCGGATCTCATGCTCCTGTGAAAATGCATACTGTTCAGCAAGCGCTTCATCTGATGGAAGCGAGTCTAGTTCTTCATTGAAATTATCAATGACTGCCTGCCTGAACAGCGCCTCAAAAACACCCTCGTTTATATGACTACCGCTCATTTGACCCGCCTCCTTCTGCAATGAGCCTTCGCACCTTTTCCTTTGCCCTCATGATTTTTGTATCAACGTGCTTGGGCGATATACCCAGTTCTTCACCGATCTCCTTGTACGTCATGCCAAGAAGATATTTCATCTCAAGGACTGCACGGCTCGCCTCATCGAGCGACGCGATATGTTTTCTTATGGCTTCGTATTCGTCGTTATGTATGATCTGATCCTCTATTGGAATTTCCTGTGACACCAGCACATCATCCATTTCATCAACGGGGTCATCTACATATATGTTTTTTTGCCGTAGTATATCAATGCATTTGTTTTTCGTCATCACAATGAGTTTGTTCCGTAAATCTTTCCTGTCCAGAGGGAACATTTTCTCCTTGTGCTTAATAACAGATAAGAACGTGTTATGTACTGCATCTTCGGCAATTTCTTTATTCTGTGTAATTTGAAGCGCATACCTGAGCATAACGTGTCTATGCTCATTATAAATCTCGGCCATTACTGTCCGTTCCGCTTCTGTATCGAGCGAGGACATATAGAATGCCAGCATACCGACCACCTGCTTTTCCAGTTGAGTTGTATGGAATATTATACCACACCAACTAACTGCAGGTCAAAACAGCGTTTTGTTGCAACAACTCGTACCAGTTCGCAGTCATCTATTATATTTAATGCACATATTCTATCCGTTCCACTCGTTTACCCTAATTCGGGTAACTCATAGTGCGACAAAATAATAGAATGTTATTAACCATATGTGGGTAAATGAGGTTAATATCATGACATATGCCGATGCTATTGCAAAACGGATAATTGAATTATGTGATAAACACGAAATTACAATAAATAAACTCGCAACACTCTCCGGCATGAAGCAATCGACGCTCGAAAACATCATTAAGGGAAACACTCAGAGCCCCGGTCTTCGGACTCTACACCGAATTTCTCAAGGATTCAATATGACTGTTTCGTATTTTTTGGATTTTCCTGAGCTTAACACCGGACGATTCGAAGATGAGTAAGGTCACTGTCACAGTTTCATTTTTCTGCTATTCTACCATAATAACGTTTGAAAAAGCAAAATCCCTACAAGATATTACATATTTTTTTAAGATATGTTGGGGCTGGACAAAACAAGTACTGGTAACCACAACCTGTGTAAACGGCGAGTTGGGTTTCGGTAATGGCAATGACCGAAAACCCGCATCTGGGAACTTCGATGCGACGTCCTCAGTTATTCCGAACCCATTAACATTCAGAGTATCCTTGTCGTATAAATGGTCAGGAGGTACGCACCCTCAAACAATGCTCTCATTGAGGAATGAAAGATATAGGCATCAGATCAGCATTCTCAACGCGATCCATTTTATTATTTTCTCCGTCTGAAAGTGAAATATAGCTATCAGTGCATAATACGCTACCCAAGAATCCTTCTGAACTACTGTAGAAAACAGAAATAGTCCCAGCCAATTCGTTGTAATTAGGAAACTTCGCAATGTATAAACCGTTCTGGTAACTGAAACCTGTGAAGAACTCGTAAAAGTCTCTGTATGTATCAAGTGCCGGCATGTCGTTTTCTATTCTTTTTACGGTAAGAACGATATTAACACTGCCATCATACGGATTAATCTCTACTGTATTTGCGCCCTCGTTCCATAAAAACGATCCTGACTGTGCATTTCCGTAAATATTCGTTTCAAGTCGTGTATGATTGGGCATATTAATTTTGCTAAGACCATTTTCATCAAAAATCGAACTGAAGTCATTTACACTTTCGAGTTCAAAGGTATCAGTTTTCTTGAAAAATATCAGCGATACAGGATTCACTTTATCAAATGTGTCTCCTTCTGAGATACAAAGAACTACAAGTTTACCATTGCTATCTATAAAAAATGCTTGAGGGATCAAACGCACATCATCCAAAAACAATGGTAAAGCGGCAATAGCTTGACCGCGTTGATTGACTTCAGCACTTGATTGTTCATAATTGTATAATAAAATATAATCCTCAAAGTATAGCTCTTCTTCACAAGAAATAGCATAATCAACCGCAGGAAACCCTAATGGTGCAGACGGTAACACTAGCATATTACTGGATAAACTCAACGGATAAATACTATCCTGCCAGCCAATCTCACCTGATACCCTGAACAACTCATCCTGTGACAGATCAAGAGTCCAGTCAAATAGATTTATTGAAAGCACATGAGCATTAATGTCGTTTATATCATCGACAAGATAAGCAACTAACTCAATAATATTGTTTGTTTCATCACTATCATTTTTAGCCACATCGAAATCGTCAGTCTGGACGTTATTTACAACTTTATCTGTATATTCGTCCGAGGAAGAGGTGTTTGAGCATCCAAATAACGCACATAGTACCACAATAACGAGAAGGAACAGCGAGATTCTTTTCATAACAATTTCATCTCCCACATTATAGTGTATTTTATTGGTAAACGGGGACGAGTTATTGGTTAACGCGTCCCCGTTCGCCTTACATATAGGCTTAGGTTGTCTTTATTGTGTAGTACAGGTAGCCACTGACATTAGAAAAAGCATAGTCTTTTCTGTCGTTAGTATGTCCTGTATATCTGTGTGTGACAGTATCGTTCAGAGTGACCATAACTACATGGGTGCTTGATGTAAGCAGTATGTTTCCAGCGTTACAAGCTGCAAAGGTACTCGCATCCCAATACTTCCGGCTGCTGTCTGTCATCCAAGCTTTCATTGAACTAACAGAGGTCCACGCCGCGCCCCAGGATTGAGTAGTCACGTTTTTTGTGCGGAACCAAGTGCCACTTTCAGGCAAGCCGCCTGCCGACATCGCCTGTGACACAAAATTGGCGCAATCATTATGCATGAAAATAGAGTGATACGGGTATACACTGTTGTTCCATTTTGAACGATCTGATACTATGGAATCAGGACAACTTGTTCCGTGGTCATAACACTGCGTTGGATTCGAAGAATAGCTCAATGCGTAATCGCGTGCATTAATACGATTATAAGAAGCATAGCCTCGACCAGCGGGCGCGGTATACGCAGATACAATATCGCTTGCAGCATTACGCCCTGCAGCATACATCTCCTGGGCATCTAGTGCTAACACATCGATTTCGTATAATGTTGTTTCCATGCCGTCTTGGTAATACATAATCCAAGGTGCTGCGTCATCCGCTTTGTCAATTGCGATTACCACATCAACCGTGAGATCACGGTATTCCCCCAAATTGGCGTCGATCTCGTCTATATACGCGTCGATAGCCGCTCGTTCATTCGATTGTGCATTTCTACTTATTAATGTAGAGTTTAAGCCTCTGACAAAAGGCAGCTCATCTACACTATCGAATTTGAGCATTGTTTCACACGACAGCGCAACAGTATATCGAATCACGCTGTCATTCTCGAATACTCTGACGATATCCGCGCTTACGTTTTGCATGTCGTAGAATTCACCATAGTTGTCTTCAAGCCATACAGTTGCCTGCGAGATCACCATAGAAGCGACCATACTGTCATTGTTATCGAGGGAGTTCCCCGGTTGATGAGACGCGGCAAGAGCAGGAACCGCAGCCGATACGAGCATCGCTACGATTAACAGAACTGACGAGATAAGATGTTTAGTTTTAGTCATTGATAATTACCTCCTTTAGGCACTACTTTCTGATTTATAACCAAGCCACTATCCAGGCAATCGTTGGCCACCCGATTGCGAACAGACACTGATTATACAAAACTGTGTAGCCTCAGCGCTTACTACGCTTAAAGCTTAGCACAGTTCATATAATTAGTGTCCAATAAGTCGTAGAAGGTGTTAAACAAGACCTCAAAAGACAAAACTGACTGTTTGTGCCAGCAACGATGCGGTTCAGGTCAATGCCATTGAAACTATACGAATATTCCATTTGCTATGTTTTTACCGCGCGCTATCAGCATTGACAGTCCGGTTATGCCAAGCCCCATTGACATGGCTATTCCAATGCGCTTATATAGGCCATAAATAAAAAAGGCACTCACTAGAGCGCCCGTTGCTGCAACAATGCGTACCAACAACCGCATCTTTCTTCTTTGTCTCGCGCTCATTTTAACATTTTCGTTAGCCACCGGTGCAAGTGCAAATACAATAATCACAGCAGCACTGGCCATAATTATGGAAACAGTAGTTGTAATAAGTGGCAATATGAAAATCACTGACCACCAACCGATGTACATAATTAGGAAACAGCGCAAGTGCGTTTTAGCATGAAACCCTCCACCGAAAGATTGCAACGGAAGAATTACCGCAAGAAGGGCAAGGCTTTCAAGAAACTTTCCGGTAAAAGCTGATGATACCAAAATTGCTGCCAAATTAATGATTGTGAATATCAACAATTCGAGACCATACTCATATATATCTTCATCCGCTTTTTCTATAACTCCAGCTCTGCTCCAGCGGCGGGTTATTCTTATAATTAGTGATGTCATCTTATTATTCCTCTCTCTGTATGGGGACTAATGGCAAAAATACATGTGTTTCAAAAATCCCGTCTTGGTACTCGCGTAAAACATGTCCTTGGTATTTGTCAACAATTGAATCCACATACTGTAATCCGATACCATGAAATTGATCGTTCTTAACCGTTAGGAACCTTTTCCCGGCTCGCTTTATCTCACCATCATAGCTGTTGAGAATAGAAAGTGAAAGATTTTTGCCTTGTACAAGTAGAGAAAAGACTATAGACCGTGTTTGCTCGTTATTGCTCATGCGTTCGCATGCCTCAATCGCATTGTCCAGCAAATTACCTGCTATAGCGCAGAGATCGTTATCTTCTATTATATTGTTTTCCGGATACACAACCTGTACGCTTACTTCTATGCCATTTGAACGTGCAAACATAAGCTTCGAACTGACAACAGCATCCAACACCGGATTTCCAGTTTGAAGCATAGCGCATTCTTGAAATGACTCGACACTGATACTATCCAAATACTCTAAAGTTTTGTCTTGCACATCATCTTCAACCAACGCCCGTAGGGCAATAAGGTTGTTCTTATACTCATGTCGCCATGTTCGGATATCAGTTTGTATTACATCAAGCTCTTTAAAGAATTGGGATTCCAGTTCCAGCCGCTGCAAACGAGTGTTTAGATCAATGTTACGTGTTTCCTCCCGGATGAACATTTCATACATCAAGAATATACCAATTAAGATAAATAATAATACAACTGCAAGCCAGACCATCATATAGTTTGTTTGCTCATCAAAGTCCGAAAGATTAAAAAACATAAACAGCAAACACACGAATATCATTATTGCTGCGCAGGTCAGCACGACCACAGGCTTTTTTTGCAACTCACGTAGCCTATAGTGCTTCTTGGCTAATGAGTAAAACAGTATTACTTGAATAATCTTTATCAGAATGATAGCGAGTAACCGCGAGCTATCCTGATAAAGCAAGGTGTTCTTTACGCTTGTTGTCATAATTAAGGAAGCCAGTCCTGCTCCAGCCAACGAGCTTCCAATGGAAAGTGCTAAAGTCAATACTGTACCAAATAACTTCTGTCCAAAAGTTCCGTACTTTGTCAAAAACAAATACGCTATAATCAACACATAGGTCATACCATCATATAAATATGACGGGAAATCAAGAAATGTAGCGGCAAGCCCCCATGCAACCAACCCCAGCCATGCAAATAGCTGAGGAACTATTGTTTCATGTTTGGAAGCGAATCGGCTGTTTAGGAAATAAACTTTTGTCAGACCATCTATGAATATGGCTATTATCTCTATAAGAATCCATTCTGTTTTCATTTTCTACCTCACCGTATGCAGCTTTACGAAAGCGTCGTTGACTGGTTTAGAGTTATTTCGGCTCACCGGCAAACTCTTTTCGTTTGATAGTAGAAGTGAGTTTTTGTATACACAATCGACTTTAAATAAATTTACAATATAAGACCTGTGGCAACGGATAAAATATGACGGTAGCAGAGTGGATAGTTCTTCTGCTGTTTTGCGTAGTTCATATGTCTCGCTGTCGGTTTGAATATTTGCGGTGTGTGAAAGCATAGAGATACAATAGATATCGTCAAAAGGCAGCTTCATCTGTCCATTTCCGTTCGATACCAGAATTACAGCATTCCGGCGAGAATGCCATATTGTATATGCCTTATCCAGTATGGGCAGCAGCTTCGACTGGGACAACGGTTTTATCAAATAGTGTAAAGCGTTTACGTCGTAACCCTTTAGAATATACTGCTTAAAACTTGTGACAAAGACAATCATCATGTTTTTATCGGTTCTTCGTATACACTCAGCCAGATCTATACCTGTCATACTTTTCATCTGTATATCTAAAAAAACAAGATCGAATGAAATATCAGGCCAAGCCATTAAAAACGCCTCCGCACTCGGATAACACAAGATGTCAATCTTTACTTTCCGGGATGTCGCCCAGTCCGTGATTGCATCTGACAGGCGTTGTTGCATATTGGGGTCGTCTTCACAGATGGCAAAACGCATTAGAATCACCTCAAACACTTTTATTAACGCAGAAAACCTATGGATGATGAGGCTATCCACAGGCCAATTCTGCTGGTATAGTTTATTTACACAGTTTTGCGGGTACTTTCGGCTGATACCAGCCCCAATCGCTTGCTAACCCCGCGCCTTTTGCTGCGACGCCATATGTAAGCTTTGCAATCGCTTTGCCGAGTTGCTGAGTAAGTTTTTTCATGGCTGACTCTCCTTCCATATGATGGCATAAGTATAACATGCTATTGCAATAAAATGGGTATTTTGCCGCGAATGGTAGTAAATAAGGCTCGAATGGTAATAATTTCGCGTTCAAGCCGTATTTGTTACCGCTCAGGCTGTATTTACATCTGCCCGAATTAACTAATAATGCTTCTACTGTGATTGATACATCTTTCTATCAAACTGCAGAAAACTGCAGAAATCACCGCAAAATTGCCGCTCATCCTTGACACAAGTTGCCCCTTATGATATATTTTCTATATTAAGTATCAGTGATTTGCGTAAGCAGTCAGAGTTATCCGAGTACACACAGCGTCCAGAGGTAGTAATGCCTTTGGGCGCTTTTTCTGTTTTCCGGCCTTGTGGCAAAAACAACGTAAGAAAGCCGGAAGGCTTTTTTGCGATTATATAGATCGGTTCCGGTCACGGTGCCGCATAACCCTATGATCCGGGACGCGCTGCGCCCCGTTTTTCTTTTTATAATATTCTCAGTCTTGAGAGAAAGGAGGCAGACAATGCCTGACAACGGCGAAAAACCGAGGATTACCATAGTGGTCTCCGGAGGTATGGTTCAGAGCGTCTACACCACATTGGAAACAGATGTGGAAGTAGATATTCTGGATTTCGACGACAACGGCTACCGACCTGACGATGAACGCGAGGACAGAGATATCTATCATGCGCGCGTCATCAAAGAACAACGCCCTATCTATTGAGGAGGCTGCTTATGAAGCAACTTGGTAATCTGGCAATCATCTGTGCGCTGCGCTCCGGTGTACTGCTTCAGATCCTTGATGGAAAAGCAACTATACACACTGGAACAGGTTCAGGCCGCCGGTCACTTACGGTGGACTGGGATGATGACCCGCAAATCAATAGTCTAATCCATGAGCTGAACTTCGGAGAACTGTCCGAGAAAGGAGTCGTTTATGACGCAACAACTTAAAACCATGCAGGAACTGGTCGCGCAACTTATGGCGGCCGATGTCGCTTACTACAAGTTTGATAGCCCTATAATGACCGACCGGGAGTACGATGCGCTATATGAGCAGCTTACCGAACTGGAACGGTCTACCGGGATCATTCTGTCCGGATCACCAACTCAAAAGGCTGCCGGTGAGGTCTTAGAGAGCCTTGTGCAAGTAAGGCACACCAAACCGATGCTGTCTGCTCAAAAAACGAAGTCAATGGACGACGTCGTCAAGTTTGTCTGTGGCCGAAAGGTGGTCGTATCCTGGAAACTGGACGGTCTAACACTCGTGCTGCGCTATGAAGGGGGCCAGCTTACGCAGGCTCTGACACGGGGCGGCGAAGGAGGTATGGTCGGAGAAGATGTGACTCATGCCGTCAAAGTTATGGTGAACGTACCTCTGACCATTTCACACCAAGAACCCTTTGAGGTCCGCGGTGAGGGCATTATCAGTTGGGAGAACTTCAGTAAAGCTAACCAAAACACCGAAGAGCCATACACCCATCCACGCAGTCTTGCGGCTGGCGGGATCCGTCGGCTCGATGCCGGAAAGACAAAAACTCAGCTTCTGGAGTTTATCGCCTTTGAAGTCATTAACGGCAGCCCTGTATCAAAGACCGGGCAGTTGAAAATGCTCAAAGAAAACGGTTTCAGCGTAGTGCAGAATCATTTCATCCCAGCCGATGTTGGAAAAGCAGACATCGAAAATGTGTTTACAGCCTTCGATCCGAAGTTCCACCCATACCCTGTGGATGGCTTGATCATTGAGTATGACGACCTAGCTTATGGACAGTCTCTCGGCGCGACCGGGCATCATGAGAACCGGCTGCTCGCGTTCAAATGGGAAGACGAGCTATACGATACTGTATTTCTCGGACTGGAATTGGCCACCACACGAACCGGGATGGTCAGCTTAACCGGGATATTCGAGGATACTGTCATTGACGGCACGACAGTCAACCGGGCCTACCTGCACAACCTAAACACCCTGGATAGTTTCAGTCTGGGGATTGGCGACAGCGTGAAGATTTATAAAGCGAATCAGATCATCCCACAGCTTGCCGAAAACATCACCCGCAGCGGCACGTTGGAATATCCGACAAGCTGCCCTTGCTGTGGCGCCGAGCTAGATATTCGCACGTCCGACAGCGGTACGCGCCTGCTATTTTGTGACGACCCGACCTGTCCTGCCAAACTGGTACGTAGATTCGTCCATTTCTGCGACAAGACCCGGATGGATATTCCCGATCTCTCAGAAAAGAGGTTGGATCTGTTCATCGGCAAGGGCTGGATCAAAAACTTCGGAGATCTGTACGAACTGGAACAGCACCGCGATGAATTCATCACTACTCCCGGTTTCGGAGAAAAGCTTTTTAAGCGGATTGCCGGAACAATCGAGGCACGCCGCTGCTGTACGCTCAATCAGTTAATCGCCGGGTTTGGCATCCCCATGGTCGGCCGCAGCGCCGGCAGAATCTTGAACACTCATTTCAATGGCGACTGGGACGCATTCGAGCAGGCTATCAATAATGGCTTCGACTTCACCCAGCTTCAGGATTTCGGGCAGACCATGCACGACAATATCTATACCTGGTATGCGGATCCGGATGAAGAAAAACTCTGGCGCCCGCTTCTCAAACACATAACATTTATAAAAAAAGAAAAGGAGAATATTTCTATGGATACCAACAACCCATTCTATGGCAGGACAGTCGTCATCACCGGCAAACTGATGAGAGGCACACGCGAGGAACTGCACAATAAGCTAATCACGCTTGGTGCGAAGCCCGCTGATTCTGTCTCAAAAAACACTGATTATCTCATTGTCGGGGAGAATGCCGGCAGCAAACTTGATAAGGCTCAAAAACTCGGCATAAAAATCCGCACCCAAGACGAGTTTGAAGCCATGCTGGCAGGTGAAGCTGTATGAGGATCAGTGGCATTGAGTATGACCAGCAAGATCTCATGTCAAAGGACGAATTGATCGCTTACCTCCGTGAAAACGGAGAAAGCGACAGGGCACTGGCGAGTATCCGGAACCAGCGATATGAAAAATACGGGAATGAACTGATTTGGCGCTATCCCATCTCTGACGGAATACACCTCGGTACATTCATCGTCCCTGTCAAAGAGGGTTTCATCAGCCTACCCTTTAACGTTGTCGACGCTACGGATTATGAGCTACTGGAACTGGATGATGCTGCCTTTTTCGATGAAGACGCCATGCAGACGTTCATTAACGACTGGCGTTCGTTTTCATACGACCTGATAACAGCAATGATAGACATGCTGCGCGCACTGCGCAGCGAGTAACGAACCCAGCCCGGAGAGGGCTTTACAATTCCATCAAAGCCCTTTCCGGGTACAAATCAAGGAAGCGTATTACGCTTCTATTTTATTTTAAGGAGGATCAAATCGTGATAACGAATATTATTGCAACTGAAGAAAATGCCTTTGCTGAGGCGCATCACTATATTGTTGACCGTTTCCTAAGCCAAAAAAGGCTCCCGAAAGGCGATTACTATGATGTTGTCGTCTTTGGGTTTTTGCGCGCGGTACGCCAGTATTGTAGCCGCGCCGATCTACAGGAGAAGTATGCGTTCAGCACTATTGCGTATCGCAAGATGAACGACGACCTGATAAAGCATTATAGGAAACAGGCTCGTCCATCGCGCACGGCTGTGCTGGTGAACCTGGACGACCTAGTATATGAAAGCGACCGTCTCACCATATCTGAAGTCGTTTCCGATCCTGATTGCCTTAGCGACCGTGTAGAAGCCGCGATGCTCTGGGAGCAGGTATCCAGCCTGCTCACGGATGACCAGATTGAAGCCATACACCTCAGAGCCGATGGTTATACTGACCGAGAGATCGCAGCCAGATGGAAACGCCGGATCAACGACGTCATGACAGTTTTCGAGGAAATTCAGGCAACCGTACTTGACCTGTGCCTCGTCTAAGCGAAAGGGGAATCAGTATGAGCGTACAAACTGCGACCATCGGCGTCAATATCCGTGATTACTTTCTGGATAAAGACCCGAAAGCGTTCGCCAAGGCTGCCAGCTCGTATGAAGTCGTACTGCAGAATAATACAGACTTCATTATCACACGAAAAACTTCCACGACTGCGAGGGAGTTGGTCATCCTTGTTAGCCAGAATTTGTTTTACTTCAAGGAAACCCGTGGCGGCGCCATTGAAGAGGTCACCATGAGCAAATTGAAATCATATTTCAGGGACCTGAAGGATGATTCCATAAAGCTGGATCAGGTATTATGGCTACCCGAAATTCACAAGGAATCCATAGAGCGCCTGGAAAAAATCATTTCCAACGATGTGTATGTTGAAATGTGCAGGCATAATATCCTTGCTGAGATAAAGGATCCTGCCAGCTATATAAAGTTTTGGGAACAAAACCAAAAGCTCTTTATGAAGCTGCAATCCATTTTTCCGACTATCACAGATCATAATTCAAACAAATACCGTTCCAGCCTGCCAATTATCTTTGAACTGGATAAACGGTATGGATACAATGAAGCCATGTTCTTCGCCGAAACTCTCATATTATCGGGCGTCGATCAGTATTCGTCTGCAAAAGAGAGGCGCTGGGATCATGCAATCGGCGGTTACGGAGCTGACATCGAGATGAAAGGTTTCCTCCAGCTATTGGAAGAACCCTACTCTCTGAACCTGCGCCGCTTGATTGAGTATATCTTCTATGACGCGTATTCTCAAGGGATTAACAGAATCGAGGAATCATTCTGGAAGACGTATGAGGATTATCTTTCAATGCAGATCAAGATCTTCGGGAAAATACGGCTGAAGTATCCCAAGAACTTAAAGACCGAACACGACATAATGGCACTCAAGGTCAACGTTGCTGCAATAGTGGCGAAATGTGAAGATTTTGCGGATCGTTCGGCTGAAGTCGCGGAACTTGCGTACACTGGCGGGACATACAGTATAGTCGTACCGGTCACCCCGCAGCAGATCGCGGATGAAGGCATCAACCTCAGCCACTGCGTCGGCGGCTATATCGACCGTATCATCAACGGGGATTGCCACATCTTGTTCCTTCGTAAATCCAGGACGCCGGAGCAGTCGCTTGTTACGCTCCAGTTATGCAGAGGGCGTGTCAACCAGGCTGAAGGCAATCACCGCAGGCACATCAGTGAGGAGGAACGAAAGTTCCTGAAATACTGGGGACGTGAGAAACAGATACAAATTGCTGTTTGATATGCAGCAGCCAACACTTGCTATAAGCAAGGATAACAGGGCGGGCAGATTATTCTGCTCGCCTTAAATGTTAGGAGTGTGTTTAATGAATAAAGCAAAAAACGAAAAACGAATGCATGAGATACTGGACAATATTGAGAACAACGCACTGGACATGGATGATACATTCCAGTTTAGGTGCCGGGGATGCGGTAAATGCTGCAAAAACCGGGAAGATATCCTGCTCACTGCACGGGATCTGTTTAGCATTGCGGCGCATCTCGGCCGGGCAATAGATTACATCGTTAGCCGTTATTGCGAAGTCTACATTGGCGGCTCATCAAGGTTGCCAATCATACGCTTGAAACCAAGCGGCCCGGAAAAATCGTGTCCATTCCTCCGGGACAAGCGGTGCATTGTGCATAACGCGAAACCTGTTGTTTGCGCGTTATTCCCGTTGGGTCGCGCAACAACCATGGAGAATACCGATAACGGCGTCGAGATACCGGTAAACATCCGGCCGCGATACTTTATCCAGCCGGCGCCATGCGGAACGCCGGATCAGACCCATACCGTGCGTAGCTGGCTCGAACAGTTCGGACTCCCGGTGGTCGATGATTTCTATGCGCTCTGGACTGAGTCAATAACAACAATCGGTGAATTTATACATGGTATGGAAGCGAAAAAGCTCTCCAATGACACCATGGAGCTTTTTTGGAATGCCGCTCTTTTGGGTCTATACATCAATTATGACGTCAGTAAGGAGCTGGTTCCACAGTTTCGTGAGAACACTGCAAAACTAATGAGTGTTTTCGCTGATATAGCTGATACGGCAGAAAAAGTATTTGGAGGGATGCCTGATGGAAAATAACTCAGAAGATCTGAATCGTTTTCAGATTATCAGGAAGGATGCAAAGGGTTGTTTTGTCGAAACTAAATCAGACTGCTTTGGAATCGGCAAGGTGCATTTAGAGTTTGCCACCTATGACGCCGGCCGCTCAAAGGGGCAGCGGCAAACAAACCACGTTCACATCTATATCGACATACCGGCTTTCCTGCACCTGGCTCATGAAGCCCTGTCCGGTGCGCTGCATCATAGAATGATGCAGCAAAAAGCCAAACTGGAAAAAGCTGAACAGGAAAAGTCTCAAATCGAAAACCCGCCGCTCTACGAAAATCTTGGCGGAACATCGTCCGAGCGTCTGGCAAAATTCGACAAAACACGGCCTGACGGTAAGAGCCTGTCGCGTATTGTTAAGCTGCTTGCCTGGAAAGGCAAGGTCGACTATCTTTTCACTGCTGACAGCGGACCGGGAGAAACCAACGCTACAGGGCTGATTGTTCCCAAGTTCGGGAGAAGTCCTGAAAACCATGTGTCGGTCGGCATGACCTGGCGGACTCTCAACGAACTGCTTCTGACGACCCAGGTAAACTACAGTGCCTGGCTGGCAGCTCAGTATGTTAAGAATCCTGAGCCTCAGTGGTCAAATGGCTGGAACGGGCACGCATAGCCAACATGGCACAAAATTGGCAAAAAGATGGCGAAAAATTGGCAAGGTCAATATCATAGACGCGCAAACGCCACCATGCTATAATCCTAATATGCACACTTACGCTTGAAGATAAACGGTTTTATAAGCCGGAATCTATCAAGCAAGGAGTGTGCGAACATGAAGTATTGTCCTTACTGCGGCGCTACCCTTATAGGTGGCGCCGCGTCTTTTTGCGCGGAGTGCGGCAAAACGCTGCCCTCCCCGCAAAAACCGCCGGAACCGGTACGGGAACCGCTGCCAGACCAATCGCCAAGACAAAAGCAATCGCCTGTACGAAGGCCATCAACATCCGGCAGCCGAAACCCCAAGAAGCCTTTCCCCGGTCAAAAAGGACGGCGCTTACCTTCGCACCAGCCGAGTAAGCGCCCTGATCCTTCACGCAAGCCGCTGCCTGATCTCCGCGATGAAGGCTATGACGGATACTACAATGACGTAGAACCGATCGACAATGGCCATACCCGCGAACGCATGGATCCCGAACTTATGAAGCGGATCGTAATTGTCGCTGCCGGCGCGTTTGTTATCGTGATTTTTGCGGTAATTCTTATGTATGTGTTGTAAATTTGCAGACTCGGCGGTGTAATATAAGTAAAAGGCGAGGTGATGCTTTCATGATTTATCTATCAAAGGGGATTCCCATACTGAAACAGGCAAAAGAAGACTTGTCTGTTTCACATTGCGGCAAGCTGCATAAGCTGACAGGCGAGCAGGCTACATTATGGCTGTCCAGTCAAAATCTTCCCGGCTATACTTCAGATCCTGAGCAGATAATTACCCTACGGTCTATGGTAACACTTGGCATAATTGAATATGCAGAGAGCGAAGATGATGCGGCGCTCTTCCGGTTACTGACTAACTGTACTATTTGTCCGGTTCGGGTAAATAGAAAACCGGCCTTACTGAACCGCAGAGAACGGTATTTGTGGCGATGGCTCCGTATGGCGGGTTTGCGCTTGACTATGGCTGAACTGGTTTTTCTGGCAGAGAAAGAGATAAAGACAGCACCGGAGTTGCTTGGTGAATCGAACCGCCAGCAGCTTACTGAGATGATTTATACTACTGTAACAATCCACGACAGTATTCTAGAGAGCCTGATGGAAGCTGCTCTGGCGCGCGATGCGGTTGTTAAGGCGATTCTTGGGCTGCTGCGGAAAAAGAAAATCTATTTGATCTGAGGTGATCAGCGATGCTACAAGAGTTTAGACGATTGCCGGAGCCGCTGCAAAAGCAGATATTGATCCAGCTAGGGCTCGGCGCTTTATTTCTCATTTTACTGGTGGCGGTAGTGTCCGCCTCGACCGATCTTTACCTCTGGCTCCCCTGCGCAGGGTTGGCATTGCTTTTCACAGCAACTTCCATTGCCTTGTTCCGTAAAGCTGTACTCGGTGATTATGTCATTATAAACGGAGAGTGTACCGAGGTCGGAGTGACAACGGTCAAGCGCCGCGCCAAATATCTGGTTTTAGATACGGAAGCCGGTAAAGTCAGGGTGATATTGCAAAACCGACGGCGGAAAGTATCCGTTGGTGCCGCGATCAAGCTGTTTGTTAATAAAAACACCCCTATATATGAACATAACGGTGTACAAATACTATATACTTATATCGCCATCGAAGTTTCGTAAGAAACAACGTAATTCTACACACCACGGGCAGGACGCAAATATAATAAATCCATTGCAACAAGAAGATTCAGGTTAAATTTAACGGGGAGGCAAATAATATGTTATGTGCTGATGACCTGTATGATAAACTCAGGGAGATAGAGTCCCTGATCCGTGAGAAAACAAACCCGGATGGTTCCTTCAGCTTTGATCTGCATCGTGTGATAGTCGCCTTGGAACTGGTCATGCGGATGATTGTACAGGAGGATAACTCAGATTAGCAAAAATGCAGATTAGCTGTTGACTGACGGGCGCTGGCATGATATAGTTTCTTTATTCAGTATCAGCGTTTTCCGTAAGGAAAAAACAGTTATCCGAGTTACTTAGTGTCAACAGGCGCATTGCGCCGGCTGGCACTTTTTGCATTTCTCACGGTTTCTACCTGTTAAAACGGGTTGAAATATAATTTGTTGCGGGCAACCCCGCAGAAAGGAAGGTCCCCATGATCAAAATGATCGCCACAAATGCCGTTATCTCGAAAGGGTACAACGGCGCGGACGCACTCCGTTTCTTTCAGAATGGAGATAATAAGTCCGTAAGGTTCCAAATCGGCGTCAGCGTCTACGACAAAAACGCCGAAAACAAGCGCCGCTACGTCAACGTCGGCGTCAAAGCGTTCAATGGTACATGTACGCGTATCGAGAACATGAAACTCGATGAAGGTATGTATGTAAACATCATTGGGCGGTATGACGAGGACTCCTGGGAAGACAAGACCACCCATGAGAAAAAGAGCGCACCCGTTATCATCGTTGACGAGATCGAGTATTGCAATAACGGCAGTGGCAGGCAGAACGGCGATGCTAACGGCGGCTCCACATCAGCCGGCCAAAACACCGGCGCCACGCAAACTGAAAGCGGTCAGCCGCCTGAGAATTTCACCGGGTATCAAAGTTTCGGAAACACGGAAAACCCCTTCTTCGCGGAAGAGTAACAGGAGGCTACAAATGAATACTGGCGCATAAAGGCGCACATGAACTGTCTGACGGTTTATGTGCGCCTTTTTTGTGCCTGCGGAGGGAGTGATTATTTGAAGAACAGAGTTTTCATGCAAAAAACTCCAAAAGAAAAGCGGCTTCACCTGAGCTGCGTGCTTAGGAGCAATATGGGCGGTTTTTTAGATAAAGGGCTATCATTATCTATGCGCCCTATCGGCGCACAGGGAAAGGAGCAAGAAAATGGGCAAGGGCTTCAAGGAACGGATAGCGTTTGAGGTTTTGATGATCCTACTGGCGCTGACGCTCTTTTGCTTTATCACAAGACTATGGCCGCTGCTGTTCCTTGTGATTCCGGGTATTCTAATTGCGGCGATCAGAATGTTGTTTTTATCAGCAAAGCTGAATAAGCAAGATGCGGCGCCGGTCATTATCCAACCAGAACCAGCTCGCCCTGATACCGAGCAGGACGTCATTCGCATCGCGTTTGGCATACTGCAGCGCCGTATTACAGAGCAGATCATTGCACGCTATCCCGCCGCCAGATGGGTTTGGGAATCCTCGAACACCATCGAACGCTTCACGGAGGATATGGCGCTTGCAATATTGCTCAATCGCGCCAGCGGATTCAGGAGGGCCATCGTATCTGTTCATAATCTGCAATTCTGCGGCATTACATACGAAACCACTGAAACCACCATATCCGAAGAGACAACACAGGACATTGATGCAGAAGTTGACCTTGTCAGCATGGATATACCGGAAACTGACGAGTCCATTGATTACGCTCTCATCGCTTTTCAGTGGGTTGAGGCTAATCTGCTTGCCTTGAATAACCGATGCAACGACGTCATCTCTGAAAGTTTGACGACCATGCTGATTTCTGCCGGCGATCTTCCGCATAAGGATAGCTGGGCAGAGGTCTGTGACGAGCTGATGCGTAACGGTTTTTCTGCGGCAGTCGTGCAAGAGGACGGGATCGAAGTCTCTCTGCCAGAATAATAATCAGAAAGGGAATGAAAATATGCCTTCAACACCAGCACAAAAACTATTTGCCTTTAACCGGTCTTTACCGGAACCCTTTGACAAGCTGACCAATAAGAAGGTCAAGGTTGCTTCAGAGTACAGCGCCGATACAGAGGCGACGCTGAACGCCACTGTCATTAAGGCGGTACATGCCTACATCCGTTATAAAAACGGAAGCGCAGACAGGGGCGCGTTGGGACTAATAGACCATCGCAGCGTGATCGAATACAAATCGGCTATGGGTCCAGAAGTCTATCATTTAGCAGTATACGATCCGTCTTCCGGATTGATACTTGCAAGCGTATACAATGTCAGCACCGAAAATGTCGAGCAGTACACCGTCGGTACTAAGTCGGACGCAAAGGATGGCGCCGCTATTATGCTCGCTATCCTGCCGGCCTTGATGGACAACAACGAATTCCGTGAGAACCTTGAGTCGTACACCGATGCGATGGACAATGGCTTCCCTGACTTGGAGGAGGCTAAAAAAACGATGGCCATCCTCTGTGACAACGCTTATCGCCGCATTAGCGATGAAAGCTGCGCGGCGCACGTCAAGGCTAAAGTGGAAGCTTCCGGCGCTTTTACTCGGATTTCAGACACGCATTTGGATTCCGGCGCCTTTACGCCCAAAATACTATTAGCCGGCGAGTTCTCTATTTTTGCCCACGACGCGGCAGCGCCGATCCTCGCTCCGGAAGCAGCGATCGATCACAATGATTTTGTCGGACAGTATATCTTAAACCCGACGCGATCCCTAAACCCACGGGAGTCAAGCCTGGTTCCCATACTGGAATCATGGTATATCCTCCCGACACAGGTGGTCAGCGTCTGTAAACATGCGCTAGCGTCGACCGGAAAAGCGGCACAGATGCGAAACTTCCTGCTTCGCGGTCCGGCGGGCACAGGCAAAACCGAAGGTGCAAAAGCCATTGCCGCCGGTATGGGGCTTCCCTATGTGAAATACACCTGCTCGGCTAACACCGAAATATACGACTTCATCGGTCAGGTATTTCCTGAAACGGGGTTCCAATCCACCGGTGATACCGACTTTGATCGCGAGCGCCAGTATCTTGCGGCTATGGGCGGAGTTACATATGAAAATGTGGCAAAGCTCTTGAAATTACCTGACCTTGACGACATGGACTATGACTCGTCAGGCGTGTACCAGAAGCTTACAGGCTGCGAAAAGCAAGACGCCACATCCCAGGAATGTATGGCGCTCGTCATGGCGATGGTCACCGATAAGGTGCAAAATCTCTGCAACGCAAAAGCCGACAACGGAAACACTGGTCAGACTTACTCCTATGTGGAAACTGACTTTATGCGGGCGTTAAAATACGGATGGGTCTGTGAGATTCAGGAGCCGTCAACAATCATGCAGCCCGGTGTGCTGGTCGGACTGAACTCCCTTTTAGAGCAGTCAGGATCCATCACATTGCCAACAGGGGAAATTATTAAGCGTCATCCCGATACGGTAATCATAGTCACAACTAATATTGACTATGAAGGCTGCAGGGGGATGAACCAGTCTGTACTCGACAGAATGAATCAGGTGCTCGATATTGAGCTGCCGTCGCCCGAGATCATGTCGCAACGCGCTATGAGCGTGACTGGCTGCGAAGACGACTACATGGTGTCACAGATGGTTCAGGTTGTTTATGATATGGCAGACTTTTGTAGGAAAAACGGCATAACCGACGGTTCGTGCGGTATGCGCGGCTTGATCGACTGGATCATAAGTACAGAAATAACAGGAGATCCATATGAATCCGCGCTCCATACTGTAATCAGTAAAGCGACAGCAAACGAGGAGGACCGGCACGCTTTGATCACATCCGTGCTGGAGCCCTTGTTCGCTCCAAAACGACGCGCTGCGAGCGCATAAAGGAAGGAGGTCTACTCTTGCCAAGAGTGAATCACAAAAAAGTGCAACAGCTCATTGCACAAAAGCGCAAAACCATAACAGACCGTCAATTCTTCACGTCCCGCCTTCTGGCGGGACATTTTGAGGACATGGCGGCTGCTCAGACCCGCCGCTATGGAAACACGCGGCGGGTTAAGGTTAGGATAGTTTGGGAGCCAAAGAATAATAATATCGCTGTCACAAACAACGAACTCATATTGATTAACGCCGGAAACCCCATTGTGACGTCTAAAAAGACAAGAACAGAACGCTATGATATTGTCTGCGGTTTGTTCACGCACGAGTTAGGTCATGTATTATATACAGACTTCCTGACGTCGCAGAGCTACGGGTTGTATTTTCAAACCGGGCGCTGGTATCCGGAGGAACCGCTGCTCCGAAACCGGGATGAGCGCATGAACGCTGCCGATCTTTGGGTATATGCTAAATCCAATCCTAAGCATATGGTCGCCATCATGCGTCTGGCGCATAATATCGAGAACATACTGGAAGATGGCTTCATTGAAAGCCGCATGTTGGATCGTTATCCCGGTGTCCTGGGTCACAGCCTTGATGCAATGCGGGTCCACTCATTCGAGATGCTGCCTACACTGACACAAGCCATCGAAGCTGAGTCTGAGAACGGGCACATTTGGATGAGCATAACGCAGCTCATGCTAAGTTACGTTCTGTTCGGAGAACTCAAATACGGCGAAGAACCGTTGACAGATGAACGCATCCAAGTCGTGTTCTCTCTCCTGAACGAACTCGACCGCGCGCTGATTGAGCCGTCAATAAAAGAACGCTGGGATGTAACCAATGTCATAATGGTACGCTGCTGGCCCTATATCAAGGACTTTCTCGAACTCTGTGAGAAACTTGCCGAAGACGCAGAGGAGTCTGCTGACGGCGAAGGCGCCGGCGGTATACTCGGCGCTCTGCTTTCTGCACTTGCTGGTGCATCAAGTGAAGCCACTGGCGACACGGCGCCGGCTGAGGAATCCAACAGCCCTCCTCCATCCTCCGCCTCCGCACCGTCCAAACGTGCTGAGACCGCCGCGAAAGCGGCAACTAATGCGAAAGAGCCTGAGAAGGGCGAGGAAGATGAAGCAGGTACCAATGAAGGCAATGCTGCTGGTGCAGATGACGAGAATGATACCGCACCTGATGAAGCGGACGGAAACGAAGGTTCTGACGAACCTTTAGGTTTTAGCGCTGACGGTAATGCTTCAGGCGACAAAAGTAATCAGATTAGCACAGAAGCCGGAGCCAGTATGGGTGCGCCTCCTCATCAGGAAGTATCTGCAGAGGATGGCAACCGTATCCCCCTTACTCAGACTGACAACATATACACACCTACCGGCGGTGAAGTAGCGCATGAAAATGACTATGCAGGCAGCGGTTATGCCAATTCCGCATCAGACGTTGACCGACTCTTGCAAAACATGGCTGAGAAGGCGGTTACAAAGCAACTTGAAACCCAGCGCACTTCTGAACTTAACGATTTAGCTAATGCAATATCATACGGGGACGTCCACGATGGTGTGAACAAAGTCGTTTGCCGGATGGCAGAAGTCGAGGACGAACTGAAGGAACGGTATCAAAGTATCTCCAGTCCGCTTTTGCACATTTCAAAACAGCTTCAGAGATCTGTTTCACAGCAGCTTCAGGATAAACGCAGAGGCGGCAAACTTACGGGGCTACTTATGGGGCGGCGGTTGGATGCTCATGCACTGCCAAGAAACGATGGCAGGGTATTCTGCAAAACCGCTCTGCCAAATGAGGCGCCTGAGATCGTTGTAGGTCTGCTTCTGGATGAGTCTGGGAGCATGTCATGCGGCGACCGGGCCACCTATGCAAGAGCAACAGCGATAATCCTGTATGATTTTTGCCGATCTCTCAGAATCCCGGTCATGGTGTATGGTCACACAACCGGGTACGGTAAAAACGGCCACTCAGTCGAACTGTACTCCTATGCCGAGTTTGATGAGATCGGTGGGGACGACAAGTATAGGCTGATGGATATCTCCTCCCGTGGCAGCAACCGGGATGGCGCAGCTATCCGCTTTGTCGCTGACCTGCTTTCCAAGCGTCCGGAAGAAGTGAAGATGCTTATCCTTGTTTCCGATGGCCAGCCTGCCGACGTTGGTTATGGCGGCACCGCGGCTGAGGAGGACCTGCGAGGGATCAAGCGTGAGTACACAAAGAAAGGCGTCCTGTTTGTCGCTGCAGCCATTGGAGACGACAAAGAGAACATTGAAAGGATTTATGGCGACAGTTTCCTTGATATTACTGACCTGAACAAATTGCCTGTAGCGCTGACCAACGTGATTAAGCGTTACATTCGGGTATAGGAGGGTCGCTGATGGAACGGGAACAGTGCTACATCGACAGGAATCCCTGTGCCGGGGCACGATTCAGTTTTTGCGATGATTGTAAAATCGCGCAAAATCTGAATGCTGATGTTATTTGTCATGCAAAAACACCGGCGGAGCTTACCTTGGCTCATTGTCTTACAAAAGAGCAGAAAACGCTGGTGGAGGTAGATTATGCCCCTGAGAGAAATTAAGGCAAAATTCTTAGGAGGCTGCACAGTCGTAATCAACGGAAGAATCGTTATGTCGCAGGTTGGATATAAGATAGCGAAAAGGCGTATCGAAGAAAACGGCGGCAGTGGTGCTATCCTCCAGGAATTCATCGACGAGGACGGTTGGCAAGGATACTATATCTTCCCGACCGATCTAAGCGACGAAATTGAATAAACTTCGAGAGAGCGCCATTCATCAAAAGGATGGCGCTCCCAATTTTCAAATGAAAGAGGTGCAATCCGTGTCTAATAGACAGAATAAACCGCTGACCAGCATTGTCTCCTACCCGGAACGCGGCGTCGGCGGTAATAACAAATATCGCGGTAACTGCTCACCCGAACTGATTAAGGACCTCATCCGGCATTTCAAGGTACGGGAGATCTGCGACTATATGTGCGGCAGCGGCACAACCAGCGACGCCGCCAACGATTCGGGTATTGTGAGCAAGACATATGACCTTCACAGCGGATTCGATTTATTGAACCATGATATACCAGAGCGTCCGGGATACATCTTCTGGCACCCTCCATATCACGATATAATCACTTATTCGGATTCCATGTATAGCGCAGCCGAGGTGCAGGCCCGGTATGGGTATGACCCGAAGAAAACCGACCTTTCGTGTATCCCGAACTGGGAAAGCTTCGTTAAGGCAATGAATTATTGTATGATGAAGCAGTTCTGCGCCCTTGAAAAAGGCGGGCGCATGGCGGTGCTTGTCGGGGATATAAAGAAACGTGGGAAGTTGTACAGTATGATCTTTGAGTTAATTAAGCCGGGCACGCTTGAAAACGTCGTCATCAAGGCCCAACACAACTGTTTCTCCGACAGCACAGGCTACAGCGGCGCTTTCATTCCCATTGTGCATGAATACCTGCTACTTCTTCGTAAAGACGCGCCTCTGTTATATTCCGCCCTGCTAACATACCGGCGGGAATCAGATATCCGCGATATGCCTGGCGCTACCTGGCGTGATATTGTCGCCGATGCCTTGGAAGACTTCTGTGGTGCGGTGGAACTGGAGCGCATCTACGCTACAATCGAAGGGTATAAGCGCACGCTTGAACAGCAGCACTGGAAAGAAAAAGTCCGACAGACGTTGCAATACCACCCAGACATCTTCTACAGCCCTGCACGCGGGATCTGGGCATTGAACAAAAATGCTTCATAATAGGAGGCATTGTGAATGCAAAAGTATACTATAGAAAGGCTCAAGCCATTGAATGCATCCCTTGACGCTCATAACCGGCTTGAGCAGAGCGATGTTGATATAGTGAATCGCTATGTCAATCTTATAGAAAGTACGCGTAGAGAAATACCTTGTCCATGCGACATCATTGAATACACAGACGAGTACGGTATTTACAGTCAAAACGCTCACATTCAATCATTGGATGATGAGATGGAGCGTTTTTCTGTTTCTTGCATCCCGCACGTCCCATTCGTGTTTAATGACGATGAACATGGAGTGCGGTTTAACACTGGCGGCGGGCCATGGGTCTCAGTTGACGCTGCAGTACTCAAGCATATCGGCAAACGAGAAAAGCTATTCAAGTTATTTGGCCATGACAGAGTGACTGGCGATAGAGGGGTTTATTTCAAAGCGTCGGTAAATGTCTGGGAGTACACCGCACCCAATCAGCATCACCCCGGCTATTCGACGAAAGATTGGGTAAAGCGGTATATCAGCTTCGTTGAAAAACCTGCTGATGGCAGCGCATCTCACTATTATGATTTTATCAATAGCGCCGTGTTCTATAATAAGGAATACCAGCAGTGGAAGGCCACTTATATGGCCGTCGAGTTCCCGGGCGGTTCGCCGACTCAGACCATACTGTTTCATTATCGGGAAACCTGCAGGCTTATTTCCCGCAAGGAGTGGGATGAACTTGATCTTCCTCTTGATACGCGCTTAGTAAATGGTATCATCCATGTCAAAGTCGCCTACGATGACGAGGCACATATGATTACCGAGTACAGGTTCACAAATACAGGGTATCTGGACCCTAAGTGGTTTGGCCCGTACGAAAAGGCAAAAGGTACGGCGCTTAGTTCGCCGGGCCCGGAAGTAAAAGGAATCAGATGAAATCAGAATATCGTTGTTGATGGTGATATTAAAGTAGTAGGCAAAATCCACGGAGACGGCTGCGGAAACGCGGCTGTCTTTGTGTTTGTATAATACAAGTAACATACATTTAACTCTACATTGACTTGAGCCTCTTCGAATTGAGATCTATTGACGGGAGCGGAACAATCTATTTTAACCACGTATTTATCTTAATGATATCTTACATTATTAACTGTCCTAGGCTCTTAATAGGTGCGTAAAACCTTAGAAATTACAATAATTAATTACCGTTCGACCCGAAAAACCTACCATTCGACGAACACACATTGAAAGAGTGTCAAAATTAGGCTATCCTCTAAGTGGCATCTCATATTGTGCATCTGACACAATCGACATTTGCATCGCTGTATTGACCTGAGTGTTGGTGCATAAGATGTGATAAGAAGTAAGCAGTGAAAGGAGGACATAAGAAGGTAAGCATTTCAAATGCGGATTTGCGAAAATAAAACAAAAGAAAGTTGTGAACAACTCGAAGAAAGGATGGATAAAAAATGGTTGAGAGAGTAAAAACAGAAAAAATCATTGCAATGCTCATCGTCACGATAATGATTTTCACGATTGTCCCGCTGTCTTCGGTCGCAGCAGAACAAAACCAAATAAATAGCATTGAAACCATTTTACTCATGGAAAGAGATAGGCCCGAAGTAATCAGTAGAGAGCTTGTCAGGGAAAACAAGCATGCTTATCGCTTGAGTGAGGAGGAAGCGGGTCTCGACGAAATCCTGTTCCTTAACAGTGACGATACAGCAACACTATACTCGTTTTCTGAGCCAGTGAAATACATGGACACAACTGGAGTAATAAGAGATAAGAGCAATGCACTATTCAGCTCTTTTGACATTCCGGATTACTCGGACAAATATGCTTATGTCAACAGCGCGAATGATATTAAAACATATTTCCCAAAGACGCTGAGTGAGAGTATTGGGGTGCTTCTTGAAGGAAATGGTTGCCAAATCGAACTCGTTCCCATAGGCAACACTGCAACTCAGCGAAAAACAAGTAGCCAAGATTCCGAGTATAAAAGAGACTATGTTTTTTATGACGGTGTTTTCGGTAAAGATACAACTATCAGGTATACTCCTACCTTCAGCGGTTTTAAGGAAGATATTATCCTAATGTCAAATAAAGGTAATAAGTTTAGTTTCATCCTAAGAACCGGTGGACTTAATGCTGTGCAGAATGATACGGAAATCCTCCTTACCGATCCGAAAACTGGAGAGGTGCTTGCATTAATTGAATCAGTTTATGTATTTGATAGTTATGATGGTGGCGCTGGGCCGAATGGCACTTACAATAATTTAGTTAATCTTAGTATACTTGATGATAGCGATATTGAGATTACAATTATAGTTGATTCGGAGTTTTTATCAAGCCCAGACACGAAATATCCGGTATATATAGATCCGTCCGTGACGATTAACACATCTGGTTCCGGTTCATCAAAAACAATCCAAGATTGTCCTATATATGACGGAACCGGTGCAAGAGCACTTGCTTCAGGATCTAACACATTCAATTTAGTCGGTTATGTGGGGCTAGTAAGCAATGTGCAATACGGAGTTGGACGCACACTAATGCGGTTCCCAGGTCTATTAAACAATGCGTATTATCAAAACGTACCTGCTGCCCAAATAACCAATGTTACGTTATATATCACTGAATCATCGGGGCAGTCATCTTCAGCAACAATCGCAGCTTACCAATACACAGGTGCATCAACATGGGTAGAGACATCTGCAAATTATAACAATACGACATGGAATGGATATGGAACTCTTTATGGTAGTGCATCAGTAGGAAGCTCTGGTGCCACTACAATGAGCATAAATATAACCTCGGGTGTTAAAGCTTGGAAATCAAATACCACATATGCTAATGCCGGGATCATGCTTCGAAATATCACAAGTGAAACTAGTTCTTCATATCGAAAAGACCTACGCGCCACCGAAAACACTTCTACTAAACCATATGTTTCAATGACATTTACGTGGTATGGGTGTAAACCATACTACAGCACAACGAGCCAGACTATGAACTGTCATGGGTATGCCTTTTGGACACATAACGACCCTCAGAGTTGGTATACCAGTGCGGATGTAACTTACTGGTATAGCACAGCAACGCTGAGTCAAAAACTAGATAGAACTAAACAGCGAATTGAAGCGAACTGGCTTCCAGCAAATTTTCCTGGCGGTAGATGGGAAAATGTTACTTCTCAAGGCACCGGAGCTACCTTGAATGAAAAACAGTGGCTGGTTGTGATGAGAGTTGGGTATGTAAATGATAATACTCGAAATGTATTCGATTATCACTTTTGGTATCGTACCAATAATGGGCAATGGTCGAACAAACATGGAAGAGCTGGATACTCGGAATTGTTACCATCCTCGGACACGCCTTCTACAAACAGTTCTGCAGGTTGGAAATTGTATAACTACTCCCCATTTTACTCTAGCTCATTGATCTACTATCGTGTAACAATGCCCTAACTAAATTCGAAAGTGCAAAGGAGGATTAAAGCCATGAAAAAAATACTAACAAGACCTATTTTCATCTTGATCGTGATAGGAATTACCTTGTCTGGAGTCACCGCTGCTTTGGCTCTTAATGGGAACAACCTGTTCAACTGGATTCGAGATATGGGTGACGAGTTTGTAGCTGATGGGAGTGTTATTCAAATGATTGATAAGGAATCTACAAAAGCAGCTTCGGAAATGATAATGAAAACATATGCTGGTGAAGATATGCAACCTCTTTCAATAACCAGAACAGGAAGCGTATTACAAGATGTTTCAATATCCCCTCGTTCCTTGTATGCTGTTAACAGGCTATATCCAGTTGAACATCTGCGCTTAGTCAACGATAGTCTTATTTACGCCGTATACAGAATACAAGATACTGATCTACCTGTTTGCTATATGTATTTGTTTTTTGAAAAACTCATTCCAAACGGTGAGTTTATTAGCAACAGTGTAGATGATTTGGAAAAATGGTATCTAACTGATCGTGTATTCTTCATATCAAAAAAGTTGCAAATAAAAGATTTTACAAACATAGTGATTGGTTCGGATTATAAGGAGGTCCTTTTAATCGACCCACTAACCGCTATGTATAGACCGAAGGATGCAGAGCTGGCAACACAAGAAATATATAACTTTGATCTGGAAGAATACGTGATTAAGTCATATATGCCAGACCCTGTCCTCACCTATCAAGCTTATTATTATTGTATTGACGGCATCGTTTGTATTTCATTTGAACGTGACGACGCCGGTAGTGAATTCAAAGTGAAAAACATTGGCTTCAATGATACATTTGAGTTACCATCGATAGCGCACAAGGGTACAACAAGTATGAGAATCGACAGCATAGATTTTCCACGAGAGTAATAAACCACAGTAGCAAACTTATGTAAAAACACTCAGCAACAAACAGTTTAATCAATAACAATGTCAAAACTCGGCATTGACGCGAGGCTCCGAAACTGATACAATAGCTACATTAAGTATCAGAGCCGTTTGAAACAAGCGCGCACAGTTTAACAGCGTTACAGAGTGCCATTTGCGGAGTAATCCGTAGGTGGCACTTTTTGTTTTCAGGCTTAATACTTAAAGCATAACGGCGTTCCGGAATCCGGGCGCCGCTTTTGCGTATCAGGGCGGCACAACCGTCACAAACGAAAGGAGAATCGCATATGCCACAACCCCATCAAGACAGTTATACTGTCAGCTTTCACAGCCTCGCCGACATGATGACTTATCATTCCGAGCAGGCAAAATCAAGCATGTGGGAACGTACAGAGGTCAACAACCTCTGCGTGAAACCGCTGGACGAGAACTCTCCGCTTTATGGAGATCCATCTCAGTTCAATGCCACTGTCAGTGAGGACGCCGTGAAAGATACGGCAAAAAACCTGGGTCTTGCCATAATGATTTGTGGGAGGCTCTATCCGGTCAGAGACACGGCTTATAAAAGCCTTGCCGACCGAGCGAAAATCTACGGAACCGCACTGCCGAAGCTGCGCCGGCAGATTCTCGCAGACACACTTAATGAATGCTTGTCGCTGCAGAAAAGCGCCAAGGCGTTGCTGCTCATCCGCAATCAGAAGGTCTCAGCAGTCCATTCCGGCGATGAAAAGGACTATTCCATTCTTCCGATTGATGATTTGATGGAAAGCCTTAAAGCAAAGTTGGACGAAAACTTTTCCGGAAATGTTTTTGAAAGCGGATATAGCGATCACTCGCTAACGAGCGCCGCATGGTCGCTGCCGGATCAGAAAGATGATTTGCTGGGAAGTTATCACAAAACACTGGCGGCGCAGGGTAAGACCGCGCTTGTTGCAAAACTCATGCCGGGCATCCGGTTTTCAACATCAGACACCGGCATGGCTTCAGCAAAAGCATCCGCGTTGCTGATAGGGCTGCGTTACCCCATTCATATTGGCGGTATGGTGGCAACCGAACACCGAAAGCAGAGCAAGGTTGAGGACTTTCAAAGTGACCTTGATATGCTTTTCGCGCAGTTCAGAAGCTCTGTTAAGCATCTTGAAAAACTGACGACTGTGTACCTCGATCATCCGGTAAACGCTATGACAGCGGTGTGTAAAAAGCTGTCCATGCCAAAAAAGACCGCACTGGAGGCTATCGCCATGTTTGAGATGGCTTATGGTGGCGGTTCGTCGACCGCGCATGATGTTTTTATGGCCATGCAGGAAATTATGTTCATGCTCAAGACAGAGAATACCCCCGAAAATAAAATGCTGCTCCTGGAGGAATCCATGGCACGGGCGCTTACCCTGAACTGGTCGCATTACGACTACGCAAAGGCGGTGAACTGGTAATGGGTGCGCCGAATCTGTTATGTGATACTAAAGGTATGACCCGTGAACGATGGCTTGAATGCCGCGAACATGGACCGGACGGCGACATCGAATACACCATAGGCGGCAGTGATGTGTCGACAGTCTTTGGTGAAAACCCATGGATGTCACCTCTGGCTCTATATCAAATGAAAAAAGGGTTACTGAAATCTGATGACTCAGAAAATGCTAATCGTAAAATGATGGGGCATCTGATGGAGCCCGTTGTTGCGTACTGGTATGGCGTTAAAAAGGGCGTCCAGGTAATAGAGGATGCCGGCTTATATCAGCACGCCGATTACCCTTACGCTTTGGCAAATCTGGATTATCGCATATTGGGCGACGACGGGTATGGCGTACTCGACTGCAAAACCACAACATGGCGGAACGCTGAGGAGTGGGCAGAAGATACAATCCCTCACCATTATGTGCTACAGGTTCGATTTTACATGGCAGTAATGGATCTGGACTACGCTGACCTTGCCTGTATGTGGGGATTTGACGCCGAAAAGGAAATGGCTATTCGGCGCGTATGGCGCGACCGCGATATTGAAGCCATGATCTTTGAGAGGCTGGATGAGTTCATTCATCGGTTACGCACGAATGACCCGCCGACTATGTCGGGCGTCGATCCGGAGCTGGCAATGAAAGACCTCGCACGAATATACGGCGCCAGTCAACCTGCGTTGCCATCAATCGCATTCGGTCAGAAACATGAAAAGGCTCTACGCCGGATCGCCACTTTGCAATCAGACAATGCCGAGCTTACAAATCGGATAAACTTCAATGAAAAGGAGGTAACCGCCTTATCGGTGAAAATCGCGCAAATGATGGGCAACCATGAACGCGGCGAACTTGTAACCGCCGCCGACAGGATTGACGTCAGTTATATACCAAGGCTAACGCGCCGACCAAACAGTGAGCTGCTAAAGAAAAACCATCCTTTGGTTTTTCAAGAGGTGCTGAAGACGACGTGCAGCCGGAAGGTTAAGGCTGAGGTAAAGGCACTATGAACACAAAACCGTTACTGAGAGGGTATCCGCCCTCTCAGTTCATTTTCAAGGAGGATATTTTATGCTCAGAAACGATTATCTGAATCTCCCTGACAACTGGGAGGATGTGTTAGAGCTAACGATGCTTCAAAGGCCGCTCGGTACAAAACGGGCACGGACATATATTTGTTCCCCATGTCGGGCAGACAGACCGGAGAATGTAATCAAAAACATGAAGGCGGCGCGGGTGTATATGTTCTACGCCTATATCCATTTCCAGGGCGTACCGAGAGCGCCGCACGCCTATCTGCCAGTTTTGTTGAATGACAACTTTAATGATGAGCGAAATATTGCGCTCATGTTTGGCGAACGTCTGCTGATGGATTGTGACATGATGCTTGTATGCGGCAACCGCCTCTCGGAAGGGATGTATGGTGAAATCAAGCTGGCAGTTAAGCGGGAAATACCCGTGCGTGTATTCAACAAACAGGTATGCGATGACCTGTCTACACACCTGTCACTTGACGGTATCAATCCGGATTACCCTCAATATGAAGGCGATCGCCTACATCCGACACTCGCATGGGGAGCAGATGATTTAGCTCCATACTGGGACGAAAACCATGAAGATACAACAGGTAAGACCTGTATTCATTTTCGCGGTCTCGATGATTGCTTGAAAAATAATCATCCTGATGATTCGGGTGAATGCGTTTATGAGAACGGTGTTGAGCCAAAGAACCCTGTATCTCGCTGTAAACGCTATTTGTACACATCAAAAAGTGAAAGTGAGGATGAGTAGCCATGATCTGCAGCTTCAAAAAGCTGATCTTCCCGAAGACTATGCAAGCTGCTGAATCCGGCGGTTATATGGTCGCTATCTACGGCGTCCATGATAATGTGCCTGACGCCGACGGAAAACGAGTCTACGAGGCAAAAGTCGTGGGGTATTACCTACCTATGACTAACGGCTTGCGCTTTGAGATGATGGGGCATTGGGCTAAAAGCAAGTTCGGGATGCAGTTTGAGATGGAAAACTTCCGCGAGATCATTCAGCCGGGACGCACGGGCGTTATTGCCTATCTTTCCTCGGGTTTGATTAAAGGTATCGGGAAAAAGACTGCGGAACGGGTTTACGACGCCTTCGGCGAGCAGACGCTTGATGTGTTGGACCATCGTCCGGAAGAACTGTTGAAAGTCCAAGGGATAAGCAAAAACAAATTGGAACGGATACTCGATTCTTATATAGCTTCACGCGGCGCACGCGACATTGTAGCAGTGTTGGCGCCGCACGGCGTATCGCCTAACAGAGCTGTTAAGATTTTCAAGGAGTTCGGGCCTAATACGCTCTCTATCATCAGGGAACACCCGTACCGGCTTTGTGATATGCACGGTATCGGGTTTCTGACGGCTGACGCCATTGCCAGAAGTATGGGGCTTGACCAGCTATCACCGGAACGTATAGCCGCAGGGCTCATATACACTTTGAAAGAAGCCGAGACAAAAGGGCATCTATGCCTTGAAAAATGCAGCCTCATAACTGAATGTGTTGGTCTCCTTAGCACAGATGGATTGACCGAAGCAATGGCAGCCAACGAGGCTTTCAGGCTACTAAAAAACAACGAACTGGTGATTTACAATAACTACGTTTACAGACACTTAACCGCAAAAGCCGAGCAGACAGTGGCTACCCGGATTAAGAACCTAATATCGCAAGGCAGAACCAGTCTGGGGCTGAATCTTGACGCTGCAATCGATGCCGAGCAGCGGAAAATCGGCATCACACTTGCCCCCGAACAGAGGCAGGCAATAAAAATCGGCCTTTCCTCTCATCTTTGTATCGTGTCCGGTGGGCCAGGTACAGGAAAGACCTTGATTCAAAGAGTGTTGCTTCAAATCTATTGCAAAGCTAACCCGGACGCTAAAATCGCTTGCTGCGCCCCGACCGGCCGTGCGGCGCGTCGTATGGAGCAATGCACCGGTTATCCTGCGTCAACAATCCACAAAGCCCTCGGGTTACTTGCCGGGGATGACGGTGAGTATGGGGAACCGGAGGAGCTGGATGCAGATCTCGTCCTTGTTGATGAGGTATCAATGTTGGACATCTATTTAGCACGGCATCTGCTAAATGCACTGTCTCCCGGATGCCAGCTCGTTCTAGTCGGTGACGCTGACCAGCTCCCTTCTGTCGGGCCGGGTGCTGTACTGAGTGAACTGATTGCTTGCGGCCAGATCCCTGTGGTCAAGCTTGATCAGGTGTTTCGACAGGATGCCGGCAGTCTGATCGCGGCTAACGCAAAACGGATCCGGCATAATGAAATCAATTTGAACTACGGTGAAGATTTTGTGATGCACGAGTCTACCGGGTTTGAGCAGTCTGCCGATATGATTGAAACCCTCTATCTGGATGAAGTCAAACGGATCGGGGTAGATAACGTAGCGCTGTTGACGCCATATCGAAAAAAGACCGATACTGGCGTAAACGCGCTCAATGAGAGGCTGCGCGAAAAATTGAACCCGTTGACATCCGGCAAACCTCAGATTTCCTACGGCCGCCGGGTATTCCGGCTGGGTGATAAAGTGATGCAGATCAAAAACAAAGGCGACATCAATAACGGCGACATCGGGTATATCACCGACATAGAAGATCGTGACGGTGATATGGTCATCAGAGTTGATTTCCGTGATGGCCGTATGGTCGAGTATGAGCAGCACGATCTTGAGTTACTGGAGCTGGCTTATGCCTGCACAGTTCACAAGTCTCAAGGCAGCGAGTACCAGTCGGTAATCGTCAATATCCAAACACAGCACTACATCATGCTGAAAAGGCCGCTTATTTATACGGCTATAACCCGCGCCAAGCAGCGTGTCGCCATTGTCGGCGATTATAAAGCGCTCAGGATTGCCATAAACAAAACCGACGCCGAGAAGCGAGGCACTATGTTAGCTGACAGGATTGTCAGCAATGCCTGCGCCACGGCAGCAAATTATTAAAGAGAGGGGTATTTCACAATGGCTACATTGCTCGAATGCTACTACACAAGCAAAAACACATTCAGTTGTAATCCGCATATGGTTATGCCATGCCCGGAAGAAGTATCAAGACAGCAAGAGATTTTATACCGAATCGAGGTGCTTGAGTCTTGCCAGTTATTCGTTAAGACGGCGCCGTTAACAGCAGAGCCAAAGGCTCTTTATTGGCATTATTTGATGGTAGACGCCTATTTCCGTAACCTGAGAACTGAGCGTTGTTTAGCAGTACACGCCAATGAGGATGTGCAAAAAAGGCGAGATACTGCTCTCGGAAACCTTGATCGGGTTATCCAGGACTATCAAAATCGCTTTAAGAGCTTCGCCCCAAGTGGCGATGCCGATCACTACCGAAAAAAAATCACCGGCGTCATCCAGACAGTTCTTTCTGTCTGGGTGCAGTACCGACAAACATTCATCGAAATTAGTAAGGAGGCTGCCTGATGAGTAACAATGATAAATCGGCTGCGCTGACTAAAATAAGCACAATAAACGCCGTCGAAGGTTTTGACCCCACGCCGCTGGCGGTGGATTATACTGACATGAATACCGGTGAGACTCGGAAAAGGCTTCCGGTTATGTCCCAGGTCGCTTGGTTTCGGTTAAAGTACCCTGAAGGCCGCTTCATGATCAATGTAACCGCCGGCAAGGATTGCTTTATTGCGTCAGCCCGGGTCTACAAGAATTGTATGGATCCGACAGACTGCTTTTTATCTGAAGCATCCGCATCACGGGGTTATAACCCGGACAAGCCGACCGTAAGCCCACGAGAATGGGCTCAGACGGCGGCGCTCGGTATCGCACTTAGGAATGCCGGGTTCGGTCTGCAGTTTCATGCTGCTGGCGAGAGTTTTGACGAGCCCGCTGTAAATGAGATGGGCCAACTTATAGATCCATTGCCGACTCCCGATATTGCGATCGAGTATGACAAACAGGCGACTCAAAGTGAGTCTGGGATAATAGATGAATCAACCCGGACTGATACAGCGTCGATGGCGGTTCCGGAAAAAGATCCATTGGAGATTGCCAGAGCCCTGCCGTGCCCCACCATGAAACATAAAGATAAGACATTGGGGGAAATGGTATCTATCGACCGTAATTATCTTGTTTGGATTGCCACTAAGTTCCAGGGCAATCCTGAAGCATCCGCTGCCGCCAAGCTGATCTGCGATCATGCCCTTGCGGCCACCGCCTAATAAGAATTGAAGACCTTCCGGGCAGCAGCAATGCTGTCCGGAGGACTTTGGAAAGGAGGTCGCATGGACAAATTACGGATGGCGGATATTATCCCGCTATTACCGCTGCCCCGTCCGGATGGAAAGAGTTCATATTATGTGCAATGTCCTCATTGCGACAGGCGCGGCAGGCAAAAAGATAAACATCTGAACATAAATCTTATGAAGGACGTGTTCCGTTGCGCCATGTGTGGCTGGAAAGGGGGCATATTCGACCTATACGCTTTTTACACAGGCACACCACGCGAAAATGTACGGGATGAGTTGATGCGAATTATTAACGGAAGCTCTCCCGGTATCTTGAATAAACAGCAATATACCTTACAGTTTGCACCGCAAGCGTCGCAAATCACAGAGGCGCCAGCGACAGACATCAGCATCCGTGATGCAACCTACAGAGCTATGCTGTCCATGCTCTCATTGGCGCCGGACCATAAGCAAAACTTGTTGAGTCGCGGACTGTCAGAGAAAGCAATAATCGAAAATGAGTATGGAACCACCCCTATGGTCGGAGGTAAAATGATTGCCAGGCGGCTGCTTGAATCCGGTCATCAGATCGAAGGCGTACCTGGGTTCTATAAGGACTCCTCCGACACATGGACTTTTATCGAGTGTAAACGGGGCATTCTCATTCCGGTTCGGGATATGAATAGCCGGATACAGGGCATTCAGGTCAGGCGCGATAATGTAGAGAAGCGAAAATACCGCTGGGTTTCAAGCGCAGGCATTAACAGCGGCAAAGGCGCTGAAAGCTGGGTGCATCTTGCAGGTCCGGTTAGAGAACGGATTATTCTCAGTGAAGGTCCATTGAAAGCCGACGTCATTTTCCATCTTACCGGGCAAACAGTAGTGGCTGTTCCGGGGGTTAATTCCCTCAAACATCTTGAAAAGGCTCTGGTGGATCTCACCGAGCTTGGGGTTGTCCAGATAATGACAGCATTTGACATGGATTTTCTCAAGAATCCGCATGTTCAAAATGGATACTCTGAGCTTGTAGGCCTTCTAGGACGCTTGAATATCCAATTTGGGACTTACATTTGGCAACCTGAATACAACGGCTTAGACGACTACGTTTTGGAATGTTGTCTGAGGCGGGCGTAAACCTCATAACCATTCTTGCTTCCGGGCAGGCCGCTATACTGCGAGCCTGCCTTTTATTATGCGTTTTTCCCCTGATAATGCGTTTTTTTGTTGTAAAAACGTATTTCAATCCGTTTAATTTATCAGATACAATATGAGGAGGAACTGACTATGTTATTTTCAGTCGACCATGGCAACTACGCAATCAAAACCCCGAATGACAGTTTTATCGCTGGCTTCGCAAAATATCCTGTGTGGCCGCCTCTAGCCGAGCATGTAATTGAGTATGGAGATAGTTTCTGGACGCTTACCGGCTCGCGCATTCCCACCATGCGTGACAAAGCCAAGGATGACAGCTACTTTATACTTACTTTGTTTGCAATCGCCCGTGAACTGAGTTCGCAGGGTGATCTACCACCCTATGCGGATATTGACCTCGCTGTTGGATTACCGCCAGAGCACTTCAGCGCCCTAAAAGACAAGTTTGTCAGATACTTCAAACGGTCCGGCGTCAAATTTGCGTATAATGGTGCGCCAGTATGCCTTGCTATACGACGGGTGTTCGTATATCCGCAGGCTTACGCTGCCGTAGTACCAAACAGTCGCGTATTGATGAGTACGCCGCGTATGTTTATAGTCGATATTGGTGGATACACCACTGACGTCTTACTCCTAAGAAACAGTAAACCCGATCTGGAGTTTTGCCGCAGCCTTGAATTGGGCGTAATCACTATGAATAATGATATCATTGGCAAGGTCAGCGCTCTGCATGATATGAAAATCGAGGACGACCATATTACAGCGGTAATACAGGGTCAGGAAACGATCCTCCCGAATGATGTTATCAAAACCATTCGGGAATCTGCCATTCGCCATGCCGACACGATTCTTAACAAACTGCGCGAACTGCAAGTTGACCTGCGCTCCAATCCGGTCATCTTCATCGGCGGAGGGTCGGTGCTATTCAAGGAGTACCTGGAAAACTCTGCAATGGTTGTAAAATCTGACTTCATCCTTGATCCAAAAGCCAATGCAATCGGGTTCGGAATGCTCGCCGACAGACAGATCAAAAAACTTGATTTGAATGGTGGGTACAGTGAAAACGCCTGACAAGTATCGGTTCTCACTGCAATGGGGCGCTGAGACGGAGGAGAAGATTCAGGCGGGCGAATTTCTTGAAAGGCTTGGCAACCGGAAAAGTGAGTTTGTTGTTGTTGCAGTGACAGAATATTTAGTCGCACATCCTGAAGTTCTTTCACTTAAACAAAAGCTCAAGATTGTCATCAATCCCAGCATAACTCGTGATCAAGTTGAGGCGATTGTCAGAAGTTTAATAGATGAAAAAATAGCATCAACGCCACTAAGAAAGCGGGAAAGCGGCGAAATGGGCGAATATCCGGAAGATGAGTTGGATGTAGACGAAATGCTAAAGAACCTTGATTTTTTCAAGTAACACTTAATAAAGCCTCCTGTTAAACACTGCGGGAGGCTTTATTCTATGATATTGGCAAACCACAAAAGGCGGTATATTTTTGATAACCGAACTATTAGTGCCGCTAATCCGCTTTGTGCTGTATTCAAGTATACACGCCGTGGCTTTATAATTAACATGAGGTGAGCAAATGGCTATTGACTATGAATTACTCGGGAAGAATATAAGGAGATTGCGGATTCATGCTGACTTGACGCAGGAACAGCTTGGCGAACTCGCAGGTTGTTCAGACAGGCACATCGGCAAAATTGAGAATGCGCAGAATGTACCGAGCCTGGAGGTGGCGGCTGCGATAGCTGATGCTCTCGATGTTGGTATTGACCGGCTACGTCACGGGAATCTCCTTGAACGTACCGACTATTTCATTCAGGAACTGGTATCACTCACTGAGGACTTTGAGGGGAAAGAGAAACTGATGGCCATCGCTATGGTGAAGGCTCTTGTTACTATCATAAAGGAGTACAACGTGAAATAATACGGAAGGAGAGTAATAATGACCAGCCCACTCAGGTTTTCGGCTGGCGCTATGTAAACCGCCGCCGAAATTGTCAAACTCCGACAATTTCAAAAAACACTAAAAACCGATTCTTATGCAACTACTGACAAACAAGTAGTTGCATTTTCTTATATCTATTCCAGAATGACATGCGGGCCGCCTGTCCGGTGGCGACAATTTCAAAAAACAGAAAACACCAACTCTGATGCGGCTTCTTGGGAACAGGAAGTCGCATTTGCTTATATCTATTCAAATCAAAAAGCGAAGCCGCTCTATGGACTGTCTATGCCATGGAGCGGCCTTTTCGAGTTTGCTCGGGAAGGGGGTGATTCCCATGTTCTAATATGCGTTATTCACTGTGATTCCAGTAATATCAAGAATACGCATGCCATCTTGGCATGTCGTTGGTCAGGTTCTCCTTGCCTGCCTGGGTGGCATGGCAAGGAGGCATGACAAGTGGAAATCATACCCCGGTTTGTCATCGAAGACGATGACTTGGACCTACTATGGCGTTTCACCGCTTATATGGAGTTGTTGGTAAGCCACGCGAAAATTGACTATCTTCGACGGCAACGGTATAAACAGATGGAAATCCTTGCGGAGCAGTCCGATATAGACATGGCTGCCAAGCATGACGATCCTTTCCCAATCAATAAAAACGAATTTGAATTTGAGGAGGATAAACTGACTGAGGCGTTCTCCAAACTTACACTTTTACGCAGGCAGATACTCACGCTCACTTTTGTGGAGGGTTTATCCGCGCTGGAAGTTGCGGACAAGCTCAATTGTTCTGCTGATTATGTATATCTGCAAAAGCACCGGGCGCTCAAAGCGCTTAGAGATTATCTGATGGACGGGAGTGGTAGGAATGGAGATTAGACGGTTCTCCGAAGTGCTATATGCGGCTATCGCCGGTGAGCATGAATCTGTCGAGGCAATCCTGTCCAGGTATATGCCGTTGATCAGTAAAGAAAGTGTGATCGACGGCGATATAGATGAGGATCTGATACAGTATATACTGATGTGCATAATCAAACAGTTGCCCAATTTTGATCCTGACAATGCAAAATAGCAGATTGGAGCCATTCATCCGGTATTGGGTAATGGCTCCGAAATTATATGAAAATATTTCGCTGGAGTGAAAGATTTGAAGAATTGTCTGCGCTTTTATATTACGAAGGCATCCAAATTGATCTTTGACAATTTCATACCCCATCCTCAATACAACCCTCATTAAGCGAGCGGCTATCCCTCCGGTTGCCGACCGGAGTTATGAGTACATAAACGCGGGCGGCACCTGCGTTCGCCAAGACCTTATGGGGCTATTATGGGACTTCCGCCTGGCTAACGTGACGTCAAGGGGCGGCCTGGCATCAGAATGCGGGGAGAGCGCGAAAAGCGTGTCTATGGCCTGTTCGCCACAGGCGTTGAGGATGATACCGAATAAAATATTTTTGTTCGGTCGTAACTTATGTTGCAAAAAACTTGTCCCGACGCTGTTTTGTCATTATACTGATTGAGTAGAGTTATGCCAGCGTGCTGTTTACGTTGTCGGGATATGGAAGGAGGATCTGTATGTGCCCCGACAACATTATCGAAAACACAGTCACGTCAGCCGATTCCTCATTTGACAAACGTGTCTATACCGTCGTTGAAGTCGCTGCCTTGCTGCAAATCAGCAAGAGTAAAGCATATGAGCTATGCCGGCAGGGGCTTTTTAAGACTACAAAAGTTGGACGGTCGGTTCGGATATCGAAACTGTCATTTGATGAGTGGCTCGATAATCAATAAAACGATAAAGGAGCACGCTAATATGGCAGCAGTAATAAAAAGAGGAAAGCGCTTTGCCGTCGTTTACATGGTGGACGGAAAGCAAAAATGGGAACCTTTCAAAACGGAGGCGGAAGCTAATGAGCGTAAACTGGAGATTGAATACAAGCAGAACACAGGTACTTTTGTACCTCCAAATCCGATGTTACTGGAAGAGTTCCTGGAAGAGTATGTGGAGGTCTACGGCATCACAAAATGGGGTCACTCCACTTACAACTCCAATACTGGCTTAATTCGCAATTATATCAATCCGAATATTGGCCAGTGGAAATTGAAGGATATCACAACAAAAAAGATGGACTCGTTTTTTACGAAGCTGAAGACACTGCCAGCGGTTCAACAACTGGGGCGCGGCGATCCGGGGCTGATTTCCGACCGAAATATCTATGACATCAATCTCCTGCTCTCCAATGCTTTTGATAAAGCTGTCGACTGGGAATATGTCGGTAAGAACCCTATCACCCGTAATGCTTGTCCTGAAAGGGAAGACAATCCTCGTGAAGTTTGGGATCCTGATATAGCAAAAGTAGCCATCGGCGAATGTACAGATTTAATTCTCCTTGCTTGTATGCACTTGGCTATTGCTTGTTCCATGCGGATTGGAGAAATCACTGGTTTGCGTTGGCAATTCGTATCATTCGGAGATGTGGAAAATGATTTTGATGATGCTGTATTGCAGATTGACGCGCAACTCCAACGCATCTCAAAAAAGACGTATGAGAAATTGCATCGTAAGCAGGATCAGATAAAGCTTGTTTTCCCCTCGATTAGAGAAAACACAAAAACGATGCTTGTTCTCAAAACATTAAAGACCAAATCCAGTGAACGGGTAGTATGGATTCCACTTACAACTGCAGCAATTCTTTGGAAGCTAAAAAAACAACAGGAGGAATTAAAGTCAGTCCTTGGGGACGAGTATCAAGATTATGACCTGGTGATTGCCCAGAGCAATGGCAGACCCATCGAAAGTGGTAATATCTCCGAGACGTTCAATCAGCTTGTTGAGATGAACGAACTGCCAAAAGTTGAATTTCACAGCTTGAGACATCTTAGCACCACAGTTAAGCTTATTATAAGCAAAGGTGATGTGAAGTCTGTTCAAGGCGAAACTGGGCATTCTCAATCAAAGATGGTTACTGATACATACGCGCAAATCCTGGATAAAAATCGCCGGGCGATGGCAAAAAAGTTTGAAAAGTCGTTTTATAGAGACAGCGGTGACGAACAAATTGGTGAAGACTCGTTAGAGCGTGTCATCGCACAGTGCTTAAGGAGTCCTGAATCATTGGAAATACTACGAAGTCTCTTGATGGTTACGCCGACATAGAGTAGAGAAAGCGACCATTAGCAGTTTTTCCTCAGACAGAAAAATACCGTTAGCAGTTTTACTTTTTTTGAGGCACCAATAATATTAGCAAAATGCCGTTAGCAAAATTGTGAAATCCGTTAGCAAAAAGCCCCAACCGTACGACAAGGCACACGGTAGCGCCCACATTCGATTCAAAGCCGAAAAATTGATTTGCTAATAGAAATCGAATGAATTTCGTAAGTTGCTAACGGTAAAAAAAGCACTTGCTAACGGCAAAAAAAGGCGAATCGAAAAAGAGAAACGCCGCAAACCATTGATATTACAGCGTTTCTCGAAGTTCTCATGGTGGGCCCTCAGGGACTCGAACCCGGGACCGTCCGGTTATGAGCCGGATGCTCTAACCAACTGAGCTAAGGGCCCATGAGGGAGTGCTAACACTCCAGACACCAGTATTTAGTTTTCGGACCCCTCGGTTATGAGCCGGATGCTCTGACCAGCTGAGCTAAGGGCCCGAAGGGGTGGTTTGCGAACGGCATTATTATACACAGTCTGCCAGAAAATGCAATAGGCAAAATTAGCCCGATTCTCCCGGAGCTATTTGATACAGCATATAACCCTACCCTGCAAAATCCCGGCAGAACCTTTGCAAAATCCACCCTGACGCGTTTCGACGCTAAGATAACGCAGTGATGTTATCTACCCCTTGTTTTTGTAGTAGTTTCTTCCGTATTCCTCGTAGGCTTCCTGTACCCATTGGTTCTTCTGATCGTTTGTGTGGTCGCCGAGCCTGTTGAGGAATCCGCCGCCAAACATGAACCCTCCGCCGGGTGCAAACTTATCGATCGTGTCATACACAGCCTGCTTGATTTCCGCTTCCGTGACGTCAGGCTCGTTCAATCTGCCCTGTGTGTCCCAGCAGCCGCACAGCGCCATCCTGTTGCCATACTTTTTTTTGATCGCGACAAGATCATTTGACGTCTGCGCAGGGTTCCACGCTGAGATACCCATCTCGAGCCAGTCGTCAATAAAGTCCTCGCTTCTGCCGCAGTCATGCACGTTCGCGTAGCAACCACGGTCTGTCCCCATTTTCAGGTGCCGCGCGTGATATGGCTTTATCAGTTCCCTGTACATTTTTACTGAAATGAACGGACTCTTCCATGCTGCGGTATCGTCAAGGAGACTGACAATGTCCGGCTTAAAGTAATCCAGGCATTCTTCGTTTATTCCTGCAATAAAGTCACTGCAGTAATCGAGCAGGGCGCGGACCTCATCCGGTTCCTCAAACATAGCGCACAATCCTTCTGTAAACCCCATGAATGAGACGACAAGCTGGAAGAATGCAGCGTTCAGATCGTACACGACAGCCGTTACGCTCCTGTCGATTTTCTCCAGATCTTCTTTGGCGTCAGCTTTAAAGTCGATACCGGAGATGTCAGGAGCTTTTATCACGTCGCGCCAGTCTTTAATGTCTTTGAGGATGAAGTTACCGGGCTCGGGCATTTTGCCTCCCGCCGCCTCTTCAGACGACACATATGTGACGCCCCATAGGTCTTTTATGGTTTCCGGACCGTCCCTGTGATAGCTGAGTATCCTGGGCGACACCATCATAGATGGCGGTGGGCCTCCTCTTGGGAAGGAGTTAGGTATCCACTCTGGTTGCTCGCCTCTCATGAGCATTAGTAAGTTTTCCTTTTCAGTCATCTTGTTCACTCCTCATATATTGGTAAATCACATAATTTTCGACATTTTTCATACTTACGGACAGGTGCGGCCAACGGGAACTTTCGCAATTCAGAATCCGGCCGGAGTATAGTTAGGACCTGAGTTCTTAGGTGCGTTGCTTTGATCGTCAACCTGCGCTCACCGGATACGACAGTACGCTCTCCCGCATACGGAAAACGTAACCGACCCGCTCAAGCTCGGCTTCAAGCGGATGATTAGCGATATCGATATCAGCGTATATTTTTCTGACGCCGCTTTCATGCAATATGCGAGTTCCCTCCGCAAGGAGCTCCGCACCGTAGCCTCTCCCCCGATGCTGCGGGACTACGCCGACGTAATTGATCCCGCCTCTTTCCGCGTCAAATTTCTGAGGCAGAATCAATCCTACGATTTGGTCGCCATGATATCCCAGCTTCCACCAATCGGGATTATAATTGTACTTCTTCAAGCTGAGAATATACTCGCGCGCCGCCGCCGGGCCGCCAAGCCGGGCAGCGTCGTTTGCCATCGACCTGTCAAGCGTTCCGACAGTGACGTCCCTTACAGTCTTAATATATTTTTCTTCACCTGTCTCAGCTATGCTTCGATATATCAGCGAACCTAATCTGATCGGTGCTTTGTCAAGTTCGTATGTATAGCTTTTCTTTTCCTGAACGACCTGAAAACCTGCTTGCCCGAACAGGTCAAGAAGATCAGCGTACTGCTCTGTGTCGTCGTACAGGTTGTATCCAACCGATTTTGTCTGCGCTCCGGCTGCGAGACGGACTGCATCCTCCAGCATTCCGGCCCCATGAGCGGCTTTCGCGTCGATAATCGCAAAGTCAAGAATCTCTCGCTCATGTTCAGAATCGTCGCTGAAGCAAACGCCGCCTGCTACATCACCGTTGATATCAAATATGAAGCAATCTTCCGGGACAATAATCCCGCTTTCCGTCCAGCGTTTAATATTCCGGCAGTAAAGCTGCAGGAATCCGCCTGCCGCTTCGAGCCGCGCATAATCGCCCGTCGCGATTTTTCGTGCAGTCAACGATAAGCCTCCGTCCATAGTCGTTCGTATGCAACTGTTGTCCCGCACAGTATATCTTAAATAACGGCACACCGCAACATACAAGTTACAGTTCAGAGGGGTATCCGGGAGATGCTTTTTTGAGGCTTCTACAAATGTTCCGGGGTATATGAGCAGTGGCTTCCGCCTCCTGCTT
>Ga0082212_10000097_pt1 | contig 127099 bp, 122 predicted proteins | sample TergutNt197P3_FD_71548 | JGI IMG/M metagenome (GOLD analysis project Ga0082212, IMG submission 71548) | Neocapritermes taracua P3 segment gut microbial communities from Petit-Saut dam, French Guiana - Nt197 P3 | ecosystem: Host-associated > Arthropoda: Insects > Digestive system > Gut ... | reverse complement strand
TTCTGCAGTTCTTCTATGTTTGCCGACAAGGGGACCCGGACATGGACCCCTTTCTTTTCAATGGTTATCTCGTTCTTGTGTTCTGTAATGCTTTTTAAAGGGATTTCTACAAATCCCTTTTCCTTCTTTTCCTTTGTCCAGATATAAAACATTGTCGGTATTATCCCCGCCGATTTGGCGTATGCCGTCTGCGACAGGGTCCCCTTTTTCCAATTTTTGATATGCTCAAGACGTTCTTGTTCACCCTTTCCTCCATTGTATTTATTTCCTTAATGTTACAATGGCTGTCTAGATGCGGTTAATTTGACAGATACGAACCACGGTCCACACATACGGATTGCTGGGAGAAACGATTTGAGGCATGACTTGTTTTCGGTAACATTTTTCATGAGGCAACGTGCCCCCTTTATTAAATTGTCGTTTTTTTGTATACTTTATGAGTAATGAGCAGAGGTGCAAAGGGTTTCCAGGTTGATCAGAAAGTGGTGTACCCCAGCCAGGGGGTGGGCGTTATTAAGGCCCTGGAAAAAAAGGTCTTTAAGAGCGAAAAAATTCCCTATTACCGTATTTACCTGGAAGTATCGGATATGACAATTATGGTTCCCGTAGATAAGGCGGAGGAGTTGGGCATACGACCAATAGTTCCCAAAGACGAAGCCCTACGGGCCCTGGAACTGATTAGCGAGGATTACGAACCGATTCCTTCGGACTGGAAACTCCGGTATCAAATGAATCTGGACCTCTTAAAGAAAGGCAGCGTTTCTGACATTGCCTCCATTGTACGCTCTCTTTACCACCGGAGCAAGGTCAAAGAATTGCCCATTCTGGAGCGCAAACTCTACGATTCGGCCCTAAAACTACTGGAAGACGAAGTTGCTTATTCCCTTAAAAAATCCCGGGACGAAGTAGAAACGATGATCTTCAACCGCCTGGAAGCTGAATAACCCTTTTATGAATCCTTCCATAGCTGCCATTATTACCGCCGCCGGTTCTTCCAGCCGTATCGGCGTAAAAAAAGAATACCGCCTTGTGGGGGACAAAACCGATATGGAGGGGAAACCCCTGACGGTGCTGGGCAAAACTGCCCTGGCTTTTGCGGCCTGCTCCCGAATCGATACGGTGGTGATCACGGTACCTCGGGATTCAAACCTGGGGGAAATTGCCGCCCGGGACAGCCTGCCCGCCCGGCTCTTGCGCCACCGGGCCAGGCCCCGCTTTCTTTTTGTTTCCGGAGGGCCCACCCGGCGCAGTTCCGTCCACCATGCCCTTTCCCTGCTGGAAAACACTCACCATCGCTATGTACTGATCCACGACGGTGCCCGGCCATGGGTGGAGCCTGTCCTAATCGATCGGGTTATCGACGCCATGCTAAAGCACGAGGCGGCCATACCCCTCCTGCCGTTGACGGACACACCAAAAGAAATAGATGAAGACGGCTTTGTAAAACGCCACCTCCGCCGGGTCCAGGTGGGAAACGCCCAGACACCGCAAGGTTTTGCCTTTTCCGGAATTCTGCGGGCCCACGAAAAGGCCGCTGAAAAGGAAAAGGCAGGCCGGGTTTATACCGACGATGCCGAAGTCTGGGGTGAATTTGTGGGAGATGTTTTTGTGGTTCCAGGTTCTCCGTTGAACAAAAAAATTACCTTCCCCGAAGATCTGGAAATGCTGGTTAAAAGCGAAAGCGATGATGCGGATAGGCCTGGGCCGTGATCTTCACCGCCTTGTAGAAGGCCGACCCTTCCTCCTGGCCGGGGTCCGTCTTCCTTCGCCAAGGGGAGAGGAGGGCCATTCCGACGGGGATGTGCTAGCCCATGCGGTGATAGACGCCCTCCTTGGAGCTGCCGCCCTGGGGGACATTGGAGAATTTTTTCCCCCCGGCGATCCCGTCTGGAAAGACGCGGACTCCATGGAACTCCTCCGGCAATCCTGGGCTAAGGTAAGGGCCTCAGGCTGGCGTTTGGTTAACTTGGATTGCTGTGTTATCTGCGAAGTGCCGAAGGTTCTTCCCTGGCGGGAAAAGATCCGTTCTTCCCTGGCCGCCGTTCTGGAAGCGGATACCGAAGCGGTGTTTGTCAAGGCAAAAACCGGCGAAGGGCTGGGCCCTATTGGCGAAGGGCTTGCGGTAGAGGCGGAAGCGGTGTGTCTCTTGAGAATGCAGTGAAAGGCAGTACTCCCGAATGGGACGGCATTGTGGCGGCCCTAAAGCAATGGCGGAAGGATCTGCAAAAAACAGGGGCCGATGATCCATCGGTAACCACCGTGGCCGAACGGTACAAAAAAGATCCCTGGGCAGTGCTGGTTTCTACCATTTTGAGTCTCCGCACCAAGGACGAAGTAACCCTAAAATGTTCCCAGTCTCTTTTGGCAAGAGCCCCCGGTCCGGAAAAACTTCTTGCATTAGAAGAAGAAGCCGTAGCAAAGCTGGCCTATCCTGCGGGGTTCTACCGGACCAAAGCGGCAAACCTAAAAAAGATTGCCACCCTGTTGTTGGAACACCACGGGGGAAAAGTTCCCGCGGATTTAGACACCCTGTTGGGTTTTCCCGGAGTGGGAAGAAAAACAGCCAACTTGGTGATCATCGAAGCCTATGGCAAGGACGGAATTTGTGTGGATGTTCATGTTCACCGGATTTCTAACAGAACAGGCTGGTTAAGCAGCAAGGGCCCGGAAGAAACGGAGATGATCCTCCGGCAAATCCTGCCCCGAAAGTACTGGAAGCCCCTTAACCCCCTCCTGGTTTTGTATGGGCAGAACATCTGCCGCCCCGTAAGCCCCTTTTGTTCCCGCTGCGTTATCGCTAAACACTGCGGGCGGAATGGAGTGGGAAAATCGCGGTAATACTTTTTATATAACTTTTTTGTCCCGCCACTTTCCGCTCTTCCAGCGCCAAAGGTAACAGTTGCTTCTGACAATAAAATCAAGGCCCATGGCAATCCAGACCCCCAAGGGGCCTGTGCCCAGGGTAAAGGTGATAAAGTAAGCGGCGCTTACCCTTACAGCAAACATGGTAATCGTGGAGACAAATACCACAAACCGGATATCCCCGGCGGCCCGGAGGGCGTTGGGCAGGACAAAGCTAAAGGTCCAGCCTAGGGCCATGGAAATACAGTGAACCTGTAAAAAAGCTTTTGCCATGGCGTAGGCCTCTGGACCAAGATTAAAAATGCCGATCAGGGGGTCCAAAAAGACTAAAATAAACCCGCTTAAAATAAAAAGAGTCAGCCAGCTGATCTTAATTATCAGGCTTGTATTTCTCCTGGCTCCCTCGACATCCCCCGATCCTAGGCATTGACCCGCCACGGTAAGGATCCCCATGGAAAAAGCAAGGCCGGGCATATAAGAAAAGGAATTAATCACCGAAGCGATGGCATTTCCTGCCATGGCGGCGGTGCCAAAGCTGGTAAAGATCCGCTGGGTCAGAAGACGGCCAATATAAAACATGGAACTTTCAAGACCGCTGGGGACCCCCACATTGAGGATCCGGGCGGTCATGAAACGGTTCAGCGAAAAACGATGAATACCTTCAAGCCCTATGGGAGAACGGTTATGAACCAGCATAAAGGTGAGGACCGAGGCGGCAATGATTCTGCTCGTCAGAGTAGCGATAGCGGCTCCTGTGGAGCCCAGGCGGAAGCCGAAGATCAGGATACCGTTTCCAATGATGTTGGTGCAGTTAACCATAAAGGCGATTCGCATAGGGATTTTACTGTTTCCCGCAGAACGGAACAGTGCCGAGCAGGCATTGTAAATACCCAAAAACGGATAGGAACCGGCGGTAACAAGAAAGTAAATTGAGGCCGCATTCATCACATCCTTTTCCACCGCGCCGTACAATATGCGGATGATCTCTTTCCGCCAGATCATGGCAGGGATCATCACCATGATCGCTGCCATGATCACCGCATAGTAAAGCTGCCGGGAAGCGGAACGGGCGTTTGCTCCATCGCCGCGGCCAATGTACTGGCTTACCACCACGGTTCCGCCGGTACAGAGGGCGGTAAAAGCAATAATAAAGAGGTTGTTGATATTGTCAATGATGTTAACTCCGGATACCGCCGCTTCTCCTACGAAGCCCACCATGATTGTATCTGCCGCCCCCATGGTAACGGCCAGAAGTTGCTCCACCACCAGGGGCCAGAGAAGACGAATTAAACGGCGGCTGTCCCAAACCATATCATGGCGTTACCCGTTTTCTGTCCCGGGGAAAGAGGCTTGCTTCTTTTACATTGGCAATTCCCAGAATACGGGAGGTAAGCCGCTCGCAGCCAATGGCGAAGCCGCCGTGGGGAGGACAGCCGTAACGGAGCAGTGCGGCATAGTTCTGTAGATCCTCGAGTTTTAGGCCGAACCGTGGAAGGGTTTCCACAAAGGCTTCGTAACGGTGCTGGCGCCGTCCTCCGGTGGTTATTTCAAGGCCCCGGAACAATGTGTCAAAACTCATGGTTCGGTTTGCATCGGAGGGATAGGTATAAAAGGGCCGGTAACGGCGGGGAAATTCATTAATAAAAACCAGATCGGTATTGAATTCTTTCATCGCCCATTCGCAGAGAAACCGTTCCGCCTCGGGGTTAATGTCAAAGATCCGCGTCCCCTTTGACCAATCGTTGGCCGTTTTTACCGCATCTTCGTAGCCAATGACGGGGGCCCTGGAAACCGCCTCCGTATCGGGTACAGCGGCATTCCACAAAGCTAAGTCAGAAGAATTTTTCCGGGACACTTCTTCAAAGATATAGGCTAATAACTGCCGTTCCAGATCGATCAGATCCTTCTCCGATTCAATAAAGGCCATCTCTATATCCAGAGAAACATACTCATTCAGATGCCGGGGGGTGTCGTGCTTTTCCGCCCGGTAAGCGGGGGCAACTTCAAAGACCCGCTCCATGCCGCTGGACACCATTGTTTCTTTATAAAACTGCGGCGACTGGGCAAGGCAGACTTTGCGATCAAAGTACTCTACCTCAAAAAGTTCTGTCCCTCCTTCGGTTCCGCCCCAGACCAGTTTACTGGTTTTTATTTCCGTAAAATCCAGTGAACGAAGGCAGGCGGAAAAAGCCTCGATGATCGTAGCCTGCACATTAAAGATTGCGCGGATCTTGGGATTGCGGATACTGAGGATACGGTTGTCCAGGATCGTTTCCAAACCTTGCCTCGTTGTATCCCCGTTTACCTGAAAAGGCAAATCCGCCTGGGCGCGGTTAATTATTTCCAGGGAGCGAATCTGCAGTTCTGCACCGCCGGGAGCTTTTTCGTTTAGCGCCGGAATACCTCTAGCGTGTACTACCGATTCCAAAGTAAGGCCGGTTTCTGTGCCGCTGCCGGAAAGTCCATCCTCTTTAATAGCGGTGGATTCGGACAGCACGAGCTGTACCATGCCCGAACGATCCCGAAGTACTACAAAGCGGATGCCCCCCATATCCCGGATCCTGTGTATCCAGCCGGATACCTGCACTTCTTCCGTTGAATTATTCCGGGCCGCAGCGGGAATATCTTTTGCCAGTACGCGCATTTACAGCATCTCCTCTACCTGAATGCCGGCGATCTTCGGATCCGCCCTGCCCCCGGTGGCGGCAAGTACCTTGCCCACCAGATACGCCGTTAATGTTTTCTTTCGTTTTTCACTGCCCGGGACGCCGCTGGCAGCAGCGATAATGGCCCGCAGTTCCGCCGCTGTTTTTTTCTCCGCTGCAAAAACCGTTCTGACCACTTCGGCAATTTTTGCCGGATCGGCAAGCTGTTCCCAATTGTTGGCCCGGACTATTTCTTCCGGGTCCCGATCCTCGGCAGCAATGATCTCCATACACTGTTTGGCAAGTTTTCCTGTGATCCGTCCGGCGCCGAGCATTACCGCCAGGGCTGCCAGGCGGCGGGGATTAAGCGCAAAGGAACCGATGTCTTTAAGGGCCATTCCCTTCTGGTTAAGGATGTGCTTGATATCTGACAGAAACCAGTTGGCGATTCTAACCGCCTGGCCGGAAATTTCTCCCTTTGCCTCCATCTGTTTTTTAATTTCCGCTGCGGCGGCTTCAAAATAATCGGCCCCTGTTTTTTCGTCGCAGATAAGTTCTGCCTGCTCTGCGGAAAGGCCGTATTCTTTTATCATCCTCACCGTCCGATCCCGGGGCAGTTCCACCAGGGCATTTTCTACGGATTTAAGAAAAGGTTCATCGGGACAAAAAACGGGCAAATCCGGCTCTGGAAAGTAACGGTAATCCTGGGCGTTTTCCTTTTGCCGCATGGGGAAAGTTTCGTCCCGGTTTTCGTTCCACAACCGGGTTTCCTGAACCACCGTCTTTCCCGCATCGAGCATTTCCTCCTGGCGGCGGATTTCATAATTAAGACCCAGCCGTACAAACCGGGAAGAGTTAAGGTTTTTTATTTCGACTTTTTTTCCCAGTCCTTTTCCGGGAAGGTTGATCGACACATTGGCGTCCGCCCGGAGAGATCCTTCTTCCATATTGCCGTCGCAAACTCCCAGGTAGCGGACCATGCGGCGCAGGGTTTGAATAAACAATTCCGCTTCCTCGCCGGATTCCATATCCGGTTCAGTTACGATTTCTAAAAGCGAAACCCCCGCCCGGTTATAATCCAGGAGGGATACGGTGCCGGTGTGGATCATCTTTCCCGCATCTTCTTCCAGATGACATTCCTTGATCCGCACCTTTTTTGTGATCTGTTTTCCATCGGTGCCGCGCCCTTCCAATACCAGGCAGCCCTGTTGCCCCAGTGGAGAGGCAAACTGGGAAATCTGATAATTCTTGGTCATGTCGGGATAAAAGTACTGTTTTCGCTCAAACCAGGTCTGCGGAGGAATGGTACAATTCAGTGACCGGGCCACCATACAACCCATTCGCATGGCTTCGATGTTAAGGGTAGGAAGCACCCCCGGATATCCCAGACAAACGGGACAGACATTGGTGTTTGGTTCATCTCCAAAGGCAGAACGGCAACGGCAAAAAACTTTGGTTCTAGTTAAAAGGTGGATATGAACTTCAAGTCCGATAAAACTCTGGTACATCCGGTTCTCCTTTACAAAGCAGGGCACCAGAACGCCTTGAATCCTGGAGGATGAGGAAAAGGATGAATTTTTTCATAGGCTTCTGCCATATCCAAAAGAATGGGTTCGGAAAAAGCCCGGCCCAGCAATTGCATACCTACAGGAAGATTATCTTCTACCGACGCTGGAAACGACACCGCAGGAAGGCCCGCCAGGTTGGCGCAGCAGGTAAAAAGGTCCGCCGCTTTTTGTGAAAAAGGCGAAAGTGAATTAGGTCCGCGGCCAAAGGCTCTGGTTGGAAAAACCGGAAGGAGAATGGCGTCCATTTGCGGGGCATTCTGCGCCGTATCACCATAAGAGCCTCCAAGGAGGGCTTCGAAACCGGAGCGAATCCCTGCCCGGATCTTCTGCGCCCGGAGGTAGTAACGATCCTGAAAACCGGAACGCAGCACAAAAGTTCCCAAAAGGATCCGTAGTTTTACCTCATCACCAAAACCGGCGTCCCGGGCCTTGTCGATGAGGTTATCGGGATTTTCCGACCAATCGGGCCGTTTGCCGTAGCGGATTCCGTCAAATCGGGCCAGATTTGCACTTGCCTCGGCGGTAGCTATGGTATAGTAGGCGGGAACTCCGTACTTTAGAGCGGGTATTTCCACATCGGTCAGCTTATAACCTAGGGCGGTAAAACGTTCCTTGGTCAATTCAAAACTCCGCCGGACTTCCGGTTCCAGAGCCTCCGCCTCTGCAGAGAGTACTCCGATTATACCGGTTGTGTTTTTTGCTGTTGATTTTCCCGTTTCATTTAACGATGGATACAGAGGCGGAGCGCAGACCGGAAAATTCCTGGAAGTATCGTCCATGGGATCCTTTCCCCGGATAACGGCAAAGACCGCCCTGGTCCTGGCTGCGCTGTCCGCAATGATCCCGATCCCTTCCAGACTTGATGCATAGGCCACCAGGCCGAACCGGGAAACCGTTCCGTAGGTTGGTTTAAGCCCCACTACTCCGCAGAATGCCGCAGGTTGACGCACCGAACCGCCGGTGTCGCTCCCCAGGGCAAAGGGTACCATGCCGGCGGCCACTGCGGCGGCGGAACCGCCTGAAGAACCGCCCGGGACCCGGCTGTAATCCCAGGGGTTATTGGTTTTCTGTATCCCCGAGTTATCGGTGGAAGAACCCATGCCGAATTCATCCAGGTTGGTTTTACCGATTACCCTTGCTCCCAGGGCCTGAAGTTTAACCACCGCTGTAGCGCTGTAGGGAGAACGCAATGAGGCCAGGAGTTTTGATCCGCAGCTTAGAGAAAAATTTTTGACGGCGATGTTATCCTTTACCGCAAAGGGAAGATCCGTTATCAGAGCCCTTGCTTCGGCGGGAAATTCCGGCGGGATATCAACCGGCGGGTTTTCCGGTTCCGCAGATTCCGCTAGTTCAATAAAGGCGCCGATTTTTGCTTCCCATTCTTTGCAGTACGTTATCAATTCGCCGGACGGTTTATAGGACATTGTTTTTTCCTTGCTCACTTTCGTTACAACACATTGGGAATGACGATAAACCGGCCGTCCCGTTCTCCGGCATTGTTAAGTATTCTTTCGTTAAGGCTGCAATCTGCATTTGAAGCAGCGTCCGATTCGGTACGGAAGTGTTCGGCCCCAGCTAGGAGAGCGCTTTCCGGCGGTGATGATTTATTATCACTTCCCTGGGTTTGGGAATCGTAGTCTCTCATGGCGGCAAAAAAACCGATCATCTGCTCAAACGCAGGGAGGGCGGCGGCAAGTTCGTCTGGGCTCAAATTAAGGTGAGCAAGTTGAGCTGTTGTTTCCAATTCCTGAATATCCATGTATGCAGTATTTTTGCATAAAGGCGTATTTTATTCAATCCTTGGGAATTATGCGGCCTTGTACTCAAACGTTTTTTGATATACAGTTTCTGCATCGATTCTATCAGGATGAGGCATGAGTTTTACCATTACCGAAGAAGAAAAAGCGGCCTTGCTGGCGGATGCCCGGGAAACCATTGCGGCACGTCTTGAAAAACGGCTTCCCCAATACCGCCGCGGAAAGGAACTGGCCGCCGCCATGGCAGCGGGCCGTTCCTCTCTTTGTATGTCCTGCGGGGTTTTTGTTACCCTGCACAGCGGGGTGGAAAAAAATGCAGACGGCGGACGGCGGCTCCGGGGCTGTATAGGCCGGATGGCAGCTGCGGAGGCACTGGAAAAAACCGTGCAAACCATGGCCATAGAGGCGGCATTCGGCGATCCGCGGTTTCCGCCCCTGGCAAAAGAAGAATTATCTCATTGTGAAATTGAAATTTCAGTTCTTTCTCCCATGGAAAAATGCCCCGATCCCCGGTTGGTCAAGGTTGGAGTTCACGGATTGTATTTGATCTATCACGGCCGTTCCGGGGTGCTTCTTCCCCAAGTGCCGGTAGAACAGGGCTGGGACCTGGACGAATACCTGGATTATATCTGCGTCAAGGCGGGGGTCCCTCCCAAATCATACGAAGCGCCCGGTGCGGAACTCCTTACCTTTACCGCCGTAGTTTTTGGTGATGAATGATCTTATACGGCGCAGTCTCTTTCGTACCGTGCCATGCTTCCGTGCGTTTCAAAAACATCCACGGCGCTAAGGAGTCCGGCAATTTCGGGAGTAAGGAGCCTGAAAACTTCATCAAAGATATGGCGGGCGATCCTTTCCGCGCTGGGATCACCGGCAAAAACAGCATTGTCGTTCAGATTGGTATGATCCAGAGTTTTACAAATCTTGCGGAGTGCGTCTTTTAACAAGGCAAAATCAACAAGCATGCCCCCTTCGTTAAGAACACTGCCCTTTGCCCAAAGGCGGACTCGGTAATTATGCCCGTGAAGCTGCTCACACTTTCCCCGGTAATGGCTTAAAAAATGGGCGGCGGCAAATTCCGATTCAACTCTAACAGTGTACATTATTTTCAGAATACATGATAACCTTTTTCCCGAACCTGTTCAACAAAGGCTTGAATGGAATGCTTGTCATAATCGCTGGTTTTTGGAATAATGAGCCGCAGGATATCTCAGGAGGCGGATCGATGACTAATAGAAAGTTTTTTTTGGCGGCTTTTATTCTTGTGCTTTTTATTGGCTGTGCCAGCAAACCTTTAACAAAAAGTGTTATTAATGATATTGGTTTTGAAGACATCAATCGATTTCAATATTATACATCGGCTGGAATTGAATTGACCGCTACGGAAAGAATAAAAGAACCAAACATTGATAAAAAAGGAAAGGCAAGAATTAAAGAATCATCATACAGGGATCGTATAATTATCGGAAAAAAAACAATGGGAGTTTTAATGGATTCAAGGATCGATGAAGACGGCGTGTTGTTTTTAGAAATATGTTTTGAAGAAAAAGCCGCCGACAGCGATAAAAAAATAACTTTTAAACAAGATGGCCAAGGACTTGATCGTCATTTTTATATTGTTTACACCGATCCCAGGAGACGATTGCTGAAATATGGAGACAGAGAGTATACGCTGGATACAAGATCCGGTGAGCGGGTGTATTTAATGATAAAAATAAGTAAAAAAGAAATGGAACAGGATCGTATCCGTCGTGTAAAGGGGCGAAAAGTAGAAAACTGACTTATTCGGGAACCGTCAGTGGCTTCCAGACGGTTTTTACTTCTCGTCCGAAACAGTTGTTGATTTATCCATCAGGCCCTGAACAAAAAGCTGAACGGCTGCGGCAAAGATAAAAACCAGCCACGAAAATTTAAAGCCAATCAAAAAACCAAGCAGGATGAATAAGCCGGCGGCAAAAACCCAAATAGCCCCGCTCAGCATCCCAAAACGTTGTGCAGCGGCAGGGTCGTTCCATTTTTCCATTTCCCGCCGTACTGCCTTTTCGGCAAAATCCTTTGCCCAGGGTTTTAGCCGGTTTTTTTCGGTTAATATGAGGAAAGTCAAAAGGCCGCCGCCGGGAAGTAAAAAAGGAATGGTTACCGCCATGACAGAGATTACCCCTGTAAAATTACAGGCAAAAAACTCACCAAATAATTTATGCACAATTTGAATGCCAAAGTATATTACTGGCATGGTAAAAAGACCGAAGGCGATTAACCCAGCCGCTGCGGCATACCATACGCCGCGCTTGCTGCTCACGGGGTACATTGAAACAGTTTCCTGGGTAGTTCCTAAAAAGGTAAAACCCGCAACGGCGGCGGTGAGGAATGGTAGCATTGCTGCAAAAAAGGCGGTAAAGCCTAAGGGCGACTCCAATCCTGTTTCCTTTACTGCAAAAAAGGCGATGAGCGCAGCAATGATTCCAAAAAACGCCAGAATACCGAAAATAACATAGGCCGCTACCCGCTTGGCGGACATATAATTTCTGATATCCATGTAGGCATCCCCAAAAACTTCTTTTCGTTTTTTTAGCGCCAATTCGTCGGCCAATGCCGACACATCGCCCAGTTCTGCACCGGCTTTTGCAAAGGCCGCTTCTGTTTCCATGCCTTTTTTTACAAGGTTTTCTATCTTGGCGTTGAGGTTGCTTAAAAGTTCTTCCTTAAAATCCACCAGTGCTGCCGTTTGCTCATACCCTTCGAATAACGAGTCTACCAGTTCTTTTGCATTCATTTTATTCCCCCAATAAATTGTTGATGATCCTCTGAGTGAACTTCCAGTTACGCAGATCCTGTTCAAATGCTCCCCGGCCCTTACTGGTAATCCGGTAGTATTTTCGCCGCGCCCCCTGGGTCTCGTCTCCCCAGTACGAAACAATGGCTCCTTCCGCTTCAAGTCGTTTGTAGCTTGAGTACAGGGTGGTTTCCTTGGGTTCGTACTGTCCTCTGGTTTGTTCAAGAATACGGTTGTAAATTTCGAAGCCGTAGGCATCGCCGTGCATCAGGATCCTCAGAACAATGGCATCCGTATGCCCTCGAAGCAGATCCGATGACAATATCGCTTCCATTTTTTTCTTTTCCTCCTCTGTCATATTATAGCGTATATCAAATTACTACGTTTATCAATCATATTTCTTTCTTTTTTTTGTTTTTTATGATAGGCTAAACTGCCCATGAGGTTGAATGATTTTTTTACCCCCGAAACCGCCCGAAGGGCCGGGTATATTGAAAAAAACGGCGGTGCCAATCCTTTTGTTACGGCCCTGGAATACGATTCCAGAAAAATACGAGAAGGAAGCCTGTACTTTGCCCTGCCGGGGCTTCATGCGGACGGCCATGCTTTTATTGAAGATGCCCTTGCCAAGGGGGCTAAGGTTATTGTTCATCAGAAAAAATTGAACAGGGCGGATTTTTCCGGGGTTTCAGAAGATACGGTTTTTATCAGAACCGAGGATGCCCGCTTTGCCATGTCCCCCATGGCGGCCTCGTACCACGGCTTTCCGGCAAAAAAACTGATCCTCGCGGGTGTTACCGGCACAGAAGGGAAAAGCACCACGGTTTATCTGATTTGGCAGCTTCTGCGCCTGGCGGGTAAAAAAGCGGGCTTTATTTCCACCGTTCAATACAGTGCCGGCGGCGAAGCTCTGTGGAATCCCGAACACCAGACCACGCCGGAAGCAACGATCATCCACCTCCACCTGGCGGAGATGCTCAAAAATGGCGCGGAATATGCGGTCATCGAAGCCAGTTCCCACGGCCTTTCCCGGCGGACCAATAGGCTGGGGGATGTAATTTTTGATGCGGCGGTGATGACCAATGTAACCCATGAGCACTTGGAATTTCACGGCACCTGGGAACAGTACCGGGATGATAAGGCCAATCTCTTCCGCTCCCTGGATAGCCGGGCGGCGGAAAGAACGGGCCAGGCTGCTGCAAATCCCCTCCCCTTTGGAGTGATCAACGCGGACGACAAAAGTGCCGTGTATTTTGCTTCCGTTACAAATCAAAAAACGCTTATGTTCAGTACGGGTTTGCCGGACAGTACGGCAGATTTGCGATTAAAGTCCATCGACTACAGCGCCGGAGGTAACCGGTATGAAGTATCCGCCAGGGAAAAAACATTTATGGTGGAAGATCAGCTCCCCGGCGCTTTTAATGCGGGTAATGTTCTGGCCGCCCTGCTTGTTGTTTCAGGGCTGCTGGATAAACCGGCAGAAGAACTGGCTCCCTTGGTTTCTTCGCTCGTACCGGTTCGGGGCCGGATGACACCGGTCATACGGGGACAGCCATTCGAGGTATTGGTGGACTATGCCCACACCCCCTCGTCTTTCCAGACAATTTTTCCTCCCCTCAGGGCCCGGCTCGACCAAAGCGGAGGCCGGATCATCAGCCTCTTCGGTTCCGCCGGAGAACGGGACACAAAAAAACGGAGTGAACAGGGAGCTATTGCCGCCCGCTATTCCGATGTGGTGATCCTTGCCGATGAAGACCCCCGGGGAGAAGAACCGGCGGCGATCCTCGAAGAAATAGCCGCCGGCTGCGGCAATGCTTCTAACAGCAGTGCAGGCCGGGGGATGCGCCGGGGGGAAACACTTTTTTTAATTCCGGACAGACCCGCGGCCATACGGAAAGCGTTTTCCATGGCCCGCCCGGGAGATCTGACGATTCTTTTGGGAAAGGGTCATGAAAATTCAATTATCTACAAGGACCATACGATGAAGTACGACGAAATCGCCGAAGCGGAAAAAGCCCTGGATGAATTAATCGCATTGACTAAATTCAACTCTGATTGACAATCGCAGGATAATATTTCATGCTTATCCATGGTTTATGGAGGTATTATGAAACGTCCGCTGTTTGGAATGTTGATCCTTGGAGCGGTGTTTTTTGCTGCCGCCCTCTTTTTTTCCTGCAGAAATGAAGCATCTGGAAAAATTCAAGATACTGATCACAAAATCGGCGTCTTTGTTCCCGGCGTAACTTCCGGCAGTCCGATATACGAGATGCTTGCCAGGGGAGTACTGGCAGCAGCGGAAAGGTACAATACCGATGCCGGATCGGAACGGGTCACGGTAACGATCATCGAAGGAGGATACAACCAGGCTGAATGGGAAAATAAGCTGACCGCCATGACAGCGTCGGGCTCCTATGATCTGATTGTTTCGTCCAATCCTTCTTTGCCGGATATTGTTTCCAGGGTGTCGGTGCATTTTCCCCAGCAGTATTTTCTAATCCTTGACGGGGAACTAAGGGGGAATCCCCGGGTCTATACCCTGCGTTATAACCAAAGGGAACAGGCATATATGGCAGGATACATCGCCGCTTTGGAAACCGAAGCGAACGGCACTGTAAAAAAGATTGGCCTTGTGGCGGCCCAGGAATATCCGGTAATGAACAACATTATCCTCCCTGGCTTTCTGGAAGGCGCCCGGGCGGTACATCCCGCTTATGAAGTGGATTTCCGCATCGTGGGTAACTGGTACGATGCCGCCAAAGCGGCGGAGCTGGCATCGGACATGATCCGCGGAGGAGTACGGGTACTGCTCTGTATTGCCGGCGGAGCCAACGAAGGAGTGGTCAATACCGCAGGCCAGCGGGATGCAAAGGTCGTGTGGTTCGATACCAACGGATACAACATCAAGCCCGGTACGGTGATCGGCAGCTCTGTACTGTACCAGGATCTGGCCGCCTACAACCAGGTAAGCCGGTTTCTTTCGGGAACACTTCCTTTTGGGATCGCCGAAACCTTTGGAGTCAACGACAACTATGTAGATTTTGTGCAGGATGATCCGGTATATTTTGAAACGGTACCGGGGGAACTCAGAAAAAAACAGGCCGCCATGATTGAAAAAATTCGTTCCGGGGAATTGACCTTGCAGCCCTAGAGAACAGATGGTAAAGCTGAAAGGGATACGAAAATATTTTTCCTCCAATGGAATCAAAGCTCTGGACGGTGCGGATTTTGATCTAAAAGAGGGGGAGATTCACGCACTTCTGGGAGAGAATGGAGCAGGAAAATCTACCCTGATGCATATCATGGCGGGGTTTATGAAACCCGGCGGCGACGGCCTCCACGGTAATGCCGGGACCATTCTAGTAAACGGCAGGGATCGGTATTTTTCGTCCCCCGCCCGGGCCCTTGCTTCCGGAATTGGCATGGTGCGCCAGCACCCGCATCAAATCCCGGGTTTTCTGGTTTGGGAAAACTGTGCGGTTGGTTCTAAGGGTCCTCCGATGTGGCTTAACCGCCGGTCCTATAAAAAGAAAATTGCCGAGTTAAATGAACGGCTCCTTTTTAATCTGCCTCTGTACAGTCCCGTGGAAATGCTTACGGTCAGCCAGGGACAGAAGGCGGCGATCCTCACCTTGTTATTAAGAAACACCAGATATTTGATCTTTGATGAGCCCACCGCCGTTCTTACCCCTTTGGAAACCGAAAGTCTTTTTAAACTTTTTTCTGCCCTTCGGGACGAAGGCAAGGGGATTGTGCTCATTTCCCACAAACTTGAAGAAACCCGGAAAATCGCCGGACGGATTACGGTGCTTCGGGAGGGGATAACCAGGTGTTGCTGCGAGGCAGCGGAGCTTTCGACGGAAACCCTGTATGAATTAATATTCGGCACCGGATCAAATAATGCTGATTTTGAATTTAAGAACTTCCCCCCGGCCCCGCCGAAGATCGTTGCGGAAAATTCCAGTGCCGCCGCTTCGGCCTTGTCGCTGCGAAACTTTGCAGTACAGGTTCCGGGCCGCCCCTTGATCCGCGGGATTAACCTGGAACTGGAACGGGGCAGGATTCTGGGCATTGCCGGAGTACAGGACAGCGGCCTTGAAACCCTGGAATTGGCGGTCACGGGATTTCTTCCCTTTTCGGGAACCCTCCGTATAGACAGAGCGGACCTTTCCGGTGCTGGACGCAGCGCTGCCAGGAGGGTGCGGAAATTCCGTCACGCCGGGGGCGCATACCTGGGGATAAGGAACGAAGGGACAGCGTTGTCCATTCGGGACCTTCTGCTGATCCATGCTCATCGTCATTTTCAAAGCCGGGGAATCCTCGAACAAAACAGGATCGATCACTGGATCAAGGCTGTCATGGCGGCGGCCAGAGTCCCCCACAGGGAAAAAGCTGCCAGCAATGCGTTTTCCGGCGGCCAGCTGCAGAGGCTTCTTTTAACCAGAGAGATGGCGGAACATGGGATTCTTCTGGTATTGTCCAATCCGGGCCGAAATCTGGACCGGCGGTACCGGGAAAAGCTCGCCGTTCTGCTCAGGGAAAAGGCTGGGGAAAAAACAGCGGTGCTGATTTTTTCTACCGATGTGGAAGAACTAGTCGCCCTTGCTGATTCTGTTGCTGTTTTGCGGGACGGAGTTTTTTCCGGCATGGTTGAGTTAACGGATCAGGACGGCTTCCGGCAGAATCAAATGCATCATGCCATGGGAATGATTCAGGAAGCCATGGTGGGCTGGGCATGAAAAAAGTTTATTCCGTTTATACGGATTTGATCCTGGGGTTTCTTATTCCCTTTGGGGCCGCTCTTATTATTCCCGTTTGCTTTATTCTGGCGGGATCGGCAGTGCCTGTCAGAATCCTGGAAGCCTTTTTTATCGGTCCCTGGTCAACCCCCTGGTTTTTGGGAAATACCCTGGACAACATGACACTGCTGCTGACAGCATCCCTGGGGGCAGTCATTGCTTTTAGAGCCGGCTGTTTTAATCTGGGCGGCGAAGGGCAAATATATCTGGGAGGCTGCGCCGCCGCAGTGGTTCTTCTTAACAAAAGCAGTCTTTCCGGCACTGTAATGCTTGTTCTGGCGGCGGCGGCGGCGATGGCAACGGGCAGTATTATGGGCGGTATTTCCGGCCTGCTGCGAAAAAAATTCGGTGCCAGCGAATTGATCACTTCTTTTCTTCTTGCTGCCGCCCTGATTCCGGCGGGGGATCACTTTATTTCCACGGTACTCCGCAGCCCCGGTGTAAATCTTTTGGCGACGGATAAAATTGCTTCCGGAAGAATTTTGGCGAAACTGCTTCTTCCCTCCTCATTATCCGTTTCTATCATCATTGCATTGTTTTTTACTTTTTTGTTTCATTTTTTTATTCACCGGACCGCCCTGGGTTACCGTTTTCGTATTGCCGGAGCTGCTCCGGATTTAGCCGGATTTGCGGGCATTGATGCGGAAAAGCGTTTGGTTCCCGCCATGACCCTGTCGGGAGCGCTGTCAGGCATGACCGGTTTTTTTGCCGTCGCCGGAACTTACGGTATGTGTTACCAGGGGTTTTCCGGCGGTCTGGGCTGGAACGGTATTGCCATTGCTCTTATTGCCGGAAATGAACCGCTGCTCCTTTTGCCGGCGGTTTTGATCTTCGGCTCGATCAGGGCGGGATCCGATACGGCTATGCTTCAGGCGGGTTTTGGTTTTGAGACGGCGGCCTTTATCCAGGCGGCGGTTCTTCTGCTGGCCGCCCTGCCCTTTGGTATCCGTTATCTTAAGGGGAGGGGTCTATGATCGATTTTCTTGACCGTCTCTTTACTTCCGCCGCTCCCCTTGTCATCGCTTCTACCGGCGCTCTTTTTACCGAACTGGCGGGGGTGCTGGGAATATTTACCGAGGGGTTTATGACCGCCGGGGCGTTCTTTGCATGGATCATTACCAGCTGGACCGGATCGATTTTTTTTGGGACGATCGTCAGTGCCGCCGCCGCCGCCATTGCCGGCTGGGGGCTGGCCCGCTTTGTCCGGAAGACCGGAGCAAATCCGTTTATTGCGGGCCTGGCGGTTAACATTGCCGCGGTGGGAATCACCGATTCCCTCTCGATATTGTGGTTCGGTACCAAGGGCGTACTGCGCAGTCCTGAATTTATTATGCCCCGCCGCATTCACCTTCCATTAGCGGAAGGATTTCCCGTTCTGGGTTCCGTTATTTCGGGGCATACCGTTTCGGTTTATATTTCCTGGGTTGTGGTTATCGCCGCGGTTTTTATTATTGGCCATACTTCCTGGGGGATGAAGCTCCGTGCTTCGGGCCTTTCACCGGAGGCCGCCAGGGAGCGTGGTATCCGGCCTGGCCTGTATTGGGAATGGGCCTGGGCAGTTTCGGCATTCCTGGCGGCTCTTGCCGGGGCGTTTCTCTGTTTTCGGGTTGGTTCCTACACACCGGGAGGTGTGGCGGGCCGGGGCTGGATCAGTATTGCCGCCGTGTATCTGGGTTTCCGCCATGCCGGGGGAGTCTTTTTTGCCGCCCTTGTTTTTGCGCTGGTGGAAATGGCGGGGCATAACATTACAGGTATTTTTGCCGGTATCCCTGCGGGTATTTCTGCCACCGCTTTGCTGGGGCTGCCCCATGCTTTGGCGCTAGTGCTCTATGTTTTTTCCCAAGGGATTAGAAAAAACAAGAAAAAAAGAATGAAAGGAGTGACGTATGCTCGTGCTGGCCAATGATCACGGCGGGCTGATCCTGAGGGAACCCATCATCGAAATTTTGAATGAGCTTAATGTTCCTTACCGGGACATTGGAACCGGCAGTCCGGAAAGCACCGATTATCCTTTGTGGGGTTACAGGGCCGCCAAATTGGTGGCGGACGGTGAATGTGACCGGGGAATTATGATGTGCGGTACCGGAGTAGGGATGTCCCTCTCGGCGAATAAAATTAAGGGAATCCGCTGCGTGGTTTGCAGCGACTGTTATTCAGCCAAGCTTTCCCGGGCCCACAACAACGTCAATATGCTTGCCCTGGGAGGGAGGGTAGTGGGCCCCGGCCTGGCAAAGATGATCGTCAAAGTCTGGCTGGAAACTCCCTTTGATGGAGGAGAACGCCATTCCCGGCGGGTAAAAATGATAGGGGACATAGAGCAAGGCATTGATCTTGGATGAATTTATTTCCTTGACGAGGACTTTATGTTAGTAGATTATACTATAAATTAAGGAGAGTGAATGTTCCCGCGGCAGACCCTATACCCCGTTCTTCTTTTTTTAGTTTTCTCCGCCATTCCTGTTCAGGCACAAACCGCAGATCAATCCGGTGAACGCCAGGACATCTTTATCGCTCCCCTGGCGGAGGTCATTGGGTACAGCAGACAAGGTCCTTCCTTTGGCGGCGGTTTTGCTTTGGGTGCGGGCGACGGAATCGCCGTTGGGATGCGTTTTCTCTATGCCATTGATACCGAAGACGTTCACACCATGGAAATGACCGTTTTTACGCGCTTTTACCTCCGGAGATCCGAAGCCTGTACCGGTCCCTTTGTTCAGATCAATATCGGAGCAGCCATTTTTGACCTCAAACATACCGCCTCTCCTCCCGCCGAAGTGGGGGCCCCTTCTGCAGGCATCGCCGCAGGCTGGCGTTTTCCGCTGGGAAAACGGTGGTACATAGAACCTGCCATCCGCTTGGGGTATCCCTACATTGCCGGAGCTGGGGCAGCCTTTGCCTTTCGGCTGTAACTAAGGGGTAAGATGAAAAAAATCATTTATAGTATAAGGGAAAAGTAATCTTTATTTTAACAGGAGTTTTCGTTTGCTCAGAGAGTGAAAACTCCTTAACACTTAAAGGAGTTTTTTATGTCACCAGATGGATATGATAATGCGGGCGGCGGTTATGTTAAAGATATTAAAAGAAATAATTACAAATGCAGCAAAAAATGCCGCAGCGCAAGCTGTTACCGTTGTTGTATTAAGCGAGTATTCACCTGAAAACGGCGGAACGCCAATATCGCCTAACCCCGCAGGTCCTGGCAGGGGTTCAAGGTATTGGGATAATGTTGTTACATGGGTTAAGTCTGGTGATATCCTGACAATAACAGGTGAAGTTGTCGATGTCGGATTAGGTTATTTTGTTGTGCCTGTCGAATATGAAGGTGGAAAAGGTTATATCGACATTGATTATATCGGTTTACAGGAATGAACCAAATTAAAAAATAATCATGTGATCGAAAAAGCCTCGAATTTTTTTTAAGGAGTATAAACATGAAAAAACTGTATTTTGGCATAATCCCTTTGATTATACTTATTACGGGATTCTCGGCAGAACATGCCGCCCCTGTTATTGACGGAAAGGCGGTGTTGGTACAGCAAACAGTGGCATATAAAATCGGGGATACAGGCCCGGCAGGAGGCATTATTTTTTACGTCAAGGGCAATGCGAACGATGGCTGGCGGTGTCTGGAAGCTGCGCCTGCAAACACGGATGAGGAACCGGAACTTTTTATGGCCAACAGTGCCTTTGGAGATATAAAAAACCGTGCACTGGGTGTAGGCAAAGAAAATACCAGGCTGCTTATGGAAATTTTTAATAAAGGAGACGGAGGCATTGACACTGCTCCATGGATTTGTGATCAGCTGGAAGTAAATGGTTTTAACGACTGGTATCAGCCTAGCATTGACGAACTTATCATGCTGTACAAAAACACGCACGGCAAAGACGGTTCAGGAAGGTTCAGAGCTGCAAAATACTGGTCATCAACCTATACTTCTGATGGGGCCGTTCTTACGGTGGACTTTTCCAATGGCGCAGAAAGTCTAAGTTATCCCGGCGACAGGATCTGTGTCCGTGCCATCAGGCAGTTTTAGAGGGCGCCGTGCAAAAACTAAAGCGCATATTATTAATAGGGACTCTAATAGTATGCGCTGCTTGTGCAAGCGCTCCCAAAGGGATTGACGATCTTGATTTGGCAATCCGGGGCGCTTCGGACTACCTGAACGACAATATCCCCGCACGGAATAAAATCGCCATTCTTAACATGCAGTCCGATTACACAGCTCTGTCGGAATACATCATAGACGAACTAATCGCCAATGCGGTAAACGACAAGGTGTTTTCCGTAGTAGATAGGGCGTAGATCGATGCAATCCGCATGGAGCATAATTTTCAGTTGTCGAGGGAGGTAGACGATAATTCCGCCCTTTCAATAGGCAAATTCCTTGGAGCGCAAACAATCGAAGTACAGGGCCAATATAACCGCAACATTAATACAAGCACAACCATCAGTGCCTTAATGAAAGGCGGCAAACCCTTCCCTGCTTCTTACGGAACATCACGTGCAGTGTCAGGCGGTACTGGCGATCAATCTGCATCGGCACAACAGGCCGGGCCGAAAAACGGCACATGCACGTTTTATCCGAGGCTTCGTGCCTACGTTGGCGCAGCGCAAGGTTCATACCAGCCCCCCGGCCATTCGATGATTCCAATAGCTGCAAATAACCGTAATGTCATTTTACAGGATTTGGACAACCCCGCAAAATCATATAACCCTGTAGGGGGCAGAACAGCGGGTGGGACTGGGATAACGAATCGCTCTGGTATGTTTTTAGGGGAGTAACAGCGCTGCGGTTTAGCCTGATTTTTGATTATAATACCCCGCCCGTTGTCTGGGAAAAAATCATCCTTGGCGAACCGGACGAATAGACAGTTTTTCAGTACAGCGAGTGTCAGATTGCATTTCAAAAATTTTTCTGATCCTGGGCCGAATCGGACGGCCGACCTGCTGCTTAGGAGGCAGCCGCTCTATCCACTGAGCTACAGGACCTTTTTGCCAGATTACAATGCCTTCCGTCTATTGTCAATGTGATTAATTTTAAGGAATAATCAATCATGCGAACCTGCCGGGTTTATGTAGAAAAACGCAGCGGCTTTGATCTTGAAGCGCAGCGGATTAGAACCGATTTAATTGAATTCTTTGGGGCACAGTTTTTTTGTCTTAAAAAAATCCAACAGGTCCGTATTCTTTTCCGTTACGATGCGGCGGGACTGACACCGGAACAGTTTGAAAAAACGGTAAGGTTGGTTTTTTCCGAACCCCAGGGAGATGTTGTTTTTTTCAGTGATGAGGTTCCTGTGGAACCGGTTCCGCAGGAACCGGAAGCCAAGATGGATTGCACAGCTTTTTTTGGGGTTGAATATCTGCCCGGACAGTATGATCAAAAGGCCGATTCAGCCGAACAATGCACGGAACTGGCGGTGGGGGTAAAGCCCGTCATTCGCTGCGCAAAATTTTATGTCATCCGTTCTGCCGAACCATTAAGCGCTGAAGCCGTTAAGGCGGTACAATTCTATCTGATAAATCCGGTTGATTCCCGGCTATGCAGGCTGGAATTCCCGGCGCAAAACCTGGGCGGAGAAACAGACATTCCGGTTCTCGCTGGTTTCATAAAACAAAACGGGGAAGACCTGGCGATCTTTGCCGCCGGTTATGGCCTTGCGATGCCGGCGGCGGATTTGGAATGCTGCCGAAATTACTTTGCAAAAGAAGGACGAGATCCCACCCTGACGGAACTGCGGGTTCTGGATACCTATTGGTCCGATCATTGCAGGCATACTACTTTTACCACGGAGCTTACATCAATCAAAATAGAAGAACCGAAGACCGAAAGATCTGCGGCGTTATATAATGCCCTTGCCCTGTACGAGGCGGTCCGGAAGGAAGTGTACGGCGATAAGCCCCGGGGACGCACCTTGATGGACATGGCCACCATCGGAGCCAAGGTTCTGAAAAAACGAGGCCTCCTTCCGGATCTTGATGAATCGCCTGAGATCAATGCCTGTACGATTAAGGTAAGGGTGAAAATTGAGGCGGGCCGGGACATCACCGAAGAACCTTGGCTGCTTCTCTTTAAGAACGAAACCCATAATCATCCTACGGAAATAGAACCCTTCGGCGGCGCAGCGACCTGTTTGGGCGGGGCGATCCGAGATCCTCTTTCGGGCCGGGCCTATGTGTACCAGGCCATGCGGATCACCGGCGGCGGCGATCCCCGCCGTCCCCTGGCGGAAACCCTGCCGGGAAAACTTCCCCAGATCAAAATTGCCCGGGAAGCCGCCGCCGGTTTTTCATCCTACGGCAATCAAATTGGTCTCGCCACAGGGCAGGTGGCGGAATTCTATCATCCCGGCTTTTTGGCAAAGCGGCTGGAACTGGGGGCCGTCATCGGAGCGGTCCCCGAAGCCCAGGTCCGCCGGGCTGCTCCGGTTCCCGGAGATTTAGTGCTGCTTGTCGGAGGAAAAACCGGCAGAGACGGCATTGGGGGCGCCACCGGGTCCAGCAAGGCCCATACCGGCGAGTCGGTAGAGAAGGCTGGAGCGGAAGTGCAGAAGGGAAACGCCGTGGAGGAACGGAAACTTCAGCGCCTTTTCCGGAACCCGGAAGTAACGGCATGTATCAAACGATGTAATGACTTTGGCGCCGGGGGCGTTTCTGTCGCGGTGGGAGAACTTGCCCCGGGCCTGGACATCGATCTCGATGAGATACTGAAAAAATACGACGGCCTGGACGGAACAGAACTGGCCATTTCCGAATCACAGGAACGGATGGCGTTAGTTGTTTCCCCGGGAAACGCCGAAACGCTGATCCGCCAGGCGGCGGCGGAAAATCTTGATGCAGTGATTATCGCCAGAGTAACCCACGGCGAAACCGAAGGGGCAAGACTTCTGATGAGATGGCAGGGCAGAACCATTGTGGATATTTCCCGGGGGTTTCTTGATTCAAACGGCGCTCCCCGTTCTGCCCGGGCGCTGATAGCGGCTTCCTCGGAAAAAACAAATCAGGATGATAAATCCCAGTCTTCCCAGGTACTGCTGGAAAAACTGAAGGCAGAACTCGGTTCCCTCCGCAGCGGATCCAGGCGGGGCCTGCAGGAACGGTTTGACGGATCCATCGGTGCCGGTTCTGTTCTTTTTCCATGGGGAGGGAAAGAACAGGGAACCCCCGAATGCGGTATGGCGGCGCTGCTACCCGCGGCTTCGGCAGAAAGTTCCGGCTGTACTCCGGCGGCAGATACGGTTTCGCCGCGCCGCAGTTTAACCGCAAGCCTGATGAGTTTTGGCTTTGATCCTCCATTGATGGAAGCGAATCCTTACAAAGGAGCCAAGGGAGCAGTAAAGGAAGCGCTGGCAAAATACGCCTGCCTTGGGGGCGATTACCGGCGGGCCCGGCTTTCCATGCAGGAATACTTTGAGCGGATGGAAGGAAGCAAATCCTGGGGCAAGCCCGCCGCTGCATTGCTGGGAGCGCTGGAAGCCCAGCTTGCCCTGGAAATTCCCGCCATAGGAGGCAAGGATTCCATGTCCGGTTCCTACCGGGATCCGGCCAACGGCATTGATTTTTCGGTTCCCCCCACTCTGGCGGTGTTTGCCGCAGGAACCGTCGATGCTGCTTCGGTCCGGTCCGGAACCCTCAGCGGCAGGCCGGGGAATCCCATCATCCTGTTCTACGATGAATCAAAAAATGATGAGTGGGCTTTATTTAAGGCCAACATGAAAGGACTAGCGGCCCTGACGGAACGGAAGTTGGTAAAGGCAGCCTACCCTGTAGGGCCGGGGGGTGTGGCCGCCGCTTTGGCCCTGATGGCCTTCGGGAATATGACCGGAGTTGAAGCCTGTATCCATTGTCTTACCCTGATCAACGAAAAAACTTATCCCGGTGCCGTACTGATTGAACTGGATGGCGAAGCCTTGAACCATGCCGGGGGAGAAAAAATCCTTGCCGGTGTACTGCAAGGAGCAACGTGGATGGAAGCGGCCCGTACCATGGCAGAACCGATTTTTAGGATCAGCAAATCAGCGGAATCAGAAATACTGGAATCCGCCGAACTTTCGCTGGCGGAACTGCGGCAGACTTTCGAAGCAGCGCTGATCCACATTTATCCGCAGCGGCGGGCGGAGGGGGAAACAGCGCCAAAGTGGGATATTGTTCATCGATTCGATGGAACTGGGAGGATTGGCAAATCACCTCATTCTTCTTTGTTTGTCCGGCCCTTGGTAACGCTTCCGGTTTTTCCGGGAACTAACTGTGAGTGGGATATGGAGCGGGCCTTTAGGGAAGCGGGGGCCCGGACACAACTGGTGGTTTTTAGGAACCGCAGTGCTGCCGATATTGCCGCTTCTATTACAGAGCTGGCGGCGGCTGTTGCCGGTTCGCAGATCATCGCCCTTTCCGGAGGATTCAGCGCCGGGGATGAGCCGGACGGTTCGGGAAAGTTTATTGCCAATGTTTTCAGATCCCCTGCCGTGGCCGGTGCAGTACAGGAATTTCTGGAGAAACAGGGCCTTATGCTGGGAATTTGTAACGGGTTTCAGGCTCTTATCAAACTGGGGCTGGTTCCCTATGGCGGCTATACCCAGGGGACGGCACATTCTCCCACCCTCACCTTTAACAGCATAGGGCGGCATGTATCGCGGATGGCCAGGACCGTGGTCATGCCTTCTCCTTCTCCCTGGCTTGCTCTGGAAGAACCGGGTACGATTCACATCCTGCCGGTAAGCCACGGCGAGGGGCGGCTGGTGATAAGCCGGAACGAGGCGGAGTCTCTTTTTAAGGCGGGACAGGTACCTTTCTGTTATTCTGATAGCAACGGCAACCCTGTTTTGACAGAACCAGATAATCCTAACGGATCAGACTATGCCATCGAAGCCCTTACCAGTCCCGATGGAAGGATCCTGGGCAAAATGAGCCATTCGGAACGGCAGGGACAGTTTGTCCACATCAACATTCCGGGAAACAAGATCATGAAGATTTTTGAAGCCGGGGTACGATATTTTTCTTAACGGAGTGATTTGGTGGATCTGCGGAAATATTATATCAGGACAGGCTTGTTTGCTTTTATTATTTCTCCTGTAGTGGTGAGTATTGGATTAATAGGCATTTCTCTTATTTTCCGCCGGTTTTATTGCTGGCCGTTATTTGGGTTTTATATTCAAAACATGTCAGCTTGCCTGAAAGAGCGTCAGAATTGTTTTTACCGGTTTTTATTGTGTTTTGCTGTTATCTGTGCCTATGGATAGTTTTTTTTGAGGTGTCAAAATATCACTTTGATGCCATTATGGCGGCCTTTTTTTTCATTACGATTCCGTTTTTAATAATTAATTGTATTCTTTCCTTTATGGGAATGGAAATCCTTTTTCCTGCTGTAAATGCCGCTATGCTGGCAATTATTGTTGTGTCTGTTATAATTACCTGTAAAATTTGCAAAAAAAGAATTATTTTTGATAAAAAAATTATCGTCTATGGCGCCGTATTTGCTGTTATATCCGGCATCGCCGCTTTTCAGTTTTATGATCGAAACACAAAGGTTCTTTCCTATGAGTATGGCGTAGAAACGATTAAAGATGAGGTAAGACTCTATGATTATCATCCTTTCTATGAGAACAGCTTATTAAAAAAGCTTAATGAACCGGCGGCGATTTCATTTACCGAAAATTATCCTAAGCTGGACGGCGCCACCGCAGCATATCCAGTCTATGCGGCGATGGTTCAGGAATTGTATAAAGGGTTGAATGGAAATACTGTTAATGAATATATTGCCTGCTCAAATACCGCTTTTGGTTATGATCGGCTAATAGACGGTGAAATTGATATCTTTTTCGGAGCCCAGCCTTCCAGGCAGCAGGTTGGAACAGCAACAGAAGCGGGTGTTGAATTTGTTTTAACGCCGGTTGCAAAGGAAGCGTTTGTTTTCTTTGTCCATAAAGATAACCCGGTAAGCAGTTTAACTCTTGAACAGATTCAAAATATTTATGCAAAAAAGATCATCAACTGGCATAATCTTGGAGGAAAAGCAGAAAAAATTGTCCCCTTTCAGCGCCCGGAAAATTCTGGAAGCCAAACAATAATGCTTGCCAGGGTTATGGGGGACAAGCCGCTGCCCCCTCCGCTTTGGGAAGAGTACGGAACCGGAATGGGTGAAACAATCAGCCGGGTTGCCCAATACAGAAATTATTCTTCGGCCATAGGATACTCATTCCGTTATTTTGCCACCGGCATGAGCCCCAGCGAAAACATCAAGCTGATAGCAATAAATGGAATTGAGCCTTCTGTTGAGAATATTATAAATGGCAGCTATCCTTTTACAATCGATGTTTATGCTGTAACAGCCGGTTCCAAAAACGAAAATACCGAAAAACTAATCCTGTGGATTTTGTCGGAACAAGGTCAGGGTTTTGTCGAAGAATGCGGTTATGTCCGATTGAACCCTTAGCGTCCCAAAAAACCGAACTTGCCGTATTTGTGCCACCTGCCGGAGGCCCGTTTTCCTTCTTCGATGGTTTTAAAGATAAAGGCGGCGAAGGCATTTTCTTCCCCCGGCTCTGGCAAAGAAAAACCCAGGGCTTCGTAGGGCGCGTTCAGGGAAGAAAGCAGTATTCCCTGGGCAAAGGAACGAAAGGCGGCGGTAACAACGGGGCCGGTAAGGTCTGGAGCGTCGGGCTTGGAACCGGCGCTTAGTTCCGGCAGTACCAAAGAGAGGGTTCCCTGTCCCCGGGCCTTAAATACCGCCGTCAGTTCACGGGCAAGAAAAAACCAGCCCTTGATATTGTGGTCTATAAACCGGTCAATCTCCGCGGCAGTAAACTCCTCAGCATTTTTCCGGTATGCCGGAGGTACACAGACCAGGATGGCATCGTCGATGTGTTCCATTTTATTCAGGGCGGAAAGGACCATGGCTTTGGCGGAAACAGGGCTTGGAGGGTTCCAATCAAGGGTAATCCGTTTTTCTGACGGAACATTCCGAACGCTTTCCGGCCCCTGGTTCCGGGGGATAAAAGCAGCGGTGTAAGTTTCTACCCGTTTAGCAGCTTCCGTACAAAGGGTGGAAAACAGGGTAGATTCATTGCCGGCGATTAAAATTCCCCTAGTCACAGATTAGAGTATATAGGGGAATTAGGTAAACGGAAAGAGTATGTTGACATTTTTGAACAAAAACAGTATCCTTTATGTAATCAACGCAGGGTAGAGCAGTTGGCAGCTCGTCGGGCTCATAACCCGGAGGTCACAGGTTCGAGTCCTGTCCCTGCTAAAAAAAATCGGATTTCCCTATTATTTGATAATAAAAAAGGGGTAAAAATTATGATGAAAATACACAAATTTTTCGGGTTTATCATTCTTGCAGCAATAAGCGGTTTTGTTTTTACAGGGTGCGTTGGTCTGATTTTTGGAGGGGGTTCCAGCAGAATAACCATTAGAACCGACAGTAATTTATCAACAGTTCGGCCCGGCGGGACGCTGCGGTTTAGTGCAGCGGGCCAAGGCATAATCTGGACAGTCAGTTCGACCAGTGACGGCACTGGGCCTGTCGCTGCGGGAACCAACATTACCTCCAGCGGGATCCTTACAGTAGCGGTGAACGAAACGTATATTATTATCTATGTTATAGCAGCATCCTCTGACGGCGGACAATCTGAATATAAACAAATCAGAGTTACCACGGTAACCGGTGTAAATATCACTCCTACAAACCAGTCTGTAACAAGAGGCAGAACTCTCCAGTTCAATGCTGCGGTTACGGGCAACAATAACCCTGACGATGCCGTAACATGGAGGGTCAGTTCGAATGCCGCCGGTACCGGCGCTGTTACACCGGGGACCAGTATAAACGCCAATGGATTGCTTACAATAGCAGCCAGTGAAACACTGACGACTCTTTACGTTATTGCGGCTTCTATAGTGGATCCTTCCAGGTCCAGGAGCGTTCCTGTGGCTGTAGTTATCCCCGTCGTAACCGGCGTAGGCATTAGTCCATCAAACCAGTCTGTAACAAGCGGCAGGACTCTCCAATTCTATGCTTCGGTCACGGGTACCAACATTCCTGACAACGCCGTAACATGGAGAGTCAGTTCAAACGCCGCCGGTACCGGCGCTGTTACGTCAGGAACCGGCATAAACGCTAACGGAGTGCTTACGGTGGCCGCCAATGAAACTATGACGACCCTCTACGTTATTGCAGCTTCTGTGGAGGACCCCTCAAAATCAGGCAGCGTCCTTGTCAATGTAATTATTCCCACCATAACCGGCGTCGCCGTCAGTCCTGCAAACCGGTCGGTAACAAGGGGTGGGACCCTACAGTTCAATGCTTCGGTTACGGGTTCCAATAACCCCAGTAATGCCGTAACATGGAAAGTCAGTTCAAATGCTTCCGGCACCGGCGGCGTTACACGGGGAACCGGTATTGACGCCAATGGACTGCTTACAGTAGCCGCCAGCGAAACGATGACAACCCTCTTTATTATTGCAGTTTCTGCAACGGATCCTTCAAAATCCGGCAGCGTCCTTGTCAATGTAATTGTTCCCATCGTAACCGGAGTCGCTGTGAGTCCCTCAACCCAATCAATAACAAGGGGCGGAACTCTCCAATTTAGAGCTTCGGTTACAGGCAGTAACAATCCCGACAGTACCGTAAGATGGAGGGTCAGTTCGAATGCTTCCGGCGCCGGAGGCGTTGCATCAGGCACTACCATAAACAACAATGGAATTCTTACGGTGGGAGCCAATGAAACTGCAGCAACGCTTTATGTTATTGCGACTTCTGTTGCGGATTCTACAAAATCCGGTAATGCTGCGGTTACGGTAACTATTCCTCCCGTAAGCGGAAACCAGAATCAGCAAGGCGGAAGCCGGAATCCACAAGGCGGAAACCAAAACCAGCAAGGTGGAAACCAAAATCAGCAAGGCGGAAGCCGGAATCCACAAGGCGGAAACCAAAATCAGCAGGGCCAAAATCAGCAGGGTCAAAATCAGCAGGCTATCCCCGCTGTAACCGGCGTAACCATCAGTCCCTCAAACCCATCAGTTGCCGTAGGTAGTCCCCTCCAGTTAAGTGCCGCTGTTACTGGTTCCAACAACCCCAGCACTGCTGTGACATGGAAAGTCAGTTCGAATGCTGCCGGCACCGGAGCTGTTGGAAACGGAACCAGCATAAACAACAATGGGAAGCTTACGATATCAGCTAACGAAACTGCAGCGACTCTCTACGTAACAGCGACCTCTGTGGCGGATCCTTTAAAATCCGGTACTATAGCCGTAAAAGTAATCCGTGGTAATCAAGGTCAAAACAGCCAGGGCCAAAACCAACAGTAGACTAAAGCATTATTACCGGGCTACCTAAGCAGGCTAGCTGCTTAGGCATCTGGTTTTTTTGGGATACGGAATCTATGGTTTTCTTCGCTTGCCGGTGATACCATTGATATGTATTTTCCAGAGCCCCGTTATATCCAGCATTTGTTCGATTTCTCCGTTAAAAGCATGCATGTTTTCCGGCGTAAACCGTTCGCTGATAATCCGCAGGCCCTGAATTTTTTCTTCCCTGCTGGTTACTTCCTCCGCCGTTCCAAACACTACGGCGGATTCATAGAATACGGTAAAACGGTTTATGGGAACTTCTGCGCTGCCTACAAAGACAATGCAGACCTCTGGGCGGGATCGGAGGTTCTTGAGCTTTTGTCCTTTCAATGCACAGTGAAAGTAGAGACAATCCCCGTCTCTGGCCAGGGAAAGGGGGATACCGTAAGGACTGCCGTCGTTGTTAACACTGGTAAGGACACCCCAGGAAGAACGATCAAGTATTGCAAGGGTTTCATCCCGGGAAGTTTCCCGGTCTTTTCTCTGCATTGGGTAGGGCACACTTCCTCCATTGTTAGTGCTAATCTGTTTATAGGCCTAAAACCCCAAGTCCTTCCCGATAAGGATTACCTTGATCCGTCCTGTGGGCCTGCAGATCCGGGTGATCACAAGCTGGGCGCAGATTGAACTGGAACCCCTGCAGTCACCACAGCGGCCGGTTTCATTGCAGGGAGTTTTGTACTGGTCAAACCGCTGTTTATTTAAAGGAGCAGCATGGTTCCGAACCCGGACTATGGCATCGTCCAGGGTTTTTCTTATCTTATTCAGGCCGGCAACCACAATTACCTGTCTGGGACCGTGGCACAGTGCCGCCACCCGGTTTCCGGTTCCGTCGATGTTTACCAACTGGCCGTCTTCAGTTATTGCATTGGTTCCCATCAGGTAAGTGTCGCAGAGCAGCGCCTGGCGGGAAATTTTTTCCTTTTCTTCCGGCGTTTTTGCGGCATCCCGGTTGATAAACTGATAACCCCGTTTGGCCACTTCGTCGAATATACCCATGGCATTTGCCGTCATGGATCCGCCCCATGAAACAAGATGATCCCGGGGGATAAAACTAAAGACTTTTTCCACAGCCTGGGGAATGTCATCAAAATAGCAGGCTTCAAAACACCGCGCTTCCAGGGCTTTGACCAGAACCGGGCCCAGTTTGGAATTCCGCAGTTCATAAAATGGCTGGCTTGCTGTATCCATATCGATCTCCTTTTTTAACTATACTAGAAAAAATCAATTTGATACCATGGATTATGTACGAAGCCCGGAAAAAATCCGCAGTTCTGGCCAATATTATCTGTGTTCTCTTTTGGGGTTTTTCTTTTATTTCAATCAAGGTAGCAGTTCCGGTTTTTCAGCCCATGACCCTGGGTGCCGCCCGTTTTGCCATTGCCATTGTGATTCTTTTTGGCATTCACCGTCTTTCACCGGCAGCGGTGCAGGCTGGGGTCGATCAAAGAAATGTCTTAAAACCGGCCAGGGAAGATCTGCCCCTTTTGATCGCTTCGGGCCTGGCGGGGGTAACCTTTTATTTTTTTGGCGAGAATAACGGCGTCGCCCGGGTGACGGCATCGGAAGCATCCATAATTGTGGCGGCCATTCCGGTACTGACCATAACCGCCGAATGGATGGCGGAAAAATTGACACGCAAACCGGGACGGCTCGGCCTGCGTAACTGGCTGGGGGCCTTTGTGTCCATGGCTGGAGTTGTCCTAGTTGCCAGTGTTTCCTTTTCTCTTTCAGGGAGCATCGCCGGATACCTTTACATGGGAGGAGCCGCCCTGTGCTGGGTTGCCTACGGCTTCCTTACCCGGCCCCTCTTTGCCCGGAAGCGTCCGCGAATATATGTTGTGTTTTGGCAGAATTTTTTTGGGTTCCTGGGGTTCCTTCCCTTTGCCGCGCTGGAACGGGCAAACTGGGGTACACCGTCTCTGCCGGTTATCATCCATGTGATCTTTTTAGCAGTATTCTGTTCGGCCTTTGGCTACTGGCTCTATGCTCATTCCCTGGAAATATTAGGAGTTTCTACTTCCACGGTATTTATCAATCTGATCCCGGTGGTAACGGTGATCGCCGGGTTTTTTATCATGGGAGACAGACTGACCTCTCTGCAATGGGCGGGAGCGGCGCTGGTCCTTACCGGAGTGTACTTAACGATTTTACCTCAACGTTCCGGTTGATCGACACGGATGGCGTATTATGATATAGTAAGGTATGGGCAAAGTTTTTGTTTTTGTTAACCAAAAGGGAGGTGTCGGTAAGACCACTTCGGCGGTTAATTTGGGAGCCTATCTTGCAGATGCGGGTAAATCGGTACTCCTTGTGGATTTTGATTCCCAGGCAAATCTTACCAGCGGCGTGGGGCTGGACAAAACCAAGGCAAAGCCGGGGGTATACGAACTGATCTCCGGCAAGGCCGTTCTGGACCAGGTGATCCGCAAAACTTCGGTGTCAAAACTGTCGGTGATCCCGTCCAGCATAGATCTTTCCGGGGCGGCAGTAGAATTGGTAGAGCAGAAAGAACGGGATCTCTTTCTTAAGAACGCCCTGACGCCGGTCCGCGGAGATTACGATTTTATACTGATTGACTGTCCTCCTTCCCTGGGGGTTTTAACTTTAAACGGCCTGGCGGCGGCAGACTCGGTGCTGATCCCCATGCAGTGCGAATATTTTGCCATGGAGGGCCTTTCTCTGCTTCTCCAGACGATCAAAAGGATTCAGAAAGGATTGAATTCAGAACTCCAAATTGGAGGAATTTTCTTTACCATGTACGATCAGCGGACCCGCTTGGCCCAGGATGTGGTAAAAGAGGTAAGCGCCTATTTTCGTGATAAAGTCTTTGAGACGATCATCCCCCGGAATGTGCGGATTTCCGAAGCTCCTTCCCACGGACTTCCTATTTCTCAGTATGATCCCGCCAGTTCCGGCGGCAAAGCCTATCAGAGTCTGGCGGAAGAGGTTCTTTCGCGTGGCTAAAAACGCTCTGGGCAAGGGACTTCTGGCCCTGCTCCCAGATGAAGATGCAGAAAAAATTCCGGAAAAGGCCGAAACAGGGGGAAAGCAAGGAAGAGGTGAAGTTCTTGTTAAACTGGAGAAACTAAGGGCCAACCCCGGCCAGCCCCGGCGGCATTTTGACCGGGAAGAACTGGAAGAATTAGCCGCTTCTATCAAACAGCATGGAATAATACAGCCCATCATCGTTGAAAAAGATGAAGAAGGGAATTGTATGATCATCGCCGGGGAACGGAGAAGCCGCGCTGCAGCTATGGCGGGCTTACGTGAAATACCGGCGATCATCCGCAGCTATTCGGATCAAAAACGGCTGGAAGTGGCTCTGATCGAAAATATCCACCGTGCCGATTTGAATCCCCTGGAAGAAGCTTCCGCCTACAGACAACTCATGGAATCGGCGGGGCTTTCCCAGGACGAGGCGGCGGAGCGGGTTGGAAAGAACCGATCCACCGTAGCCAATTCCCTGCGTCTCCTTAAACTTCCCTCCAGGATGAAAGAATCGCTGGAAGAAGGAATCCTTAGCGCCGGTCATGCCCGGGCGATTCTTTCTCTTTCACGGGCAGCGGATCAGGAAAAACTTTTTTGCGAGATCCAGGACAAGGGCCTTTCTGTCAGAGCGGCGGAAAAGCGGGCCTCGATAATCACCGTAGCATCCGCAGAAGAATTTGGAGCGGCCAAGACGGGCAAGAATGCCGGCAGTAAAAACAGTAAACGCGATCCTGAACTTAAAGCCATAGAAGAAAAATTCATTCGATCCCTGGGAACCAAGGTTGCAATAACCGGAACCCTGAAAAAGGGCCGCATTGAAATTGAGTACTATTCGATGGATGATCTGGATCGGCTCCACGGACTGCTGGGAAAATAACGCTGCTCATGATACAATAAACCGATGAAAACCGCATACTCCTGCAAACCCCTGCGTTTTCTTTTTGCACTCCTTGTTCTTTTTAATGCGGTACTGCCCATTGCATGCCAGACCCGGCAAGATGCCATACAGAACGACGGCGGAGCAAGGTCCGCAGCACAGCCGGTATGGAATGGCGTTCCGGGTGAATTTAAAGCTACGGTTCTGGGAATCCTGCGGCCTGGGGAACCCTTTGTGGTGGCGGCGGCGGGGGCCGGAATTCCTCAGGGGAGCGTCCGGATGCAGGCATCCTTGGTAATGAGTGATAAACAGCTTAACAGGGGAACTTTTTTTGACCTGGGCGTTACATCCCGCCGGGGACCGGTAAAGGCGGCGATCATGGCGGTGCCTTCCACTGCCGATGCCGGCAATGCGATCCTCCGCATCGAAGGAGGAGGCAAGGTTTTGCAGACCCTGGAACTCACTATTGAATTCAGGGGGTTTAAAACCGAGACCATTCACATAACCAGTACCATGACAGATATTCTTACCACGCCGGACCCGGAAAAAACCAAACAGGCGGAACAGATGTGGGCTATTTGGGTCAGAACCGGAAACGAAGTCTATACGCTGGGGAATTTTGAAATGCCCGTGGTTTCTACCTTTCAAACAAGCATCTTTGGAACCCGCCGTATTTATGTATACCCCAATGGCAGGTCAAGCCCGTCCCTTCATACGGGAGTTGATTGGCGGGCCCCCACGGGAACGCCCATTACTGCTCCAGCGGCGGGAAAAGTTGTGCTGGCCATGAACCGGATCACCACCGGCAATACCGTGGTGGTCGAACATATGCCGGGGGTTTATTCACTCTATTACCACATGGACAGGCTTGCCGTGCAGCAGGGAGATACGGTTATTACCGGAACCCGTTTGGGAGACGCCGGCGCCACCGGTTTTGCCACCGGCGCCCACCTCCATTACGAAATCCGGGTGGCCGCGGAAAATACCGATCCGGCAATCTTTATGACCCGGAAGATCCTTGACAAGGAAGCGATTCTGGCTATACTGAACGAATAAGCTCTGCCGCGAAACCGGCTTGTGCCGGAAAATCATAACTAACCGTCAGGAAAGGAGGTGAAAACATTTGGCTCATATTGTCGTAGACGATAGCGAGATGCTTGAAAAGGCCATTAAGCGTTTTAAACGGATGGTGGAAAAAGAAGGCATCATCCGGGAATATAAAAAACGGGAGTACTACGAAAAGCCCTCCACAATTCTAAACCGGAAAAAGAAAGCCATTGCCCGCAAATTAATGAAGAAAAACCGCAAGGGCAAAACTGAATACTGATGCAGATGCAAAGGCCGGAGCCTTTGCATCTGACGGTAAGAACTTTTTACTAAAAGCTCTTTTACCAAAGTGCCTTCCTCAATACTGCTGCGTTGTGCCGCATTATGCCTAGGTATGTAGCGCCTGAACTCATCTCATCCCGGCTTATATTGTGGGCCGAGTGAAACATTTCCATACCCGATCCAGTTTCCTCACTTATTACACCGGCCATGCGGCGGTTGGAAAATTCAGTGAACAGTATCAGTGGAATTTTTTCGGCCCTTGCTTTGTCAACAAGAAAAATCACTGCAGCGGCGCTGGGTTCGGTATCGGTGGAACAGCCGGGAAAAGCCGCAAAATAAGCAAGGCCGTAGGCATCGGTAAAGTACCGGAAAGGAAAACGGTCCGCAAAGATCAAGGTACGGCGGGCGGCGCCATCCACGATGGATTTAAATTCCGCATCCAGTTCGTCCAGCTCATTAAGGAAGGCGGCGGTATTTTCCCGGTAAAGCGGAGCCCTGTCAGGGTCTGCTTCGCAGAGTGTTTCGGCAATTTGTTTTGCGATAAGTTTTGCATTCCGCGGCGAGGTCCATACATGCGTGTCTAATGACGCATCATCATGGACCGCATCGTCCTCAGTTTCGGAGTCGATCATCCCTTCCACAATTTCTTCTTCTACCGGTTCTACGCAATCCAAAAGGGAAATGATTTTTTTTCCTTTTGGATCAAATGAATTCAAAATGCGGCGGACCCAGACATCACTCTCCCCTCCCACATAGATAAACACATCGCTTCTTTGTATGGCAATGATGTCCTGGGGAGCCGGCTCATAGGAATGGCTTTCTTCTCCGGGTTTTAAGAGCATGCGGAGCTGTATGTCAGCGCCGTCTGTAATGGTCCGGACAAAGTCGTAGGGCGGAAAGATCGTGGTTATGACGCTGATCTTGTTTTCCCATCCGGCGCTGTCATGGGCAGAACAGGCTGTAAAAAAAAGGGAAAGGAGCAGTATTATTGTTCTAAAAGTGTTCAAATTGTTCAGTTTGGATCCGGTATTCTGTTTGTTTTTTTTCATTGTTTCTCCCGTCTTTTTTTTGCAGTTAGGCATCTTTTGCAGGTGCCGTAAAAAACAGTTTTTAAGGAATTTATAGCGAAGCGGTGTTTTTTTCGGACATGGTCGGCCACATCTTCCAGAAGTCCGCAATCCAGATGGAAAAGCTCCCCGCAGGTTTCGCACTTCAGGTGAAAATGGTTTTTACATTCTCCGCTGCCGGCAATGTACTGGTAACAGGCGCTGGTCCCGGCAAGAAAGTAGCGCCGTATTTTACCCGCCGCTGCCAGCTTTTCCAGATGGCGGTAAACCGTGGTTTTTCCTATAGGAGGCTTTAATCTTTCAAAATGGCCGGCTATGTTTCCGGCGGTAACATGACTCCCTCCAAGGGAACCCAGGTAATCCAGAATAAGCTCCCCCTGCCGGGTTTGATAATGGGATGCCCTTTCCATTTTTTGATCCTATCTTTTTTTCTTCAGCTTTGTCAATATGAAAATGGATTCCATTTTCATATTGTTATTTTTTTTCCGATATGCTATTGTGAGCTCATGAATTCCGTACTTCTAGGCTGTGAAGCCTGCTCCTTTGGCTACGATGGCCGCCCTGTCCTTTCGTGTCTGGATTTTTTCGTTGAAGAGGGAGACAGACTTTGCGTGGTAGGAGAAAACGGTTCGGGAAAAAGCACCCTCCTCAAGGGCCTTCTGTCCCTTGTCCCTCCATCAGGAGGGAGGGTGATAAAAAATCCATGCCTGACGGCGGGGGATATCGGTTACCTGCCTCAGGAAACTCCCCTGCAAAAGGATTTTCCCGCCACAGTGTTCGAAGTTGTTCTTTCAGGCAGACAGAACCGCCGAGGGTTTGCTCCCTTTTACACAAAAGCGGACAGGGCCGCCGTTGAAGAAACACTGCTCATGCTGGGCCTGGGGGAGATGAAACAAAGCTGTTTCCGGGAACTTTCCGGCGGCCAGCGGCGGCGGACCCTGCTGGCCCGGTCCCTTTGCGCGGCGGGAAAGATCCTCCTTTTGGATGAACCCGCTTCGGGACTGGATCCCATTATCCAGGCAGGATTGTACGAGGTACTGAAAAGGATAAATGCAGAATTGAGGATTACGATCATCATGGTGTCTCATGACATTGAAGGGGTGCTGCGTTTTACCGCCGAAGATAAAAGCGCCTCTGTAAACAGGGGCGGCAAAGTATTGCATCTGGCGGGGAAGCAGCTTTTTTTCGGCAGTGCCGAAAACTACCGTGAATCGGAGGCGGGAAAAATGTTTCTCGGTGCGCACCGCCACTGCGAACCATGAAACGAAGGAGATAGATAGTATGAATGTAATCAGCGATACGATCGTCAGTATGTTTTCTTATACTTTTATTGTCAGGGCGGTGATTGTAGGATTTCTGGTATCCCTCTGTGCAAGCCTTCTGGGGGTAAGCTTGGTATTAAAGCGGTACTCCATGATTGGAGACGGCCTTTCTCATGTAGGTTTTGCCGCCCTGGCCATCGCCACGGCTCTTAATATGGCTCCCTTGACTGTTTCCATCCCCATCGTGGTGGCGGCGGCGTTTTTTCTTCTGCGCCTGAGTGCCCATTCTAAAATCCGGGGAGACGCCGCCATTGCCCTTTTTTCTACCGGTGCTCTGGCCATTGGGGTAATGGTGATTTCCATGACTACCGGGATGAACACCGACGTATGCAACTACCTTTTCGGCAGCATCCTAGCCATGAGCAAGGCCGACGTCCGCCTGAGCATAGTCCTTTCAGCGGCGGTGATTTTCCTTTTTGCGGTTTTTTACAACAAGATCTTCGCCGTGACCTTTGACGAAAATTTTGCCCGGGCCACCGGGGTCAGGGCAGGACTCTATAATATGATTGTCGCCCTCTTAACCGCCGTTACCATTGTGCTGGGAATGAGGATGATGGGGGCCCTGCTTATTTCAAGCCTTATTATTTTTCCAGCCCTCTCTTCCATGCGGCTCTTTAAAAGTTTCCGGACCGTAACGATTTCTTCGGCCCTCATATCGATCTTCTGTTTTTTTGCAGGAGTGTTGATTTCATACGTTTTTGCAACTCCTACCGGAGCCAGCGTGGTAGTCTTTAATATGCTGATCTTTGCGGTTTTTTCGGTTTTGGCAGTTCTCCGCAGCAGCCGGATCATTCAGGCGGGCCTTTGCCTTACCGTTCTCTTGGGAGCAGGTTTTCTTACCCTGGGAAGCTGTTCCAAAATTGGCAGTCAAGGGCCGGTGTTAAACACTCCCCAAAACGCCGCCGGTACCCGGTCGGTGGAATTGACCGATGCAGAAAAAGCGGCCTTTGCTCCGGGCAATATTCCATTGGCGGACAAAACAAGCAAAACAATCGAAATAACGGAAAAAATGTTCATTGCACAAGTCAATGACATCTACCTTAACCCGGAAGACTACCTGGGTAAAATCATAAAACTTGAAGGAATTTTTAAAACCATAGGTTATGCGGAAATGAACCGGGATTTTTACTTTGTTCTGCGAAGTGGTCCGGGCTGCTGCGGGAACGACGGTGCCGTGGGCTTTGAAGTAAGCTGGCCAATAACAACGGGATTAAACAGCCCTCAGACAGAAGACCGCAGATACCCTAAGCCGAACGAATGGGTGGCCGCCGAAGGAAGCCTTGCTTACTACGAGGAAGGCGGACATTCCTATCTGTATTTGGCCCTGTCCTCGCTGGAAGTTAAACACCAGCGGGGCGCGGAATTTGTAAATCAGTAACGGCATCTATGCCGTAAAGTGAAACAGGGGTATTTATAATTTTTTTACATTATACTTTAGCCCAATATTTGCGCCAAAGGAAATCCCCCCGTCTTTTATTAGCGAAAATTCAAAATCAATAAACCCATAGATATTTCCAATTTTAATATGCCCATAGGGAGTGATGGTTAAAATTGTATCCAATATACGGATGGGTGATACTGTTAATTCCAAACCAAGGGCGGATCGTTCATGTTCATATTCCGCCTTCAGTTTTATCCATCTTAGAATGCTGCCTTCGCCGGTGTTTGATTCTACAGTGGTATATGATGAAATCACATTGTATTTTAATCCCATATTAATATGGCGAACTGTTTTAAATATCATATACGGGTTGAGTTCATACAGGTATGTATCATCTTCAATATTGAAATCTATATCATTATCCAGCCCTATATAATACAAAAAAGAATTTTCTGAATTCCCCGATAAACAAAGGTTAAGATTAATCTGTTCGCTCAAAAAAGCAAAATTCTTACTAAAGGAAGATTTCGACCCCAGCAATACATTGGCTTTTATTTTTTCATTTATGCCAATAAATACCGTGGATTTAATATCAAAATAGAAGTTAGGAATAAATTCGGGATAGGTATTTATTGCAGAACCAATTTCGGCGAATACCCCAAAGCTATCCAAGATTCCGATGTTGTCAAATGTTTTTAGCCCCGCTATACTTGGAGAAATTTCAATATTTCGATTATCATTCTCAGTGGTGATTAAGTTTTGCAGGTGAAAATCAATTCCCGGCATAATGCCATCTTCCCATTTAGGGAATAGAAGGTCAAAAAGATTCTGCGAATAAGTAATGTTGGCGGTGATTAAAAAAACTACGATAAGACCAATCTTTTTCATCATCTTATTATACCGGCACAATTTATTCTGATCAACACTGGTGCTGTTATTGTGTTTCTTTTCTAATTATCCAATATCCTGCCGTCGGTCGAGATAACAACAACTTCCCATGGAATGAGTTTGCCGCAATTTTGAAGCGCAGTTTTGACAGCATTTTCGATTCCTTCGCAGCATGGTACTTCCATTCGGACGACTGTCACTGATTTTAGTTCGTTCATTTTTAAAATGGCGGAGAGCTTTTCGGAATAATCCAAGTCGTCAAGTTTTGGGCAGCCAATCACGGTAATCCTATTCTTCATATATTTGCCGTGGAAATTTCCATAGGCATAAGCGGTACAGTCAGCGGCGACAAGCAGGCTTGCATTTTTAAGGTACGGAGCGCTGGGCGGAATGAGTTTAATTTGCACCGGCCATTGGTTGAGATTCGTTTCTGCTACCGCTTGATCCTGTAGAGTTTTGCAGGGGGTCTCCCTGTTGATTGCTTTTGAATGTGTACCAGGACAGCCGCAGGCCAATGTTTCCGGCTGCTTGTTTTCCATATTTGCTTTTACTGCTTTCTCGTTAAATGCTGCCGTTTCACATTCCTTAATGGTTATTGCCCCTGTTGGACATACGGCCAGACAATTTCCGAGGCCGTCGCAGTAATCATCGCGAAGCAGTTTTGCTTTTTCGTTTTTAATGCCAACGGCCCCTTCATGGCAGGCAGTGACACACAAGCCGCAGCCATTGCACTTGGTTTCATCAATCTTGATAATTCTTCTAATCATAAAGGCTTTTCCTTTTATACGGATTAGTTTAGAATAGGATATCATTATAAAAACAATAAGTCGAGCCTTTTCCAAGGTTCCGCTGGTTTTGTAAAAAGCTTGAAAAAAACAAAAAGGTCTAAGGAGGAATAACAACATGAATTTATTTTCTGTTGGCAGAACCGGGCTTTTGGGAAACGCAGCGGTGAGGGTTTTGCGTTCCGGCCGTCTCTTGTTCTTGCTGCTGGCTGTTGTCTTTACGATTCCGGTTTGTTCCGGGGATCGCCCGGCGGCCAAACAATCTGTTCTACTGCTGGGGGTGATGCCCTCCATGGACTATCTGCCGCTGGCTGTGGCTCAAAGGGAAGGTTATTTTTCCGGCACTGGCATGGAACTCAAACTTGTTCAATTTTTTTCCGCCAACGAAAGAGATGCCGCCCTGCAAAGTGGACAGGTAGACGGAGCGGTAATTGATTATACCGGGGCAGTTCTGCAAAAAAACGGCGGCATGGATCTGCACCTGACTTCCCGCTGCGACGCTCCCTTTTATATCATTTCAGGGCCTAACAGCGGCGTCAATGATGCGGCGGATCTAAAAAACGTCAGAATTGCCGTTTCCCGGAATACGGTCATTGACTTCTGTGTTGACATGACGATGAAAGCCGCCGGTCTTGATCCGGCACAGGCAAAAAAAGTTGAGATAAATAGAATTCCCCTTCGTTATGAAATGCTCATGGGCGGCAGCGTGGAAGCCACCGGCCTGCCCGATCCTCTGGCCCTGATGGCGGAGATCGAAGGCGCCCAAGTGATCAGTTCCAACAGGCAGTTAGGGCTGTCCATCACAGGCATTGTCTTTACCGGCCAAGCCATAGAAGAAAAGAAAGAGATGATCCAAAAAATGTATGTTTCTTACAATCTGGGAGTAGATTACTTAAGCCGCAATCCGGTTAGTACGATCTGGGATATTCTTGAGGAACAGATGGGATTTAACCCAAAGCTGGCCGGCGCAGCAAGGCTTACCGTCTATACCCCTGCTGCTCTGCCGCCTGAAGAGGATGTGCGTATGGTCATCGACTGGTTGGCTGAACGCAGTCTGATCAATGCTGATATGGAAGCTAGCGATCTTATTGATAGAAGCTGTTTGCCACAATGACACCCGTCCCGATTCGTCCGGCTTCCATGAAAATCAGCATTCGTAACCTCAGTGTCCGCTATGGTTCAGTTATGGCCCTGAATGATCTTTCTCTGGAACTGGAAGAAGGGGAAATACATATTCTTATTGGGCCTTCGGGCTGCGGTAAATCCACGCTGATAAAAGCTCTGGCGGGTATTGTACTTCCGGATTCCGGCAGTATTGAACACCGGGGAGAACCTTTGTCCAAAATTACCGGATTTGGCATCGGCTATGTACCGCAGCATTACGGTCTTTTGTCCTGGAAAACTGTACAGGCGAATATCTTTTTGCCCCTGACTGTGGGGACGGGTAAAAATAGGACTAATATTCCGGATGCCCAGGACATCCTGCGGACTCTGGGGCTGGAGCCGTTCTTGCGCCGCTACCCGGATGAACTTTCCGGCGGGGAGAAACAGCGGGTAGCCCTGGCCCGGGCATTGATCCACAGACCGGACCTCTTGCTGCTGGATGAGCCGTTCTCCGCCCTGGACGCGTTTACAGCCGCATCTTCCCAGGAACTTTTCCTAAAACTTTGGGCCGAGCACCGGGTAACTACGCTGTTAATCACCCATAGTCTGCATGAGGCCGTTTCCCTTGGCCGCTATATCCTGATCCTGCACCCGCAGAAGCACTGTATAAGTGAACATATCATCAATGGCCAATTTCCCGGGAACGATGAAAAAGACAAGGCCGCCCTGGTTATGCGCCTAAGATTCCTGTTTGAGGATATGTCTCAGGGGGAGGCTGTACATGATTAAAGGTCTCGGCTATATCCTGGGAGGTTTTTTGGCTTTTAACCTGATCTGGCAGGCAGTCTCGATGGTATTACAAATGAACGCCCTTCCCCCGCCGCTGGAAGTTTACAGCGCCTGGCCCAGGGCTGTATCCGGAAGTATGGCCGTTCACCTGGCCGCCAGTGTAGGAAGGGCCCTGGCCGGACTGTCCATCGCCCTAGTTTTAGGCCTTCTGGCCGGTATTCCACTGGGCTATTTTCCCAGGGCAGATCGCCTGCTGGGACCGCTGGTTTACTTTTCCTATCCTGTGCCCAAGCTGACCCTGCTGCCGATCCTTATGCTGCTTCTTGGCGTGGGAGAAGCCTCCAAAATTACTATTTTGGTACTGATCATAATTTTTCCGTTGATCCTCTCTGTCCGTGATGCCGTACGCGCCGTGCCGGAAGAGGATTACGATCTGCTTACTTCGCTCAAGGCAGGCTTTCGGGAAAAATTCATCCACATAATCCTACCGGCAACACTACCGGCCATTTTCTCTTCTCTGCGGGTTTCCATCGGCATTGTCTTCTCGGCTCTTTTTTTTACCGAAACCTTCGGAACGGACAGGGGACTGGGCTTCTATATCACTGACAGCCAGATGCGCCTGGATTATCCCCTGATGTACTTTGGTATCCTTAGTCTGTCCGTTGCCGCCCTTGCTCTCTTCCTGCTGGTGGACGCGGCAGACCGCCTATTCTGCCGCCGGTGAAAATGACACGGGAGAAAATTTACCAAAATTTAACCTTTTGTTTACCGCCAGTTTACTATTGTATCCTTTACTGAAATACATGAAAAGAAAACCAGTATTTATTTGTTTGGCGGTGCTGATGATTCTAATGGGTCCCGCAGCAAAAATCAATCCGTCCCTACATGTCGGTTTGGGAATTGCCATAATTCCCATAATTATTATGCACCTGCTGTTGAATGGAAAATGGCTCGGATCCTTGATAAAAAGCCTGTTCAGCGGCAAGTTGAGTCCAAAAGCACGGTATATGTTCAGATTGGCCATGGGACTGATAATAGCGTTTTCGGTAGCTATCATTTCAGGCATTGCATCGCATCAATCCGGTTACAGTTCAATACGCCACGGAATTATAAACAGAAGAGCAATCGATCATTCAATAATGGCTCTGCACCGTTTACATGCAATTTCTGCCCTGGCCTGCCTTATTCTGTCATTTCTCCATGCTAAACTTCATTGGGCTTCCATTAAAAATATGCTAAAATTAAAACCCAGGAAGGTACAATGACCATAAAGCGCCGGCTCTTTTTTTCCAATATCCGAACGCTTCTTACAGCCATTGGCTGCATAGCGGCAATATTTCTGACTGCCCGCATAGCAGTGCATTTTGTAATTGGATCGCCGCTGTTTCAGGAACATCCTGATATTGAATGGGCCAGAAAAATGATCAGATTACTTTTTATTTTTTGTTTTATTGCCTTTATTGTGGTTTTTAGCATCATTAACAGCACTCTTACCAGTCGTATGACAAAAAGAATTATCAAACCTCTGGATATATTGAGCGATGGCGTAAAGCAGATACAGGAAAACAACCTTTCTTGCCGTATTGAGTACGATAACGATGACGAGTTCCGTCCTGCCTGCGATGCTTTTAACCTGATGGCGGCACAGCTGGAAGTTTCTGCCGAGCGCCGCTTAAAAGACGAAGCAAACCGCCGGGAATTGCTGGCGGGTATTTCCCATGATTTACGCACCCCCCTTACAACCATTGACGGCTATCTTGACGGAATTGAATCCGGCGTGGCATCGACACCGGAAATGCGGGATAAGTATCTTCATACGATAAAAAACAAAACCGGCGAGATGCGGCACATGATAGAGCAGCTCTTTTTATTTTCTAAACTCGACATGAACGAATTTCAGCTTTCTCCCGGCCGTTTTGATATATCACTGGCCCTTTCCGACATTGTTGAGGAACTTGCGGAGGAATACGCAATACGCAGACTTGACATTGCCATTGACAGCATCTGCGAAAACGTGTTTGTTTTCGCAGATGTAGCGTATTTCAGGAGGGTCATTGTAAACATATTGGAAAACAGCGTTAAGTACAGGGAAAAAGAAACCGGACGTATGGAAATAATCGTTTCCTCTGATAATAATTTTGTACAGATCAGGCTTGCCGATGATGGTCCCGGTGTACAAGAGGATATGCTCCCCAATTTATTCAATGTGTTTTACCGCAGCGACCCGTCCCGGCATACCAAAGGTTCGGGTCTCGGACTCGCCATCAGCTCGAAAATAATTGAACGTTCAGGCGGAACCATTCATGCAGAGAACGGCGAGCCCGGCGGCCTTGTCATCGTTATTCGTTTGCCGGCTGAAACAGGGGTAGCATAAATGGCGGCTGAAAAGAAAAGAATTTTGATCATTGAAGATGATCCCGACATTGCCGCTCTGGAAAAGGATTACCTGGAAATTGATAATTTTGAGGTTGTTGTAGAAGAGAACGGCCGCAAGGGTATGGAACGCGCGTTAAAAGAACAATTCGCTCTTATTCTGCTCGACCTCATGCTCCCCGGCAAGGACGGAATGACAATCTGCCGTGAAATCCGGGAAAAAGTCGATATACCCATTCTTATGGTAAGCGCCCGCATTGAAGATATTGACAAGGTGCGCGGACTGGGGCTGGGAGCGGATGATTATATTACCAAACCATTTGCCCCGGCAGAACTGACGGCAAGAGTAAAGTCGCATATTGCCCGCTACGCGCGGCTTACGAAAAAATCAGACGGGGCAAAAACTGTTGACGAACTTGATTTTGGCGACCTTCGAATCAATAATTCTACTCATCAGATTTTTGTCGACGATGCCGAAATAACTCTCACCCGCAAAGAATTTGAGCTTCTGTATTTTCTTGCCGCCAACAGAGAAATTGTATTCAGCAAAGAACAGCTATACGACAAAATATGGGGACAGGATATGTACGGCGACATGAAAACCGTGGCGGTACATATCAAACGCCTGAGGGAGAAAATCGAAAAAAATCCTGGTGAACCTGTACATTTACAAACCGTCTGGGGAACGGGATACAAATTTACAGGATAGGTTCTTTCAAAAACCATTGATTTTTTTTTAAACTACAGATTCTGGAAAAGCATCAATTAATAAAGATTTAACCTTTTGTTTACCGTGAGTTTACCGTTTCCGGCTACTATAAAACTATCCTTTTTGATAAAGGGTCAATGAAACATGAAAAGGAGACGGCAATGGAAAAAGGATTAAACAGAAGATTAGAAAAAGGGTCTACAGGGTATATGCGGATAAATACCCATAACTGTGAAGCCTGCTGGAAATGCATTGATGTCTGTCCGAAACAAGTGATAGGAAAAATCGTTGTTTTGTGGCACAAACATATCAAAATAATAAACGCCGAAAATTGCATCAATTGCAAAAAATGTATACAAACCTGTCCTCATGGAGTATTCAATGAAACAAACAAATAGTACTTCAAAGGCATGGGTAGATATACTCTTGCTTGCAGGTCTTGTTCTATCAATTGCCTCTTCCAGGTCTGCTGAGAATTCGTGGGGATCATTCCACTGTATTGTAAGCATGGCATGGTATGTGCTGATGCTTATCCATATTTGGCAGCATTGGGGACTGACCAAAGCAGTGTTGAAACTGAACCGGGGAGTCTTAAGGCGAAACAAGATAACGCTGGTGACAATTATCATGTTTTTTCTGCTGACGATGACGGTCATTCTTTTTGTTTTCGGTGTCAGCGATCAATTAGTTCGCATTCATCATGCTGTTACTCACCCATTGCAATTGGTGATTGTTATTCACGCAATTACAAAGGTGAAGCAATTTTTGAGGTTTTTCAAATTTGACAAAGTCAGCCAAAAACAGTAAGATTTTTAGGCCTGTTACTATTATTCAACGAGGGCCGGGTTTATTGTGAAAAAAATAAAATTATTTTTGGCAAGGAAAGATATTGAATTCTCTTTAAAAAGATACGGCGTAGATGCTATGAGCGCCATGGCACTGGGGCTTTTTTCTTCCCTTATCGTCGGTTTAATTTTAAGAGAGGTTGGCAGTAAATTGGGGATTCCCTTATTGGCCGAGACTCTGGGGCCAAAGGCCATGGCCATGGTAGGATCGGCAATAGGCGCCGCTGTTGCCTTTGGTTTAAAAGCTCCGCCTTTAGTATTGTTTTCTTCAGTTATAACAGGCTTTGTGGGAAATGAAGCCGGGGGGCCGGCTGGAGCATTTGTTGCAGCGGTATTAGGAGCGGAATTTGGAAAAGCCATCTCTAAAGAAACAAAAGTGGATATTATCATAACGCCCGTTGTTACTATTGCTGCCGGAGTATCCGTTGGAATATTTATTGGCCCTGCTATTTCGGAATTTATGGCCAGTATTGGCCGGCTGATAATATTTGCAACAAATCTCCTGCCCGTACCTATGGGGATCCTTGTTTCCGTTATCATGGGTATCGTTTTAACGCTTCCGATCTCCAGCGCCGCCCTGGGCATCATGCTTGGATTAAGCGGTATTGCCGCAGGCGCGGCCTGTGCAGGATGCTGTGCAAACATGGTTGGTTTTGCCGTTGCCGGCTACCGGGATAACAAAGTATCGGGATTGATCTCTCAAGGGATAGGCACATCGATGCTTCAAATGCCGAATATCATTAAAAAACCAATTATCTGGATCCCGGCGATTGCAGCTAGTGCGGTTACGGGGCCTGTATCGACCGCTGTTTTTAAGATGGAAAATATTCCAGCTGGTTCGGGTATGGGTACCTCCGGACTGGTCGGTCAATTTGGCACTCTTGCGGCAATGGGGTACACTCCGCAGATATTCATTCAAATTTTAACTGTTCACTTTGTTTTGCCGGCTATCATTAGTTTGGCTGTATCGGAATGGATGCGAAAAAGGAATTGGATTAAAGAGGGGGATATGAAATTACCCTAAAAAAAACTGTGTTCTATGGCGTGCATTTTCGCATAACGCCCGCCCGCTTTAAGCAGCTGCGCTTCGTTTCCCTGTTCCACCAAGCAGCCCTGTTCCATAATCAGAATATTGTCCATATCCGCCAGGCCGTGGCTGTCGTGGGTGACGTATAACACTGTTTTATCGGCCCACCAGTCCTTTAATGCGGCGAACAGGCTGTCGCGGTTTTCCGTGTCCAGGCTCTGTGTTGCTTCGTCCAGTACAATTACCGGTGCGTCCTGTAAAAAAAGCCGCGCAAGGGCAAGGCGCTGCCGCTGTCCGGCGGAAAGTTTGTAACCGTTTTCTCCCACCAGAGTGTCATAGCCATCCGGCAAGGTGGCGATAAACCCGTCCAGTCGGGCGTGTGCGGCGGCGGCGAGCATTTCCTGTTCCCCTGCATCTTCCTTCGCCAGAAGGATGTTCTCGCGTATGGAAGCATGGAAAAGATAGGGGCGTTGTTCCAGATAACCTATGTGCCGGCGCAGATGTGTATTGTCCGACTCCTTTAGCTCTATTCCGCCTGAGTGTATACGGCCTTTTTCATAGGGCAAAAAGCCGGTTATCAAATTTAAAAGCGTAGTTTTGCCCGCGCCGGAACTGCCAAGCAGGGCTGTTTTGGAGCCGGCCTGTAATGCAAAAGAAAGATCTCGTAAGAGCGGCTGACCTTCCTCATAGGCAAAGCTGAGATTCTCCACCGCTAAACCGCCTGCCGCGGGTAAAGTCCTTGTACCTGTACGCTCCGGCTCCCGTGGCCGTGCGGCAGCTTCTTCCATGCCGGAGAGTGCGCCTCGGGACAGGTTCAGGTATTCGCTCATGGTGGCTACCGGCTGCAGGGCTTCAAAGGATGCCCACATGACCCAGATCACGCTGGCAAGCACCAGTGGACTAACCTGATGCGCGGCCACCAGCGGTATCATCACCAGCAGCGCGGCGAACAGGGCAAGATTCGCCAGCAGGGAGGAGATGGCCGAGGCGAAACTGTCCCAAAGGCCGATATAGTACCGTTCTTTTTTAATCTTATGCCCATGATTCTCAATTGTATCAAGGCGATGCCGAGTGCCGCCGTATATTTGCTGGTCGGCAAGTCCATTTATATAATCGTACAGTGTTTCGCTGTACACCTGCCTCGTGGCATTATAATCCGTGCGGCGTTTTACAAGGAAGCGGCGCAGCAGGTAAGGGCAGATTATTCCGCCCAACAGAAAAAAGGCAGCAATCACAAGAACCAGCTTCCAGTTGTAATAGCCCTGAAAAATCGAGACCGCCGCCAAAATCAGCAGAGCCTGCACCGGCACCGTCAGGACGCGCAGATAAAAGAATTTCAATATATCCACGTCGCCAATGATGTGCTTGAATACCCTCCCCAGACCCAGTTTTTGCAGGGACACAAAGGAAAGCTTTTCCATTTGATCGTAATACCACAGACGCAGTTTGGTCAAAATGCGGAAGGTAACATCATGGCTGATATAACGCTCGGCATAGCGCAGTACCGCACGGCTTATGCCAAAAAAACGTACGGCGACAATAACCGTCATTAAATCCCACAGGGGAGGGGAGAGGGAGGCGCGGCTGATAAGATAGGCGGAAAATCCCAGCAACGCGATATTGGCGGCGATGGAGGAGGCCGAAAGCAGGCTTGAACCGGTAATAAGCGCCGCATAAGGGCGGCATAGCAACAGCATCCGTGACATGAGCGAGCCTGAGGATGGCGTAGCTGCCATTGCTGCCGGTTCCGCAGGCGGCTCAGTTTGGAGCAGCGGTACAGGTTCCGCAGGCACAGCCGCGGCAGTTCCGTCTTCAGCGGCGGTTGCTGTCCAATCGGCGGCGCTCTGTCCCAATAAACGGGATAAAGCGCCCGGCTGTGCGCGCAGTTCATGGAACGCGCCGAATTGCGCTATACGCCCCTGCTCCAAAACCAAAAGCTTGTCCATGCCAGCCAGCGTTTGCAGCCGGTGGGCGATGACTATCACTGTTTTACCCCGACACACCCGCGCTAAAGCTTGCTGCAGGGAATAGTTGTGCTGCCAGTCGACATTGCGGGTGGCTTCGTCAAGCAAAATCACCGGCGCGTCCTTCAGGCAGGCGCGGGCAATAGCCAATAGCTGCCGTTCCCCGCCGGAAAGCGCGCGGCCTCCCTGTCCCACCGGCGTATCGTAGCCCTGGGGGAGGGCGGCGAACAGTTCATGCGCGCCTAGTTCGCGGCAGAGGGAAATGATTTCTGCATTGCCGGCATCGCTGCTGCCCAGACGTATATTGTCCATGAGCGAACCCCTGAACAGATAAGGGTCCTGGGATACAAAAGCTATTTGATTCCGCAATGTTTGTGGACTCAGGGAAGACAGGGATTGCCCGCCCAGGCGTATGCTGCCTGAATCAGGACAGATAAAACCCGCCAACAGATGCAGCAGCGTAGTCTTTCCGCTGCCGGAAACGCCCACCAACCCAAGTTTTTCACCGGCCTGCAGGGTAAAGCTTACTCCGTCCAATGCCGGTCTTCCCGCTTCGTAGACGAAACTAACATTGTCAAACGTTATACCGGCATCGCCGCAGAAGTTCGCGTTTCCGTCCGTATGGTCATCTTTTCTTTCCAGCAGGGCAAACATACTTTTCGCTGCCGCCGCGCCGTTAAGGCTGTTATGGTACTGTGTGCCCAATGAACGCAGGGGTAAATAAAATTCCGGGGCAATAAAAAGCAAAAAAAGTGCCCCGCGAAAATCGATACCCCCGTAGACCAGCCTGAGGCCAAGTCCCACGGAGATCATGGCAATGGAAATAGTGGTAAGCATCTCCAGCGCCAGCGCCGAAAGGAAACCCCATTTCAGTACCTGCAGGTTGGTAACACGAAAGCCCTCGCTGAGATCGGCGGTTTTTTCCCGCTGTCCGGCAGTGCGGTTGAACAGTTTCAGGGTTGAAAGTCCCTCGAAAATATCCTGGAAATAGCCGCCCATTTGGGAAAGCGCGTTCCATTGCCGCAGCGTGTGGTGTTTGGTCCACTGACCGATCAGGGACATGAAAAGAGGAACCAGAGGCGCGGTTATGACCATAATCAGCCCTGTCGGCCAGTCCAGAGGGAAGATGATGATCAAAAAAGCCACGGGCAGAATGGCGCATTTAAAAAGCTGGGGCAGATATTTTTGAAAATACACTTCCAGGGTATCAAGGCCTTCGGTGAGCATGGTCAAGTGTTCGCCATACTGTTGCTCGCGTATTTTTACCGGGCCAAGGGCATCTATTTTTTCCAGCAGCCGCCGGCGCAGGTTTTGCTGTACGCTCCCTCCCAAAGAGAGGGCACAGCGTTCCTCCAGCCAGTTAAGACCGCCGCGCAGCACAATGATGGCCAAAAGCAGTACGAGCGGTCTTTGCAGATCCCCCAGGACTATTCCTCCCGGGAACGCCGTTGCTACCAGCAAGGCCAAAAGCCATGCCTGTGCCGCCGCGCATATACCGCCCAAAGCGCCGCATATAACGGTGGCAGCCATATTCCGCCTGTCCCGCAGACTCTCTCGCATTAAGTTTTTGTCCATCATTATGCATCACCAAATATTATTTTCAAAAGTGTATAAAAAAAGAGCCGCTTTGTTAAAGCGGCTCTTCTGATGTTCATAAGACGTTTCTGTTAATAGTCCAGATTAGCCTTTAGGTCTTCTTCCGTAAGTTTCTTGCGGAAGACCCAGTAGGTCCAGATCTGATAGGCAAGCACGATGGGAACCAGAACACAGGCCACAATGGTCATCAGCGTCAAAGTAGCTGGGGTTGACGAAGCATTGGCTATGGTGAGGCTGTTTGCCGGATTATTGCTGGCGATCATTACATTGGGGAACATTCCGGCAAACACGGCAAAGGTGAAAAGGCCAATACCCAGGCTGGTACCCAGGAAGGCAAAGCCGGAGCGGCCCTTCAGGAACATAAAGATGGAGAACAACAGTGCAACCGCAGCCAGCACCGTTAAGGCTAGGGCAATTAGAGCCAGGGGACCCTTGAACATACCGCTCATCAGGAATGCGCAAACCAGCCAGATCACCAGCATTACCAGCATGGCAAAAAAGAGTTTCGGCGCAATTTGCTTAATGCGAACCTGCAGGGCCTTGTTGTCGGTCTTTATGTCGATAAACAGGCAGCTATGATAGGCGAATAACGCCACAAAGCACAGTCCGCTCAGTACATGCCAGGGTGCAAGCAGATTAAAGAAGCCGCCGGCATATTCTTTGTGAGCATCAATAGGTACACCAAAGACTAAATTGGAAACCGCTACGCCCCACAGGAGTGCAATCAAACCGCTTGATGCCGCCAGAATAAAATCCCAGCGTCCGGTCCATTTGGGGTCTTGTTTTTTGCTGCGCCATTCAATTGCGACAACACGCAGAATAAGCCCAATCAGCATCAAAAACAGAGCTAGGTAAAAGCCGCTGAACAGGGTTGCATACCAGTGGGGGAATGCAGCAAAAACCGCTCCGCCCGCTGTAATCAGCCACACCTGATTGCCGTCCCAGATGGGGCCCAATGTATTAATAATTAGGCGGCGCTCGTTATTGGTTTTGCCTAAAAAGGGCATCATAAGACCCGATCCGTAATCGAAGCCTTCCAAAAAGAAATAGCCCGCGAACAGTACCCCAACCAGGGCAAACCACAAAGCTTGAAGAATTGAAAAATCCATACCCGTCCTCCTTAACCGGCGGTAGCCCCGGAGGGCCCTTTAAACGCATCCAAACCTTCGCGGACAGTTTTTGCTGCCAGTGTTACCGCGATGATCGTCAGTGTTGAATAAAGAACGATAAATCCCAGCAGAGAGAGTACAACATAGGGTGCCGGCACTACTTTGCTCACGGCCATATTTATCGTTTGCATTTTATAGACAATCCAGGGCTGCCGTCCTACTTCGGCAAGTATCCAGCCGCAGGCATTGGCTATATAGGGCAACGCCATGGCGAACGGCAGTAATCTGAGGCCCGCAGGACGTTGTTCCAGCGTTCCTGGTTTCCCCCATAATAGCGCCAAGGCAAGTACCAGCAGCATTGCAGCGCCGCATCCCAGCATAATTCGGAATGCATAGAAGGTTATCCATACATTAGGTACAAAATCAGAGGTCAGAAATTCTGATTCAGGGAATTGTTCCTGCATTTGTGCCTGGAGATCGTTTATACCCTGCACTTCTTTTCCACTGAAATTGTTATAGGTAAGGAAGCTCAAGAGACCGGGTATTTTGATATCGAAGAGGTTTTTCCCCTGATCCTTGCTCGGAATGGCGATAATCGGCCAGTCAGGTTTATCGGATGTATTCCAGTGTCCGTCCGCCGCGGCCATTTTCATTGGATTCTGATGTGCCACGTATACGCCCTGGAGGTGTCCGACTGCCCAGAGCATCACTGTACCGATAAGAGCAAACAAAAGCCCCTGCCGGAAATTCTTTTGAAACACCTTCTCGTCGCGGCCCTTGATCAGCTGATAGGCCGAAAAACCCAGAGCGAGGAAGCCTGTTGTAGCCAGTGCACCGACAAATACATGGGCCCATTGCCAGGCGGCATGGGGATTGGTAACCAATGCGATAAATCCGGGAACTCCGTTAAGCTCCATCCGCCCGGTTGCTTCATTAAAGATAGCAGCCGCACCAACCTGGGGTTCCTGCATAAAGGAGTTAGCGGCAAGAATTATGTAGGCGGATACGGAAGTGGCAATCGCTGCCAGCCAGATACACAGGAGGTGTACCTTCTTTGAAAGTTTATCCCAGCCAAACACCCACAAACCCAGGAAGGTGGACTCGATGAAGAACGCCAACAGGGCTTCTACAGCCAGCGGCGCGCCGAAAATATCCCCCACAAAGCGGGCATATCCGCTCCAGTTCATGCCGAACTGAAACTCCTGTACGATACCGGTGACTACGCCCATAGCAAAATTGATTAGAAACAATTTGCCCATGAATTTAATCAGTTTTTTTTCGCTTTCATCGCCTGTTTTCTGATACCGTGTTTGCAGTATGGCGATAAACAACGAGAGTCCGATGGTAACCGGTACAAAAAAGTAATGGAACACCGTGGTGACTGCAAATTGCAGCCGCGCAAGCACTAAAACATCCATTATTACACTCCTTATACAATAAAATTAACGAAAATGTAACAAATCCATCGTCGTTGCTTCAATGTATTGCTCAGAGATTACTAAAAAAGAATAAAAATGTCAATATGATCTTTACATTTTTCTATAATTCATTGATTATATAGCTAAGTATTTTTTACCCTGTAAAAAATGTTAGTATATCCAAGTAATATGTTCAGGGATATTATAACCTGATTTTTTTGATACACTAACATCATGGAGCTTTAGCCTTGGGCCGTCTATCTGCATATTTGTACGTTTATCATATGCCTGTATGTTATGTAGAAATTTTGGCACAAGACAGGTAAAATATGCTTAAAACCCGGTTTTCCGGGGAGGAGGGATAAGAATGGGCGAAAAAAACCTCAGCCGGCTGCCGGCAGGGAATAAACAGCGCATCGAGGCGCTGGCCGCCAGCGCAGGGGCAAAACTGCATGAGTGTTATCAGTGCGGCAAATGCGCCGCCGGGTGTCCCATGGCCGAAACCATGGATTTGAAGCCGCGGCAAGTCCTGCGGCATCTGCAGCTGGGCCTCCTGGATGAAGCCTTGCACAGCAAGGCACCTTGGATTTGCGCCACCTGTTATACCTGTACAGCCCGATGTCCTCATGATGTGCCGATCGCTGAACTAATGGAGGCGGTCAGGCAGCAAGCGGAGGCGGCAGGGATCCGGCCTATACGGCGTTCTTACCTGTTCACTAAATTTTTTCTTTTGCCCCTCTACTTGTTTGGGAAAAACCACGAACTGACTTTGACCGCTTTTTATAATGTCTTCAGCGGACGGTTTTTCCAGCATTTTTCCTACCTGCCGGGTATGCTTAAGGGCGGAAAGCTCAAAATATTCCCCCCCATGGTCAAGAAACGGGAGGCTGTTCGCAGGCTGATGGATAATTGTGCGAAGGAGGCGTTGAAGATATGAAATATTCGTACTACCCGGGCTGTGCCATGGAAGCTACCGGCATTGAATACCATAAATCGCTTGAATATGTAAACCGTACCGCAGGTTTTGAGTTTCTGGAAATCAAGGACTGGAACTGCTGCGGGGCTACGGCGGGACATTCAATGAGCCATGAATTGGGGCTGGCTCTCCCGGCTAGAAATGTGGCCCTTTCCGAACAGCAGCACCCTGATCTGCCAATAGTGGTACCCTGCGCTTCCTGTTATTCCCGCATGAAATGCGCCGTACACGCTGCCCGCGGCGAGGAACGGGAAAAGCTTTCCCGGTTGATTGAAATGCCCATAAAGGGATCTGCAGATATAGTGAGCATACTGGAAGCCTATAGTGCCACGGATGCCATGGAAGCCATTAAGGGCAAAATCAAAAAACCCCTGACAGGACTAAAAGTGGCCTGTTATTACGGCTGCCTCTATGCACGGCCGCCAAAAATCACCGGGATGGATAACCGCAAAGATCCGCAATTAATGGAAGAATTGATGAACTTAACCGGGGCAACCTGTGTTGACTGGGCTTTCAAGTCAGAATGCTGCGGCGCCAGCCACCATGTGGATCTGCCGGCGGAATGCAAACCCCTTCTATACAAAATATTCAAAAACGCCCGGGCCAGCGGGGCGCAGGCCCTGATCACCGCATGTCCAATGTGCATGATGAATCTGGATATGCGGCAGGGAGCGGTGAACATGGCGTTTGGTGAAGATTTCGATATTCCCGTGTACTTCCTCACTGAATTGTTAGCGGTAGCCATGGGGGCCAGTTTTGGGAAAAGCGGCATCACCACCCATTTCCATCCGGCGAAAAAACTGCTGAAAAACCTGATTAACAAAAAGGAGGTGGTGTAAATGGCCAGAACAGGCGTTGTAATCTGCCATTGTGGTACCAATATCGCTTCTGTGGTCGATGTGGAAGCGGTGGCCCGCGCCGCTGAACAGATCCCCGGTGTGGTGTATGCCGCTACGAATAAGTATACCTGCTCAATAACCGGGCAGGAAACAATGAAACAGGTAATCGAGGAACAGAAGCTGGACCGTCTGGTTATCGCTTCCTGTACGCCTCGAATGCACGAAACCACATTCCGCAAGATGCTCACCAAAACCAGCATAAACCCCTATATGCTTGAAATCGCCAATATACGGGAGCAGTGCAGTTGGGTACATACCGACAAGGAAAAAGCCACAGCCAAAGCCATCGATTTAATAAAGATGGCTGTTGCCAAGGTGCTGAAAAATCAGCCGCTTTTTACCTCGTCCATTCCGGTACACAAGAAGTGTCTGGTAATCGGCGGCGGTATCGCCGGCATCCAGGCAGCGCTTGATATTGCCGATGCCGGTTACGAGGTAACGCTGGTCGAACGCCAGCCCTCCATCGGCGGCAAGATGGCGAAGCTCGATAAAACCTTCCCCACGCTGGACTGTTCGGCATGTATTTCCACGCCAAAAATGGCGGAGGCAGGCTCGCATCCCAACATCAGGCTAATGACCTCTTGCGAAATATCCGCAGTTACCGGCTACATCGGCAATTTCGAGGTGACGATACGGCAGAAGCCCCGCTATGTTAACCACGATACCTGTACCGGCTGCGGTGCCTGCGAAGAAAAATGTCCCACGAAGGTCACCAACCCCTTCGACGAGGGGCTGTCAAAGCGCCGGGCGATTTACAAGCTGTACCCGCAGGCGGTGCCGGCCAAACCCGTCATTGATCCGGAACACTGCACCATGCTGCTCAGCGGCAAATGCGGGGTTTGTTCCAAAATATGCCCCCTGGGGTGCATCAACTTCGAGGATAAGGAAGACTTCGTCACCGATACCTTCGGAGCGATCATCCTGGCGACCGGGTACGATCTTATCAACTGGGGTGCCCACTATCCCGAATACGGTGCCGGCAAGTACACCAACGTTATCAGCGGCCTGCAATTCGAGCGGCTGCTGAACGCTTCAGGCCCCACCGAAGGCAAAATCAAGCGCCCAAGTGACTGGACCGAACCAAAAACCGTGGTGATTGTAAAATGCGTGGGCAGCCGCGACTCGGCCAAGGCCAGGGGCTATTGTTCCCGCGCCTGCTGTATGTATGCCGCCAAGCACGCCCATCAGACGGTGGAAAAAATCGAGGGTGTAAAGGTCTTTATTTTCTATATAGATGTGCGCACCCCCGGCAAGGGCTACGAAGAATTCTACGACAAGACACGGGCGGACGGCGTTACATACATTAGAGGCCGTGTTTCCAAAATCTACGAGGAGGACGGCAAGCTGATCTGCAAGGGCGAAGATACCCTCATTGGCCAGCAGGTTACCGTCGAAGCGGATCTTGTGGTGTTGGAGACTGCTATGGAGCCGGCTTCCGGTTCGGCGGATGTGGCAGGTCTCGCCGGTGTCAGCATCGACAAAGACGGCTGGCTGAACGAAGCCCATCCCAAGCTGCGCCCCGTCGAGACGCAGACAGGCGGCGTATTCCTCTGCGGAACCGCTCAGGGCCCCAAAGACATTCCCGATACCGTCGCCCAGGCTTCCGCCGCCGCTGCAAAAGTGCTGGGGCTTTTGGCCAAAGACCAGCTTGAAACCAGCCCGATGATCAGCGCTGTAGACGCGACAAAATGTTCTGGCTGCCGTTTCTGCGAGCAGGTCTGCCCGGCGAAAGCCATCAGCATGGTCGATGTGCCGTCAATATACAACGGCAAGCGCGTAACACGCAGCGTTGCCCAGGTCAATTCCGGCCTGTGCCTCGGATGCGGTGCCTGCTCGGCGGCATGCCGGACTGGCTGTATCGATCTGCTCGGCTTTACCAACAAACAAATCCTGGAGGAGGTGGACGCGCTATGTCAAATATAAACGCTGAAAACTGGGAACCAAAAATACTGGCATTCGCCTGTAACTGGTGTACCTACACCGGCGCCGACTTGGCTGGGTTGAACCGTATGAAATACCCCGACAATGTCAGGGTAATCCGCGTACCCTGCTCCGGCAGGGTTAACCCCCAATACATTCTGCGTGGTTTTCAGAAAGGCTACGACGGGGTAATGGTATGCGGCTGTCACCCCGGCGATTGCCACTATACCAGCGGCAACTACTTTACCCGCAGACGGTTCCTTTTGATGAAGCGCCTGCTGGAATACGCCGGAATAGAAGAAGGACGTTTCCAGGCCCGCTGGATCTCCGGGGCGGAGGCGGCAAAATTCCGCGATACCATGCAGAAGGTTACCGATGAAATACGCTCCCTGGGGCCGAATAAAAGGATGAAGGAGGCTGTTAGCAATGGCTGATATCCAAAGCGCCCTGCGCGAAAAAGCGCGTTCACTGCTTGCGGACGGCAAGGTCGGCTGTTTTATCGGCTGGGGGGCTACCCGCTTTCCCACCCGTACGACGCCAAAATTTGCGTCCAAGCCGGAAGACGCGGATAAACTAGTTTACAATGAACACTGCCTCAACACCTTAGCCAAGTATACGCTGGATTTTCAATACGGTACGGAAGTTGTGGGGCTGGCCGCCCGTGGATGTGAAACGCGGGCGCTGAACCGTCTAATTGCCGATGGACGCCTGTCACGGGAAAAAGTGTACATTGTCGGTATCCCCTGTGAAGGTATGAAAGAAGACGGCAAGATGGCAGCAAAATGCGAAGTCTGCCGCCACCGCAACCCGGTAATTCATGACGAGCTCTTGGGTCAGCCTGTGGCGGAGCAGCAAAACCAGCCTCGTTTTGAGCAGGTAATGGAACTGGAAAACAAAAGTTCGGATGAACGCTACGATTTTTGGCAGAAACAATTCTCCAAATGCATCCGCTGCTACGCCTGCCGTAATTCCTGCCCTGCCTGCAACTGTATGGTGTGTTATACCGACCAGTACCGCACCGGCTGGATGGGGAAGCAGGCAAATACGCTGGAAAACGCTGCCTTCGGTTTTACCCGCGCCTACCATATTGGCGACCGCTGCATTGAATGCGGGGAATGTGAACGGGTGTGCCCCATGGAGATACCATTGATGAAGCTCAACCGCAAGCTGGTCAAAGATGTGGAAACCCTGTTTGGCAGCGATGAAGCAGGACTTTCGGATGATGCTTCCCACGCCCTGGGCTGCTACAACAAGGAAGACCTTGAAGAATTCATGTAAGGGGGTATAGAGGTGGAACTGAGAAAAGAAAACTTGGAAAAAGCTTTGACAGCGCTTGCACAGTCGGGCAAGGTACTGTTGCCGGGTACGGTGGACGATGTAAAAAAATTCGTGCCCTACGCTCCCGGAACACCGTTCGATCCGAATATGGTAAACACTACCCTGCCGCCCAAGGATGTACTGTTCCCGCAGACGCAGAAAATGTACCGCTTTACCACGGGGACGGGCGCCTCGGTTGAAGAAATACAGGATGCGGAGGATCAGATATTGTTCGGTATCCGTCCCTGCGATGTTCAGTCTATCAACTGCCTGGATAAAGTATTTATTACCGACACTTTTACTGATGCATTTTATGCCCGCAAACGCGATAAACTTACTATTATTGCAATTGCCTGTACTCGTGTTGCCCAGACCTGCTTCTGCAAGAGCATGGGCGTGGATCCGGGATCAGCGCAGACAGCTGATATTTTGCTTGTTCCCACCGCTGCCGGGTGGAATGTCCACTGCCAGAGCGACAAGGGCCAGGCGGCATTAAAAATCCTTTCCGGCTTGATAGGAGATGCGACCGGGCAGACCCTGCCCATGGCAGAACCGGAGCTTAAGGTAAATATGGCCCCTGTGACAGAAAAAATTTCAAAAATGTTCGAGCACCCTATATGGGATGAATTGTCCCGCCCCTGTCTGGCCTGCGGCACCTGCACCTTCGTCTGCCCCACCTGTTACTGTTTTGAGATGGGACCGGAACTGCGCGGAGCGGCCGGCGGTACGGAAAATCGTTATTGGGATAGCTGTATGTTCAGCGAATACGCCCGTATGGCCGGCGGGCACAACCCGCGCCCCAGTGCCAAAGAAAGGCTGCGTAACCGCTATTTACATAAACTATCCTATTTTTCCGAGCGCTGTGGTCAGAACTTATGCGTGGGGTGCGGCCGCTGCGTTGCAAAATGCCCGGCAGGCCTTGATATTAGCAGGGCTGTCGAAATGATAGGGGAGGCGAAAACCGTATGAGCGAAGTCACAACAAACAAAACAAACCCTCTGCTGCCGCAGATGTGCAAGGTAATAGACATCAATAAAGAAACCCCAGATGTGAAAAAATTCCGCATCCAGACCGAAAACGGAAAAAAACCCTTCACCACTCTGCCCGGACAGCTTGGCATGCTCTCCCTACTGGGTGTAGGGGAAGGGATGTTTTCCGTCACCGCCGAAGGGGATGATTGGGTGGAAATGGCCATCAAGCAGACGGGGATGCTGACGGACGCTCTGCACGAAATGAGCGTCGGTGACAAGGTGGGTCTGCGCGGCCCCTACGGCAATCACTTCCCCATCGAAGCGGCCAAGGGCAAGGATATGCTGTTTATCTCCGGCGGTATCGGCCTGGCGCCCGTACGATCATTCATCCGCTATGCATTTGCCCATCGATCCGATTTTGGACATATCGATATCCTGTATGGATCCCGTTCCTATGACGACCTGGTCTTTAAAGAAGAAGTGCTTGAAGCCTGGCCCAAGGAACCGGATACCAAACTGTATGTAACCGTGGATAAGGGTTCTCCCGAATGGAATGGAAATGTCGGCTTCGTACCGCCGTTCCTGGAAGAATGCGCTTTTACACCTAAAGGCAAGGTGGCGGTTCTCTGCGGTCCGCCTATCATGATAAATATGTGTTTGAAAAGCCTTTCCAAAATGGGTTTTGCCGATGATCAGATCGTAACCACGCTGGAGATGCGCATGCAGTGCGGTATAGGTAAATGCGGACGGTGCAATATTGGAAGCAAATATGTGTGCATAGATGGTCCGGTATTTACCATGGCGGAGTTGCGCAAACTCCCGCAAGAATAATAGATGGCGGCATACACCAGGCTTACCTTGAAACACGTTGTGGGCCTGGCCGCTCCCCATACCTGGCCGGCGTCGGTTTTTCCTGTACTGTTGGCAGCGGTGCTGGCCGTGGCATTTAAAGGGGCTTTTTCTCCGCTGGTATTTGTTCCGGTGCTTTTGGCCGCTGTCCTCCTTCAGGCATCGGTTAATACCATTAATGACTACTACGATTTCGTTAAGGGCAATGACCTTGTAGAAAATTCCAACGATCCCAATGATGCGATCCTTGTGTATAATAACGTTAACCCGAAACATGTCCGGCTCTTGGGTTTCGGTTTTATGGCCGCCGCCCTTATGTTGGGCATATATCCCGTTTACAGCGGCGGTATCGTCACACTTATTTGCGGAATGCTCGGCTGTTTGGTGATTGTCGTTTATTCAACTGGAAAAACCCCTATTTCCTACCTGCCTTTGGGGGAGATTGTTTCAGGCACAGTTATGGGCGGCCTGATTACGGCGGCGGTATTTTCGGCCCTCGCAGGGTATGTTGCAGTAAAAATATTTTTTTTCTCAATTCCGCTGGTTTTTGGCATTGGGCTGATTATGATGACCAATAACATCTGTGATATTGAGAGGGATATAAAAACCGGCCGCCGGACCTTCCCTGTAATACTAGGAAGGGAGCGGGCCAGGGTTTTTTACCTTATGTGCACCGGTATATGGCTTGTTATGGAGATTGTATGTGTTACTGCGGGCTTCCGGAATGGTCTGGTCCTGGTACTCATATTACTTTTAGCAGCTTTCCCCGTTTGGAGGAAGCTGGTCCGTCTGCCGTATACGCCGGATCAGCGCGAATCCTGCATGGGAACCATTGTGGCTGCGAATTTATGCGCCAACACAGCCTATGTGGCCGCCATCCTGCTGCATACATTGCGGGGATAAATAGTACGTTTAAGGAATTATTGCCATGGAAAACCTGCTGTTAGACATCAAAGATTTAAGTGAAGAACTCTTGCTTGTTGATAACTATATAAATGAATTTTTGCATACCAGCGGGGAAATGGAAGAGGTGGAGACGATATTAAACTGTGTGAATAGTACCCGCGGCAAAATGATACGCCCCTTATTGCTGCTGCTGGCGGCCCGCTTTGGGCCGGACTACGAAGCCGAAAAGCAGCGTCTGTGTAAGATGGGAGCTTTGGTCGAAATAGTGCATATGGCGTCGTTGGTTCACGATGATATCATAGACGATTCACCGCTGCGGCGCGGACGCCCAACCATCCAACAGCAGTTCGGTAAAGATATGGCTGTTTATGCAGGCGATTTTATGACCAGCCGCGTACTGCGCCATCTGTCTGCGGAACAAATGAACCGTGAGGGAATAATCATTGGATGGACAGTAGAAAAAATGTGCCGGGGTGAATTGGGACAGATGTCTTGCCGCTGGAATACAGAAACTTCTGTCGAAGAGTATTTGCGTAATATTTTTGGAAAGTCGGCGGCTCTTTTTGTGGCCGCTGCACAGTTGGGAGGCGAAGGCAGCGGCACCAGCCAAAACATTGTTGGCAGTCTTACTGCTATTGGCGAGCATCTAGGCTATATGTTCCAAATGCGGGACGATTTGCTGGATTTTATTTCTGCCGAGAGCAAGGAAGGGAAACCTGTACACAAAGACTTTGCAGACGGTATCTATACCCTGCCGGTACTGTACGCTTTTACGCAGCCATCCTGCGGCCAGCGTCTTAGGGAGATCGCCAGATCAGACAGCACCGCTTCCGGTTATGGGGAACTACTTCGAGAGATGCGGCAAATAGTGCTGCAAAGCGGCGGTATTGACTTTTGCCGCCAGCAAATGGAAAACCACGCAGCTTTGGCCGGGCGGCAGGTTGCGGCCTTGATGGAACAAGAAATGCGGCTGGGTTTAGGCCTGGGCAGACTGATAGAGGAGTTACTTTTTCACAGCGACACCTATCAGGTCTTATAGAGCCTGGTGTTTACCGGCTTATCTATACGAGTGCAGTCCCGATAAGAGAGTATTTACTCCAATAAAAGTGAATAATACTATTATTACAGCTACAAAGGAAAATATAGCCATGGGTTTTCCACGCCATTTTTTGCGCAAGCGCTGGTGTAGATAAATAGCATAAACGAGCCAGGTAATAAGGGACCAAAGTTCCTTGGGGTCCCATGACCAAAAAGAAGACCATGCCTGCTCTGCCCATACCGAACCGGAAAGGATCACAACTGTAAGCATTATCATTCCCAGTCCGATAAGACGGTATGAGAGACTGTCTATTTGACGCAAATGGGTCCCATCTTCCGGTTCTCCTTTTTTAAGGAGCAACAGGTATCTTATTCCAGCACAGCCTGCCAGAACAAAACTTGCGTAAGAAACCACAGCGGCGCCGATGTGGAAGCCAAACCAGGGTGAACGCAGGGCGGGCATAAGTTCTTTGATATCCCGCGGGAGAAATGATGCATAGAAAAGGATCAGAAAGACCGATGGAAGGGCAACAGCCGTAATCCAGTCAGCTTTGAATTTTATCCGCAGAATAATATAAATCAGTCCAACACCCCAGGAAAGGGACATGGCAAATTCAAATTGGTTGGACAATGGCAATCGTCCTGCAACCATGCCGCGGCCCAAAAAATATCCCGTGTGCAGCAAAAAGCCGGCCAGAAATACAAACCAAACAATACGGGGAATAATTTTGGTTTTTAATGCCATTCCGGTAAAATACAAAATCACCGAAAGCAAGTACAGTGCAAGACTGCTAAAAAACAGAGCATTCAACATGGTCAAGACATCTCCTTTTTATCAAGTCCATTTAAGAAAGTATCGATCATCAGTTGTTCTTCTATAGTTTTTGAACCCGATATAATATAGCTGTCAGATCGTATGGTAACAACAGTCGGCACATAAAAGAAGCACATCCAAAATCCCACAATCATCAAAACAAAGGATCCATACAGCAGCCCTGGAAAAGGGTTAGGTATATGTTTAATACGGATTCCTGGAAAATTAACAGGTTCGTTAAAGGTAAACGAAATATCCCCCGTCTGTATCGTTTCTCCAGGCAGTACCATTTTAGCAGTCATGGTACCTTCGTCGGAAATCAGCACATGATAGACCGGATTGGGAAAGATATTGCCTCTAACGGTTACCGGTATAATGTTTCCATTTTCGTCTTCTACATAGCCTGGAAACAATGTCATATACATCACACCATTACGGCCATCGCCGGATAGGAAGCTCTGTTCGGTAAGGTAAAACACATCCGATCCGCCTGTTTCGGCATTGGAAGCGGTCACAGAACCGGCAGTACCGTAATTGTGCTGGTAGTACTTGAAGGAACGGAAGGTAAGGGGATAATTAACGCTGATTGTCCTCGAAACGGATGCGCCGTCCTGTGCTGTTACCTGAATTACGCTGGCATAGTCTGTTTTTCCTGCTTCGTCAGTTATGCGAAAATTTTCCAGCTTTAGCACCATACCGTTGTCAAAAGCAAGGCTTTCTCCGGGCATGATATTGTAATCGGCCACATCGGCCATCCCTAATACCAGTCCCCCAAAAACCAAGATAAACAGCAGTGAAAGATGCACAAGAAAAGAACCGTAACGGCCCGGGATGTTTTTATAGAAAATAGCAGTTTTTTCTGTTTTATACTGGCGATAATGCCTAAGGGCAAGGTAATTGCCCAAGTCTTCCGCCGCTTTTGCGCCGATTGTATGGCCTCCCTGGGCATTTTCTGCTGTTTGAAACAAATCCTTCCCCGTTTTCAGCAGGGTTTTTAGACGGATAATACAGCATGAAAAAATATTTACGCAGGCCAGGATTATCAGAAAAATGAAATACCATGTATGGAATAAATTATCAAATCCCAGCGCTAGAATAGTTTTTCCGGCGCTGGGATAGTTTTGAAGGTACCATTGAAATGACCTGCCCTGTGGAATCAAGGATCCCATCAAAGAGCAGGCCAAAACAAACACTAGAATTAACACTCCAAATTTCATGGAGTGTAAATAAGCTAAAAAACGATTCAAACGGTGATGCACAAACCTATAATTGCGCTAACAGTTGTTTTGCCTCGTTTAAGAGAGCCTCGGATTTATCCAGGCACTGCTTGGTTAATTGGGAATTGTGGGCGCCATTGCTGTTTTCTACCCACACAAAGTCCCAATAAAACTGCGATTCCCGGGCAGCTTTACGAATGGAAGCCAGCTGTTCATTCCTGTAATTTCCCTTTTCGATAGCGGCTGCCAATTCATTCGTGAACGACTCCAGGGCCAATCCAATTTCGACTGAACGGTTATGCGCCACTTCCTGTATCTTGGCGACATCCGCTGCCAAATCCTTGTGGCAGGAGGAGCATTCATTTGCTATCAATCCGGGATTTTTAAGGGGGCTCATCCATTCATGGCTGGCATAGGCAACTTTCTTAGAGTTAATAGCCGTCGGCATATGACAGTCTGCACAAGCATAGGTCCCGGCATGTTGACTACCAATGCTATGGAAGGTTTCAAATTCGGGGTGCTGAATTTTGATTTGCCGCACGCCGGTGCGGGGATTGATATAATCGTAGAACTCTCCGCCGTCGGGCATTATTAGACTGTTATAGTATTGTAGTTGGGAGTCTGGATGCATCTGGGCAAGTCCCTTGTAGGGCAATATTACCGCTGCAGGCGTAGCCGAGTTCGCCGGGCCGAAGTGGTATTCTACATGGCACTGTGCACAAGCGATGCTCCCTGTGCTTACGGAACCAAGATCCGATCCCAGAGCGTCAATCAAGTAGTTATGTGTGATGGTAACTTTTCCCGGTTCGCCGGCGTGGCAGTTAAAGCAACTTACCGGTTCCGATACATTTTCCCTCATTTCATCAAAAGGAATTCTGTATGCGCTAACGCCCTGCTCGATAACTACCGCATGGAAATCCGGGGTTTTACAGGCAAAGCAGTTTGCCAGCGGATGGGGCCGTCCTGTCGCATATAGGTCCTCCACCGTAAAAACATGCCCCCGGGCGCTGTTGTAAAACTTACTAAAGGCCATGCCTTCATAAACAACGCCAAGCATCGGATACGTCTCTACATAGCTGTAGTTTTCGCTGTTGTTGGCGTTCCTTTGGTAGGACGCATAAATATCAGGATACTCACTGGCCCAATCGGATGCGGTTTTTACCGTTACCTTTGAACCCATTTGCACTACCTGTGCCGACCCCGGGCTTCTCTCTCTAAGACTGCCTGGTTTTACAGATTCTCCACAACTGGAAAACATCGCCAGCAGTATGGCCATGATAAGAAAGACCGAAATCCGCCAAATGTGTTGTTTCATATAATCCTCCTACAGATAAAAGCAATTCAACCCCTGTATAACTAGATGTCAACAGGAATTATTGAGACATGATGCTCAAATATACAGATCAAATAGTATCGCATATGCGGGGCTGGATGTCAACAACAAAAAGAACATTTTTTTAATATTCTTGATTATTTTCTTGCAATATTGAATAGTTTTCTTCTATTATGTATAATTATGTGGAATTTTTTGGATGAAGATCGTGATATTTAACAAATGCAATTTTTTTGTTGTAAAAGCAACATAAGGATTTTTTATGAGAATTTATTTTGAGGTGGCAAAAAAAAACCTCTTATTTCAAGGTATTTCTTTTAGCGATTTTGAACGGATGCTCAACTGTCTGTCGGTAAAACCAGCTAACTACGGCAAAGACGATGTGATCCTTCTGTCTGGAAACACCGTGGGTTTTGTAGGATTGATCCTGTCGGGGAGCGTAAAAATTATTAGCGAAAGTTTGGATGGCAACAACTCCGTATTAACCACTCTTGCCGTCCCGGAGATTTTTGGGGAAGTCTTTGCCTGCGCTGGAATAACACAAAGTCCCGTTACTATCCAGGCAGCAGAAGATACAGAAATTTTGTTTTTTGATTATAAAAAAATTATCACCTCATGCAATGCTGTTTGCCCATACCACGCAAGGATAATAGAAAATATGCTCAATTTAATCGCCCAAAAAAATTTAATGTTAAATCAAAAAATCGAAATTCTTTCAAAAAGGACGACCAGAGATAAATTATTGTGTTTTTTTGATACCCACAGGGGATCCGCAAAAAAATTTGCCATCCCTTATAACCGGGAGGAATTAGCGAATTATCTTTGCGTTGACCGAAGTGCCATGTCGAATGAACTTTGCAAAATGCGTAACGATGGGTTAATAGCTTTTGAAAAAAACACATTTGAAATTCTTTAAAAATATGCGGAGTATGAAAAAGGTATTCTGCCGTCAAGTCATTGACGAGGAAGGATAAATCCCCCTATTATACATTACTAATGCTGGCAGGAAAAAAAAGAAACGGGAGCGGGGGCTGGCTTCTCTTTTGGCTGGCTTTTGTGATTGGGGTATCCCTGCTTTTTTTGGTAAATTTGGAGAAGATCAAGGGGACCCTTCAGGAAGCTGGTATCTTGGACAGGCTGGCTAAAGGAACCGAAGAAGAAATCCTGCCTGATCTGGAGATAGAAATCCAAAGCTTTTTTTCACCAGATAGTCCCGGAGAGGCGGAGTATACTGCCGGAATAGACGGGGCCGGGCAAAAGGAAACAGAGCAGACAGCCCAAAACAGGGAAAAGCCGGGTGTTCAGGACCAGACAGTTGAACGATCTTTTTACTTGATAAAGGTGGATAATACCGGGGCTCTGCTTTGGACCCGGGTTAGACGGAACCTGCCCGCCAGCGACAGTCCATTATTTGATGCCCTGGATGCATTGATCAGGGGGCCTTCTGTGGAGGAGGAAAAACAGGGGCTTATTTCCCTGATACCAAAAAATGTGAAAATCCTCAATACCGTTGTCCGGGGCAATACCGCCTATATCAGTTTTAGCGAGGATTTTTTATTCAACACCTATGGCATAGAAGGCTATGCCGGGCAGCGCAGACAGATTGTTTTAACCGCCACAGAATTCGATAGTGTAAAAGATGTTCAGATCCTTATTGATGGAAAGCGGGTTGATTATCTGGGCGAAGGTATCTGGATAGGAAGCCCTGTCAGCCGGAATATGCTTTAGTTTTGGAGGGGAACTTGCAGTCTGACGAACTTTTTTCGAACCGTATTCTCGCTCTCTTGGACGTAATAAATGCCAACGGCCTTGGTCTATGGGAGATGTCGGACAAGACAGTTACTCTGGATCATAAAACCAGCGAACTTGTCGGTCTGGAGGAGAATAATCAATTTGAACTGCAGGATCTGCTGAATCTGGTACATGAAGAAGACAGGATGGAGTTTAAAAATACCCTGGAAGGAATAACAGAAAATCCTGGAAAAAACGGAATGGTGGAATGCCGGGTCTTAAATAAAAAGGAAAAAAATTACTCCTGGATACGGTTCATGGGAAAAAGCTACCTAAACAAGGGGAACATGGTAGTGCTGGGGACCAGCCAGATTATTGAAGGCCGGGCTCTGGATCTGTTCAACACCATGATCGAAAACATTACCCAGGAACTAAACAGGAAAGATGAATTAAATAAATGTGTCTTTGATATCACCGAAATTCTCCTTAATGCGGATGAAACGGTTTTTGAACAAACCTTTCAAAACTGTCTGGAGATTATTGCCCAGGCCGTAGGTCTTTCCAGGGCATATGTGTACAAAAACCATATGATAGAAGGGACACTTTGCAGTACAGAAATCCATGAATGGTCAGAGGGGGCGGAAAGTACTCTGGGAGAGGAATTTACCACCGATATACCCCTCTATTCCTGGCCGGGCCTGGAAGAAGCCCTAAACGAAGGGAAAAACTACAATAAATATGTCAAAAACACGTCTCCGGAAATACAGGAAATGATCCCAAAGGGAACAGGGACTGTTCTCTTCGCGCCGATCTTTCTCAAAGATTTGCTTTGGGGCTTTGTGGGTTACGAAAGGACCGCAGAAAAGCTTTTTAACTCCGATGAAGAAGCAGCTCTTTGTTCGGCGGGACTGCTTATGGCCAACTCGCTTATCCGCAACGATTTAAACAAAAACCTCTATCTGGCGGTGGATAAAATCAACACCACCACCATTAAAGCGGAGGTGCTGGAAAAATTCGCCTACACCGATGCCTTGACAGGACTGTACAACCGGCGGCATTTTATGGAGTTGGCTCAGGCTCCGTTAGAAAAAGCCCGGCGTTTTAGCACCCCCTGCTATGCTGCAATAATGGATCTGGACTTTTTTAAAAAGGTAAACGATACCTATGGACATCTGGCAGGAGACGAGGTGCTTAAAAACGCCGCTACGATTATGAAAAATACCCTCCGGTCCTACGACCTTTTGGCCCGTTATGGAGGAGAGGAATTTGTGGTCCTTGTTTCCGATACTGCCAAGGAAGATGTACTCAATTTGCTAGACCGGCTTAGGGAAGCCATTTCCGCTTCACCCTGCGTACACAACTGCATAAAAATTCCCTGTTCGGTAAGTATTGGCGTATCAGCCAACTTTCCGGGTTGCACCATCGAAAGCCTTATTGACAAGGCGGACAAGGGACTTTACAAGGCTAAGGAAAACGGCAGAAACCAAGTAGTGTTTTTTGAGTAGCGGGCGGATTATCGGTTTATCCGATCAATATTGACCGCCCTGCCTTTTTCATCCAGTTCAACCACAATTCCCTGGACGGCGTAATCCTCGTCCTTTAAAGGGATGGCGCATTCCATACGGCGGGTAACCTGGGTCCTGGCGCGATTTAAGCAAATGTCCTTATCCATACCGATTACTCCGTGTTTGGCGCCGGTCATTCCCAAATCGGTAATGTAAGCTGTACCCCGGGGAAGGATCCGCTCATCGGCGGTTTGTACATGGGTGTGGGTCCCCGCCGCAATACCTGCCCGGCCGTCCAGGTAATATCCCAGGGCTTCCTTTTCCTCAGCAGATTCGGCGTGAAAGTCTACGACAATAACTCCGGCCTGGTTTTCCTTAATGGACTCAATGAAATCAAAACAACGAAAGGGACAATCGATGGGGGTCATCAATTCCCGGCCCTGGAGGTTTACCACCAAAACAGAAAGGCCGTTTTTTTTTTTGAGCCGCAAAAAGCCCCGGCCCGGAACACTCTCAAGGGCGGGATAATTGGCGGGCCGCAGTACCGGTTTATCGCTGTCCAATGCGGCCCAAACTTCCCGTTTTTCCCAAATGTGGTTGCCCCCGGTAACCACATCGGCGCCGGCGGCAAGAATTCGATCCAGGGTTTCCGGTGTTAGGCCGAATCCTCCGGCGGCATTCTCTCCGTTCACCACGGCAAAATCAGCCTTGTATTCTGTAATAAGAGAAGGCAGGGATTTTTCCAGAATAGTCAGCCCCGGCTCGCCCACCACATCGCCCAGCATGATTATCTTCATGGCTTAATGCTAAGACCTGCACCGATGGCGGTGGTGTATTCGGCGTTTTCCGGGTATTCAAAATGAACGCCATAAATAGTAGTGATTTCGCTCAGTATTCCGCGGCCCAGGAGGTTGCCGCTGCCATTTCCGGTAACCACCACCCGGTCGGTATGCTTGCTTTTTGCAGCAAAGACCGATAGCATGCCGATTACCTGGTATACCATGTTAAGAAGTCCCAGGGCGATGTCTTCGTTCCGGGCGTTGTCCAGCATCTTGCCAAAATTGGATGCGGTGCTTTCTTTGTTAAGAAAACTTAAATCAGTTTCCATAATGTCTTCCATCAAAAGATCGACCTGATTCAATTTTCCTTTTCCCGCCAGTTCCATGATGTCGTTGAAATCCGACATGGAAAGAAGTTTTTTTGCCAACCCCAGGATTGTGCCGCCCCCCATGGCGGAGCCTCCCATATGAAAAATGCCGTCGCTTCGGGCATCGATAATTGCCGTACCGGTTCCCACATTGGCGATGATGATATTGTCCCGGTCTGCCAGAAACATTCCCCCAATGCCTATGGATTTTATTTCATCCGCCTTGCCGGTGGGGATACCGAATAGATCATCTTTAAGTTTTCCCGCCCCTGCTCCGGTGATCATGATCCTTTGTATTTCGCTGATCTTTATGTCGTTTTCCACGATCATTTTTCCAAAAGCACCGGTAGCCGATGTTACCGCATCCATGGCTTTGGTTTTGATTTTGTGGATCACCTGACCTTCCTGGATGGAGACTGCCTTGGTGGTGGTACTGCCTATATCGATGCCAACGATCATGATATGGTATTGTACAAGGAGTTTTCATGCCTGTTAAGTGGATCGTCCTCGGTCTGGCGATTCTTATGTATGTCCTGATTGTGATCTTTCCTGAAAAAAAATCCTTGAGCGCCATGGGAGCGGCCCTTCTTATGATACTGATTCGGGCCGCCGGAACAGAGGATACCTTTTCCTCCCTTATTAAGGAAGCAGGAACCGAACTTATAAACTGGTATGTGTTGATGATCTTTGTAGGAAGCCTGATCATTGCCGAATTGTTTACCTATTCCAGAGTCCCCGCGGTAATCGCCGATACTCTGGTCATAAAAAGCCCCAACGTGGGGGTTGCCATGGTGTTGATCCTTATTATTGCCGGCCTTATCAGTGCCTTTGTGGAAAATGTGGCTACGGTGCTGGTCATGGCTCCCATTGCTCTGACCCTATGTAACAAATTAAAGATTAATCCCATGTACTTTATGACGGGTCTCGCTGTAATGGCGAACCTTCAAGGGACGGCCACACTGGTGGGGGATCCTCCTTCGATGATCTTTGCTAACTTTTCCGGTTATGGCTTTAACGATTTTTTCTTTTACCAGGGGAAATTGTCGATTTTCTTTGCCATTCAGGTGGGGATGATTGTGGGAGCTTTGTATTTTTACCGGATCTTTGCCCAAAAAGGGGAGGGAAAAGCGGATGTGGAGCAGGAAAAAATCCTTTCCATGGTCCCCTCCTGGCTTCTTATTTTGATGATTGCGGGACTTGCCGCCGCTTCCTTCGTGTACGGCGGCATTTCGCTGGCTTCGGGCCTGGTGGTGATGATCCTGGCCGCTTCGGGCCTGGTGTGGTACCGCTGGGGACGAAAAGAAAGATACGGACAAGTTTGGGAACTTGTAAAGGGCCTGGACTGGGATACAACATTTTTCCTGATTGGAATTTTTGTGGTCATGGGAGCCATTTCTTCCGTGGGACTTCTAGAAGACTTTGCCGCCCTTCTTTCCCGCATAATAGGGACCAATGTATTCCTGGGGTTTGTCCTTATTGTGGCGGTTTCTGTCCTGATTTCCGGCTTTGTGGATAATATACCTTATATCATCGTCATGCTTCCGGTGGCCGCATCCCTTTCCGGGCAGCTTTCCCTTAAGCCTGAACTGTATATGTTCGCCCTGCTTACCGGTTCCTGCATGGGAGGAAACTTGACTCCCTTTGGGGCTTCCGCCAATGTGGTTGCCGTTGGAATCCTCCGCAAACAGGGTGTAAAGATGAATTTTGCCCAATGGTTAAAAACCGGTCTTCCCTTTACAGTGCTTACCACGGTCTTTTCAGCTCTGTTCATTTGGGTGGTGTGGAGATAGGACCCCCCTAAGGCCCGATTTATCCCGGTGATAGAACTGTCCACAACTGTTTCATTGTTTAGACCGCCGGTTTCTGATATACTGGTACATTGTTATGAATAACCGCCGCCAGGAGATGGTCCAGACATGAATTTTACCCGATCTATCAAATTTCGCTTTATTTTAATTTTTGCCTTGTTTATTGGTATTCTTTGCACAGTAACAACGTTTTTAACCGTGAGACAAACCTCCAAAACCACATCACGGCTTTTTGCCGATCAGGGAAGGGTTCTTGCCGAAAAAGCGGTGTCCATGATAGACGGCGACGCCTTTACAGAACTGGCCAAAACTTTGGACACGGAAGATCCCTATTATGAGGAAATCCGGCAGGATCTTCTTATACTCAAGAATTATTCCGGGGCCAAATATTTATATACCATGGCCGTGATAGATGATGATACATACATATATGTGATTGATGGCAGCGTCGAACCTGGTGATGAAGGATTTTCTGACCTTGGAGAGGCGGAGGATGTTTCTGATTACGATGATGCCTTCATGCGCTGCTGGGAAACAGGGAAAACGGAATTTGGCGAATTGGACTATCAGGGAGAATGGGGCTGGCTAGTATCAATTTATTCACCCATAAAAAATGCCGCTGGAACCATTGTAGGTATTGTGGGCTGCGATTACGATGCCAATGACCTGTATGATACTTTAAAAAATGATACCAAACAGGAAATAGTCATTAGTATATGTTTTGTCGTCCTTAGTATTCTTTTAATGCTCATTTTCCTGCGGATGATTTTTAACCCCCTTAAGAACATCAGTTCCATCCTAAAAGAAATATCCGCAGGCGAAGGAGATTTGACCAGGAGAATAAAATTCCACAGGGAAGATGAAATCGGGGATCTGGCAAAATACTTTAATCTGACACTGGAAAAGATCAGAAACCTTGTTATTACCATTAAGGAAAAAAGCACCGCCCTTCACATTGTGGGAAATGATCTTGCTGCCAGCATGGAAGAGACCGCTTCGGCGATCAATCAAATCATTGCCACCATTCAGAGCATTAAGAACAAAATGATAAACCAGAGTGCTTCCGTAACCGAAACAAACGCCGCTATGCAGTCGGTAACAGAGAATATCGGCAGCCTGAACAAGAATGTGGAACAGCAGACCGGCAGCGTTTCCCGGTCTTCCACGGCGATAGAAGAAATGCTTGCCAATATTCAAAGCGTTACCAATACCCTTATCCGGAATGCAGGAAATGTAAGTGAACTGGCACAGGCTTCCCAGGCAGGCCGATCCAGCCTGGATGAAGTATCCAGGGATATTCAGGAAATTGACCGGGAATCGGCGGGTCTTCTGGAAATAAATACGGTAATGGAAAATATTTCCAGCCAGACCAACCTTCTTTCCATGAACGCTGCCATAGAAGCGGCCCATGCGGGAGAAGCCGGTAAGGGTTTTGCCGTGGTTGCTCAGGAAATACGGAAATTGGCGGAAAATTCGAGTAAACAGTCCAAAACCATTTCCCAGGTTTTACAGAATATCAAGGGTTCTATCGATAAAATAACCAGCTCCACCGATGTGGTCATGGAAAAATTCCAGGCCATAAATGAAAGGGTACAGACCGTTTCGGATCAGGAAGAAAATATCCGTAATGCCATGGAAGAACAGGGCCAGGGAAGCCAGCAAATCTTGGAGGCCATAAGCAGCCTGAACCAATTAACCCAGTTGGTCGAGAATGGCTCATCAAGGATGATGGAAGGAAGTAAAGAGGTTATTCTGGAAAGCAAGAATCTGGAGTCCGTTACCCAGGAAATAACCGAAGGCATGAACGAAATAGCCCTTGGTACCGGGCAGATTACCACCGCTATTAATCATGTAAACGATATAAGTCATAGTAACCGGGAAAATATTGACTCCCTGATTACAGAAGTAGCCAAGTTTAAGATTGAGTAATCATCAGGACAAACACCAAAAGATAAGTAGTTTATCCGTTTTGAGCTATCCTGAACCCCAGGCTTCGCACCTTAAGGAAAGGGGCATCCCAGATGCGAAAGGTAGTACGTAGTTGGTTAAGGTTGTTCATATAAGAACCGCCTCGGTATATACGTTGTTTTCCTTCCGCTGGTCCTATGTAATCATTTACCGGTCCTGCAGGGTAGTCGCTGTACCAGTCCCAGCACCATTCCCAGACATTGCCGCTCATATCAAAGATCCCCAACTGGTTGGGAAGTTTTTCTCCCACCGGCCGGGTGGTGGCCCTGGAGTTAAGGGAAAACCAGCAATAGTCCTGGGGATTGGCTTCCTCGTTTCCTCCGGCAAAAGAAACCTTTTCCAGCGGCCCTGGACCGCCTAAACGCCCGCCCCGGGCGGCAAATTCCCATTCCGTTTCGGTAGGAAGGCGGTAACCCTTGGATTCCCGGTTCCATCTGACATTTTCTCCTTCGATGATATAGGCCGGGGCCAGGCCAAAACGGGCACTAAGGGCATTACAAAACTGAACCGCATCAAACCAGCTTACCGAATCTACGGGCAGATTATCTCCCTTAAAGAACGAAGGGTTTTCGTTCATTACCGATGTATACAATTCCTGGGTTACCAAATTCTGGGAGATCAGGAAAGGATGAACCGTTGTTTCATGGACTCGGTATTCACTGCTCCCCATAAAAAAAGTGCCGCCCCGGACAGAAATCATGGCGGGCCGCCCTAGGGGGCCCGCGGTATAAGCCGGTATAACCAAACAGATCAACAGCAGGATGTAAGGGGATTTAAGGCGTTTCACACAGTTCCTCCCGGCGTAAAATAATTTTGGAGATAAGGCCGTACCTAATCGCTTCTTCTGCGTTCATCCAGAAGTCACGATCGGTGTCCTTTTCCACTTGTTCCAGAACAGCGCCGGTTTCATCGGCAATCAGACGGTTGATCTTTTCCCGGAGTTTTTCCAGTTCCCGGGCATGAATCTCAATGTCCGTGGCTACTCCCCGGATCCCCGAAAGGGGCTGGTGGATAAGGTAATGGCTGTTGGGAAGTCCCACCCTTTGTTCCCTGGGAGAGGCCAGTTGGATGATTGCAGCGGCACTGGCCACCAGGCCCATTCCCACGGTCCAGACCGGAGACTTTACGAAGCGAATCATGTCAAAGATTGCGAATCCCGCATCGGCGTCACCGCCGGGGGAGTCGATAAAAATTTTGATTGCCTTATCGTTTTCTTCATCCAGGAGCAAGAGTTGGCGTATGGTCCGCTCCGCCAGATCTTTATTTACCTGCCCGGAAAGCAGGATGGTGCGGGTTTTAAGCATTTTGACGATCAGGGGATCGGCGGATTTTTTTTCCTCCTCCTCCTCTTCTTCTTCATAAACAGGCCGGGACACGGCCATCCGTTTTTTCATTAAAAACTCCTCACTAATCAATATATACCCTGGGTACCCGTTTGTTGATATTACAGGTTATTTCATAGGGTATGGTGTTAAGCCGGGCCGCCATGATCCCCGCATGGGGAGCGGGGCCGCCGAAGATCGTTACCGGATCCCAGCGCCGGGCGGTGCTGTTTTTTCCCAAATCAACCATACACTGATCCATGCAGATCCTTCCAGCCAGAGGCCGCAGCTCTTTGCCAGCCAGCACCTGCCAGTTATTGCTGAGCAAGCGGGAAAGCCCATCGCCGTAACCCAGGGGGATGGTACCGATAAGAGTATCTTCCGCAGCGGTCCAGGTTCTGCCATAGGAAAGGGATTGTCCTTTTTTTATTGTCTTAATAAAAACAAGGGCGCTCTTCAGTTCCATCAAGGGTTTTACCGCCAAGGCAGGTTTTCCTTCCTTATTTTCAGGAGCGTATCCATAAAGCAGGATCCCCGGTCTTATCATATCAAACCATGCATCGTTGTGAAAAGTTACAGCTCCGGTATTAGCGGCGTGGATTAGTCCAGGATCGATACCCGCGTCCCTGATACTTTTTACCGCCAGGTGGAAAGTTTCCCATTGATGGCTGGTAAAGGCCTGGTCTTCGGGTTTTGCCGAATCGGAAACCGCAAAGTGGGTTGCGGTTCCTGCCAGTTTTAGGTTTTTGCTTTCTGCGATGCGGGAAGCAAGAGCCGCAGCCTCACCGGGGGGACATCCAAGGCGTCCCATGCCGGTATCAATCTTTAAGTGAACAGAAAGTGTTTTGCCTGCCCTGGCGGCGCCGCCTTCTAGAGCCGTTATGTATTCATCGTCCCCCGCCAGGGGTTCCAACTCCATAGCTATCAGAGCGTCAATTTCTTCAGGTAAAACAACGGAAAGGAGCATGATGGGAGCGGTAATTCCTCCCTGCCGCAGTTCTTCGCCTTCCTCAACAGCGGCCACGGCCAGATACTCAACCCCTGCAGCAAGGGAGGTTTTGGCGATGGTCAAGGCACCGTGGCCGTAAGCATCGGCTTTTACGGGCAAACAGATAGCTTTTCCGGTTTTTTTCCGTACCAGGGCGATATTTTCCCGCAGATGATCCAGATGAATATTCGCCACAGTGGCCCTCATAACAAAAATATATCAAGATGGGGCATTTCTTACAATTATGCGCCCCTCATGGTATCATTAAGATGATGAGAGAACGCTCTGTCATAACCGGTATTTTCACCCTGGTTTTTCTTTTTTCCTGTTCTGAACCTGATCGGGAAAGAGATACCCCGGTGCCGAAAATCCAATTTGATCCTCCGCCGGCTCGGGAACAGCGGGTTTTTCAAATTCTTGACCATAAAAAACAGGATGAAGAGGCAGTTATGGCTCCCTGGTTTCAATCCTACCTTGAAAACGGCATCAGCGGGCCGGAATCCATGGCAGATTACCAGGGTTCCTATCTATTTGTTGCTTCTATCCGCAGTACAAATCTGACGGTAATAGACCAATGGTTAAGGATTTTTTCATCGGAACGGGATTTTTCCCGCCTGGCGGCGGAACGGATCCAGCACAGGCTGAACCGGGTATCCGGCAATCCCCCTGATGTAGTTTATGGGTCCAATTATACTAGGGCCGTCAAGGCTGCTCATGAAAATGTTTTTTGGGGAACCCTGCGGGTAGATGATACCTGGGTATTTGGGTCTCCTGTTGTTACGGACGAAGACGCAGAACTGCAAAAACCCCTATATTGGGGTTTTATCCTGGTAAGCATACCCCGGGAAACACTGGAGATTCAGGTTTTGGAACTCCTCGCAAAGATTACTACTTCTCCCGCTGGCAGAGGCCGGATGGCAACACGGGAACAGAATGCAGCCTTTAATCAGGTTAGGGAGCGTTTTTTTGAAGATTTTTAACCTCCATTCCCATGCCGGGGTTGTCGAAGAATGAGAAACTACGGTGATACCTGTCCCATTGCCGCTCAGGCAGCACAGGGCGCCCTGGCTTTGGTGCGAACCAGCGGACAAGGTACTCTAAAATTGCTGGCCCCGGTGTTTTCCCGGCCCCAAGCACTACTCGATGCCCAGGGAAACACCATCGTTTACGGCTGGATACATGATTCCGCCGGTTCTCCCATTGATGAAGTGCTGGTGTCGGTGTACCGTACTCCTCATTCCTATACCGGTGAAGATGGAGCGGATATTTCCTGCCACGGCGGAAGTGCGGCGGTAAAAATGTTGCTTCTGACTCTGCGGAAAGCGGGATTCGAGGACGCCCTGCCGGGGGAATTTACCTTCCGCGCCTTTATGAACGGTAAACTTGATCTTACCCGGAGTGAATCGGTGATGGAACTAGTAAGTGCCAAAACCAAAGAAGGCCTGGAACATGCGGTAAAGCGCCTTTCCGGAGTGCTGGAAAGGGAAATAAAAACGATCCGGGACACATTATTGGAAGCGGTAAGCGCCGCGGAACTGTATTTGGACTATCCGGAAGAGGAAATCGATGAAGATCCGGGATCTTTTTCGTACAGTGAAACAGCGGAAGATGCTCTGCGGCGCCTTAGGGTCCTGGCCTCTTCCTATGACAGGGAACGGCTTTATCAGGAAGGAGCTTTGACGGTAATTGCGGGCCGGCCCAATGCGGGTAAATCAAGCCTTTTTAACGCTTTGTTAAACGAAGATCGATCCATTGTTACCGATACACCAGGCACAACCCGGGACTGGATAGAAACTTCCCTTACCATCGAAGGAATTCCCCTGCGTTTGACCGATACTGCGGGTCTTCGGGATCCTTCATCATGTCCTTCCGGGACTGATGAAGCGGAAATGTTGGGGATACAGCGGAGCAGGGAACTAACGGAAGAGGCGGATATTATTCTTTATATTGTTGATGCCTGTGAAGGTTTCCAAAAAGAGGATGAAAAATTTCTGACAGAAGTTTCAGTACCTTTTCTTATTCTAGTTTGGAACAAAATTGATTTAATAGAGCATGAAATCGCTTCCCGTGCGCCTATCATCGCTGAAATTTTACAACTCCCCCCCCGGTCTTTTGCCATTGTTCCGGTGAGTGCCAGAACCGGAAAGGGTTTGGAAGAACTTTCCGCTTCCATCGCCGGTCTTTTGATCCAAAAAGCCTCCTATTCTTCCGCCGCGGATACGCTGCCGGAAGGAAGTCCCGGCTTGGGAACGCTGCGGCAGAAAGAATTAATCGAAAAAGCTGTTGTTCTGCTTGAAGATGCCCTGTCAATGACGGCCAGGAATGAACCACTGGACTTAATTTCTCCATTACTTAGAGAATCTTTGAATGCTTTAGGTGAAATTACCGGAGAAATATCGTCCGCTGGCATACTGGAGACAATGTTCAGCCGTTTCTGCCTGGGGAAATAAGCAGAAACGGCTGAAGCTCAAGGGCTTACAACACTATGAAGACTAAAAGAAGGGAAAACTTGAACCCGAAGAGGGTTCTACGGGTTTATCCGCGGGTTTTTTTACCAAAACTTTTTTAACAGCAGGTTTTTTCGCCGCGGGTTTTTTCGCCGCAGGTTTCTTCGCCGCGGGTTTTTTCGCCGCAGGTTTCTTCGCCGCGGGTTTTTTCGCCGCAGGTTTCTTCGCCGCGGGTTTTTTCGCCGCAGGTTTTTTCGCCGCGGGTTTTTTCGCCGCGGGTTTTTTCGCCGCAGGTTTCTTCGCCGCGGGTTTTTTCGCCGCAGGTTTCTTCGCCGCGGGTTTCTTCGCCGCGGGTTTCTTCGCCGCGGGTTTCTTCGCCGCAGGTTTCTTCGCCGCAGGTTTCTTCGCCGCAGGTTTCTTCGCCGCAGACTTTTTGACTTCAGGCATAATTGCTCCTTTAAAAAAAGTTGTTAATACTGTATCGCAGTATAAAAAAAACTGCAAGAGAAAAAATAAAAAAAGTGAATTTTTTTTTATTTTTTTGTATAGTTTCTTCATGGATTATGATTGTATCGTGATCGGCGGAGGCCATGCGGGCATAGAATCGTCCTTGGCAGTATCCAGACTGGGAATGTGTACCTTGCTCATCACCCAAAATCCAGATCGCATCGGTGTGCTCTCCTGTAATCCTGCCATTGGCGGCTTATCCAAGGGAAATTTAGTGCGTGAAGTGGATGCTCTGGGCGGAGCGATGGCTCATCTGATCGATCAAACAATGATCCAATACAGAATTTTAAACCGATCCCGGGGTCCGGCGGTACAAGCTCCCCGGGCTCAAGCAGATAAACAGGCATATCAGGATGCAGCGCGGCAGATGATTGAAAATCAGAGTTCACTTTCGATAATGATGGATACGGTAACAGAACTGATTATCGAAAAGAGCCGTGTGGCAGGGATAATTACCGCTAGAGGACACCGAATCAGCGCAAAAACAGTGATACTTACTGCTGGAACCTTTCTAGAAGGGAAAATTTTTATCGGCGAATACGATACCCACGAAGGACGTCTGGGAGAAGAAGCGGCCCTGGGATTGGGAATGTTTTTGCGCCGTTGTGGTTTTCCTCTGGGTCGTTTTAAGACCGGAACTCCCCCTCGCATTGCCGGAAATACCATTGATTACAGCAAAATGGAACGACAGGATGGCGAAGAATACATTTCTTTTTCGTTTGATGCAAAAAAAATTTCGGATAGGCAGGAAGTTCCCTGCTGGATCTGTTACACAACGGCGGAAACTCACCGGATAATCCGGGAAAACATACACCGTTCTCCCCTTTACGGCGGAAAAATAAAAGGAATTGGCCCTCGTTACTGTCCTTCCATCGAAGATAAGGTAATGCGTTTTCCTGAAAGGGGTCGACATCATATTTTTGTGGAGCCCGAGGGACTCTATACCAGCGAAAAATACCTTAACGGCCTTTCCAGCTCCCTTCCTGAAGATGTACAGGAACAGTTTATTCACAGTATCCCCGGCCTGGAAAAGGCCGCCATAGTGCGTCCTGCCTATGCTGTGGAATACGATTACCTGGATCCTCTCGATCTATATCAATCATTGGAGAGCAAACGACTGGAAGGATTTTTTTCGGCGGGGCAGACCAACGGCAGTTCAGGTTATGAGGAAGCAGCAGCTCAGGGGATCATGGCGGGAATTAACGCCGCTGCAAAGATCAGAGGGGAAGAACCGCTGATACTGGGCCGTGATGAAGCGTATATTGGCGTTCTTATTGATGATCTTACCACCCTTGGCACTGCCGAACCCTACCGTATGTTTACTAGCAGGGCGGAATACCGCCTGGTTCTCCGGCATGATACGGCGGATACCAGACTTACTCCTAAGGGCAGGACGGCGGGACTTGTCAGCGATGAACGATGGGAACAGTTCCAGAAAAAAATTCGTACCCTGGATATGATTCGAGAGCTTTCAAAGCACAAAGAATATGATGATCTGCTGAAATCCATGGCGGAATTTCCTCCTGAATGGGTTCAACGGGTGCTGTTGGATCAAAAATATTCAGGGTATATCGAAAAAGAAAATCGTATTATTGCCCGAAACGCCAAAATGGAACGAGTTAAGCTGGAAAGCAGCATTGATTACCGCTCCATAACGGGACTTTCCGTAGAAGCCAGAGAAAAATTAAACGCCATACGCCCTCGCACGGTTGGTCAAGCAGCCCGCATACCGGGTATCCGCCAGGGGGATCTGGCCCTCCTTATGGTTTTATCCCGAAGGGATGCTGAGAAACATTGACATCCTCTCCGGCCTGATATAAGGTACGCTTATGAGTGATTGTCTTTTTTGCCGTATCATCAGCGGCGGTATTCCCAGTAAAAAGATCTATGAGGATAATGAACTGCTGGCTTTTTATGATATTTCCCCCCAGGCGCCGGTTCATTTTTTAGTAATCCCCAAAAAACATATTTCTAATCTAATGGAAGCGGCGCCGGAAGACGCTGTTTTGCTAGGAAAAATGCTTCACAAAGCGCAAGAATTACTGAGCGAACAGGGCTGTGCCGAAAAGGGCGGCCGGTTTGTCATTAACTGCAAATCTGATGGCATGCAAACGGTTGAGCATATTCACCTTCATGTATTGGGAGGCCGTTCTCTGGGCTGGCCTCCGGGGTGATGCGTCTGTCTTGACATCCCGAATTGACTTTGTGGTATGATAAGGGAGCAATTTTTCTGTAATACAGGCGGAAGATTCATTAATCGGGCAATAGCGCAGTTGGTTTAGCGTACAAGTCTGGGGGACTTGGGGTCCCCGGTTCAAATCCGGGTTGCCCGATTAACGGATTATTCAAATTTGCTTAATTCCAGAACCTGGAGAATTCTAATCCCGTTTGTCCAAGGGAGTGTATACCAGCCGTTTCTGGACGCATTTATAGGCGGGTCGTATTATTCTGCCGCCGGCAATAATTTCTTCCAGCCTGTGGGCGCACCAGCCAGCCACCCTGCTTATTGCAAAGAGAGCTGTATACAGGTCTCTGGACAATCCCAGCATACTGTACACAAAACCGGAATAAAAATCCACATTGGTACAGATCACCTTGTCAGAACCCTTTACTTTTTTAAAAATCTCCGGAGCAAGGCGCTCTATGAGCCGGTACAGGTTGAATTCATCGGTCAGGTGTTTTTCTTTCGCCAGGAGGGCAGCTTTGTCCCGAAGCAGCCAGGTCCGGGGATCGCTTATGGTGTATACCGCATGGCCCTGGCCGTAGATAAGCCCAGAACCATCGCCGGTTTTTTTCAGGAGGATCCGTTCCAGATAATCCGCTACCTCCCCTTCGTTGTCCCAGAGTTTTATATTGTTTTTGATATCATCCATCATCTGCATTACCTTGATGTTGGCTCCGCCGTGTTTATAGCCCTTAAGAGAAACAATCCCGGCAGAAATGGCGGAAAAAGTGTCCGTATCGGCGGAAGAAACCAGATGTACCGCAAAGGTGGAGTTATTCCCGCCGCCGTGTTCCGCATGAAGTACCAGGGCCATATCGAGGATCTCCGCCTCCAACTGGCTGTACTGCTGGTCGGGACGGATCAGAGAAAGGAGGGATTCTGCGCTGGAACAATCCTGTTCCGGCATATGGATGATAAGACTTTCATGATCGTAGTAGTGTTTTTTTGCCATGTAGGAATAGGCTACGATAGTTGGAAACCGGGCAATCAGTTCCAGGCATTGACGCAGGATATTTTCCGGCGACCGGTCTTCCGGCGCTTCATCATAAGAGTAAAGGGTGAGTACAGATCGGGCCAGCTTATTCATTATGTCCCGGGAAGGGGCCTTCATAATTGCGTCTTCGGCAAAATTTTTGGGTAGAGCCCGGGAATTCCCCATAAGGGCGTGGAATTCTTCCAGTTGGGCTTTATTGGGAAGAACGCCGAAAAGGAGAAGGTACACCGTTTCTTCAAAACAGAATCGTTTTTCGGTTTCCGCCTTCTGTACCAGGTCTTCCACATCAATGCCCCGATAGTAAAGTTTTCCGTCCACGGGGATCTTTTCTCCCTCGTCGATTATATAGCCGTGGACATCGCCAATCCTGGTAAGTCCTACCAGGACCCCGGTACCATCGGCGTTCCTTAGTCCCCGTTTAACGTTGAACCTGTCGAATAACTCTGGCTGAATAACGGAATGATCCGTTACTTCTGTCATATACCTGCTAATAAGAGACCTCCTTAAGATATTGCCTCATCTTTTTCTCTGATTTGGACCCTGCGGATCTTTCCGCTTATTGTCTTGGGAAGTTCCGCCGTAAATTCCACAATTCTTGGGTATTTGTAGGGGGCGGTGATCTTTTTTACATGGTTTTGCAGTTCTTTCTTTAATTCTTCCGAGGCAGTGTACTCTTTGGCCAGAACCACCGTGGCTTTTACTACCGTACCCCGTTCAGGATCGGGAACTCCAGTTATGGCGCATTCCAGCACCGCCGGGTGTTCCATTAGGGCGCTTTCCACTTCAAAAGGGCCGATACGGTAACCGGAACTTTTGATCACATCGTCAGCACGGCCCACAAACCATAAATAATTGTCTTCGTCCTTCCAGACCATGTCCCCGGTATAGTAGATACCATTGTTCCAGACCTTTTTTGTTAGCTCCTCGTCCCTGTAGTAGCCTTCGAACATACCCCAGGGTTTGCGCCGGGCGGTGCGGACCACCAACTGTCCTTCTTCGCCCATTTCGCAGGAAGTGCCGTCTTCTCTAAGTATGTCTATATCATAACCCGGCGATGGTTTGCCCATGGAACCCGGCTTGGGTTCCATCCAAGGATAGGTACAGACCGTGACGGTAAGTTCTGTTTGACCGTAGCATTCCCGAAGTTTTAACCCCGTACTTTCTTTGAATCGTTCATAGATTTCCGGTTCCAGCGGCTCCCCCGCCACAGTACAGTTATTAAGGGCGGAAAAATTCCATTTGGATAGATTTTCCTTGATAAGAAAACGGTATATCGTGGGGGGAGCGCAGAAAGTAGTAACCCGGTGTTTGGTTATAACATCCAGCATAGCTGCCGGTACAAAGCGGTCGTAGTCGTAGACAAAAACGGCGCTTCCGCAAAGCCATTGGCCGTAGATCTTTCCCCAGGCGGCCTTGGCCCAGCCGGTATCTGCCACGGTAAGGTGAAGGCCCCGATCCAGAACCTGGTGCCAGTATTTGGCGGTTACGATGTGCCCCAGGGGGTAGGCAAAGTTGTGCTGAACCATTTTTGGCATACCCGTGGTACCGGAGGTAAAGTAAAGCAGCATGGTATCGCCGGAGGTATTGATCGCTGCGGATCTGGAAAAATCCTTTGCCGCACTTTCCATCTGGGACTTAAAATCAATCCATCCCTTTGCGGTTTTTTCCTTTTCGGAAGGATTCCCGGTACTATGGACGGATCGCATAAAAGCTTTGTAATACAGGGCAGGTTTTCCGTTTTGTTTTAGTTTTTTTTCCGCTTCATCCACGGCGGCCATGATCTTTTCCTCGTCCACACAGACGATTCCTTTGATAGCGGCGGCATCGCAGCGGTACACAATGTCCTTTGAAGTAAGAAGATGGGTAGCGGGAATGGCCACTGCGCCGATCCTGTGGAGGGCCAGCAATACCGGCCAGTATTCCCAGCGGCGCTTGAGGATCAGCATGACAGGATCACCCCTGGCAAATCCAGCCTGGACAAGTACATTTGCCGCCTGGCAGGAAAGCTGTTTTATTTCCGCATAGGTAAAGGAAGCTTCGGCACCCTTTTCATCGCACCACACCAACGCCGTATTATCGGGTCTGGTTTCCGCCAGATGATCCATGACATCCCAGGCAAAGTTAAAATTATCCGGGGCATTTACCGCGTAGTTGGCGTAAAAATCCTCGTAGGAATCAAAGTCTATTCGGGCCAGGTAGCGCTTTAGCAGTTCCATCTTTACTCCTACATTATGATGGCCAAAAACCGGGCCCGGCTGCCCCCCAGGGCTTTCATTCCGTGGGGCTCGTTGGAATCATAGTAAATACAATCTCCCGGTCTCAACTCTTCTTCATGACCTGCTACGGACATAAGGAGCCGTCCTTCCAGAACATAATCAAACTCATGCCCCGGATGAGTATTAAGGTTTATGGGTTTATTTTCTGTTTCCGGATTGGCCTCTACCAAAAAAGGTTCTCCCCTTTTGTTATGAAATTTGTAAGCCAGGTTCCAGTAGGCGTACATGGGCCGGCGGCTTACCTCCGGAGCATTTGCGGCCCTTGTAATGCAGTAGGTAGTAAGCCGGGAGGGGCGGCCATTTACAAGTTCGGTAAGGTCGATCTTAAAATGGGCGGCAATTTCTACCAGGGCGCCGATGGGAAAGTCTTTTTCTCCCTCTTCCCATTGAATGTATTCGGTGCTGTTAAAGCCTAGTTTCCGGCAAAGATCTTCCCTGGAGATTTCTGCGATTTCCCTAAGTACCTTAACTCTAGCAATGATATCTTTTGTTTCATCAGTCATCTTATCTCCTTAACCCTGCAATGTTTTTGCCAGATGCGATATTAATTGTTCGGGGAAATCCCGTCCAAAAAAATACTGGTATTGATATTTTGCCTGTCTAACAAGCATATCAAATCCGTTCAGTATATTGCATCCCGCTGTCTGGGCCCGTTTTAAAAAGGCGGTCATGGGTGGGTTGTATATTATATCCATCACCGTTTCATGGCCGTTAAAGTGGTATAATTCAAAGGGATCATCATCCGTATGGGGAAATGTTCCTGCCGAAGTGGTTTGTATTATAATATCCGAATACCGTTCCATGGTGTCAAGCACATGGCTGTCTAAACCTCCCCATTTATAGCCGTATTTTAGGGCCAATTCTCTGGCCCGCACCGGATTGCGGTTTAATATCAGGCATTTTCCTTTTAATCTGAATATTTCCGATACCACAGCCCTGGCGGCTCCTCCTGCTCCAAGGATGGTGAATTTCAGGCTGCGGAAATTTTTCTTTTTGATAAAGTGAAGGAGGGATTCGGAGAATCCTAGAGTATCGGTGTTGGTACCGTTCCAGTCTCTGTAAATGTTTCCTTCGGAAAAATCGTCTTCGGAGGTAACAACCTTTATGGTATTACAGGCTCCGGCAATCCGAACCGATTCGGAGATATGGCGGAGGCGGGGAACAATCTCTTCTTTGTAAGGGACGGTAACGGAGGCGCCCATAATATTTAGTTCCTCCGCCAATTCCAGGAAGTAGTCCAGACTGTGGGCAGGAAAGGGAACATAAACGGCATCGATCTTTTCCCGGTTGAAGACGGAGTTGAATATCTGGGGACTGTAACTTGTTTTCAAAGGAAATCCCAAAACGCCGTAGATATTTGTAGTGGCGCTGATCTCCCGAAAGCGGTACTGCTCGACCATTTCCTGGGGAGTCATCTGACCCATGGCACCCAGGGGGATACCCGGTTCTTCCTCTGCGGAAGCATAACTTAAAAAGGATCCTAAATGCTCCGCCAGAATCCGGGTATTGGCGCCGAATTCCCCCATGCCAAGAATGATCTTTTCTATGGAAGGACTTTCCCGGGCCGCCCGGTAAATGGCCAGTACATCGCCCAGGGTTTGGGGCATTACCACAACTTTGGCAATTTCGTCTCCAATCCGGCGGAGATTTTTAATTTTTCCGGTAATGTCCCCCACATTTTCCAGATTGTGACTGGACCGGATGATCCGGGTACCAAAGGTTCGGACCGCTTCTTCTAATCCCGGTACTTCAAGGTCCTCTTCCAAATCGACATAGGCAAAGTTATGCCGTTTGTCCGCTTCTGCAAAGGCGAGTCCCCTGGAAAGCAGGGTAACTCTGGCCCCTTCGCCGCCTTCAAAATAACCGCCATCCATGATACGCCGTATGGTCAGGATCACCGGAATTCCCGCTTGCTCAGGAAACTGGCGGATAAAAAAATGTTCATCCGGATCCAGGCAGTCTACCCGGAGTTCCGCCATATCAATATATTTGCGGTATTTTTTTATTAACTCCAAATCCCGGGAAAGGGTTTTTCCGGTCAGGCACAGGCAAATCTTTGACACGGTATGTTCCTAAAAATCCGAACGGTATATGTAAATTTCCGCTGCCCGGCCCGATTTATCCCAGTTTATCCTGAGCATTAGGGGCCATGCCTTGCCGGGAAGCTGGTAGAGGGTATAGCCTTCAAAACTTCTGCCCTCTCCCAGGGTTCGGGCTACCGATGCCTTAGTATCGCCTTCTTTTACATTGAAGGCAGAACGGAGCTTAAGCTGCCAGACACGGTTCCCAAAGATAAAGAATTCCCCGCTGTCATAAACAAAGACTACATCATCCTGCCAAATTTCCGTTCCCCGGACGGCATAAACGTTTTTGGGAATTCCATAGCGGTCCACCAATTCCGAAAGGGTAGTTCCGATGAGCTGGGACGGATCATGTGCTTGAGCAAATCCAGCGGCGGTGCTCAATAAAAAACAGAACAGCAGCCCCTTACAGCATATCGCTTTTTTCATCGGTCTTACCTTTCAATGGGCGCTCTTACCGTCTGCCGGTAAATTTCCCGATCTACCAGCAGCAGGATGATCACCGAACCGGAGGGAAGTTTGTAGGGAATGCTGAATTCTCCCCCCGAATGGCTTGTGCTGACCAGCCCTTGCCTGTTTCCATTGGGCAGTTCTACCTCTACCGTTAAAGGGAGGGGATAGGGGTTGGCGGGCAGGTTGTACCTGAAAAGACCCGCCGCTTCCCCGGCATCTGGGGCAGGGGCAATAATATTAACAGTAACTTTTTCGCCGGAACCAATCTCCGTGCCTCCTTCAGGATTTTGGGAAATAACGGTTCCGGAATTTCCATCGCCGGAACCTTCCCTCATAGTAAAGGTAAAACCAATTTTAAGCTGTCCCAGCCTTGCAATAGCATCGGTAAAAGTAAGACCTGTTAAATTGGGAACGGTATGGCGGGTGTTTTCTTGGCCCCGGCTTACTACGAGTTCCAGAGGTGTTGATCCTGTTAAGTCCGATCCCGGGGGCGGATTTTGCTGCAACACTGTTCCGGCGGTCTCGGCGGAATATTGATACATAAAGGGTTCCCGGATAGTAATGGCCATATCAGATCGGCTGTTAAAGGACTGTATTTCCAAACGGATATCGTTGATATTCTTGCCTAGGTAATTCCCCATCTTGTCCAGGGCCATGCCTTGGCTGATAACTAAATTAATCCGCCTTTCGGCTTTGACCAGGGTTCCCGGTTCTGGATTCTGTTCAAGGACAATTCCCTCTTCTTCCCCTTCCGAGCGCATCTGTATCCGGGGGTAAAGTTCCTTTCCCTGAAGATCCAGCAATGCCTGGGCTAAATTCTTTCCCAGTACATCGGGAACCATTACTTCCTCTTTGCCTTGAACAGCGATAAAGAAAACCGAAAGAGCGATCAATCCCACAAAGACCAAGAGCCCCACGGTAAAGGAAATAAAAAGCCGCAGGTTGTTTCCCATGTAGTCTTCCAAGCTTTCCAGATCAAAGCCGAACTTAAACGCCATAATGTCAAGAACCCCCTGTTAAACGGGAACCAATAAAATCCCTGGCGCCGTTCAAAAAAGCCTGCCAGGAAAGAACCTTTCTGGTTTGATACTGAAGCAGCGAAACCGCAAGAATTCCCTTACCCGTTTGTATCAGTATACCGGATTTTTTATCAATACCCAAGACACCCCCGGGAACGGTGGAAACCGCACCGGGATCATTTTGCGGCGGAAATCCTGGGTAAGGGACCGCTGTCAGAATATTGATGGTTTGCCCATTATGGCTGGTCCGGGCCAGGGGCCAGGGATTGCAGGCACGGATTTGAGCGTCGATTTCCGGAGCGCTCCGGTTCCAATCGATAAGCCCCGAATCCTTTTCCAGCAAGGTGCAATAGCTGGATTCTCCCCGTTGGGGAGAACCTTCCGGCGCGGTATTTTGGGCCGCATTATTTTTGATTTGGCGGAACTGCTCCAAAACCTTTTGGAGCAGTTCCGCGCCCTTTTCGGCGGCGGTTTCACTAAGGGAGGCAGCAGTTTCCCGCCCGGTTAAGGGGATTATTTCCTGGGCCAGAATATTCCCCGTATCCATTTCCGCCGCTATACGCTGAATACTAATCCCTGTTTCGCTGTCCCGCCGCAAAATCGTTTCCTGAATGGGAGAAGCTCCCCGGTATTTGGGAAGCAGGGAAGGGTGGATATTAATTCCCCCCAGGGGAAAAAGAGCCAGAAATTTTGGGCCAAAGAGTCGTCCATAGGCAAAAGAAACAAGCAAATCCGGTTTGAGCCAGGATACGGCTTCCCGGGCCTCAGTTTTTAGGGTTTCGTATTTGAGGAGTGCTGGAACATTTAAGCCGGATCCGGTAGTTTCTTGGGCGGTGAATTCTTCCGCCAACTGGGCGGCCAGGAGGCCCACATCGGTGGGTTCAGTTCCTGCCCGGCCCCGGCCCCTGTGTGTATCAGGATTGGTAACAATCCCGGTAAGTAACCAGCGTCCGGCCCTTGCTCCATCTGCGATCATCCTTAGAGAGGGCAGGGCTATGGCGGGGCTCCCTGCAAAGAGGATCCGCAGACCGGCGGGCTTTTTCATCTGGATATTTTTTGTGATTTTTCCCGCCCTGCGGCTTGTTTCGAAAGCTTGGACAGGAGTTTTTCCCGTTTGGCTTCGTTTACCCGGTCAATAAAGAGGATTCCTTCCAGGTGATCATATTCATGCTGAATCACCCGGGCCAGCATCCCCGATACTTCCAGGGTAAAGGCCCGGCCTTTTTCGTTCCATGCCTGAATTTTGATTTTTCCGGGCCGCTTTACATCAGCATAAACCCCAGGAAGGGAAAGGCAGCCTTCTTCAATACTCACCTGTTCCTGGCTGGTCCAGATAATAGAAGGATTGATAAAAACCCGCGGTTCGTCTCCGTCGGCATGGGTAACAAAGATCCGTCTTAGAAGGCCTACCTGGGGGCCTGCCAAGCCTACTCCTTTGCCGTCACGCATGGCATCCATCATGTTCCGGGCAGCTTGCCTGATTTCTTCGTTAAAATTTTTGACCGGCGACGCTTTTTGCCGCAAACAGCGATCTTTTTCCGAATTGGTCTTGTTTTCCAGGATCAATACTTCCATACTAATAGCATAACGAAAAAATGCGCTGCATTACAAGAAAGGGGTTGACAAAACCCTCTGGATGCGGCAATGTACGCAGACGATTTAACTCAAAAAAGGGGAATTTTATGGAAAAAAGTTTCATTGAACGGATGAAAAAATCCCTTTTGGAACTTAAAACTGAAATTGTCTCAAACCTGGTGGCAAGCAATGAAGATTTTAAAGAAATTGTGGAAGGAATGGATCCCAAGGATCTGGCCGATATTGCCTCCGATGATATGGACCGGAAGATGATAGAAGCCCTGGGTTCCCAGGAATTAAAACGGCTCAAGCTGATCGATTCCGCCCTTACCCGGATAGAACAGGGCAAGTACGGCCAGTGTATGAAGTGCGGCAAGCGCATACCTCAGGACAGACTCGAAGCTATTCCCTATGCCCTCATGTGCATTGACTGCAAAACCGCCGATGAACGAAGAAATCGTTAGCGGCGGCGGTGAGCAGCGGATGATGGTCAAAATGGATAAGGGTGTTGTACATTGCTCAGCAAGGAGGTATATTTTTTTGTATGATTGCCAAAGATGATGGTGCTTTAGGGAGCAGTAACCCGGTGCTGGTAACCTGGGAAGAAAAATATGTTATCGGGATCGAATTAATAGACACTCAGCACAAAGAACTGCTTAACCTGACCAACGAGCTATATAGGGCCTGCCTTACTGGAGAAGAGGGACCCATGTTTAAGGAGATCATGCATCGCATGGTGGAATATGTTCGTTTTCACTTTAACGCGGAACAAAAGCTCCTAGAAAAGATTAACTATCCGCTGTTTCTTGAACATAAAAAACAACATGACGACATGGTAAAGAGCATTCTTGATGCGGCAAAAGACTTTAATGAGGGCAAAAAATTTGTCGCCAACAACTTTGTCCGTACCCTCAAAGACTGGGTTTTTGGCCACATTGCTTTAGCTGACAGGAAATACGCCGCCTTTGTCGACAACCAAAAGAAGAAAGGTTTACTGACTGACCGGATGCTAACAGGGTAAGCGGCATTTCTATAGCGATTCTTCGCGCCAAACAGCTTTTCCGTCTTCCCGGCCCTGAAAAAGCGCCATGGTGGTGTACCCCGCTTGCTGCATTGACTGTTGGGCCGTTTCATAACCCCCTCCCAGATGATCCGGGGCATGGGCATCGGCGTTTTGCGTCAAAGGAATGTTCCGCTCTTTAAGAAGTTTGAGCATATCAAGGGAAGGATAGGGATCAAGGCTATAGCCCCGGATTATGCTTCCGGTATTTACCTCTACTACCAGGTTTTTTTTTGCCCCGGCAATATGGCTGGCGGTTTTTTTAAGCAGTTGTTTATACCAGCCATCTCCGGGAGAAAAAAAACTGAACCGGGCGTTATTTTTTTTTATCAGTTCCAAGTGGGCAAGGATGTCGAAACCTCCGGCGGCGATCATGCCGTTACAGGCATCGTAATAGGCTTCGCAGAGGGCCCTGCCGTCGTTATCGAACAGTTTTAGGCCGGCACGAAAATTTTCCGCTGATTCGTCAACGGTAAAGAGTTCGCCGTTTCCCGGCGGAATTACAAAATGAACCGCTCCGATAATAAAATCCAGGGGCAGTTCTTGAATGCCGGTGTCCGAGGGACTGCATAAACCACGGATGTAATCAACTTCCAATCCCAAAAAAACGGCAAGTTTTCCTTTCCAGCGTTTCCGGGCCGCCTCTACCGCATCGATATATTCGTCCAGCTTTTCATCTTTCATGTGCCAGAGGGTTTTTATTCCCGTTTTTTTTGTAATGGGAGCATGGGAACTGAAACCGATGGACTCGAAACCTTTGGCAAAGGCCGCCTTACACATGGTCTCTACATCCGCTTTACCGTCACAAAATGTGGTATGGGTGTGCAGGCAGGACTTGGTCATGATTCCAGAAATTCCTTGGCTGCGCTTGTAAAACATTGGTATGCTTCCAGGAGAGTGGGCAGGGCCGCTTCTATTTCCTGCATATCGATCTGTTTGTATGCCTTTTCCAGTCTGGCGGCGGCATCTCCCAATTCCATCCCGGAAAGGGTTTTGGCGGCACCTTTAATCATATGGACGATACGGAAAGCTTCTTCCCAATTTTTTTCTTTTGTCAGAACAGGCAGGATTTCCAGTTGTTCCCCGGTCCGTTTTAAAAATTGAGACATCAGGGTTTTAGCGTTTTCTGCCTCTTGCATAAAAGTATCCAGCAAATCCTCTTTGCTGAATACAGCGGACCGTTTATCTGTTGCCATTTGGCTCTCTGCCGCCGTCCTGGTTTTTCCGGTTACCCACTTCTGGAACATGGCTTCTATGTCAAGTCTTTTAAAGGGTTTAAAGATGATGTCGTCAAACCCTGCTTCCCGGCATTGATTTTGTTCATCTTCCTGTACCCCGGCAGTAACGGCGATCAGGGGTTTAGTAAAACCTCGGCGGCGCAGTTCCGCTGCGGCTTCATAGCCGTTCATCCGGGGCATTTGGATGTCCATAAAGATCAAATCCGGATTGAATGAGGCTTTCTCCAGAGCGTCCAGTCCGTCTTCGGCACTTATGGCCTTTACCCCGAGTTTTTCTATTATCATTGTAAAGAGTTGCCGGTTTACCGGATGGTCTTCCACGATTAACACTTTTCTTGTACCGTCTAACTCTGGTGCACCATCCAGCAGAATTGGGCTTTTCTCTGGATCAAGAAATTCTTTTCCGGCTTCGGGCTTTACCTGTTCAGAAGGAACAACCAAATCATTCCAGGCTGTTTCATGTACATTTGTATCCGGATCTGCTTCTTCTGCGGGGATGGTAAAGCGAAAAATTGAACCATTTTCCTTGTTGGGGACCATCTCGATGGTTCCTCCCATCAGTTCTACCATATTACGGCAAATAGCCAGTCCAAGCCCGGTACCTCCGAAACGGCGGGTATGGGAAGAGTCGGCCTGCATAAACGTGGTAAAGAGCCGTTCCCGGGCTTCTTCGGGAACGCCGATCCCCGTATCCGCTACTGAGACGGTGATGGTCCTGATCCGTTTTTCTCCCAGGGCGGCGACGGCGCTGATGGTGATCGATCCTTCGGGAGTAAATTTAATCGCATTCTTGATCAGATTGATCAGGACCTGCAGGAATTTGCCCGGATCCCCCAGAATTCTCTGCCGGGCGCCGCCGTCAAGTTCCAGGATAACCTTTAGGCCTTTTTTATCTGTTTCCAATGAAAGCATTTTAACCGCCTGTTCAACGGTTTGAGAGGGAGAAAAGGGAATTTGTTCCAGTTCCATCTTTCCAGCTTCGGTCTTGGAATAATCCAGAATGTCGTTGACCAGAGAAAGCAGAACATCCGCAGAATATTTGACTTGACGGGTATACTCGGACTGCTCGCTGTTAAGGCTGGTGTCTTCCAGCAATTCGGTCATACCGATGATTGTCTGAATAGGGGTACGGATCTCGTGGCTCATGGCGGCCAAAAAACGGCTCTTGGCTTCCATAGTTTTTTCGGCGATCCGCATATCTTCCTGAAGTTTTTCCTCCGCTTCGATTTCCACGGTATCGTCGTTTATAATAAAACCGATAAACGGTCCCCGGCTAGAAAGATCCACCCTGGGGTCCAAACTCATTTTCCATGCATGAATCCTGAGCCAGTGGATTTTGTCATTCTTGTCCCGGTAGGGGTTTTTAAAATCCATACTGTCGGTGTCGTCGTTGGCCAGTTTGGAAAGAAGATTGGAAAAACGGACCGCATCATGAATGGGAAGAAAATCAAAAGAAGAACCCAGCTTGGCAGTATTGCTTTTTATGTCTACCGCGGTACCGGAAAGGGATTTGATAAGCTCGTTAAAACGATCGTTCCCCGCTACCAGAATTCCCCATTTGTCTGCAATAGCCATGGCGGAATGGGCGTTCTTGAAAAAATAGTAGTAGGTGCTTTGGAGCCCCGGTGAGTTAGATTCAGTCATGGCTAAAAATTCACCCTGAGTATCTCCAGTATTTTTTTGAAAATATCCGCCGGTTTGATGGGTTTCATCAGATAACTTTTTACGCCCATTTGGAAAGCTCTGATTACCGTTTCCCGCTCGCTTATTGCAGAAAGGACAATTACCGGTGAGGTAATATTTTTGTCCTTTAGTTCCCGGAGCACTGCAAAACCGTCCGCCCGGGGCATGACCAAATCCAGCAGTATTAGATCAAAATTTTTCCTGCCCAGGGCGGTAATAAATTCCACGCCATCGGGAAAGAGGTTAAGGTTTGTGTCAAACCCATGAAAGGTATGCTTAATCAGTTCCCTAATACCCTCATCATCATCCACGACAGCAATATTCAAATCCTCAAGAGTTATTTTTATGTCATCCGCCCCGAACTTCATTTCTCCTTCAAAGCGAAGCTGTACGGATTCACCTTCGGGATTTCCAACGGAAAGCACTTTGTCACTGATAAGTTCCGCCTGCTCTTCGCGGTTTTCTGTGGTTTCCAAATCCTTCAAAAGTCCATCCAGGGCGTACTGGAGATTGCTTACTACTTCAATGCCCTCGTACTCCTTCCGGTCTTTGATAAAATTCTTGACAAATTCGTCCCTGGTCAGAATTCGGATATTCCCCTGACTGGCCCCGGAAGCTTCCAATATATTGTTCAGTAATTTTTGAAGGCCTGGACCTTCGGTAAAACTAAAGTTAATGCCGCTTAACATGACGATTAGTTTGGGTGTTTTTATCTGGTATAGGTTTATCAGCTCCGCAATCTTGAACCGCAAAAGGTCCGTTTTGTCCCGGTTAAAACCTTCGGTAACTTCAACAAAAACAATGTCGTCGTTTACATGAACTTCGATAATCCCCGGACTTTTGTCGATATCAATCGGCTGTCCCGTTATTTCCTGTATGGTCGCCAGCAGAGTGTCGATTTTTACCGGCTTGGCAAAAACTTTTTTGACATTGTAGGGTACCAGTTCCAGAATTTTTTTTTGGTCAAACTGCTGGGCGGTAATAATTACCGGAATGGGGGCAAGGGCGGAGCTGGCTTTTTTTTGTTTGAGTACTTCTACACAGCCCTGGCGGCTCAGATTGTAGTCCATGATGAGGAGATCGGGGATATTTCTTAGCTTGGTAACGCCGTCCAGGCCGTTAATGGCCGTGGCAACTTCAATATTGTTTCCGCCCAGCTTGGTTTCCAGGTATTCCCGGAACAGGGACGCTTCGTCAACAATAAGAACCCGTTTCACAACTTTTACTATAAGCCAAATCCAGCGGTTTGTCCAATATCAAGGCATAGTAACCATTCATCGCCGGCTGCCATCTTTGCACAGGGGCAGAAAACCGGGTAGTATAGTAACCATGTATTTTTGGCCTAGAGGAACATATGCCGGTTTCCGCTGTTGAACTCATAGAAGGAGAGGTTGTTCTTCAAAACGGGCGGGAAATCGTCAAAAGGGCGGCTGACAACACGTTGGCAAAACGGGGAACTATTACCTATGGCATCTTGGCCGCCCATGACGAAAAACAGGGGGAAGGAGAGACTCTTCGCTTGCGATTTGATGTCCTGGCTTCCCATGACATTACCTATGTGGGGATCATCCAAACCGCCAAGGTGTCAGGGCTTTCCGTTTTTCCCGTTCCCTATATCCTTACCAACTGCCACAATTCCCTCTGCGCGGTGGGAGGAACAATAAACGGGGATGATCATGCCTTTGGGCTTTCGGCAGCCCGGAAGTACGGCGGAATCTATGTGCCCCCTCATCTGGCGGTAATCCACTCCTATATGAGGGAAGCCTGGGCAGGGTGCGGCAAAATGATCCTCGGCAGCGACAGCCATACCCGTTACGGCGCTCTGGGAACCCTGGCGGTGGGGGAAGGAGGGGGAGAACTTGTCAAACAGCTTCTTTCCCAGTGCTACGACACGGCCTATCCAAAGGTGATTGCGGTTTACCTGGAAGGAAAACCCAAGCCCTGGGTTGGTCCCATGGATGTCGCCTTGACTCTGATCAACGCTGTTTTTAAAAACGGTTTTGCCAAAAACGCCGTACTGGAGTTTACCGGCCCCGGTATCGCCGCGTTAAGCGCCGAATACCGAAACGGCATCGATGTGATGACCACCGAGGCCGCCTGTTGGTCGTCGATTTGGGAAACCGACGAAACCATAAAGGATTACCTCGTCCTTCACGGAAGGGGCGGCGATTACCAGGAACTCAAGCCCGCTTCCTCTGCCTGTTATGACGGGATGATTCGGATCAAACTGGACGAAGTAAAGCCCATGATCGCTTTGCCCTTCCACCCCAGCAATGTCTATGAACTAAATGAATTGCTTGATAACCCCGGAGATATTTTCCAGCGGGTAATAAAGGATGCCGGGAGAATTTTTGGTAAACCCGTGGATTTGGGACTTTTGGATAAGATTGATTCAGAAGGCCTGATTCATGTTGATCAGGGGATCATCGCCGGATGCGCCGGGGGGACCTTCGATAACATCATGGCCGCGGCGGATATCCTAGCTGCTCAAATGCCGGATAGCACTGTTCAACCGGGAATGAATTTATCGGTCTATCCGGGAAGTCAGCCGGTTTTTCTGGAAATTGCCCGGAACGGTGTTCTGGCGCGATTGGCCACTTTCGGAGCGGTGGTTAAAACCGCCTTTTGCGGACCCTGTTTTGGCGCCGGGGATATTCCCGCCCACCGGGACTTTTCCATCCGGCACACTACCCGGAATTTTCCCAACCGGGAGGGATCCAAGCCGGACCGGAATCAAATAGCTTCGACAGCCCTTATGGACGCCCGGAGCATTGCCGCCACGGCCCGGAACGGAGGGATCCTTTGTTCTGCAGAAACTGTCCTGGAAAAGGCGGTTTATGAAATTTCCGATGCCCGTTCCAGCAGGGCCCGCCCTGACGGCGCAGCCTTAAGCGGTTATGCTTATCATTTTGATGATGCGCCCTACCGGGTCAGGATCTACAACGGTGCAGCCCGCCCGGACAGCGGGGCGGAACTCCGCTATGGTCCTAATATTGCCGACTGGCCCCCCATGGAGGCGCTGGGAGAAAATCTCCTCTTAAAAATTGTTTCATTCATTACCGATCCGGTAACTACCACCGATGAATTGATCCCCTCGGGGGAGACCTCTTCCTATAGATCAAATCCCCAGGCATTGGCGGAATTTACTCTTTCCCGGAAAGACCCGGCCTATAAGGACCGGGCCAAGGCTGTCCGGGACAGGACCGCTCCGGAACTGGAGGAAATAAAATCAGCCTGCGCCGTGGAAGAAATTCAAATTGCATCTGCAATTTTTGCAATAAAACCCGGAGACGGCAGCGCCCGGGAACAGGCCGCATCGTGTCAGCGGGTTCTGGGGGGCGCCGCAAACTTTGCCAATGAATATGCCACCAGACGGTACCGGAGTAACTTGATTAACTGGGGGCTTATTCCCTTTCTTGTGGAAGGAATCCCGCCTTTTAAAGACGGCGACTATATTTTTATTCCGGGAGTAAAAACCCTGATCCGGGGAGAACAATCCAGGGTAGATGCGAAGATCTTCCGGCTTAAGCCGGAAGCAGCGGCAAAAACTCCGGGCGGATCCATAGAAAGCAGAGATTCTTTTTTCCTCGCTGCGCCTGAATTAAATCCGCTTGAGCGGGAACTGCTGCTGGACGGGTCTCTTATAAACTATAACCGCAGGGCCGTTGAGCAAAACCAGATAAGACCGCGGAGAGACCACAGTGACAGTTAACACTGAAACGCAGATCCCTTTCTGGCTGAGAATCCTCAAATGCGCCAGGGACAATATCAGCCCCGCCCTTTCGATGATCCGTTTTCTTCTCTTTATTATGCTGCCCGTTTCCTTTGCGGTGCTGATCCTGAAAAGCACGGGCCTTTTATTCTATGTGTCCAAATCTATGAATCCCCTGATGCAGTTTTTGGGACTGCCCGGCACAGCCGCCCTGGCTTATTTGAGTTCAATCTTAATGAATCTCTATTCAGCCATTGCAGTAATTAAAACTCTTGACCTGACGGGAAAACAGCTGGTGATCCTTTCCACCATGTGCCTTATCGCGCATAACTTTTTTGTGGAGTGCCTGGTAATGAAAAAGACCGGGTCTCCTCTCCGCAAAATAATACTGCTGCGGATTGTCAATTCCATTCTGGCGGCGTGGATACTTCACTTTATTGTACCTGAAGAAACCGGTTCCTTTAGCGCCGGTTCTTTAGCCGTCGAGGTTCCCGCCATTGGGCTCGACGCCAAACAGTTTTTTGCGGGCCTTGGCTCCTGGTTTGTAGATTCGCTTTTTTTGGTTTTGCAGATCTTTATCATCGTTTTTTTAGTGATGTTCTTCCAGCGGATACTTGCCGAGTTTGGCTTAATAAAAAAGCTGGGAAAATTTGCCAGGCCCCTAATCGGATTTTTCGGCCTTTCCCCCAATACGGCCTACGTATGGATCGTCGCCTACACCGTAGGCATTGCTTACGGTGCCGGAGTCATTGTTGAAGAAGTAAAGGAAGGAAGCCTGACACGGATCGAGGCGGATCTTTTTAATCACCATGTGGCAGTCAGTCATTCACAGATAGAAGATACGCTGTTATTTGTAAGTTTAGGGGTCCCCTATGTTTGGGCCGCCCTGCCCCGTTTTGTTTTGGCGATTATTGCGGTTTGGGTTGAGCGGGCCCGGCGGGCTATTTTCCGATCCTCCTTCCGGGTCAAGGTTGTCTAAAACTGCAAGGATCCGCTGAAAAGCCGAATCGGGCTTTTTCAATTCACGGGAACCCCTGGTGATTTTGCAGAGGGAAATGCTCAAAGTTTTGGCAATTTCTCTTTGGGGCCTGCCCTCCCGCAGGGCTTTGACCAATGCCCACCGGGCGGCAATATCCGCTATTTCAGCAGGAGTTAAAAGACAGGAAAGAAAGGATTCCAGCAAATCCCTGTCTTCGGTTTTGGCCAGAACCCTGCTCAGTTCGCGGATGTTTTTTTGTACCCTGGGATCGTCCATGGTCATGGTCCCTAGTATACAGGAAATTTTTTAGTAAACAAAGAATTCATATTCTAAATGTATACGGCCCTGACGATCATCACATCTCCGAACCCCAGCGGTTTGGCCAGTGAATCAAAGAGTCGTTTTACCGGAAGGGGTGCAGTTCCTGCGCCCAGGCCTCCCCAGGTTTTTACCTGCTCCACGGTAAAGCCTTCGCTTTTCAGCAGTATGCATAGGGTCCTCTTAGAAAAAAGGTAGAGATGATCAAAAATTGCCGAACGCCAGCGGCTGCCGAAAATACGCCCCTGGAGTCCTGTGATATTCGGGGTAGTAATATACAGCCGCCCCCTCGGTTTTAGGATCCGCGCCGCTTCCCGGACAAAACTTTTCGGGTTGTTTAGATGTTCAATTACATGGGAGGCCAGTATCGCATCAAAGCATTGGCCGGGAAAGTTGTTTTCTTCCAGGGGGAGGGTGCTTACTTCCAGCCCTCTTTTCCGGCAATAATCCGCCTGGGGGCCGGAAATTTCCACCCCCCGAACAGTCCAGCCCCGGCCTTTTAGCATTGTCAACTGGGATCCGGCGGCGCAGCCCACATCCAGTACGGTTGGATCGGTGGACAGGAGATCCCGTTCTAGTTCAAAAAAACCTGCATCCCTTAGGGCTAGTTCCTGAAGGCGGAGAAAAGCCGTTTCGTTGTTTTGTTCATAGGCCAGGTAATTGCCGCCGCCATAACGGGAAATAACAGCGGCGGCGGCAGGCTGAGGATTAATCTGAACGAGGCCGCAGCGGATACAACGGACATAACTAAAAGATCGATGCTGTTCCGCTGCGGAGTCAGTACAGGTAAAATGGGGAACAAAGGCAGCGCTGTTGCAGAGGGTACAAGGAACAAAAGCGCATTCTTCTTTTCGGATCGGAGTAGACCAAGTTTTTACCGATTTACCGCCAGTTTTGGTTTTATCCAAAGGATTAATCAATGGTAAGCCGATATGTGACGGACCTGGCATTATCCATTATGTCACGGGCTTCTATGACTAGGATAGCCTGGCCCCGGGTAAGGCGAATTTCCCCAAGGCCGAATCCTCTTGGATCGTAAACCTGCGCCGCAGGAACTGTACCGCTGCGGTAAACCATGCGTTTTCCTTCCCGGGATACAAGGGTTTCATAGCTTAAAACAGCCTTTTCTTCTCCGTTAATAGAACAGGTGATACGATTAGGGGCCAGGAGTTCCCCTCCTGTTCCCTGGGAGTCCCAAACATCAACATAAATGGTGTAAAGCCCCTGAGTAAGGCGCTGGGTAAGGCCCGGATTGATGGGGGTACCCGCCACGGTGCGAAGTTCTACCTGGCGTATCACCGGAGGGGTTCTATCCTCGATACCGGAAATGTTGCCCGTAATGATCACCGATGGATTAACCCAGCGCCGTTCCCGGCGGTCAAAAACGGCAAAGTAAAAACCGTTCTGCTGCGACCAACCGGTCCTGCCTGCTGCGGCCAGCACCGTGCCGCTTTCAACCAGGGTAGGAACCGGGGTACCCTGCCGATCTTCGTAGCGGCCGTATATGCCGGCCATGTTGTCCCCATGATCCAGGGCCATCCAGGAACCCAGGGGCGAAGGAAAACGGACAGCATGATTTTCCGGATCGTGGACAAAGATCAGTTCACCCATATCGGCGGGAAAAACAGGACCGGCGGCGGCAAATTCATTTCCCAAAAGGGGAATACCCTCGTCACTGATCCCAAAGTTGGCGGTTACTCTTCCTTCTCTGGCCGGCCAGTCAATGGCAAACGCAAAAAAAGAAAGAAAAAAAATGAAAAATAGGGCGGTACTTTTTTTTGCGGGGATTTGTTTCATCTTCTGTTTACCGAGAAAGACGCCAGGGTTGTGCCGCCGCCGATATAAAGGTCCTTTCCCCGGCGGGTTAAAAAAGAAACTCCGCTCTTAAAGGGAACATTCAACAATTCCTTTTCAGGGAGTTTAAGGGCCACGAAGCGTTTTTCTTCCCTGCCGGAACCGGAACTGATATAAAAGAAAAGATCCTCTTTACCTTCTTCGTCTAAAATTTCAAGATGCCCGGAAAGTGGCAGAGTATTGGTGGATCGGGAACGGACATCGTAGATACCCAGCCCTTCCTCCTGTTCAAAGACCACCCTGGTATCGTTTCCGATAAAGGCCATCTGTACTTCCCGGCGAAAACCTTCGCCTTTTAAAAATTCATGATGGGTTACCCGGTAATCGTTATTGCCGTATTGTTCCAAAAACAGAAAACGCTGTTTATCGATACCGGAAATCACCGCCAGCTTGGAACCATCGGAAGAAATGCGGCAGCCAAGGATCACGGGAATCCGGGAAGCTCCCGGAGCAAAGGAAGGAAAAAGGGGGGTTCCTTCGCCGTCCAAAAGATCGATCATTCCATCCACGGTGCCGGTGAGTACATAACCCCCGGCGGCATCAATGCAAGTCAGAATCGCTTCATAATCGTACCGCCACAGAACCTCTCCTTTCCGGTTCAATTCTGTCAGGCTGGTCTGATCCTTGCTGACAAGGAAGATGCGGCCGTCCATAAATACCGGATACCCTCCAGAATTTTCCAGGGTGATTTCAGTCCCCGTGCGGGGATCGTTGATTAGCAGCTCTCTGGGAGCGGGATCAAATTCGGCCCAGTATTCCGGAGAAAAGGAAATAGTCTTTTCCCGTTTCCGGTTCAATAAAAGTCTGCCCCCTGGATCCACATAGCCAAAACGATTTCCCAGCATAAAGGGGATAAGAAAACTGCCGTCCCCGCCTGAAGAGCCGCTTCGCTGTTCGGTGAATTCATCAAAGGAACTGTCCAAGGTTTTGATCCAATTATTGGACAGGGTTGTTTCGGGAGGAATGGGCTGGGCAGCCAAAATCGTATATGCAACAAAAGCAAAAACTGCCAGAATAGTAAAATAAACTTTTTTTTTCGCCACAATTCACTATACCTGGAGGAACCATGAATATCAATATGAATGAATTGTACTATACCGCCCTTAAGGCGGCGGATGCGGCCTATGCTCCATATTCTCGCTTTAGGGTAGGAGCGGCTTTGCTGGGCAAAGACGGCACGGTTTTTACCGGCTGTAATGTGGAGAACCGTTCCTACGGCCTGACGATCTGTGCAGAACGGACCGCCGTTGTATCGGCGGTAAGCCGGGGCTGTCGTTCCTTTATCGCTCTGGCCATCGCTACTCCGGACTCGGCGGACCCTGTGGGACCCTGCGGCGCCTGCCGTCAGGTTTTAAGTGAATTTATGGAAGGCACCGCTCCTGTCCGTTTTGCCGGTTCCGGTCCAGGGAAAGTAGATTCAACTATTGGTGAACTATATCCCCACGACTCGCTCCATGATTTAGCCGGCGGGATTGGTTGAATCACTATTCTTGTATATTTTTTTAGAACCCCTTGACATTTTTTACTGTTTGGTGTCATATTTTAGTAATGATTGAAGAGGAAATTGTAACTATTGATGAGGTAGCCAAATACCTTCGGGTCTCGGAACGGACCGTTTACGATTGGGCACAGAAGGGGGAGATCCCGGCGGGTAAAATCGGCACCGTATGGCGGTTCAAAAAATCTGAAATCGAACAATGGGTTAACAACCGCCTGTCGGCTCCGCAAAAAGCCGGTCATACGGCGGTAAAGGTGGAATCGATTCTTTCTTCGGAACGGATACTGTTTCTAGACAAAGCGTCCAAATTGGATGCCCTTACTACACTGGCGGAAAACCTTGCCGCCGCTCCCCAAATCAAAAACCGGCAGGAGCTTGTGGAAAAGATTATCCAGCGGGAAGAACTGATGAGTACCGCCCTGGGTCGAGGCATCGCCATACCCCATGTGCGCTTGAGTTCCATCACCGATCTGGTAATGTCCGTAGGAATCAGCCGAACCGATATTGCTGATTTTCAGCCACTGGACGATGAACCGGTGCGGCTGCTCTTTATGATCGCCGCCGCCTACAATCAGCATGCCTATTATCTGCAAACCCTGTCGTTCTTCAGCGCCCGGTTAAAAAACAAGGATCTCCGCAGTTCACTGATCGAAGCCCAATCCGCCGAAGAAGCATACAAGCTGCTGGTAAAGGTATAATATGATTCAGCAGGAAGTCGGAATTTTTGAGGCCAAGTCTCAATTTTCGAAAATTATTGAAAAAGCCGAACATGGTATTGAATATGTCATTACCAGGCGGGGGAAACCCGTTGCAAAAATTATCCCCTTCGAACAACGGGATGAGATGACTTTTGAAGAGATGACAGAGAGGCTGACAAAAATACAGCAGCTTTATCACAGTGAATTAGGACAATAACAACCCCGCAACACAAATAAAAAAATTATTTTTCTGTCATGGTAATCGTTGCATCCCAGCCGGGAGGCGGCGGATTGACCTGATATTCGGCGATTCGCCGGAGGTACAGCAGTGAAAGATAATCTTCCCTGCCGGCGTTTTCAGCGATGGATAAAGCTTTGCTAAAATACTGTTTTGCCGTCTCCCATTCCTGCATGGCATAGAGTTTTAATCCCTTGTTGTACTGGTCCAGTGATTCCTGGTCAATGATCAGAGATCCCGGTGTTTTCCCGTCCTCTTCACCCTGCCATGCGGCATACACCGTATACAGCCCCACCGGCTGATCCTTTCCCTTTACCCGGACACTGTCAGCTTTCCGGAAAATAAAATGATCTTTGGCAGTTTCATAAATATTCTCCGAAACAATGATCGGTTGACGGTAATACTTGGTAACCCCTTCAAGCCTGGAAGCAAGATTAACCGTATCCCCGATGACTGTATAATCAAGTTTATCCTGGAAACCAATGTTGCCGACAACACATTCACCGTAATTAATGCCAATCCCCGAGCCAAAACCCGATTCCGGCAGCGTAATACCCGAAGTATCCACATATGAAAGAACTTTAACCATCCGCAGGGCTGCCCTGACAGCGCTGGCCGAAGCGTTTTCCAGTGTTTTTGGGGCCCCAAAGATCGCCATAATTGCGTCCCCGATAAACTTGTCGATATTGCCCCCCTCAACAACAATTTCGTTGCCCATAAGGGAAAAATACGCATTAAGAAAATTTACCAGTTCCTGGGCCGGTGTATTTTCCGAGATTTTGGTAAAATTTCTGATGTCGGAAAACAAAACCGCCACTACCCTGGTTTCGCTCTGGCTTGATTGGGTGCCCGACTTTTTTATAATCTCATCCATCACGTCTATAGGAACATACCGGGCAAAGGCGGTCCTTGTTTTCTTTTGCAGAATTTCCATCTGCCGCAGGTGCAAGGCATTGGCTGCAATTGGAGAGGCCGCTGAAAGAAAAATACTAAGGTTTTCCAGGATAACCGGAGAAAAGTATTCTTTTATGGAAGTGCCGATATGAACGGTTGCAAAATCTTCACCGGAGCTTGTGAGCGTGATCATAATATAACTTTCTATCTTTTTGTTCTTTTCTCCGGCGGGAAAAAAATCATTGACCTCCTTGGAGATAACTTTATAATCGGAAAAACGGGTGTTAAAATCAGCGATTGTGACGGCTTTAAAATCTTCTGCAATTTCCTCCGTGTATCCTGCATTGTTGGCGTTATAAACCACTAGGGCATTGTCCGTGTCCTTTATCATTATGGAACATATCTCTGATTGACAAACATTGTTTAAAAGTGCAAAAACACCCTGAATGGTTTCTTCGAGAGAACTAACTTTGCCGGACAGTTCCGCCAGCAGTCCGATTAGCGTTGTCTGAAACAATTTGTTGTCCAAAAGGTTATTTACCATCTCGATAAGGGAATTGTCGTTAATTCTTTTTCCTTCCCGTTTTATCTTCTCGTAATCGACCATCTGGTTTTCGTTCAATAAGTGTTGTATCTGTTTTGAGATTTTTTCGAAATTTTCAGGCGCTTTTTCGATGTAATAATCCGCTCCGGCCTGCTCTCCCCAAAATTTATCCTTTGTTTCTCCCAGCGATGTAAACATAATAACCGGTATGTTTCTGGTGGAAGGCCTGGATTTAAGGAGCCGGGTTGATTGATACCCTTTAAAAAGGGGCATTTCTACATCGGTAACGATAAGGTGGGGAAGAAAATGGTAAACTTTCTTTATCCCTTCCAGGCCGTTTTCCGCCCGTTCTGTTTCATAGCCCTCTCCGTTAAGGAATTCTAAAAGCATATCAGCAAAAATGTCTGAATCTTCGAAAATCAATATCCGTTTTTTATCCATGGGCTTCTCCGATTAATTCCCGTACGGCGGCTATTAAATTGTGATTGTTAAATGATTTTTTTACGATATAGCGGTTTGCTCCAAGGAGCGCTGCCTTGTTTTGATCTTTTTCGTCGATCTTGGAAGAAATAATAATAATAGGAATGTCCTTTAACCGATCGTTCTTGCGAATGTTTTCTGTCAGCATAAAACCATCCATGTTTGGCATGACAATATCGGTACAAATTAAATCGTATTGGACATTTTTTGCCGCCGCCAGCGCTTCGGAACCGTCCGCTGCGGTATCCACTTTATATCCCTCAGCTTCAAGAATATCCCGCTCAATATCCCGGGTCGGACGGGAATCGTCCACTACCAGAATGGATTTACGCATGCGTTCAAAATCAACATGGCGTTTTTTCATGTCGATGGTTTTTGTACGCCGGGCCATTCTGATCACCGTCGGAATATGCAGGGCTGGTACCATTTCATAGTCTTCACTCAGCACCACTCCCGAAAAAACATTGATCTGTTCCATAAAAGAAGGCATGGTTTTAAGGATTACCTGCCGTATACTGTTTATTTGGCTTACCGCCAGGGCAACAATTTCTTCGTAGGCCTGAACAATTACTACAAAAATAGAGCCGCCGCCGGTTCTTTTTTCGTCTACCTTGATTTTTAGGATATGATGCAGGAAATACAGCTTAATGATCCGTCCATTGTATTTGATTCCCGGCCGGTCCACCACGGTGATAATGTCCTTGGTATCGATCAGCATAACCGTATCTACAAAATTGGCGGGGACAATGAATTTCATGTCCCCCGAAGAAATGGGGAATCCCATGAGGGAAGCCATTGACAGCGGTACTGAAATAGTAAAAATCGTCCCTTCTCCAGCCTTGGTTTGTATTGCAATACTGCCCTTCATGCGTTCAATGTTATTTCTGACCGCATCCATTCCCACTCCCCTTCCTGAAACGCTGGAAAGTTTTTCTGCGGTCGAGAATCCGCTTTGAAATATATAATTGATAAGTTCTTCTTCGCCAAGAACAGCGGCGGCTTCTGTGGAAACAAGGCCCAGGGCAACAATTTTTTTTCGAATCCCTTCCAGGTTAATGCCTCTTCCGTCATCGGTGATCGTTACCTTCATATTTCCGCTTTCCCGGACACAGCGGATCGTCAAAAGCCCGGTTTCATTTTTTCCTGCGGCACGCCGTTCCTCCGGAGTTTCGATGCCGTGATCGATGGAATTCCTTATCATGTGAAGAAACACTTCGGATAAAGATTCTATCAGGTTTTTATCGATTTCATTTTCAGAACCTTCAATTTTGATCTGTACCTGTTTGCCCAATTCAGAGGCGATGGTAAAAACAAACCGGGGATAAGCATCAAGGGCCGTGGCGAGGGGGAGCATTCGCAGGGAAACCACGCTGTCGTAAGCTCCTCGGATATAATTCCCCACATCCAGGGAATAATTTTTTACCAAAGACCAGAGCTTGCTTGTCATCAATTCTATGGATCGAAATTCCTGAAGCAGGGGCGAATTCCATGGCTGGCCGGCGCTTATCAGCTTGGAAAACTGCCGGGACGCCTCGTTGATGGTTTCAGTATCGCGGGAAATATTTCTGGCGGCTATTTCCAGGGATTGAAGGGCCGCCATGCTATGAATAATTTCATTGATTCGTTCAAGAGATATTCTGATGCTTTCGGATTTTGTCTCTTCCAGTTTATCCCGCTTGGAGCTGCCGGTATCCCGGGTGTCTGTACCGTTGATGCCGGCAGAAATATTTTTTTCTTTCTGGGGAGAAGGCTGTTTTAAAGGGTGAGACTTCTTTTTAGTCTGCTCATTTTCTTTGGCTTCAAATGCCGAAACCGGAGACCGGTGTCCGCGTGTGCCGGGAACGGTAAAATCTTCGTTGGCAGAAAGAGAGATAAGTTCTTTTTTTAGATCCGCCGATTCTTCGGCGTCTTTTTCCCCCGACTTAATCAGCGTAAGCCCCTGTTTAAGCTCGTCCGTTCCGGCAAGAAGAAGGCGTACTGCTTTATCATTTAGGGATATCCTTTCTTCTTTTAAAGAGGAAAATACCGTTTCCAGGGTATGGGAAAGAGTTTCGATATTCCTGAATTCCAGCATCCGGGCCGATCCCTTTAAAGTATGAAGGGCCCGCATAAGTGTAACTATATCATCCTGGGCGGAACTCCCTTCTTTTATTTCAAAAAGAAGTGTCTCTACCGTTGAGATATTTTCAAATCCTTCTTCGACAAATTGGCCGATGTATTTGGATTTATCAATGGCCATGCGCATGCCGTCCAAATGTATCCACCGTCAAAAATTGTTCCAATTCCCGGGTACGGGCTGACAAAATTTCTGCTGATAATGCCGCTGCTTTGCTGGAGCCGATGAAATTTTTTACTCTTTGGGAAACTTCGGTGACGGCGGTATATATTTGTTCACTGGATTTTAATTGCTGCTGGGTAGAAATCGTAATAGTCTGAGCCTGGCTGGAAGTTATTTCTGCACCGGACCTGATTTCCTTAAAAATACCTTCTAAATCTTTGATAAGTTTATAGCCCTCTGCAATTTTGTCGGAACCTTCTTCGCTGTACACAATAAGTGAAGAGGAAGAATTTTGGATTTCCTCAACTTGCTCCCGAATCTGCCGTGTTAAAACGGCAATATCATCGGCCAGGCGGTTTACCTCTCCGGCTACTACGGCAAAACGTTTTCCTGTCTCTCCGGCACTGGACGCTTCCAATGCGGCATTAAAGGCAATTACTTTTGTTTGATCGGTAATGGTGTTTATGACACGGACAATATCACGGATTTTGTTAACCTTATTGCTTAACGAGATAATGCCGTTAATAACTCCCGAATTTTTTTCTTTTATATCCTCCATTTTTTTTACATTTTTCTCCAGCACCGTAAATCCCTGCAGTACATCTTCTTCCATTTTTGAGGCGATGGAGGCGACGCTGTTCGTTTTTTCAACAATTTCCGCGGCTATTCGGGCGTTTTCGTTGACGGAGCTTCCAATCTTTTCGATACTGCCGCTTTGATCGCTTCCTGTGATCAAGCCGTCCTGACCGGAGAGAGAAACAGCCCCGGCAGATTCATTCACGGCGGCGGCAAGTTTTATGGTTTTATTCCGGAATGTAGATATACCCCTGGCGGATTCGGCAGTTTGGGTTTCTAGTCTGCCGATTCGTTTTTTGCAGGAACGCAGTATCGGAAACATAATTGCCTCCATAAGTGCAGCTCCGGCAATAAAAAAGAGAACTTGTCCAAGCATGGTTTGCCCCTTTAAAGCGGCATTGGTTTATTCATATTGAGGATAAACCAATGCTTCCTAGGTTTCAGTGCGGTATTTTTCCACTTTTCCCTTTAATTCCTCTGACATACCGTTCAGGCTTTCGGCAGTTTTGGAAGTGGAAGAAGTGGCAATTACAAATTGTTTCACCCCGGCGGATATTTCTTTTAGGGCGCTGAAAATTTGCGATGAAGCCAGTTCCTGCTGTTTACTGAGGTTCGAGATTTGCTGAGAACGGGTTGCAACATTCTGAGAATTGTCAACAATATCCTCGAACACAATTTTTTGTTCGCTCATCCTTTCATAGCCGATTTCAATCTGCTTGGAACCGCTGTTGGCTTCGGCAATCAGAGTCTGCGAAGCACCCTGTACTTCTTCTATTTTTTGTTTTATTTCCTGGGTTGATTCAGCCACATTATCTGCAAACCGCCTGATTTCCGAAGCCACCACAGAGAACCGCGCTCCCGCTTCGCCGGAAGACGATGCTTCCAGGGATGCATTAAAGGCAATCAGTTTTGTTTGATCCGCAATGCTGTCAATGATTCGGATAGCTTCGCTGATCCTGATAATCATATCTGACAGATTTCGTATTTCGTTTATAATTTTCTGGTTTTGCCTGCGGATATCTTCCATCATGTTTTGGTTTGCTTCCCTGAGTTCTGCGCCCTTGCTGCTTAATTCCTGGGTTTCTTTGGCAAGGTCCGCCACTTCGGTGGTTTTAAATGCGATCTGCTCGGAAAGATTCTTGCTGCTTTCCATGGTGCTGACAATTTCGGAAACGCTGGCGGACTGTTCATTGGCGGTAGTTGTAATTTCCTTTGATGACGAAGAAAGATCAAAAACTGAATTGGCAACCAGCTGGGCGCTTTGCTTAAAACTGCCAAAGGTGGAACGAAGGATGTCGAGAAATCCGTTGAAGGCCGTCATTAGTTCGCCGAATTCATCCCTGGAATTGATCTGCAAAGACATGGTTAGATCGTTTTCGTTTAATCCTTTGAACAAGGTTTTCAGCGTTTTGACCGACCGGTTAATGTCCAGAGTAATGAACACCACAAAGGCAAAAGCAAATCCCAATGAAACTAAAACTATCGCCAGATAGAGGACTAGCCGTCCCCGGGCATCGGAAGTATTGCGCTGAATGCGTGTATCCAGATAAACAAAAGTATCGGACCACAGTACTGACAGATCGGTGTTCAACTGTGACAGGGTGTTCAAAAATTCGGCAGCAGTGCAGGGGTTTGTTGTATTAAAGGCGGATATCCTGCCATAGTTTCCGGCCAGGACGCCTACCGTATCCTGATAACGTTCCAGTTTTTTCTTTAGTTCTTCAAATTCGCCGATGGTTTTTTTGTTTTCATCCATTGCTGATTTTAGGCTGCTGCTGATCCGGTCTTTGTCTGATTCAAATAAAAGGCTACTGTTGCGGACAAGCTGCAGTTCGGAAGAAACCAGCATATTCATAGTGATATTCCGGAAATCCCCGTCGAAGGGTCTTGCCGCAAGCCTGCGCCCCTGGGACTGGGCATCGGCGAGTTCAATATTCCACCGTTCTGCCACGCTTTCCGCTTCATGGAGGTTTTTTCGGATAAGATTACCAATGGTGATCAGCCGCACCGATGCTTCCGGCATGCTGGAAATTGCAGAGGAAACATAATAATAGGTATTCATATCTGCAACCAGGATCAGCCGGGAGTGTTCTCCGATCCAGCTTATCAAATCCCGAAGAGTGTGGGTATAGTCTAAATACTGCTGATAGAGTTCTTCATTATCTTTATCAATTTTCTTTAGTTTCTCCCATTCCTCAAAAAAACCCGGCAGTTTTTTTTCTTCCGTTCTGTACCGCCATAGTTCATTGTCCAGGGATTTAGCGGCGCCGCTGATTTGCTCATCCAGCCGGCTTAAATCTCCCTGTTTTAAATCCAGGTACACATTAAGGTATTCAGGCAAATTCTGCATTATCGTTACCGCAGGCTTGAGCGAAAATATTCCGCCATGAACAGCCTCGCTTTTTTTTATCATTCCAACAGTGGCGGAGCTGATAAAAAGAATCATCACCGTAATGGGTATTAAAAATACAGCACTGGAAATGATAAGTTTGGTTGAAATCTTTAATTTGGAAAAAAACATTTTTCCTCCTGTTTAAACCCTTTCAAAACTACAGTTTTTTGAAAGGGGTCATTCGACTTTTTGTTTTAAGAGCGCACCCGTATAATAATCCGGGGAAAAGCCCCCTATTAAAACTTCGTATTGCAAATCCCGCCCCCGGCAAAGTCCCTCTAGTGCCTTTGCCGCCCGGTGCTTCTTTACGGCATCCGCGGAGGACAAGGAACAAAGCCGGTATCCGGCAGGCCAAAAAGCATCGTTTTTTGCCAGAGAAATTCTATAATACAATTCCGCATCTGTAAATAGATCCTGCAGAAAAAAATATTCTCCCCGTAAAAACGCGGTAATCGAGGAATCGTCCAGGGCTTCCATATAATCCAGAATGCTGCCGGCGCCAAAAAAATCACCCTGTTTAAGCAAATGCAAAATGGAAATTACCATGTCATTTCCATCCAGTTCGCCCGGATGGGACTGATCTTCCAGTATTCGCAGAATCCGCCCGGCTATCTCCGTGGGTTTTTTTTCGCAGGAAAGAATATCCTCCACTCTGGCTGCATCAAAGCATAGTTCTTTTTTTCGCCCTTTTCCCGGCTTTGTCCGTCCTTTGCCTGCTTTCTCAATGCATGCTGTTTCCGGGGCGGGTTCTTCCCGCTGTTCGGAACGGCAGGGGGAAATATCTTTGGGTTTCTGAAAATAAAAAACCTCGTTCCGGTTTTTTTCTGCAAGTCCGGCGTAATGCATCCCGGCAGTTTCTGAAACTCCCAAAATGAGAATCCCTTCTTCGTTTAAAGCGGAGGACAAATTGGAAAGTACCCGATCCCGGTGCCGGGGCGAAAGATAAATAAAGGCGTTCCTGAAAAAAATAATATCGTACTCTTTTGGTGGAAGTTGATCCAAAAGGTTATGTACAAAAAAAGATATATTCTTTTTTAATGAATTCACCACCCGGTATCCATCTTTTAGTTTTTCCAGGTAAGGATCTGTCAGATACCGGAAACAGCTTCCATCTTCCCGCAGGGATCGGAGGCCGTAAATACCCTGGCGGGCTGTTTCGATTACCTTTGGATTAATGTCAAAGGCATCGATATGATAGGGGAGGGAGGCTGCGATGCCTTTGTTGTACGATTCTATCATCATGGCGATACTGTAAGCTTCACAGCCGGAAGCGGCGGCGGCAGAGCAAATTTGAACCCCTGTTTTTTCGAAAGAAGGGAGCAGATCACGGAGAAACGTAAAATGAACGGGCTCCCTGAAAAAATAGGTTTCGTTTACCGTTAAAAAATCCGCCGCTTCTCCGGAGGAAAAAACCTTTGCGATAGTTTCCGGGTTTTCTTCGCCGCAGGTATCCCAAAGAAAGGAGCGCAGTTTTTTTATATCGTCTGGATCCGCCTTAATCCCGAACCATTCTTCTGCCGTCCGGCTGAGATAATCGGTCATTTTGCCAGCCTGACCAGTTCTTCGGGTATCCGGTCCAGGGGCAGGATCATATCCACGCATCCTGTTTCCGCCGCCGCCTTTGGCATACCGTAAATTAGGGAACTTTCTTCATCCTGTGCCAAAGTAATCCCCCCCATTTCCCGGATCTTTTGCGTTCCCGCAGCGCCGTCGCTGCCCATGCCGGTCAGTACCACCGAAATTACCGATTCTTTTAAACTTTCCGCCGCAGTTCTGAACAGAACATCCGCTGCGGGTTTCTGATTGTTCTCCGGTTCATCATTGTTATAGCCCATACAGCAGTTTTGACCGGTTCCGTTAAGCATAAGGTGTTTGTCGGTTTGAGCAATATACACAGTGCCGGGCCTGGGAATTTCTCCTTCTTCGGCAACTTTTACATTCAATTTGGTGTATGTATCGAGCCACTGGGCAAAGTTTTGATCAAAGCCGGAAGAATTATGCTGAACGATCACCACCGGTACGGGAAAATCACCAGGGAGGATCGAAAAAAATTTTGATAACGCCTTTGGGCCCCCAGTGGAAGAAGCCACCACTATTGCATGGATATGCCGCTTTTCGGGCTCATTAAACAAGATCGGTTTAGCAGGGGCGGCACTTTTTTTTGCCTTAATGCCGCTGATCCGTTTCAGGGTTTCATAGATTTCCTGCCTTTTTGCAGGACTTAACGAGGCGGTAAATGTTTCCTTGGAATAAAACTCCAATGCTCCTTTAAGGGTTGCTTCATAGGCGGTTTTTGCCGTGTCCAGGCTGGTAATGACGACAATGGGAACGGATATTTTTTTCATTACCGTTTCGATTGCCTCAAGGCCGTTCATTTTTGGCATCTCAATATCCATGGTCACAAGGTCCGGATTTAAAGAAAGGATTTTCTGAACGCCCTCTGCCCCATCCGCAGCCTCGCCGATGATTTTGAAATTTTTATCACCTTCAAGAAAATCCCGGAGTATGCCTCGTACAAGGGCGCTGTCGTCCACAATAAGCGTATTAATCACCGTTTTTTCCCATTAGTTTTTCCGGATTAAGGATGAGAATCACGTTTTCTCCGGTAAAATACGCGCCTTTAAAAAAACCAAAAAAACCCGCCAGAGCCTCCGGCAGTTCATGGATATTCTCTTCCTGTATTTCCAGATCAATATCGATCCGGGGTGCAAGCAATATTGTTTTTACGGCGGCCCCTTTTGGCTTAAGGACAACTCCATGTTTTTTTTCTGTATTGTTTTGTTTTAGCAGGGACGACAGGGAAATATATGTTTCCTGGTTCTCGGTTTCGTACACGGCGGTTTGCAGCCGTGTAATCGGAATGATCCGCTCCGTCCATTCCGCAGGGATGCCAAGGCTTACCCTGTCCAGGGTGCATATAAAATACTTCAATTCAGGCTTCCTGTTGTACAAAGTCCTGTTTTATCTGGCTGATAAGTTCCCCGATCTCAATGCAAAAAACAGGATGCTCCTTCCATTCAAAAAAGGCGCTTACCAAACCGGAAAGGGCGGCCTCTTCCTGTTCAACTTCCATAAGCTTTTCCGGAGGAAGGTCCGCAATATCTATCACATCATCAATAAGAAGGGCCAGTTTATCAACCTCTTCTTTAAGGACAATTACCTTACGGGCACCGGAAGTATTTTTAAGAAGGAGAAAACTTAAATCGATGAGCGCATAGGGTACGGAATACCGGTTGATTATGCCCAGCACATATTCCGGTACCAGGGGCAGGGGGAAAACTTTTTCAAGGGCCGTCACTTCGTTGATGATCTTTGATGGAAGGGCGTACCGTTTTTCCCGGATCGAAAAAACAAGGTATTTTTCGGTTATGGTATTTTCGACAGTATTTTCTGCCATAAGAAAAATGTACCACAGGCTGTTTATTTTAACAAGCAGTTGACATTACGGCTGTTTTTCAGGGGAATTTGCATATGGGGAATAGGCGTTTTTTGAAGAACCCCTAAATTTAGCGGCCCCGGTGTTTTCTAAAACGGTGTCGTCTTTGGAAGTACAAAGGATAAGGCCGACACTGGGGTTTTTATGGGGCTTTCTGACATCACGGTCAAGGGCTTCGATTGACAGCTGAATATAAATCGATAGGATTATGGCCTTATGGACGGACGTTGAAATTAGATATTTGTTTTAATAAAATACACTCATGGCTGATAAATTAACATCCACGAACCCATTAAATGCAATTCCCTTTTTTTGCGCTGGTTTGTGATGGTTTGTAGTAAAAATGTTGGAAACATATAGTTAGGAATCTATTCTCCCCAAACCCCCTCAACAATATGCCTGATTTTCTCCTCATACAGCGTAATCAGCTCACGGTTAGCCGCCACCAAGGCTTGCTCCTTTTCGATTTCCGCAACGATGGCACGTTGGGTTTCGATGGGCGGGAGGGGGATTTAGCTTCAAATTTATCACGCGGATGCACGGAGGTTTGGATAATCTCTGTAGGTGTTGCCTATCCCTGAAATAACAGATCGATTTTCCGGCTGATAGCTTTACCGTCAGGAAGGAGATTTTTATAATCCTTGGGCAGTTTTGCGGTGGTGGTATATGTCGATACGCCTATAGGCATGGAACTTGTTTTAAGGGAATACTCTACAATTGTCCGGTTTTTCTCTTTACAAATAATAATACCGATAGAGTCATTTTCATGGGGCAGCTTTACCTTGTTATTCAAGAGAGAGAGGTAGAATTCCATTTTGCCTTTGTATTCGGGCTGGAATTCTCCAATTTTCAGTTCAATAGCCACAAGGCATTGCAATTCCCGGTGGTATAACAAAAGGTCGACAAAATATTCTTTGTCGTCAACCTGTAATTTAAACTGGTTTCCGATAAAAGTAAATTGGCACCCCATTTCGAACAGAAAGGAACGGACATTGTTAACCAGCGCCGACTCTAATTGCCGCTCGGTGTGTTCATCGGCGAGGTCTATAAAATTAAAAGTGTATTCGTCTTTTACGGCCAGAATTACCTGTCTCTTAACGGTGTCGGGAAGGGTGGTATCGAAATTTGTCTGGCCTAATAGGTATTTTTATAGGTTTTATTCTCCATCTGATGGATAAGGATATTTTTTGACCAGCCGAATTTTTTGGTTGACATTATGTAAAAACGCCGCTCCTGATTGTCCTTACATTTGACCATTATGGCAATGTGCTTTGTCCAGTTAATTTCTGCAGCCAGTGGTTGCAGAAATTCAATATCGTGGTATTCATTGTAAAATTGGGTCATCAACCAAAGGTTACGTTCCGAAAAACCGCTGATTCCGGGGAATTCCTTCTGTAATTCCCTGGAAAGAAACTCAACAACGGACTTGCCCCAACTTTCCCCTTGCTTTTCGGAAATGTCTCTGCCTATGTCCCAATACAGTCTGATTAGTTGAGTATTGACTTCTTTGAGAGCCTCATATTGGGCCAGGCGAATCTTCTCTTTGATAGAGGCGATAAAGGTTAGTTGGGGATTAGCTAAGGTCATGAGTGACTCCATTATATAAGAATGCTGTGATTTCGGTGGGGTTGGGGGGTAAGTTATTGGGCAATAAATCCTCCTAAATTCACTGTAACTTTTTATCAGTTTTTAAAGGTAACTTCATTTTAGTTACATTATCCGCTTCTAATACATCATTTGTTTCAGCATCCTGAAATGCTTTATAACAAAGATATTTTACTAATGCAGTGGATTCTTGATGAGAAGTCAAATTGAATAAACCGTTATTAGTTAGAGGAATTCCATAAGTCTGACTAATAAATTTTCTATACTCAGGATCCATTACCCGTTTGATTCTTTCATCATCTAGTGAAATAAAGGTTCGTGAGTTATTACTCTTTGCATAATTGGCAAAGTCATCACTATTACTAATAAAATCAGCATCGATTATTTTTTGTATTGCATTGACCTTTACTTTATGTAAAGTTTGCTCAATATTGAAAAGTTTTTCAAATGAATGGTTAAAATTGTAAAGGTATCTACCCATCAATATACCATCTGTTGCCAAATAAAGGCGATAATACTCTTCTTCAATCCCATCTAAAGTGTCATCTTCACACCTCTTAAACATAACTGATCTTTTTGTATTTAGGGGAACTATCGGGTTTGCAAGCTTAAAAAACATCACTGAAGTACCTTTTTGGTTTAAGCTTGGTTGACCTTCTAAAACATATCCTTTGTACCTTGCTTTTAGTTTGGCATCGCCTGCCCTAGGGAGACAGTCTATAAAGGATTTGAAACTATCACTGATTAATTCATTCTCAATGCTTATTCTATCACATGAGACCTTTGTGTTAAAACCGTTATATTCTTGAATATTATCTATAGCCTCTATTTGTTGACTCAAAACAACATCTATAACTTGGCTTGAAAAAGAATTAATGAAATCATTTTTTTTGAATCTTACCTTTTGCGCTTCATAAAGAAAGCCCGAACCTCGTTTTTTACGAGTAGTAAAAAAGTAAAGTGTCCAGATATAATTTTCTTTTGCTACATTCAGTTGTTCCTTTAAATACTCTTTGTTCATTATTACTTACCGTCCTTTAAGTGTTGAAGATTGATATAAATATCATTTTCAAAATCAAAAAATGGAAATGAATACTCCGATTTGCTTGTAAGATTTTCTTTACTGATTACAATACAATCATTAAAAATGTATTCCTCCCCAGCAAATATACGTTTAATTTTACAGTTATACATTCTGAAATGCATAAATTCAAATATAATATTAGTGTATACGTTATTATTTCGTATGCTTAAATATGCTAGTACCGAAAAATAGATAGCAAACAAAATTATACCATGCAACTCTTTATAGTTAAACGCAAGCATGGGAAGAATGTAAGTTATTAGAAAATTTGAAACCAACATATTTGATTTTTTTGCGTGAATTATAGTCCCTTCCCCAGTTTCCTCTCGTGGTTTTTTCTTTATTTTTATAAACGACAAAATACTGAAAAAACTAATTGGGAATGATATCAAAATAAATAATAACAGAATAATTTCTGGCCATTTTTCTAGAAAAAAAGAATACCATGAAATAAAACATATGTCTAGAAAATCAAAGACGAAAATAACAATTATAGAACACCATAAAGGAGTAAACGCTGTTATAAGCATATGCCATTTAAAAGACTTATCCATATTTATTCCCCCCAAACACCTTCCGCAACCCGCCTGATTTTTTCCTCATATAACGCAATCAACTCCCGATTCGCCGCAACCAAAGCTTGTTCCTTTTCAATTTCAGCGACAATGGCGCGTTGGACTTCGATGGGTGGAAGGGGAATTTCAACAATTTTAAGTTCTTCCCGATTGAAAAGTCCGTTCACGTTTTGCCTCATAAATTGTTCATATCGGCCCTCTCGACGATAAGTGTTTAAAATATTCCAAAGATAAGCATTCTCAATACGCTGGGGATCGGGACGGATACCAAGCAAAAATGATGCAAAGAGATATTTCCCTTCCAAATTGAACATAGCTGTTTTACCAACAAGATGCTTGCTTCCATTCCGCCAATTAAAAAGCAAGTCGCCTTTCTGTAGATAATTTAGCTTTTTGGTCGGCGGTTTGATAAAACGAAGTCCTTTGAGTGTCAAAGAACCCTCTTCAGTGACATTATTAATTGATATAATCGGTATGCCACCATCCGTTTCTACTTCGGGAATTGAAACAGTCAGGCCGCTGACGAATTCAACTATGTCTCCAACTGGAACCATCGGCCAATCAGGATCAACCTCAATATGCGGTTTCCAATTATCCACCACCAGTCGGGCACCGTCAATGATTTTTTGATAGCCCTCAATTTTCGTGACAATTTCCAGTTGAATTTCAATCGGCGGGAGGGGGATTTTTAATGTACGAATAAATCCTAACGGAATAAATTTTTGAGTTGAACCACTTGCCTGTCGTTCAAAACGAGCTTGCATTTCTACAGAAGCCAGTACGTTTTTCAAAAAATGATTACATATTTTGGAATCGTTATAAAATTTGATAATAGCCACATTTTTGACTGCGTATTCTTGAGATATATCAGCAATGATAGGATTCCCAATAGTTCCAATCATGGGCATAAGAATATCACCATTATCAACCCTTGAGCGTTTATTAATCGCATCTAAATCTTCACGACTAATGAGATTTGCATCAAGAAAGTCAATAAAGCCGTTTTTCAGATTTTTTGAAGTAATCAAAGGATACCCTTCAAGAACATATTTTGGGCTATCATGTGTACCATCTCTTACATCACATACTTCCTCCAACCTAACCATCGGCCACTTTTGCTTGTTCCTTCGATCAACTTCCCTATACCTCTCCCCGCTCAAATAATATTCACCGTTAGCGGCAATTTTTTCCTTGGCAACGACCAGATTAGAAACCTTACTCTCCTCAATCCTCTGCGTCTCCGCGCGTCTGCGTGATACCTTCTTCCGGAATTCCCCAATAATCTTCACCGCCTCAGGCAAATCATTGCTGTCTATGGCCCGCCTCTGGGCTCCAAGGCTGAAACCGTCATTCTCAATTTTGACAAACAAAATGGAATCACTTTTCCGGGCAAGGTGCGGATCAAGAAACAGTATCGAAGTTTTAACTCCCGAATAGGGGTTAAAAACACCAGCGGGCAGGGACGCTACGGCGTAGAGATATTTTTCTACCAGTATTTTACGGAGCTGTTTGTAAGCGGTGCCACTTTGAAAAATGATCCCTTCGGGGACAATAACGGCGGCGCGGCCCGAAGGGGTAAGGTGTTCGGCGATATAGTCTACAAAAAGGACTTCGCTGCGGCTGCTCTGGACGGAAAATCTTTTGTGGGGTTTGATGCCGCCTTTCGGTGACATAAAAGGCGGATTGGCAAGGATAATATCGGCATATTCGTTCCAGCGTTCATCGCTGGTTAAGGTGTCGTATTCAAAAATTTTGGGCTGGCTAAAACCGTGAAGGTAGAGATTTACCAGGGAAAGGCGGACCATATCCGGAGAAATGTCATAGCCCCGGAAATTTCCCATTAGCTTTTTTCGTTCGGCGGTAGTAAGAAGATCTCCCGGTGTTTTTTTTGTATTTGCTTTAATGATGTGTTTATACGAAGAAATTAAAAACCCCGCAGTGCCGCAGGCAGGGTCAATAATCGTTTCGTTTTTCTGCGGATCGATTACCTCAACCATAAAGTCAATAATATTCCGGGGAGTGCGGAATTGGCCCGCATCGCCCTGACTCCCCAATACCGAAAGAAGGTATTCAAACGCATCACCGAGGTTCTCCGAATGATCATAAGTAAACTCGTTAATCATTGCGAGAAAGAGTTTCAGCGTTTCCGGATCGCGGTAGGGAAGATATGCATTCTTGAAAATATCACGGAAAAGCTGCGGAATAGCGGCGTTTTGGTTGAGTTTTACAATGGCTTCGGCATAAAGATTCAGCATTTCATGACCGCCAAGCCGGGGATCAAAAATATGCGACCAACTGTAGCGTTTATTTCCACCGGAAAAGAAGCTAGCCTTGCCTCCCATCTCTATTGATTCCCTGTCCATGTCATCCATAAATTTATAGATGAGGGCGATGGTGATTTGCTCCACCTGGCTTTTGGGATCCGGCACTTTGCCCACCAGTATGTCACGAGCGCTGTCTATCCTTCTTTTGGTTTCACTTTCGAGCATCAGGCGGTTCCTTATTTCACATAATTATTCAAGGGTACGTAGTCCTTGATATATTCCGGAATCAATGTACGGAACTCCGGGCTTAATTGACGGTATGAATCGATCCAGGGGGTAACATTTAAAAGCGATAAATTTCCCTGATCAATTATGTTACGGAATTCGGCATCTTCGATATACGCCTTGAAAATCACTTTTGCGCCGGAAAAATGATTCTCGCCGGGCATATACCGGCTGTCGAATTTGTCAAATTCTTCTTCCAACAATTCTTCTTTGGTCTTAAAACGAGGAATAAGGCCGAGGATTTTCTCCAGCATTTCCCTGAGCATTACCCGGCGGTCTACATTCAGGGCAGCCCTAAGTTTTTCCATATTGAAATAATCTTCGGGCTTGTCAAAAATATTGTGAATAACAAAATTTTGAAGCTCATCCCATTTCCCGGCTTCTGCCTGCTCCTTAATTATTTCAATATTGGAATTATTCAGAATTGTCTGTTCAAAGCGATCAAAATACATCCTGTCGATTTTCATCCCATCCGGACCGATTTCCGTTTGGTTTAGGGAACTGAGCTTGTCTTCGCGGTTGCTGTTGTAAACATCAAAGTAGGATTTATCCAAAGGCTCGTCATGGGTTTCGGAAATGGTTTCTTTACTTGGTTTGGGAAGGCTCAATACTTCGTCATAGTTGAATTTCTCTTCAAAATATTCGCAGTTGGCAAAGAAATCAAAAATTTTGAACCTGGCCTTTTCTTGGTCTCCAAGCTGGGATTTTATCGCCGGATCAATGTGCTCCACAGTAAAATTATGTTTTCTGGTTCCCCGGCCTTTTATCTGAATAAAATCACTGGGAGAAAAAATTGGACGCATAAGGCAGATATTTAGGAGGTCAGTGCAATCATAGCCAGTGGTCATCATTCCCACCGTAACGCAAACTCGTGTTTTGCTTGTCCTGTAGCCTGGATCAAAATTACCAGAGCCGGAAAGCCTGTTATTGCTGAATTGAACAGTAAAATCCTGAGCGCCGATTATCGTTGATGTTACCTGCATTGCAAAATCAGACTGGTACTTGCCGGGGAACAGCGCATCGGCGTACTGATTGAGAATTTGGACAATTTTGGCGGCGTGATTCTGGGAAACGCAGAACACAATAGTTTTGCCAATCTCGCCGGAGATCGGATCCTCCAGGGCGTTTTCCAGAAAAACTCTGCAAAAAGCATGGTTAGTGCTTTCGGAAAAAAACTTCTTTTCAAACTCCTGATAAACAAAAACTTCTTCTGTCTCGTTGCCATCTTCAACCGGAACGAGCACCGCATAGCCATGCTCGGAAAGCAACTTCGCGGTTATTTCGGTTCTTGCGTCAAGCACAACAGGGTTAATAAGATAACCGTCCCTTACCCCATCCAATAGGGAATAACGGAATGTCGGTTCGCCGGTCTCACAGCCAAAGGTTTTGTATGTGTCCAGCAGTGTTCTCCGTTCAAGTTCACGAGGGTCGTTAGCTCCCAAACCGGTGGCATCAATATGCTTGAGATAATCCTTGGGCGTAGCGGTCAAACCTAATTTATACCCGATGAAATATTCAAATACCGCCCTGCTGTTTCCGCTGATACTGCGGTGGGCTTCGTCGGAAATAACAAGGTCAAAATCATTAGGGGCAAAATAACGTTTATAGCGGTTTTTTGACAAAAAGCTTTGAATGGTGGAAACTACAATATCAGCCCTACGCCAGTCTTCGCGGTTTTCTTTATAAATAACAGTAACATAATCGCCTTTCAGGTAATCCTCGAAATTTTTCTGTGCCTGTTGTTCAAGTTCCAGCCGGTCAACCAGAAAGAGGATGCGCCGCGCATTGCCGGTGCGCCGGAATAATTTTATCACTGCGGCAGAAACCAGGGTTTTGCCAGTTCCGGTTGCCATTTCAAACAGAAAGCGATCCCGTTCGTTTTTTACAGCCCGCTGGATTGCCTCGATTGCCCGGACTTGATAGGGCCTGAGAAAACGCAGTTTGTTAACTTTAATAAACTCGGGACGGTTCGTTTCATCCAGCCAGGAAGGATCGTTTTTGTAATCCGGCTTTTTGGTTAGGACAATGTAATCATCGCCAACAACCTCTTTTGCAAGCGCCTCTCTGTTGGGGGTAAATGACGCATAGCTTACCGTTAATTCCGGCGAAGGGAAACGGTAAATAACCTGGGGATTCCCCCGTTCTAAATCCCAGAAATAGTGACTGTTTCCATTGGATAAAATGATAAAACGGCAATGTTGAGATCGTGCGTATTGCCTGGCCTGTTCTTTGCCGATCAACGGATTTTTGTCTTCGGCCTTGGCCTCTAATACGATAAATGGAAAGCCCTGTTCGTCCAGGAGCAAAAAATCTATAAACCCGTTTTTAGTTTTATCAAAATCATCACCCAAATCACTTAGTTTTGTCTTTGTAATTTTTACCGTGGGCTCAAGGATGACATTAGCCCTGCCATCTTGGGAATCAAAAAAGCGCCAGCCTGCCTCCTCAAGTAATTTATTGATTTTTATCCGCGCCTGCGCCTCTTTTGGCATAGCGTTATTTTAGCATAGAGAAGCACATTTCGGAAGCTCTGCCTATTCATTAGACATCCATATGATATCGCAATTGAGGCATTAGAAATAATTAACAAACATCATGCTCTTTGTTGAGCCCTGCGTTGGTCCCGAAGGGTCCAACGCAGGGGCGAAGCGTCAATAAAATATTTTATGATTAATATCCGCTTTCCTGTACAGGGGGTGGTGCTTTCAAATTAAAAAATGTGAAGGCTATGGAGAAAACCGTTAAACATTAGTGTTGAATAACAGACATACACAAAGTGATTAATAATCCTAATTTTTGCCCTGTTCTAAATCTGTTGTGGATTTTTCAAAACGCTCATTTTTTATTCGAATGCCAGTTGTTTCTGTATTCTTAATAACAGTACCCATGGGTTTCATAATTATGCTCCCAATAAATACCCGTACCAAATCTTACTCAAAGGTTATTCCCAGCCATTTGGTTATTTCGCTAACCGATTCCCCTACAAGGCCCAGGGCAACCTGGGCGGTGGTTTCCGCCACCATCCAGCGGAGTTCCCTGCCGCTGTCGTCCTTCATGGGAAACCGGGCGCCCTGTCCTTCCAGATCTGCCAGGCCCATGGCGTGGCTAAACTCCCGGGACACCATGATCCCCGCGGAAATATTTGACTGCGAAAGGATAATTACCCAGAGCATGGCCCGGGAATCGCAGTCTCCCCGGCCTTCCCGGGCGGCGGTTACCAGATTTATAAAATCGCTACCCATAAGATCCCTTTCGTATTCAAAACCCTGGACCCATTCCAGGGCTTTCGCTGCAATGTTTTTTGCTTCAGCGCTTCTTGTTCCCAGCCGTTCCGCTTCTTCCGGATTAATATCCCCGCTGCCGGAATTCAGCAGGGCATTGTTCCAGCTCCGTTCCAAAAGAAAAGCCGCATGCTCCAGGCGGTCAAAGGAATCCTTAAAAATGGCTCGGTAGAATCGTTTCCACGCTTCCTGCCAACGCGGAGAAGTAAGGTAAAATTTCATCACTTCGAATTCCCGGTCTACCACAAACTGGGCCGCGGCGGCATCGTTTTCCCGAAAACGGGCGGTTTCTTTGGTGTTTGCCAGGGCTGCGGTAATCCATCCTCCCCGAGGGTAAAGGTATTCAGTCATTGCTCCGGGCCGGCGGTGATCACCATCGCCGCCTTCGATGGAATCCAGTACCGAAAGGTGGAGGCATTGTAATTCCGCCTTGTCCGGGCCATAGGCCATGGCCGCCAGGTGCCCTTTGACATTTGGCCCCCCTCCGGCAGGAGCAACCGGATTTTCCAGTTCCAGGCACAAGGCCCAGCCGGTTATGGTGTTTCTCCCCTGGGTAAACCGGAGCTCCATAACCGCCGCTTCCCTGCCGTTGTACATGAAGACATGCTTTTTTCCCTGATTGGAAAGTTTCTTTTCCAGTTCTTCCGCCAGTGCGGCGGCGGATGCTTTGCCAGAATAGGCTATTAAGTCCAGACTTGTTCCAAAAGAAGAGGAAAAGGAGAATTGATTTTTTTTGTCCCCTCCGGTTAGTTCATACCCTTCGGGAAGGTCCAGCCGGAAACCCCAGGTTGGGGAATTGAGGGGTTCTGCCCATAGGGACAGGGCAAGACATAATATCGCACAGATTAGGCATAGTCTTTTCATGGTTTTATCATACTATAATTAAGGTACAATTATAAAGACAGGTTACAGAATTGTGTTATGAAAAATATAACGGTTTTATTTGAAGATGAGAGGCTTTTGGTCCTTAACAAACCCGCGGGACTTTCCGTTCAGGGAGGTTCCGGCGTGGACTCATCCCTGGATTCCCTCTTGTCCCAAACCTATAAGACGCGCCCCTTCCTGGTTCACCGGCTTGACCGGGATACTTCCGGTGTAATAGTTACCGCAAAAACCAGAGAAAGCGCCGCCGCCTGTTCCGCCCTTTTTTCAGGCCGTCAAGGGGGACTGAAAAAAAGTTACCTGGCCCTTTGTGCAGGGGAGCTTAACAAAAAAGGAATCATTAACGAAACTCTCGTTATCAGGGGCAGGGAGATGGAAGCCAGGACATCCTATGTCCGGCTGGACTATGCCGATGGAAATGGAGTTCCCTCAGGTTTCTCTCTGGCGCAGCTTGAACCGGGGACAGGCCGGATGCACCAGATCCGCCGCCACCTTGCGCAATCGGGCCATCCTATTTTGGGGGACGATAAGTACGGTGATTTTGCGCTGAACAAAAAATTAAAAAAATCCCTGGGTCTTAAGCGGCTCCTTCTTCATGCTTCTTCAATCTATCTGCCTCCGTCTCTGGTCAAGGGAGGACTTTTAATCAGTACTCCCCTGCCGGATCATTTTCTTGATCTGATCGAAAAGACAGGCCTGACTTGCGTTCCCTTCAATCCTGTTTTATAGTGAATAAAATACATGTTTAACGATTGCATTATCATGGCGGGAGGGTCCGGTACCAGGCTTTGGCCGGCCAGTAATACCTGGACTCCCAAGCAGTTCCTTCCCCTGCCTTCCGGCGGCGGTCAGGGAAGTTTTTTTAACGCCGCTGTGGAACGGGCCATGGCGGTGATAGACCGGAAAGGGGACGGCAGGGTAATTATTATTGCCGGACAGTTTCATGCAGCAAACATTGTCAAGGCCTGCGAAAAATATTCTGATGATGAAAAACGGCGCATGGTGCTGATCCCCGAACCCGAAGCAAAAAATACCGCCGCCGCCATTGCCTGTGCAATCAATTTTATCGACTGGATAAGCGGGGTAGAACGGAAAGTGCTGGTCCTGACCAGCGACCATCTTATCAGTCCCCTGGATCGTTTTTTGGTGGATGCGGCGGCGGCGGAAGCCTTTGCCCAGGCCGACAGACTGGCAATCTTTGGCATTGTTCCCCGGGGACCCGGGACAGGGTACGGTTACATCGAAGCGGGCCAGGTGGTTTCCCGGACAGCGGAAGAACCGCATGTATACAAGGTACTGTCTTTTAGGGAAAAACCAACCCGGGAAAAAGCGGAGGAATTTCTTTTGGAGGGAAACTTTTTCTGGAATTCCGGAATGTTCGCCTTTTCTTCCAAATTTATGCTGAGTGAATTTCACCGCCATGCGGAGGATATAATTCGCCCCTTTGAAAAACTCCGGGCCCCCGATGAACGATCCTTCAAAACAGAACGGGGACTGCGGATTCTCTGGGAATGGCTGGATATGGGAGAGGCATACAGGGAAGTTCCCTCCATTTCCTTTGATTACGCTATTGCGGAAAAATGTTCTGACACAGTAATGGTCCGGGCAGGCTTCGACTGGCTTGACGTTGGAAGCTGGGACGAGTACGCTGCCCTCCTGGATTCCAGCGGTGAACATAAGGCCGAAGTATACCAAACCGGATCAAAAAACTGCTTTGTGGACTCGGATATACCCGTGGCCTTGATAGGGGTAGATGATCTGATTATTGCGGTTCGGTCGAGAACAAACAGCGGCCCCGGCAGTGTACTCATCTCCAAAAAGGGCAAGACACAGCATGTCAGGGAGATAGTAGAACAGATCAAGGCACAGCACCGGACAGAACTATTGTGATGCCAGAAAATTTTTGGAGATAAGGGGATTCGAACCCCTGGCCTATTGATTGCGAACCAATCGCTCTACCAACTGAGCTATATCCCCATTTTTTCCAGCATAGTAAAAAACACGATCTTGTTCAAGACGCTGGATGCGCCCTTGTCAAAAAGAGCCATATTCATGATACTACTAGAGGAGGCTCTAATGAACAAAAGAAGCGTGGAAAACCTGTACCGGATGATACTCAATGGGGTATTTCTTGCATCCCTGCCGGATTCCGAAAAACATAAATTGTGGGAAAATGCCCGGAAACTTAATCCCGATAATCCCATGTTGTCCTATTTTGACTATTTTCTGGAAGGACCCCCGGGAACAAGAGGGATTTTCGAAAACCTGCACTTGGAATTTTAACAATTTGAAAATAGTCGTACTTGATGGTTATGCCTTAAATCCCGGTGATCTAAACTGGAATGGTTTTAACGATCTGGGGGAAACCATTGTCCATGACAGAACTGCCGGGGAAGAAACGGTAAAACGAATCGGCGGAGCGGAAATCATCTTGATCAACAAAACAGTTATTACCGCCGAAACCCTGCAAGCATGCCCTGCACTTAGATATATTGGAGTCCTTGCCACGGGATATAATGTGGTGGACGTTGCGGCGGCGAAGAACCGCGGAATAATCGTTACCAATGTGCCCGGCTATTCTACCCCTTCCGTGGCCCAGACCGTTTTTGCCCTGCTGCTGGAAATTTGCGCCCATGCGGGGGAACACAACAACGCTGTCCACTCTGGCCGATGGATAAGCAGTAAAGATTACAGCTTTTGGGATTATCCGCTGGTGGAACTGGCAGGAAAGACTTTTGGCATCGTCGGCCTTGGCGCTATCGGAAAAACGGTGGCCCGGATAGCAAAGGCCTTTGGGATGAAGGTAATTGCCTTTAGCCGCAGCCAAAACGAAGAAGGAAGATCCTGTGCATCCTATGTAAGCCTCGAAGAAGTCCTTGCTCAGTCTGATGTCATTTCCCTTCATTGTCCCGTCTTTCCCGAAACGGCGGGGATTATCAACAAAAAGACAATCGCCAAAATGAAAAACGGCGTAATTTTGATTAATACTTCCCGGGGAACCCTGGTGGTAGAGGAAGACCTGGCAGCGGCGTTAAACGAAGGAAAGATTTATGCCGCAGGACTGGATGTTGTTTCCGAAGAACCCATGCAGGCGGGAAACCCTCTTCTTGCAGCAAAAAACTGCATCTTTACCCCCCACATTGCCTGGGCTACCCTGGAAAGCAGAAGCCGGCTTATGGAAATTGCCGTTGCCAATCTGCGGGAATATCTTAAGGGTACACCGGTTAATGTGGTATCGTGAAGACCGCCTCCTTGAGGAGTTGGACTTTTATAATTATTTGTTTTAGCCGCCTGTGATTTTTTCCAGTATGATCGAAGATTACACCAGTGAAAAAACAGCGGCTTCCCAAAAAAGCTTCGCTCAGTGTTTTGAGGCAGCCAGCCGGGTTGTCAAACAAGCCCATTAAGGGCAGGTGATAAGTCAATGAAGCTGAACATTCTGGTAACATCGGGCGGCACTACCGAACACATTGATGCCGTAAGAAGCATATCGAATATGTCCACCGGAAAACTTGGAAGCATAATAGCGGAGAAGTTTGCCGGTGAATCTGTTGTCGAAAAAGTTTTCTATGTTTGCAGCAAGAAGGCGTTCAAACCGCACAGCGGCAAACTGGAAGTTGTTTGTGTAGACAATGTT